>Ga0209258_100604_pt1 | contig 29300 bp, 23 predicted proteins | sample Araplaol_mTSA_r2_FD_184281 | JGI IMG/M metagenome (GOLD analysis project Ga0209258, IMG submission 184281) | Arabidopsis root microbial communities from North Carolina, USA - plate scrape CL_Col_mTSA_r2 (SPAdes) (version 2) | ecosystem: Host-associated > Plants > Roots > Endosphere | place: USA...
ATGGGCGCGCCCTCGCCCTACGCGCCGGCCAGCACGGAAGACGCGTCGGCGCCGTTCTGAGCATCGGGCGGTGCGCGCTCGCGCGGCCGGCCGCGCCCACGCGCGCGTGCGCCTGCGCGGGGCACCGGCATGGCGCATGCCCCTTCGCGGCTTGACGACGAAGGCGTCTGGCTAGACTCGTCCCCTTGTCCGACCGCTCACCGCAAGCCGCCATGCCCGACAACGCCATCCTGCAGATCCAGCCGCTGGGCTTCCCGTGGGAGACCGCGGACCCGTTCCTGTTCTGCGTCCATCACGACGACGCGTATCCCAAGGGCAACGGCCGCTTCGGCCCGGACGCCTCGCTGGCGGGCCGCGCCATCGGCCAGGACTTCGCCGGCAAGGATGGCTGGAACATGTACCACGGCCAGGCCGTGCCGGGCTTTCCGTCGCATCCGCATCGCGGCTTCGAGACGGTCACCATCGTTCGCCAGGGCCTGACCGACCATGCCGATTCGCTGGGCGCCGCGGCGCGCTTCGGCGGCGGCGACGTGCAGTGGCTCACGGCCGGCAAGGGCATCGTCCACTCGGAGATGTTCCCGCTGCTCGACACGGATCGGCCCAACCCGCTGGAGCTGTTCCAGATCTGGCTGAACCTGCCGGCGCGCGGCAAGATGTGCGAGCCGCATTTCACGATGTTCTGGGCCGGCGACATCCCGCACCGCGTGTTCACGGACGAGGGCGGCGCGGCCACCGAGGTCGCCGTCATCGCGGGCCGCCTCGACGGGCCGCCGTCCAGCGGCGGGGCCGCGGACGTCGCGCAGGCGCTGCCGCCGCCGCCCGACTCGTGGGCTTCGCAGCCGGAAGCCGACGTCGCCATCTGGACGCTGCGCCTGCAGCCCGGTGCCCGCTGGACGCTGCCCGCCGCCGCCAGCGCCGCGGCGCGCCGCAAGCTCTACTTCTTCGCGGGCAGCGGCGTCAGCGTCGCCGGGCAGTCCGTCGCGCAGCACGCCGCGATCGAACTGCGCGCGGGCAGTGACGTCGACCTGGTCAACGCTGGTGGCGACGTCGCCGAGTTCCTGATGCTGCAGGGTCGTCCCATCGGCGAGCCGGTGGCGCAGTACGGCCCGTTCGTGATGAACACCGAGGCCGAGCTGCACCAGGCCTTCGAGGATTACCGCCGCACGCAGTTCGGCGGCTGGCCCTGGCCCGACGCCGGTCCCGTCCACGGCCCCGAGCGCCAACGTTTCGCGCGCCATGCCGATGGCCGCGTGGAGACGCTGGACGCGTCGCGCGACGCGCGTGTCTTGATGCCCAACGTCGTGCCGACCGACGTGGCCGAGGCGGAGGATGCGCAGCCCGTGACGTCGAGCGAGGCGTTGATGGAGAACGCGTCGCGCGGCATGCAGTGATGGCGCATGGCGCGCGCCGGCGAGCCTGCTGCGCACGGCCGAGCTGCACGACCAAGCGGCCATCCTGCGCGTGGCATGACCTGGCCGTCGACCCGCGCCCGGCACAAGCAGGGCGTCATCGTGCGCGGAGCGAAGCGGAGTCGCGGGATCCGAGGCCGCCGACGCGTTCCTCGACGCATGTACCCTGCGACTGCGCGCAGGATGACCGGCAGAGCGGCCTCAACCCGATTTGCCCACCAGCTCGAAATGCTCCACCACCGGCGGCTTCGCGAAGAACGGGCCGACGATCGCGCGCCAGGCTGCGAACAGCGGGCCGCCGCGGAAATCGACCGTGTGGTTCTCCAGCGTCTCCCAGTGGATGGTGAGGATGTAGCGCTCGGTCGATTCGATGCCCTTGTGCACCTGGGCGTCGATGAAGCCCTTGGCGGTGCAGATGACGGTATCGATGCCGCGCTGGATCGCCTCCTCGAATTCGGCGTTCCTGCCCGGGGCGATGGTGATGTCGGCGTGTTCGAGGATCATGGTCGTCTGCTGGCGTGGGTGAGACGGCGATTCTCACCGCTTGCGAGTTCCCGCGCGACCGGCGCGGCGTTCGAGGCGCGACAACCGCCGGTAGCGTCGCCGTCGCCCCGTCCCGGTGAAGCCGTCAGGCCCGCGCGATGTTCAGCGCCGCGCCGTCGAAGCCCGGAAACACCGCGGCCAGCCGGTCGTCCGGCAGGCGCAGGTTGTTCAAGCACACGCCTGCGAGCACCTGGCGGAAGTCGGTGGTGATCGCCAGGTCGCGGCCTTCGTACAGCGCGGAGGCGTCGACGCCCGGCCAGCGGCCGTAGACCTTGCCGCCGGCGATGTTGCCGCCGAGCGCCCACATCACGTTGCCGTGGCCGTGGTCGGTGCCGCCGGTGCCGTTCTGGCGCGCGGTGCGGCCGAACTCGGACAGCACGAGCACCGTGGTGTCGTCGAACGCCGGCCCCAGGCGCGCGGCGAACTCGGCCAGGCCCTGGCCCAGCGGCTGCAGTCGGTTGGCGAGCTGTCCCTTCGCGCCGCCCTGGTTGACATGCGTGTCCCAGCCCCCCAGCGCGAGGAACGCGATCTGCACGTTCGGGTCGCGGCGCATCAGCTGCGCGAGGCGGCCGGCGTCGTCGGGAAAGCCGTTGGGCAGCGGCGCGCCGTTGTCAGCCACCATCTGTTCACGGACGTCGGCGCTCATCGCCTCGTTGACCTCGGCGCGCGACTGGCGGGACTCGCGGTACGCCCTCGCCAGGGCGTCGTCGCCCGCATACAGCGCGTCGAAGGCCTTGCCGACCTGCGGGCGGTCCAGCGGCGTGGGCTTCGCGGCGCCCTTGCCGTTGGCGATGTTGGCCACCGGGTTCGGCCCGGCCCAGATGCGTGGCAGCGTCGCGCCCACGCTGATGCCGCGCGTGACGCTCGCGCGTGCGCCCGCCGGCGCGAAGACAGCGGGTTCGGCGCCCAGGAGCCGGTTGAGCCAGCCGTCGGGCGTGCCCTTGCGGCCCGGCGTGCCCGATTCCATGTAGTCCTGCGCGTCGAAGTGCGAGCGGGTCGGGTCGGGCGAGCCCGAGGCGTGCACGAACGCCAGCTTGCCCGACTGCCACAGTGGCATCAGCGGCGCCAGGTTCGGGTTGAGGCCGAAGTGGCCGTCGAGGTCCAGCAGTCCGCCGTCCTGGCCCGGGCGTGCCAGCGCGATCGTCGAGCGCTGCTGGTAATACGCCCCTTCGGTATACGGCGCGACGACGCTCAGGCCGTCGACCGCACCGCGCAGGAACACGACCACCAGGCGCCGGTTGCCGGGCAGCGGCGCATTGCCGGTGGCGGCGAATGCCGTGCGGCCCACCGCGGTCCAGGCGAGCGCGGCGGTGGCCGACCTGAGAATCTGTCTGCGTTGCATGGACGGCTCCTTCAACGCCGCATGAAGTCGGGGCTGCCCAGCACCAGCGCGGCGCGCAGCTCGGGGGGCGCGTTCTCGACGGCGCGGCGCGTCTTGTCCGAGATCGCCGGGCCGAGCGTGGCCAGCAGCGTGGCGGCGTCGACGGGCGGCGTCGATCCGTCGACGGGCTGGGCGCCGTTCATCGCGCGCTCGGTCTGGCGCTCCATCGCCTTGAGGCCGTCGTTGCCCGCGGGCGCGTCGGGATCGTCGACGCGCTGCAGCGGCAGCCTGCCCGCGGCGAGCGCGGTGGCGAAGTTCACGCGCTGCGTGATCGCGTTCGGATTGAGCCAGTCGGCCTCGGTGTCGTGCCAGCCGTCGGGCGTCTGGCAACCGTACAGCGGCTGGCCCAGCTGCGCGAGCTGGCCCATCAGCGGGCGCACGTTGGTCGTGACGATGCCGGTCGCGCGCACCGCCGACAGCACGTACTGGTAGGGCGTCTTGAACTTGGTGGGCGCCGCGTCGCGGAACTCGGGGCTGTCCGCCAGCGCCTGCATCATCGCGCGCAGGTCGCCGTCGGTCTCGAGGAAGCGGCGCGCCAGGCGGTCGACCAGCGCCGGCGGCGGGTCGTCGGCCACGAAGCGGCGCGCGAGCTTGAACGCGATGTGCCGGGCGGTCGACGGGTGCTTGGCCAGCACGTCGAGCGCGAACTCGCCCTCGAGCTGGCCGTCGGGCGCGATGCGGCGGCCCAGCCAGGTCTTCGTGCCGCCATCGTGGCGCGCCGGGTCGAACAGGAAGATCGAATCGCCGTGGCCGCCGGCCGGCGCGTCCATCGCGTCGGCGAAGCGTCGGCGCGCCGGTTGCTGGGGCCGCATCGTCCAGCCGGTGAGGATGCGCGCCAGCTCCGTGACGTCCTGCTGCGTGTAGCCGCCGTCCACGCCGAGCGTGTGCAGCTCCATCAGCTCGCGGGCGTAGTTCTCGTTGAGGCCGCCGGCCTTGGCAGCGCCACCGCCGCCGAACAGGCCCGTCTTGCGCCGCGGCTGGAAGCCCGGCGCCACCGACAGCCAGTTGTCGAGGTAGAACAGCATGGCCGGATGCTTGGCGGTGGCGCCCAGCATCGCGCGGAAGCGGCCCAGCACGTGCGGACGGATCGCCTCGCGCTCGTAGCTCTCCACCAGCACGCGGTCCTCGCCCTTGCCCTGGAACACGTTGAAGTGGTTGAACCAGAAGTCGACCAGCACCTCCTGCAGCTGGCGCGGGCTGTGCAGCGCCTGCAGCAGGCGTTGCTCGCCGGACTCGTAGGCGACGAGGGCGGCCTCGCGGCGGCGCTCGCCGGCGGCCGCATCCGGCGCCTTCGTGCCGTCCGGGGACGCCGTCTCCGCCTTCTTGGCCTCGCGGGCCTCGCGCTGCGCCTCGCGGTAGCGCTGGACCAGCTCGCGCTGCGTCTGCCGGGGCGTGCGCAGCGTGCCGAGCTGGTCGGCCAGCCACGCCGGCAGCGCCAGGCGGTCGGGCTGCAGCTGCTCGGCGACCCACGCGCTCGCGCCCATGCGCGTGACGCGCTCCAGCTCGCCGGGCGCGGGGCCGAAGGCGAAGCGATCGAGCACGTGCAGCGCCGCGGCCTGGCCGGTGCCGGCGTCCGCCATGGCGAAGGCCGGGCGCCACGCCACGGCGGCCAGGGCGGCGGCGAGCGCACCGCGGCGGGACATCGGAAGGGCGGTCGGCGGAGTCATCGATGGGCAGGCGTGGAGGAGGCTGCCCATTAAACGGCAGCTCCACAGGCGCTGTTGACACTCCCAGCGTTGCTGGAAGGCAAAGTCGCGTTTCCCGAGGCCTTGCCTGAACCGGGGCTGAGCCGCGGCTCAGGGATCACCCTGAATTTGCGCGGGCCGGATCGTTCGACCCGCGTCTTGCTTGCGCTGCGAAGCCGCCTTTCGCCGATGCGGCGAGGCGTCCGGCGACCACGGATCAAACGACCGGCCGTGCCGCCCTCTCGCGTCCGGCGATGGGCCGGGCCGACGCGGGCGTGTCGGTCGGATCGCCGCGACTCACATCGCCTGCAGCCGGATCGGCACCGACTTGTACGCCGGCACCTGGCTGCCCACCGCGTGGTGCCACAGCGGCACCAGCGGCGTCAGCTCGGGGAAATAGCCGGCCGCGCAGCCGCGCGGGATGTCGTAGCGCACGATGCGCAGGCCCGGCACCTCGCGCTTGACGCCGTCGTCGGCGGCGGTGCTCGCGCGTACGAGCTGCCCGTCCGTGAAGCCCAGGCGCGCGATGTCCTCGTCGTTCATCATCAGTACGTGGCGCGTGCCGTGGATGCCGCGGAAGCGGTCGTGCAGGCCGTAGACCGTGGTGTTGAACTGGTCGAAGCTGCGCAGCGTGGTCAGGCGCAGGACGTCCGGACCGCGGGCGGTCATGTCGTCGTCCTCTTCCAGCGTGGGCGGCACGATGAAGTTGGCCTTGCCGTTGGGCGTCTTCCATTCGCGATGGCAGGCGCCGAGCGGCCGGTGGAAGCCCCCGGGCTGCCACATGCGCTGCTCGAAGTCGTGGAAGATCTCGGGGTAGGTCCTGGCGATCGCCTCGCGCACCTTGGCGTAGTCGGCCACCCATGCGTCCCAGGGCACGTTGTTCGGGCCGAGTGTCGCCTTGGCGATGCCCGCGACGATCGCCGGCTCCGACAGCAGCGTGTCGCTGGCGGGCTCCGCCATGCCGCGCGAGCCGTGCATGCAGCCGGTGGAGTCCTCCACCGACACGGCCTGCTCCACGCCGCCCTGGCGGTCGATCTCGATGCGTCCCAGGCAGGGCAGCAGGTACGCCGCCTCGCCGTGCACGACGTGGCTGCGGTTGAGCTTGGTGGCCACCTGCACGCTCAGCTTCATCCGGCGCCAGCCCGCCTCGACGACCGGGCCGTCCGGGACCGCGCGCAGCAGGTTGCCGCCGAGGGCGACGATCGCCTGGACCGAGCCGTCGGCCAGGCCCTGGCATGTCTCGACCGTCGTCAGTCCCTTGTCCTGCGGGATGTCGAAGCCGAACAGCTCCTTGAGCCTGGCCGCCGGCACCTGCTCGGGCTTCTCGGTGATGCCTACGGTGCGCTGGCCCTGCACGTTCGAGTGCCCGCGCACCGGCAGGATGCCCGCGCCCGGCTTGCCGATGTGGCCGCCCAGCAGCAGCAGGTTGGCCACCATCTGCACGTTGGCCACGCCGGACTTGTGCTGCGTCAGGCCCATGCCGTAGACGCCGATCACGCGCCTGCTCCGGCCGATCACCGCCGCGGCCGACTCGATCGCCGCGCGCGTGAGGCCGCTCGCCTGCTCGATGGCGGGCCACTCGACCTGGCGCAGGTGCAGGCAGAAGTCCTCGAAGCCGTGCGCGTGCTGCTCGACGAACGCGTGGTCGACCACGGCGGCCTCGCCCGCTTCGCGCGCCTGGTCGTCCAGTGCGACAACCGCCTTGCACAGGCCCGTGAGCGCCGCGAGGTCGCCGCCGGCCTTGAGCTGGTGGTACTGCGTGTTCATCGTCGTGTCGGCCGGGGTGATCATCTGTCCCGGCTTCAGCGGGTTCGCGAAGCGCACCAGGCCCACTTCGCGCAGCGGGTTGAACACGAGGATGGGCACGCCACGCTCGCGGCAGTCCTGCAGGTCGTGCAGCATGCGTGGCGCGTTGGTGCCGATGTTGTGGCCCATGATGAAGATGCAGTCGCACTGCGCGAAGTCCTCCAGCTGCACGGTGCCCACCGGCACGCCGATGCTCTTGGGCAGGCCGACGGAGGTGCTCTCGTGGCACATGTTCGAGCTGTCGGGCAGGTTGTTCGTGCCGTACAGCCGCGCCATCAGCGCATACATGTACGAGGCTTCGAGCGACGCGCGGCCCGAGGTGTAGAACACGACCGATTTCGGGGGCAGCGCCCTCAGCCGCGCGCCGATGTCGGCGAAGGCCTCGTCCCACGCGACCGGGACGTACTTGTCGGTCGCCGCGTCCCAGCGTAGCGGCGTCGTCAGGCGGCCCTGCGATTCCAGCTCCAGCTCGGTCCACGACTCGAGTTCCGTGAGCGTGTGCTGCTCGAAGAACTCCGGCGTGCAGCGGTCGGTCGTGAGTTCCCATGCGGTGGCCTTGGCGCCGTGCTCGCAGAACTCCGCGGGGTGCGGGTCGGCGGGCTTCGCCCATGAGCAGCTGACGCAGGCGAAGCCGTCCGGCTTGTTCTGCTCGAGCAGGATGCGCGTGCCGCCCAGCGGGATGTGCGCCTCCTTGAGCGCGTGCGCCACCTCCTTGACGGATGTCCACCCGCCGGCCGCGTGCGTGAAGGGTTCGATGTGGATGTCTTCGTCCTGGGCCATGGCGCGCGTCCCCGTGGTGGTTCCGGTCGATGTCGCGGCAAGCCCCGTGCCCCGATCGGGTGCATGTGTCCGGGATGCTGCAAGACCGGCGGCGTCATGCGACAGTCGAGCCTCCCGTGCCGTGATCCGGAGCCGCCCTTGGACCAACCGCCGACCTTCGTCGCCCCCGCCCCGGGCCAGCAGCCCGACCCCAACCGCGCGTACCAGATGTTCCCGGTGCTCGACGCCGTCGACATCCAGCGCGTGCAGCGCTTCGGCGAACTGCGCCGGTTCGCCGACGGCGAGTTCCTGATCCAGGCCGGCGAGAAGTCGCGCGGGCTGTTCCTGCTCGTCAAGGGCGGCGTGAACGTCGTGCAGCGCGACGGCCTGGGCCGCACCGTGCCGTACCACGACTACGCGCCCGGCCAGTTCCTGGCCGAGGCCGGCACGCTGTACGGTGGCTCGTCGCTGGTCGACGCGCGCGCGGTCGGCGACGTCGAGGGCTGGCTCGTGGTGCCGGACCAGCTGCGTGCGCTGATCATCGCGGAGGCCGACCTCGGCGAGCGCATCATGCGCGCGCTGATCCTGCGCCGCGTGTCGCTGATCCAGGCGGGCGCGAGCGGCGCCACGCTCATCGGCGCCGAAGGCTCGGCCTCGGTGCTGCGGCTGCAGACCTTCCTGCGGCGCAACGGGCAGCCGCACCATGTCGTCACCGGCGAGGCCGATCCCGTGGCCGCGCAACTGCTCGTGCAGTACGGTGCGTCCCGGGCCGAGGCGGTGGCCGTCACGCCCGACGGCACGGTGCTGATCGACCCAAGCGAAACGCAGCTGGCCACCGCGCTCGGCATGATCGACGACCGCGTCTGCGAACGCGTCTTCGACGTGCTGGTGGTGGGCGCCGGGCCGGCCGGGCTGTCGACGGCCGTGTACGCGGCGTCCGAGGGCTTGCGCGTGGCGGTGATCGACTGCCGCGCGTTCGGCGGCCAGGCCGGCGCCAGCGCGCGCATCGAGAACTACCTGGGCTTTCCCACCGGCATCTCCGGCCAGGCGCTGGCGGGGCGCGCATTCATCCAGGCGCAGAAATTCGGTGCCAAGATGATCATCCCGGCCGAGGTCGTGTCGCTCGACTGCTCGAAGGCGGAGACCGAGGGCGTCTTCGCGATCCACCTTGCCGACGGCCGCCGCCTGCGCGGGCGCAGCCTCGTGTGCGCCAGCGGCGCGCGCTATCGCCGGCCGGCGCTGGGCCGCATCGAGGAATTCGAAGGCCGCGGCGTCTGGTACTGGGCCTCCGGGCTGGAGGCCAAGATGTGCGCCGGCTGCGAGATCGTCCTGGTGGGCGGCGGCAACTCGGCGGGGCAGGCCGCGGTGTTCCTGTCGGCGCATGCCGAGAAGGTGCACATGATGGTGCGCGGACCGGGCCTGGCGGCCAGCATGTCGCGCTACCTGATCGACCGCATCGAGGCCACGCCCAACATCCAGCTGTGGCCCCACACCGAGCTCGTGGAGCTGCAGGGCCAGCTGCCCTCGGGCCTGTCCAGCGTGAAGTGGCGCCAGGGCGGCCCGGACGGGCAGGTGCACGAACGCGAGCTGCGCAACGTGTTCCTGTTCGTCGGTGCCGAGCCCGAGACGCGCTGGCTGGAAGGCTGCGGCGTCGCGGTCGACAAGCACGGCTTCGTGCTGACCGGCGTGGAGGCCGCCACGGGCGCCGACGGCCACGTCAAGCCCGGCCGCGTGCCCAACCCGTTCGAGACCAGCGTGCGCGGCGCGTTCGCGGTCGGCGACGTGCGCGCCGGCTCCGTCAAGCGCGTGGGCGGCGCGATCGGCGACGGCGCCGCCGCGGTGGCGCTGATCCACCAGCACCTGGCCGCACTCGACGCGAAGGCGGCGTCGGCCTGAGCGCGGCCGGAAGACCCCATCCGCGCACGTGTCGCGGGGCCTGGCCATACTGGTGCGCGATCGAAGCAACGGCGAAGAGCGGTGTCAGGTCTTGCCTTTTGCGCGGCGACGCGCTCGCGCGCGCAAAAGGCAAGACCTGACACCGTGTTTCGACACCGTCAACGACAGGACGACCTCCATGGCCAAGCATCCCTCCACGTTCCGCATCGGCGGCGAACTCGAGATCCATCGCCTGGGCTTCGGCGCCATGCGCATCACCGGCCGGGGCATCTGGGGCCCGCCGGCGGACCGCGCCGGCGCGCTCGCGACGCTGCGCCGCCTGCCCGGGCTGGGCATCGACTTCATCGACACCGCCAACTCGTACGGGCCGCACGTGTCCGAGGAGCTGATCCGCGAGGCGCTGTACCCCTATGCCGACGTCGTCGTCGCCACCAAGGGCGGCCTGGAACGCAGCGGGCCGGACGCGTGGACGCAGAACGGCAATCCGAGCCACCTCGTCAGCGAGGCGCATGCCAGCCGCGAGCGCCTGGGCGTCGACCAGATCTCGCTGTGGCAGCTGCACCGCATCGACTCGAAAGTGCCGCGTGACGAGCAGTTCGACGCGGTGCGCCTGCTGCTGGACGACGGCGTCATCGAGCATGCGGGGCTCAGCGAGGTCACGGTGGAGCAGATCGAGGCCGCCTCCCGGGTCTTTCCGGTGGCCACCGTGCAGAACCGCTACAACTTCGCCGACCGCGGCAGCGAGGACGTGCTGAAGTACTGCGAAGCGCACGGCATCGGCTTCATCCCCTGGTACCCGCTGGCCGCGGGCGAGCTCACGCGCGAGGGCACGACGGCGCTCGACGAGATCGCTCGCGCGCATCGCGCGACACCCAGCCAGGTCGCGGTCGCCTGGCTGCTGCAGCGCAGCCCGGTGATCATCCCGATTCCCGGCACCTCGAAGGTCGCGCACCTGGAGGAGAACGTCAAGGCGCGCGACATCGAGCTGACGGTCGAGGAGTTCGACAGGCTCGACCGGGTCGGCAGGAAGCCGGACCACGGCTGATCGCCGATCGCACGGCCCGGCGGGCTTGCCGCCCCGGGCTCGGCCGCGAAGTCCGGGTGCGCGACGGCTCCGACACGATCTTCACGTTGCCACCGCCGGTCGACGCGCCTCACGGCCCCGGCGTCGAAGCCGAACGCCGGCAGCGCGAGACGTTGCAGTGGATCGCGGGCGGCGCCGTCGGCGCCCTGGTGCTGCTGATCCTGGGCTAAGCCGAGGCCTCGGCGGTTCGTCCGCCGAGCTCACCCGCGCGGGCTGAAGGTGCGCGGGAAGAACACCGGCGTGTCGCGATCCTTCAGTCGGTAGCCCATCGGCGGGCGGTTGGAATCGCCGTCCACGAGGCCGACCTCGGCGAGGAAATCGGCCGCCAGCATGCGCGTGCGAAAGCCGCTCTTGTCGACCGGCCGGCCGAGCACGATCTCGTAGGTGCGCTGCAGCTGCGGCAGCGTGAAGGGCTCGGCCAGCAGGTAGGCCGGCAGCGAGGTGTACTCGACCTTGCTGCGCAGCCGCTCGATGCCGGCGCGCAGGATGGCAGCGTGGTCGAACGCGAGCTTCTTCCTTGCGAGCTGCGGGTCGTCGACGCCGAACCACGCGACGTCGGCGGCGTTCGCGCCCTTGGCCAGCATCACCCCCTCGGCCGGCAACAGCGCGAAGTACGCATGCGTGGCCGACCAGCCGCGCGGGTCGCGCGCCGCGCCGCCCCAGCTGCCCAGCTGCTCGAGGTAGGGGCTGGCGACGCCGGTCTTCTCGCGCAGCTTGCGGCGCGCGCAGGCCTCGAGGTCAGCGTCGCGGTCGATGTCGACGAAGCCGCCCGGCAGCGCCCACAGCCCCGGAAACGGCTCGTCGGCGCCGACCGGGCGCTGCACGAGCAGCACCTTCAGCGTGTCGTCGATCACCGTGAAGATCAGGACGTCGACGGTGGTGAAGGGACGCGGGAACTCGTGCGCCGGAGTGTCGGACTTGCGGGTGGCCATGACGCGTCGCTCGATTCGCTCGTCGAGCGGTTGTACTGTACATCTTGATAGATTGTATTGAGCAACTAACCTCAAGAGCGATCGCGACAACGACGAGAACGACGGGATGGCCCCGATCAGCCCGCGGGGCCGCCGAAGATGGCCTCGGGCGACAGCACCGGTATCAGCACCGAGCCCGATCGCGCGAGCTGCGCGATCAGCCGGACGAGGTCGCCCTGGCCCGCCAGGCCGCGTTCCTCGCCGAGCTTCATGTCGGCCACCGGCCCCAGCTCGGACACCAGCAGGCCATAGGCTTGCGCACCGGCGCACAGCACGACCGCGTGACGATGCGGGGCGCCGGCCATACCGACGTCCGCGGCGATGTCCACCAGGGGCAGCGCCCGGTCGTTCCAGGTGACGAAGCCCACGTGGCGCTGTGCGAAGCCGCCGCGCCAGACGCGCACGGCCGCGGTCACCTCGATGCATTCGACGACCTCGCGGGCCGGCACGCCCAGCAGCTGGTCGCCGATCAGGAAGGTGGCGATCTCGACGCCGTCGGGCACGTTGGCCACCCGGGGCGGCGCGGCATCGTTGTCATCGACGGTCTGCCCGCACGGGATCACCACCACGCCGACCACCGGTTCGACGCTGCCATCGCCATGCCGGAACTCCCGGTAGCCGCTGGCGGCGCTGGCGCCGACGATGAAGCGCTGGCCGGCTTCCGTCAGCAGGCCTGACCATGACTGGCCCGGCGCGAGCGCCAGCACGCGGGTGGGCAGCGTCACGTGCAGCTCGCCGGTGCGGCCGACGATGCTGCCGTCGCGCAGGCAGAACGCGGCGATCGCGCCCGGCACATCGGGCAGGGCCTCGCGCAGCATGGCCTCGACTTGCGGCGCGGCATCGAACACCGCCGCGACGCCGCCGACCGCGCGGTCGTGGACCAGCAGAGGCGCCGCGAACACCCAGGTGCCGGCGTCGTCGCGGTACAGCGCGCTGCGCTCGAAAGGCGAGACGGCGCAGCGCATCGGGTCGCGCAGCGCGAGGCACTCGGCGACCCACGGAGTCGCGAGCGTGCGGCCCTCGACGCCGGGGTCACGGCTCGCGGCGAGGACGCGGCCCTGCGCGTCGAACACCAGCAGGTTCGCATAGACCGTGTACAGGCCGTTCAGGCGCGCGAGCGTGGCGCGCGCCATGCCGGCGTCGAGAGTGGCGAGCACCGCGTCGGCGGCCCACCAGCGGATGTCGTTGGCGCGCTCGTACAGGCTGCGCGCGAGGATGTCGACGGACAGTTCGGCGAGCAGCCGTGCCTCGGCCTGCAGCCCGGCGGCGACGGTCGCCAGCAGTTGCGACGACGCGCGCTCGAACTGGTCCTTGGTGCGGCGGCCCGTGGCGGCGATCTCCTCCAGCAGCGAGCGCGAGAACGCGCTGGACTCGCTGGCCTGGTGGATGCGGCCGTTCCACACCATGCGGTCGAGGCGGCGCTGGATCTCGCGGGCGCGCACCGGAACGTCCCGCAGCCGCTGCGAGAAGACGTTCTCCCCGCTGAATGCCACCGGCGCAGCGTCGCCGGCCTCGTCGCCGAACGCGAGCTCCGCAGGCGCCAGCGCGAGGGCGGCCCAGCCCGGGCCGGTGTAGCCCTGGTACGCCTGCGCCGCGCGCCGCGCGACGACGTGCGTGACGCCGCCCAGCCGCAGCGCGGCGGCGTCCGGACGCGGCGCGATGCGACGCCCGGGCGGCAGGCGCGCCGCATCGTTGGACAGCACCACGCGATCGTCCGCGTCGACGAAGGCCAGCACCTCGTCCTCGCGCGCCAGCCGCTCGAAGATCAGGGTGGCTTCGCGCTCGAGGTCGAAGACCAGCGCCAGCACGCCGACCGCGCGTCCCTCGTGCTCGACGCGCCAGGCATGCGTCAGCGCCAGCGCGTCGCCGCAGAAATCGGTGGCCTCGTACGTCTCGACCCAGCCGCCCTGGCCGCCCAGCGCGCGGCCGATGACGGGCGAGCTGGACCACCCCGCGAAACCGTCGACCAGCCGCGTCAGCACGCGCCCGTCGGGCCCCAGCAGCACGATGTCGCGGTAGACGGTGTAGCGCGCGGCGAAGGCGCGCAGGTGCTCGCGCAGCGTGGCCAGGCGCGCTGGATCGCGGTCGAGGCAGGCGGCGACGATGGCCGCGTCGGTCGCGAGGAATCCGATGTCCGCCGTGCGCTCGAACAGGTTGCGCGCGAGCACGTCGACGGCGATCTGCGCCTGGTGGCCCAGCGGCCCGCGGGCCAGTGCGAGCGTCTCCTCGGCCAGGCACCCGAGCAGCTCGCCGGTGAGTTCGCCGAAGCTCGCGCGCACCTCGCGCATGTCGGCCTTCAGGTTGGACAGGTGCGCCAGCAGCCCCAGCGTGTCCCAGGTGGCGCTCAGTGCGGCGAGCGCCTCGCGGTGGTCGTCGACGGAGGGCATGTGGCGCGCGAGCGGCGCCACGGCGTCGGGGAAGGAGATGCCTTTGTACGTCGCCATGAGGGGGTGTGGTGGGCCGGTCCGGGCCCGGGCGATGTTAGCCCCGGCCTCGCGGCGGGCCCACCCGTCAAACCCGCGGTTCAGGCGCGGCCGGTGACGCCGAGGAAATGGTCCAGCATGTGGAAGTGGTCGTCGAAGAACCGGTCCTCCAGCGCGGCGAGGTCGGCGATGGGCACCCATTGAACCGAGGCCGCATCGTCGTCCGCGCGGACCTCCGGCAGCTCGCGGTCGCCGAGGTCGAAATGGTGCGCGTGCGTGATAGTGCGGCCGCGCTGGCTGCGGTCGGGATGGTCGAACACCGCCAGCGCGCGCAGGCTGCGGCGCATCGTCGCGTCCAGCAGCTTCAGGTGCGTCTCCTCCTCCAGCTCGCGCAGGCACGACTGCCAGCAGGTCTCGCGCGGCTCGATGAAGCCGCCGGGCACCGCGAACAGGCCGCGGCCAGGCGCCTTGCCGCGCTGGATCAGGAGCACGCGGCCGGCACACTGCACCACGGCGTCGACGGTCACGAACGTGGGCTCGTGGGGCGCGGCCCGCCACGCCTCCTTGTAGCGCTTGAGCATGCGCCATTCGACCGCCAGTTCGGCGTAGTGCGGCATGGCCGTCCAGGCGCGCAGGAAGGCGATGGTCGACGGCGGCACCTGGTCGACGAAGGCGGCGAGCGCGGCGTCGACGGCCGGCGGGGTGTGGTCGTCGACCGGCTGCGCCGCGAACAGCGCGTCGCGCAGCTGCGTGCCGCCGGCGCCGGGCAGGCGGTCGACAGAGGCCAGCGTCCAGCCCGGGAACGCGGCGAGGTAGCTGCTGGTGGCGTCCTTGAGGTGGCCGACCAGCGTGACGCGCGGCGACTCCTCCGGCGGCAGCAGGGTGGCGACCGCCTCGCGCACTGACGCGACCCAGCGTGCCTCATCGTAGTAGTCGCGCATCGGCACGATGGTCACGCGCGCGCGATCGGCCTCGGGCAGCGCCTGCCGGATCATCTCCGCGCGCTCCTTCCACGTGAACGGGTTCCTGGGCGTGCGCGCCTGGAACGCGGAGCCGATGACGACGACGCAGCGCGACGCGGACGCGAGCGCGCGCTCGAGCAGCGCGAGGTGGGCGTCGTGGAAGGGCTGGAAGCGGCCGACGAGGACGGCGATGTCGGAAGGCATGGCGCTCCTTGTCTTCAGGCGACCTTGGCCGCGATGGGCATCTGGCGCCCGCTGCCGAATGCGCGCCGGCGGACCCGGATGATGGGCGGGGCCTGGCGGCGCTTGTATTCGTTGCGCGCGATGAGTCCGCGCACGCGCAGCACCAGGGCGACGCCTTCCGGCTTGGAGCGCAGCTGGGCGACGAAGTCGCGGGCGCGCGCCCGCTCGGCCGGAGCCAGCCGGTCGCCTTCGATCAGCAGCTTCAGGATCTCGTCGAGCACGGGGTAGGGCGGCAGGCTGTCGGTGTCGCGCTGGCCCGGCGCGAGCTCGGCCGAGGGCTCCTTGTCGATGATGGCCTGCGGGATCAGCTCGCGGCCCGCGGCCTCGTTGACGTGGCGCGCCAGGGCGAACACCTCGGTCTTGTAGAGGTCGCCGATCAGGCCCAGGCCGCCGTTGGTGTCGCCGTACAGCGTGCAGTAGCCCACCGAGATCTCCGACTTGTTGCCGGTGGTCAGCAGCAGGTGGCCATAGGTGTTGGAGTATTCCATCAGCGTCGTGCCGCGCACGCGGGCCTGCAGGTTCTCCAGCGGCAGGCCCTGCAGCGGCTGGCCGAACGAGGCCTCGAACTGCGCGGCGAACGCGGCCACGGTGTCGGCGATCGGGTGCGTGTGCAGCGTCACGCCGAGGTTGCGGCACAGCGTCGCCGAGTCGTCCACCGAGCCGGCCGACGAGTACACCGAGGGCATCGTGATCGCGACGACGTTGCCGGCGCCGAGCGCGTCCACCGCCAGCGCTAGCGTGAGCGCGCTGTCGATGCCGCCCGACGAGCCGATCACCGACCGCGTGAAGCCGCAACGGCGCGCATAGTCGCGCAGGCCCAGCACGATCTGCGCGCGGTAGAACGCCATCGTCGACAGGCCCTGCGGCGAGACCGGCGCCAGCGGCACGCCGCCCTCGGACGTGAAGGCCCCGGCATCGAACGCCAGCGTGGTGACGTCCTCGACGAAGCGCCGGGCCTCGTAGCAGACCTCGCCTTGCGCATCGAGCGCGAACGAGGCGCCGTCGAAGACCACCGTGTCCTGCCCTCCGATCTGGTTGACGTACAGCAGCGGGAAGCCGTGGCGCCGGCAGGCCGCGCCGAACACCTGGTGGCGCATCTCGCGCTTGCCGATGTCCGATGGGCTCGCGTTGATCGAGACCACCAGGTCGGGCGCGGCGTCGGCCAGGCGTGCGAACGGGTTGACGGCGTAGTCGGCACCGCTGTCGTTCCAGCCATCCTCGCAGATCATCAGGCCGACCTGGGTGCCGCGGATGCGCAGCACGCGCGCGACGTCCGGGCCCGGCGCGAAGTGGCGCAGCTCGTCGAAGATGTTGTACGTGGGCAGCAGCTGCTTGGCGTAGCGCAGCAGCACCTGGCCCGCCTTGAGCACCACCAGCGCGTTCTGCAGCCGCTTGCCGGCACCGTCGCGCTCGAGCGGGGCGCCGACGATCCAGTGCAGCGACGGGAATTCCTGCGACGCGACCTGCAGGTCGGCCAGGCCCTGCGCGGCGCGCGCGAGGAAGTCGGGCTCGTCGAGCAGGTCGCCCGGGTAGTAGCCCGTGAGCGACAGCTCGGAGAACACGACGAGATCGGCCTGCGCCGCGGCGGCCTCGCGCGCGGCGGCGATCATCTTGCCGACGTTGCCGGCGATGTCGCCGACCGTGTAGTTGAGCTGCGCGACGGTGATCTTGAGCATGATGGGGGACCTCAGGGCAATTCGGGTGCGACCTGGAAGACCTGGCGCAGGTAGGCGAGGAAGGTCTCGTCCTTGCACATCGTCTTGCCCGGCGAGTCCGAGAGCTTGGCCACCGGCTGGCCGTTGCAGTGCGTCAGCTTCATCACGATGTTCAGCGGCACCAGGCCGACGTCGTTGGTGAGCGTGGTGCCGATGCCGAAGCCCAGCTGCGTGCGGTCGGCGAAGTGGCGCCAGATCGAGAACGCCGTCTCCAGATCCAGGCCGTCGGAGAAGGTCAGGCGCTTGGTGTGCGCGTCGATGCGCAGCCTGGCGTAGTGCGCCAGCGCCTTCTCACCCCAGGCGACCGGATCGCCCGAGTCGTGGCGCAGGCCGTCGAACAGCTTGGCGAAGTACAGGTCGAAGTCGCGCAGGAAGGCGTCCATGCCGACGACGTCGGTCAGTGCCACGCCGAGGTCGCCGCGGTATTCCTGCACCCAGTTCTCGAGCGCCATCTTCTGGAAGTCGCGCAGGCGCACGTCGAAGGCCTGGTACGACTGCAGGTATTCGTGCGCCATCGTGCCGATCGCCACCAGCCCGTGCTTCTTGGCGAGATGCACGTTGGACGTGCCCTTGAAGAACCCGGGCACCTCGTCCTTGAGCGTGCGCACCACCTCGTCCTGCCACGCGCCGGAGAAGCGCCGGCGAACGCCGAAGTCGAAGAACTCGAACGGATGGGCGCGGGCCGGCTCGCGGACGCCGAACTCGCGCAGCGCGGCGATCTTGGCGCGCAGCCGCGCACGGCCCTCGACGAGCGCGGCTGGCTGGTCGGCGCGGCGGAAGTACAGCTCGTTGACGATCGCCAGCACGTAGATCTCGAAGGCCATCACGTGCACCTGCGGGCCTTCGGCGACGATCTCCAGCGTGCGGCCGTCCGCGGCCACCGACGCGCGGATGAAGCGGCGCTGGAAGCGGAAGATGCGCAGGAAGTCGACGAAGTCGTTCTTGATGTAGCGCAGCGCGCCGATGTAGCCGAGCTCGTCCTCGGTGAAGGACAGCGCGCACAGGTGGTCGAGCTGCTGGTCGACCTGCGCCAGCAGCTCCGACAACGGGAACGCCGGCGCATTGCGGCACACGAACCGGTACTCGGCCTGCGCCTGCGGATGGCGATGCAGCATCGTCTGCCACATCGTGAACTTGTAGAGGTCGGTCTCGAGCAGGCTGCGGATGATGGGGGTCATGAGGCCATTCTCATCGTTGGTGGGGGAGACCGCTCAGGCAGCGTCCAGCAGGCCCGGCGCCTCGGTCGACGTGGCCAGGCGCACGCCGCGGGCGCGCATGTCGTCGAGGAAGGCCTGGTGCTGCGCCTCGAAGCCGGCCACCGGGCTCATGCAGTCGGTCAGCAGCACGAGGCGCTCCGGGCCGCCACCGGGCAGGTGGGCGACGATGTGCTCGGTGGTGGCGCGCACGCAGTGGCTGCTGGCCTCGCCGGCGATGAACAGCAGGTCGGCGCGGCCCAGGGCGGCCAGCAGCGGCGCGTTGAGCTGCGTGTGCTCGTCCTCCGGATCCGGCACCTCGGCCTGGATGGCGCTGTAGTGCTCCGTCCACGGGTTCTCGCCCTTGCTGACCTTGCGTACGTTGCGCAGCCGGGCGCGCTCCCAGCGGTTGTAGGCGTCGCGCACGTCGGCGTGGACGTCGTGGCCCCAGGTACCGATCTCGCAGTGCACCGGCCACACCATCAGGACGTAGCGGCCGCGCGATTCGAGGCCGTCCAGGTACGTCAGCGCGCGCGGCAGCGCGGACGGCTCGCGCGGGAGGAAGGCGCCGGCCCGCACCTGGGCGGCGGTGATCTGAGTGAACGGGGCGACGGGCTGGCCGTCCGCCGCCTGCCAGAAGGTGGGATGGGCGATGTCGACCTGGTGGTGCGAGTCGAGCGTGACGGTGATCTCGTCCAGCCACGAGCCGGCGGCGCTGATGAACTGCGCCGTGCGCAGCATGTCGGCGTGCGCACCGGCCACGGGCAGGGCGGGCGCGACGGGGGCGCCGGTGAGCGGATCGAGCGGGCGGTAGGCGCCCGGCACATCGCAGAAATCGTTCTGCGGGTCGATGACCAGGAGCTGGGTGGCAATCTTCATGGGGCTCTTCCTTGTTGTCCGTGAGTTCACTATACGCCAACAAGTTGTGCAATACAACTAATTGGGGTCGACGTCGATCGCTGGGGATGACCCTGCGACCCTCTCGGGACAGCCTTCGGAGGGCCGGATGGGTTATCCTATCCTCCCCCACAGGATAAGAGACATGGCCGTCCACCCGTCCCACCCCGAGATCATCAAGCGCCTGAAGCGTGCCGAAGGCCACCTGCGCAGCATCGTCACCATGCTGGAGGAGGGGCGCGACTGCCTCGAGATCGCCCAGCAGATGCAGGCTGTCGAGAGCGCCGTGGCCAACGCCAAGAAGACACTGGTGCACGACCACATCGACCACTGCCTGGAGCATGCCGTCGACGGCGTCGGCGCACGCGACGCGATCACCCAGTTCAAGGCGATCACCAGGTACCTATGACCGACTTCCACACCCTGCTGGCCGGGGGCAACGCCTGGCTGTTCCTGCCGAGCGCGATCCTGCTCGGCGCCCTGCACGGCCTGGAGCCCGGCCACTCGAAGACGATGATGGCGGCGTTCATCGTCGCCGTGCGCGGCACCGTCATGCAGGCGGTGCTGCTGGGCCTGGCGGCGACCGTCTCGCACACGGCCATCGTGTGGATGATCGCGCTCGGCGGCATGTATTTCGGCCAGCGCTGGAGTGCCGAGGCGAGCGAGCCCTGGATGCAGGTGATCTCGGCCGTGCTGATCATCGGCGTGGCGGCGTGGATGCTGTGGCGCACGGCGCAGGACAAGGCGGCGTGCTTTCACGACCACGGGGAGGGGGCGCACGAACACGAGCACGACCACGACCACGACCATGGCGACGGCAGCCACGCGCATGCCCCGGCGTCCGCGCGCGTGACGCGCGACGCGCGGGCTCCCGCGCATGCGCATGACGGACATGACCATCCGCACGACGATCACGCGGCTCACGACCACGGTCACGACCACCGCGCCTGCGGCCACGACCACGGCCCTGCGCACGCCCCGGCCGCGCCGCTCGTCGATGCGGACCCCGGCGACGCGCACGCCCGCGCGCACGCGGCGGACATCCAGCGCCGCTTCGCCGGCCGGCACGTGAGCACCGGCCAGATCTTGATGTTCGGCCTGACCGGCGGCCTGATCCCGTGCCCGGCCTCGATCACGGTGCTGCTGCTGTGCCTGCAGCTCAAGCGCATCGCGCTGGGCGCGACGCTGGTCCTCGGCTTCTCCATCGGGCTCGCGCTGACGATGGTCGCGTCGGGCGTGATCGCGGCGGTGGGCCTGAAGCACCTGTCGCGACGCATGGGCAGCGGACGCTTCAGCGAGCTCGCGGCCAAGGCGCCGTACTTCTCGGGCGGGCTGATCCTGCTGGTGGGGCTGTACGTCGGCTGGCAGGGGCTGCGGGCGCTGATCTGAACGCGCGCCGGCACGACACTACCAGCATGCCGCACGCCGCCCGATCGATCACCCGCATCCTCGCGCTCGGCCTGTCGCTGTACGCCACCGCGGCCGCGCCGGCGTCGCCGCGCACCGAGCACTTCCCCAGCGCCGACGGCCGCACCGAGCTGGTGGGCTACCTGTTCGAGCCCGCCAGCCCCGGTCCGCACCCGGCGATCGTGCTGCTGCATGGCCGCGCCGGCCCCTATTCGGCGAACGTGAACCGGGATTGCACGCTGGTCGCGCCCGGGCGCGATTCGCCGTGCAACGCGGCGACCCTGTCGAAGCGGCACCGGATGTGGGGCGAGTACTGGGCCGCGCACGGTGTCGTCGCGCTGCTCGTCGACAGCTTCGGCCCGCGCGGCCGCGCGCATGGCTATGGCCGCTTCACGCACGACGACCCCGAGCGCGACGCCGTCAACGAGCGCAGCGTGCGACCGCTCGACGCCGAGGGCGCACTCGCGTGGCTCGCCGCGCGGCGCGACGTGCAGCCCGACCGCGTGATGCTGCAGGGCTGGTCGAATGGCGCGAGCACGGCGCTGAACACGATGATGCGGCAGGCGGATGGCACCGCCGCGGACAGGTCGCGACGCTTTCGCGCGGCGCTCGCCTTCTATCCGGGCTGCGGCCCCAGGGCGCTGCTGGCGCGCCGCGTGGCGGTCGACGCGCCCGTGTGGGTCTTCCTCGGGGCGGCCGACGAGGAAGTTTCGCCCGGCGTGTGCGCAGAGGTGCTCGCGCACGCCGGCGGCGCGGCCGTCTCGGTGACCACCTACCCCGGCGCGACGCACGATTTCGACGACCCGGGTCCGGAGCGCCAGTCCGTGGCCGCCAACCGCGCCGCCCGGGCCGACGCGCTGGCGCGCGCCGCCGGGCTGCTGGATGGCGTCGCGCCCTGAGCGGACGCAGGCGTCCCGCTTGCTCGCCTCGGCCATCGCCATCCAGGAGCCGACATGGCCCCCACGCATCCCAAGTCGAACACGCCGCCCGCCCGCAAGTGGTCGCAGCAGGTCACGGAGACGAGCAACGCGATGGACCTGCAGCTCGACGTGTTCAAGCTCAAGGATCCGAAGCAGATCGCGCGTTCGCTCAAGCGCTCGGCCGAGCACAGCGATCGCCGCAAGAGCGACCCGTACCGCTCGGCGATGTCCATGCTGACCTTCTACATCAACCGCGCCGGCCACAACCTGGCGGCGAGCCAGCGCAAGCGCCTCGAGGACGCGAAGGACGAACTGCGCGCCCTGTTCCACAAGCCGGCGGCGCGCCGGAAGACGACGCATTGACGGCGGGTTCCGGCCGGGATCGGCCCGACCTGTGGCGCGCTCGCTCGGGCGCGCGCCTTGCTGCCCTCGACGGCCGGGGCGATGTGGTGTCGCGCCGGCTTCGAAGGAGCATGGCATGTCCTCATTGTTCAGGCGCCAGGCGCAGCCGGACGAACGCCAGGTCCAAGCCGCGCGCTCTGCGGCCATCGCGCTGGACGGCGGCGACGACGAGTACGACGAGCTGCTGCGCCGCATCGGCAACGCGCGCTTCGTGCTGCTGGGCGAGGCCTCGCACGGCACGTACGAGTTCTACGAGGCACGCGCCCGCATCACGCTGCGGCTGATCGCCGAACGCGGCTTTGGCGCGGTCGCGATCGAAGGCGACTGGCCCGACGCCTACCGGGTCAACCGCTATGTGCGCGGCCTGGGCGCGGACCGCTCGGCCGACGAAGCGCTGGCCGGCTTCCGGCGGTTCCCGACGTGGATGTGGCGCAACACGGCCGTCGTCGATCTCGTCGAGCGGCTGCGCACCTGGAACGACGGCCGGCCCGCGGCCGCGCGCACGGGCTTCTATGGACTGGACCTGTACAGCCTCAACGCGTCGATGTCCGCGGTGCTCGAATACCTCGACCGCGAGGACGCCACCGTCGCGGCGCGGGCGCGCGAGCGCTACGCCTGCTTCGAACCCTTCGGCGGAGACAGCCAGGCCTACGGCCTGATGACGGGCCTGGGCTCGACGCCGTCGTGCGAGGAGGGCGCGATCCGCACCCTGGTCGACCTGCAGCGCCGGCGCGCGCAAGGCCTGCCTGCCGCCGGCGACGACCCCGAGGCACTGTTCGACGCCGAGCAGAACGCTGCGCTGGTGCGCGACGCCGAGCGCTACTACCGCAGCATGTACCTCAGCGACGTCTCGTCCTGGAACGAGCGCGACACCCACATGGCGCACACGCTGTGGGAGATCGACCGCCACCTCTCGAAGCCCGGCCGGCCGGCCAGGATCGTCGTGTGGGCGCACAACTCGCACCTCGGCGACGCGTCGCACACGGAGATGGGCCAGGCGCGCGGCGAGCTCAACCTCGGGCAGCTGGTGCGCGAGCGCTTTCCGGAAGCCTGCTGGCTCGTGGGCTTCACGATGCACGATGGCGCCGTGACGGCGGCGACGGCCTGGGACGCGAAGGCCGAGCACAAGCGCGTGAACCCGTCGCGCGGCGATTCCATCGAGGGCGTGCTGCACGCCACCGGATTGCCCCGTTTCCTGCTGCCCTTCCGCGACGACCCGCGGCTGTCGCGCGCGTTCGATGCGCCGCTGCTCGAGCGCGCGATCGGCGTCATCTACCGGCCCGATACCGAGCGCCAGAGCCACTACTTCCACGCGCAGGTGGCACGGCAGTTCGACGCGCTGATCCACGTCGACCGCACGCGCGCGGTCGAGCCGCTGGAGGCCGACGAGCCGTGGACTTCGGGCCACGCGGCGCACGGCGAGGCGCCGGAGACCTATCCGCAGGGCCTGTGAGGCGCGCGCCTTGCCGCGCTCCGGCACGCCACGAACGAAGGAGCCCGACCATGCGATCCCCCGGCCACCGCGAGCACCCCGAGCATCACGTCAGCGAGCGCCGCGTGCCGGGCCGCCTGCGCGCGCTGCTCGGCGCCGACGTCCTCGCCGACTCGGACGACGTCATCGAGGTGGACGAGGACGGCAACCCGCCGCGCTACTACTTTCCGCGCGACAACGTGCGCATGGACCGCATGAGCGCCAGCGACACCCGCACCTACTGCCCCTTCAAGGGCGAGGCCAGCTACTTCACGATGGAGTTCCTGGACGGGCAGATGCCCGATGCCGCCTGGACGCTGGAGGAGCCCTACGACGAGCACGCCGACCTGAAGCACCGGGTGGCGTTCTACAGCGAGAAGTTCGAGGACCTGCAGTTCAAGCGCGGCTGAACGGCCTCGGGCGGGCGCGGCGATCGCCGCCGCGGCCCCGCTCTGCCTTCAGAACTTGACCGACAGCCCGACGTTGGAAGTGAGGTCGTTGGACATCCAGGTGGTGCCGCGCGACACGTTGAAGTCGAGCTGCGTGCTGGACGACGTGGCGTAGCTGGCGCCGGCGGCGACGTGCGCGGTCGCGTTGTCGATCACGTTGTTGAAGGCCAGCTTCTCGCCCGACAGCTCGACGTAGCTCCGCCAGCGCGCCAGCTTGGTCTTGTCGACGGTGCTGACTTCCAGGCCGGTGACGTAGTGCTCGAACTCGCGCCCGCCACCGCGCGTGAAGCCCGGCGTGAAGCCGATGGACAGGTCTTCCGGGGTGTCCCACATGGCGGTGATGCGCAGCGAGCGCCGCACGTTGCCGGCGCGCGCGGGCGCGGCGCCGGAGACGAGGTCGGCGTGCGCGTCCCACGACAGGCCCGACAGCAGCGGCGCCTGGATGCGATCCTGGGTGCTCCAGCGGGCGCCGAAGGTGACGGCGTTCGGGTCGGCCTGGCGCGGCATCACGCGCACCAGCGGGTCGCGGTCGGGCGCGTTGGGCGCGGGCATCCCGTCGGCGTGGATCTGCACGACCTGGTTGCTGTCGAACACCAGCCGCGTGGGCGGCGCGATCACTGCGTTGGGGTCGATGCGCACCGGCACGATGGCCGGCTTGTCGCGGCGGGCGGTGATCGGGACGATCGATCTGGGCTTGACGTCCGGCGCGGCAAGCACGGCCGAGATCGCCGAACGGACGATCGACGGGTCTGCCGCGTCGGTGCTGGGCAGGAGCGTGGCCCAGACGGCGTGGTCGAGCGTGTCGCTGGGCAGCGCCTCCAGGTCGGCATCCACGACGCGCGTGTCCTCGGCATCCTGGGCGAACGCGGCGGCGCCGGCCAGCGCGAGCAGGGCGGCGGCGAGGGGGCGGGCGAGGGCGGGACGCGGCAATTTCATGGCCATGGACGTGACGCAGCGCAGCATAGAACAGGACGCGGACGACGGACAAGTCCCGAATTGTCACGAGGCGCTGCGGGGGGCCATCGATGCAACAACGGGGTCGCGGGCGGGCAGATCGAGCGCATGGCGGGCGGAAAGTTCCCGCGGCTGGCCGGAAGCGGCCACGGTCGCGTTCCAAGATCGCCACACGGCGCTCTCCAAGTGTCCTTCGGATGGTCCATCGAACCAAATCCGTTCTTCGCGCCGCCCCGTTGGGTACATCGGTGCACTGCCCAAGCCGCCGCGCGCCTTCGCCGGCTGCCGTCCGCCGCCGACCGGAAGAGCTGAAGGTGGCCCGTCCGCCCCACCTGTCGGGAATCCTCGACAGTCGATGTCCATACCCCGGAGACGTATCGAGTTGTTCGGCAGGGCGCCGATAAGCAGGGACGCGAGGGAGGCGCGACCAGCGTCTTCCCGCAAAGGCAAACCCGACCGAAAGGCGGGGACGCAAAGCTTCCGGTCTATCGCCCGTCCTGTCATGCGGGCCACGACAGCGGGGTCGCCGCGCGCCGGACGGGTCACGCCCGCCCCGACGAAGGATCGCGCCCCGCGTGGGCGCCGGCTGCCCCACGGACGCTGCTGCGACTCCGCTGACTCGGCATGAGACGACAAGGGAGTCGACACCGATGGGATCCACCGACCAGTTCCACTCCAGGGCCGCGGCCGAGCTGCTGCAGCGCCTGGCCCGCACCGATGCGCGGCAGCCCGCCCGCTGGACGCCAGCCGATGCCGCGCGCCTGCTCGAGCGCCTGCAGCCCGCCCCCAGCGGCCATCCGGGCGACCAATCGCGCGAGCGCGGCCAGCTCGCCGCCGCATTCCTGGCCGGCGTGGCCCAGGGACACGAGGAGACCCACGCGGGCCCGGCGGCCTCGTTCGCCTCGATGGCGCTGCAGGCCGCGCGCACGCTGCTGAAGAATCGCGCCGCGACCCAGGCCGATCGCGCGTCGCACGCGTTCCTCGCCGGGCTGCGCGCCGCGCGTGCGCCGGCCGCGCCGATGTCGTGCGACGAGCCCGTGCCGGTCGGCCTGCGCCTGTTCGTGCGCCAGCCCTTCACCGAGTCGGGCGAGACGCAGCAGGGCGTGGTGGCGTCGGTGCTCGATCGCATCCGCGCCTGCGACGGCCGTCCGCACGCGTTCCAGTACCTCACCGGCTGCCGCGCCGAGAGCGCCGACACGTTCCGCACCTCCTTCGAGCGCGAGACCGGCAACGCTTTCACGCCCGAGACCTTCCGCGCGCACCGCCTGCGCCAGCTCGACCAGGCCGACGTGTTCGTCAACATCCGCGCCGGCATGAGCGAGAGCAGCGCCTTCGAGCTCTCGTACCACGTGTTCCGCGGCGCCTGCACGCCCATCCTCTTTCTCGTGTGGAAGCAGGCGCCGATCAAGACGACGCTGCTCAAGGACCTCGGTTCCCTGTGCGACGCGACGTACCTCGAGTTCGACGACCCGGCCGAGCTCGACGCGCCGCTGGCCGACTTCTTCCGCAGCTGCGAGCACGGCCGGCGCAGCGCCCGCCCGGCCCTCGCCCGCGCGGGCGCCTGACGCGCGCGACCGCGCGCAAACCCCGCATCGATCGCCCTCAACGAGATCATCGCCATGCTTTCCAACATCAAGATCCGCACGCTCATCGTCGCCGTCCTCGGGCTGCTCATGGCGGCCGTCGTCGCCATCGGCGCCCTCGGCTACTACAGCACCTGGCGCACGCGCGAGGCCTTCCGCGACGTCGCGCTGCGCGACCGCGAATCCGAGAACGCCTTCACGCGCATCCGGCTGCAGATGGAGACCAACCGCAGCCAGGTGCTGCAGGCCCTGCAGCACAACCCGCAATTCGACTGGTCCAAGCTGCACGACCACCCGCTGACCGTGCACTGGACGGCGATCGACAAGTCGTCTCAGGAGATCGCCTCCATGTGGAAGACCTACTACGCCGCGATCGCGTCGCCCGAGGAGCGCAAGCTGGCCGACGCGTGGTACGAGACGTCCGGCGGGCTGGGCATCGCCAGCGTGCAGGCGGCCGCCGACGCGATGCGCGGCGACCACTGGGACGACGCGGAGCAGGTGCTGATCAAGAAGATCAATCCCTCGTACCGCCTGGGCCTGGGGCCGTCTTCGGAGCTGTCGGATTTCCTCGTCAAGCGCGGCCAGGTCAACGACGCGTCCGTCGAGGCCGAATCCGCCCGCCTGCGCTGGCTGCTGGCCGGCGCGGTCCTGGCGTCGTTCGCGCTGGCCGGCCTGGCGATGCGCGCGCTGGTGCGCGGCATCACCGAGCCGCTGCAGCAGGCGATCTCCATCGCGCGCCGCGTCGCCGACGGCGACCTCGGCTCGCGCATCGAGGTCGACCACGGCAACGAGCTCGGCGACCTGCTGCGCTCGCTCAAGGGGATGAACGAGAGCCTGGTCGCCATCGTCGGCAGCGTGCGCGACAGCAGCGACTCGATCGCGATCGGCGCGGGCCAGATCGCCACCGGCAACGCCGACCTGTCGCAGCGCACCGAGCAGCAGGCCGGCAGCCTGCAGCAGACCGCCTCGTCGATGGAACAGCTGACCACCACCGTGCGCGCCAACGCCGAGGCCGCGCTGGCCGCCGACAAGCTCGCCAAGTCGGCCAGCGACGTCGCCGCGCGCGGCGGCGCCACGGTGATGACGGCGGTGGCCACCATGGACGAGATCAACGCCTCCTCCAAGAAGATCGCCGACATCATCGGCGTCATCGACGGCATCGCCTTCCAGACCAACATCCTCGCGCTGAACGCCGCCGTCGAGGCGGCACGCGCGGGCGAGCATGGCCGCGGGTTCGCGGTGGTGGCCGGCGAGGTGCGCAGCCTGGCGCAGCGTTCGGCGCAAGCCGCGCGCGAGATCAAGACGCTGATCGCGGCGAGCGTCGAGCGCGTCGAGACCGGCAGCCGCCAGGTCGACGAGGCCGGCCGCACGATGGAGGACATCGTCGGCCAGGTGCGCCGCGTGAGCGACCTGATCGCCGAGATCAGCACCGCCACCCACGAGCAGTCGGGTGGCCTGGGTCAGGTGGGCGAGGCGGTGACGCAGCTCGATCGCGTGACGCAGCAGAACGCGGCGCTGGTGGAACAGTCGGCCGCGGCCGCCGAGAGCCTGAAGCAGCAGGCCGCCCGCCTGGTCGGCGCGGTGGCCGCGTTCAAGGTGGCGTGAGCGACGGCCCCTGTGGCCTGACGTCGAGGCCCGAATCGATGTCGATGGATCCGCGGGGCCGCCGTCGACGCGCCGCGATGACGAGCGACAGTCCCGCCATCATGAACAGGGCGGTCTGCGGTTCGTCGACGGCGAAGACCGACACGGCCGTGTCGAATTCGAAATCGAACGTGTAGCGGCCGGCCGCGAGCGGTCCGGTCTCCAACACGTCGTACCGGATGCCGATCGGCCCGGAGTCGCATATGGCGACGCACGAGATCGGATCCCACGCACCGGAAACGACGACGTTCGCCCCTGGCCCGACGACGGTGTAGTGCGCCTGGACCGACGGCCGGGCGTCCCAGTATCGGGGTAGCGGGTTGTCCCAGTAGAACTGGTCGGTCTCCGTCAGGAAGAAGCGCACCGACATGCCTTCGGGGATGTCGTAGGTCACCGACTCGAACGCGCTCGCCGTGGCCGAGGCGGCATGCTGGCCCGTCGTGCGCACTTCGGCAACGCTGTTCCACGCGCCGCCGGACGGGTCGACGCTGCCGGTGACGATGTCGGCCCGGGCGCCGATCATTCCGGACGCGACGCCCGGGATCGCGCTGAAGTCGTTCTCCGTGGGGAAGGGCCCCGTCCCGCTCGTCGCCTGCATCGCATCGACCGGCACGATGGTGGAAGAGCCGATGGAGCGGCCGTCGCTGAACGACTGGCTCGGGAAGCCCGCATACGACGCACTCGTCGAATCGCTGAAGGTCTCGGAGACCGCCGGGCCCGGGGCATTGACGATGCAGCAGCCCGTGATGTTGCTCTGCATGAAGACCTCGGACGTCGCGTTGGCGCCGGCGCTTGCGAATCCGAGCGATAGGGCCAACGTGCCTGCGAAGATCCAGCGATGCATCGGACGAGGATCTGTTGTGCACATGGCAGGCTCCGGCTGAAGGACGCGTGGACCGCTTCGACACGGCCCATCCCGGCGAGACCCCGGCCCTCTTGCAAGAACTGCCGAGAAGTGCCCGCGCGCGACGGCCGGAGCAAACCGCGGTCCCGTAGGGACGCCGGCGACGAGCCGGCCTGCTGCCGGGCGCCCGAACCCGCGCCGGCCGGGCGATCGGCAAGAAGGTTCAGAAGCGCGAGGACACGCCCACGCCGGCCTGGAACGGCAGCGCGGTGTCGCTGAGTCCGCGCGTGACGGCGAAGTCGATCTGCGTGCCCGGCGTGGCGACGAAGGTGACGCCCGCGTCGACGCTGGTGGACACGCCGGCGACCTGCAGGCTGGCGACGCGGTCGCGCGCCATGTCGACGAAAGTGCGCCACTGGGGCGACCAGGTCTTGCCCAGCGTCACGGCGAAGGTGCCGTTGGCTTGGCGGCGGCCGAGCGTGTTGTAGTCGACCGCCATGCCGGGCATCACGCCCAGCGAGAAGTCGTTGGGCAGCGCCCATTCGCCGCTGAGGTTCATCGTGGGTCGCAGCGCCGCGGCGCGCGCGTCGGCAGCCTGCAGGTCGGGCATCCAGGCGGCCATCGGCACGTGCGAATTGACGTCGCCGTGAAGCACGCGC
>Ga0209258_100605_pt1 | contig 29085 bp, 25 predicted proteins | sample Araplaol_mTSA_r2_FD_184281 | JGI IMG/M metagenome (GOLD analysis project Ga0209258, IMG submission 184281) | Arabidopsis root microbial communities from North Carolina, USA - plate scrape CL_Col_mTSA_r2 (SPAdes) (version 2) | ecosystem: Host-associated > Plants > Roots > Endosphere | place: USA...
TTCATGGCGGGCGGACGATGGATCGGGATCGCCCATTCTCGCGCCGATCGGGCGCGATGGCGGCTGCGTGCCTTCTCCCTGGCGAACCGCTCGTGCGCGGCTGCGGGCACCGATGGCCGCGCCGCGAGATGCGCACGCCATCCTGCGCGTGCAGTGGGTGCGGGGCTGTCCGGCTGGCGGCAACGCCAGGGCCGTGCCGCGCCGATAATCCGGCTCGATGAGCGAAGCCCCGAATCTCCCGGCGTGGGACGCGCCGCGCCCGCACGTGCTGCCGGTGGTCGTCACCGACGGCCACATCGACCTGATGCAGCACGTCAACAACGTGCACTACCTGCAGTGGCTGGAGAACGTGGCCTGGGATCATTCCATGTCGCTCGGCATGCGGCCGGAGGACTACACGCGCCTGGGCCAGGGCATGGTGGTGCGGCGGCACGAGCTCGACTACGTCGCGCCGGCGCTGCGGGGCGACCGCGTGCTGCTGGCGACGTGGATCGTCGGGCTCGACCGGCTCTCGCTGCACCGGCGCTACCAGTTCGTGCGCGAGTCCGACGGCGCCACGCTGTTCCGCGGCGCGACCCATTTCGTCTGCGTCGAGATCGCCGGCGGCAAGGTGCGGCGCATGCCGCCGGACTTCACCGCGGTCTACGCGCGCGGCCTCACGGCGTGGCCGTCGCCGGGCGCTTGAGGATGCCCTTGCCGTCCTCGTGCGCCAGCGGCACCGACGTGTGCTCGTGCACGACCAGCCAGCGGCCGCCGCGCTGGCGCAGCACCCAGGTCAGGCGGTTGTCGAGCGAGCGCAGCTGCTGGCCGGCAGCATCGACGGCGCGGTAGGTGAGGCTGGCGGTCAGCATCGCCATGTCGTCCGACACCTGCGTGCGCACGTCGTGCGCCTCGACGACGGAGCGCTGGTCGCCGAGAAAGGCGAACCAGCCCTTGGCCATCTCGCGCCAGGATCCGATGTCGTGCACCCAGGTGCCCCACAGCTCGAAGATCTGCGCGTCGTCGGCATAGATCGAGACGAAGGCCTCCACGTCCTTGGCCAGCACGGCGGCCTGGTAGGCGGCCAGCGCGGCATGGAGGGGTTGATCGACGTCGCTCATTCGAAGTCTCCCGGAGGTTGTGCGAGCGCGGAGTATGCGACGATTCTCCGCAGGGGCGGCGCAAGCGGTTCCATGCTTGTGCCCGGCGGCTCGAACGAGGCGCTGATCGACGCGACGCGCGAAGCTGCAGTCGCTGGAGCGACCCTGGGGCGGAACGTCTCGGCGGGCGCGGATCCTGCGACTGCGCGCCGGATGACCGCTCGCGGTGAGCCGGCGTTCAGATCCCCGCGTACCACTCGTAGCCGCGGTCTTCCCAGAACCCGCCCTTGCCGCCGTTCAGGTGCGCATAGGCGTCGGCGACTTCCACGCGCATCACGTACTTGGCCTGCTTGTAGCCGAGCTGGCGCTCGACGCGCAGGCGCAGCGGGGCCCCGTGGGCCACCGGGAGGTCGTTGCCGTTCATGCCGTAGGCCAGGATCGTCTGCGGGTGGTAGGCGTCCAGCAGGTCGATGCTCTCGTAGTACAGGCCCGAGTCGTCCTTGGTCTCGGCCAGGTTGTCCGCGCAGTGGAAGATGACGTAGCGCGCGCCCGGCTTCAGACCCGCCAGGTCGAGCACCTGCGACAGCGGTACGCCCTGCCACTTGCCGATGGCGCTCCAGCCCTCGACGCAGTCGTGCCGCGTGATCTGGCTGCGCGCCTTCATCGCCCTGAGTTCGGCCAGCGACAACGACAGCGGCCGCTGCACCAGCCCGTCCACCTGCAGCCGCCAGTCGACGAACCGGCCCTGCAGCAGGCGGGCGTATTCCGGGCTGGCCGGCATCGACGACCCGTTGGCGCGGAACACCGGGGACAGGTCGCGCTCGCCGTACTCGCGCGCCAGCGGCTGGTGGTCGAGGAGCAGGCGCTGGCTGGCCAGCGTCAGCTTCTCGGTCCGGGCGAGCGTGTCGGCGATGCGCCTGTCCTCGACGGCGCGGTCGCAGCCGCCGAGGGCGAGCGTGCCGGCGCCCGCCGCCAGCGTCGCGAGCCAGCGCCGGCGCGCCTGGAACGGCGTCGTGCGGCCCTTGCGGAAGGGGACGTCCGGATTCATTGCGCGCCTCCTTCGGCTTCGATCGCGTAGCGCCCGGTGATCATCGAGCGCAGGTTGTTCCAGACGCCCGACACCAGCACCATCACGAGGTGCACCACGACGAAGGCGACCAGCGCCGACGCGAAGATGAAATGCAACGAGCGGGCCGAGGGCCGGCCGCCGAACAGGTCGAGCAGGAACGGGACGGCCGAGTCCATGCCGGGCGACATCGTCAGCCCCGTCAGCACCATGCCCGGGAGCAGCACCAACGCGACGGCCAGGTAGCTCAGCTTCTGCAGCACGTTGTAGCGGCGCGCCGCCTCGCCCTTGGGGAAGTTCAGCTTCGCGTGGTCGACCACTTCCCGCGCCAGGTGCGACGGCGCGAGCTCGGCCTTCGTCGGCAGCAGGTCGCGCCGGAAATGCCGCGACAGCAGCCCGCCCGCCAGATAGACGGCGCCATTGATCGCGAACAGCCACGCGAAGAAGAAGTGCCAGTGCCGGCCGTCGGCCAGGTCCTGGTACGACGGGATCGTCAGCCACGAGGGGAAGCCGCGCGGCTGCAGGTGGCCGGCGCCGTCCTTGGAGGCGCCCAGCACGCCGGTGGTCTCGACGCTCAGCGGCCCGAGGTGCAGCACGCCGCGCCACTGGCCGGCGCTGCGCAGGGAGTCCATGGACAGCCACGCGTGGTCGTGGTCGGCGCCGTACTCGCCCCAGTACAGCCGCGGGTGGGCGTTGAAGATCTGCGCGCCCGACATCAGCAGCAGCGAGAAGCACAGGACGTTGATCCAGTGCGTCACGCGTACCAGCGCGGAGTGGCGCGGCACGAGCTGGCGCGGCGGCCGAAGCGCGCGGTGGCGGAACAGGCCCGAGGGCATCCTGGCGGTGGTCATGGCGGGCGGGGAGGTCATGGCCGTTCGTCGGACGGCGACGCCGGACCTTACACCAGCGGCGCCGCGCCGGGCACGCCTTGACGCGCGGGGATGCCGCGGGCAAGCAAGGGTGCGGCGGTGCCGGCGCGCCGGGAGGACGGCCGATGCCGGCTCACGATCCGTCCCTGGGCGTTTCCGGATACAGGCCATGCGCCTGCCCGAACACCCGCGCCAGCCCGAAGATCGCGTCGATCAGCGGCGTCTCGACCCCGACCTGCGCGCCCAGCTCGCGCACCGCGCCGACCAGGCTGTCCAGCTCGATCGCGCGGCCGGCCTCGACGTCCTGCAGCATCGACGTCTTGAACGCCCCCAGCTTGCGGGTGATGGCGTGGCGCTCCTCGGGCGTCTGCGTGATCGCGAAGCCGAGGCGCTCGCCGATGCGCCCCGATTCCCGCATCGCGCCGGTCGTGAGCTTGCGCACGAGCTCGTCCCCGATGATCCGGTCCGTCGTGGCGCCGGTGATGGCGCTGATCGGGTTGGTGGTCATGTTGCCCCACAGCTTGTACCAGATGTCGCGTTGGATCATCTCGCTGGCGGTGCATTCGAAGCCGGCCGCGTCGAGCGTGGCCTTCAGTGCCGCGACGCGCTCGGAGACGCCGCCGCGCGGCTCGCCGATGACCAGGCCGCGGCCCATCTGGTTGTGCGCCTTGCCCGGCTCGACGACCGAGGCCGCGGCGTGCACGACGCAGCCGATGACCTGATCCAGCGGCAGGTGGCGCGCGATGCTGCCGTCGGGGTCGACGCTCTCGAGCGCGAGCCCCGCAGCGGCGCCGGACAAGCCGTGGCAGAACCACCAGGGCACCCCGTTCATCGCGGGCACGATCAGGGTGTGCGGGCCCAGCAGCGGGGCGATGCGGCGGGCGACGTCGGCCAGCGCCGGCGCCTTCACGGCGATGACGACGACGTCCTGCACGCCCAGCGCCCCGGGATCGGCGCTGGCCGTGACCGGCCCCGTGATCGGGCCGGCGAAGCCGTCGACGCGCAGCCCGTGCTCGCTGAGTGCCGCCAGCGTGGTGCCGCGTGCGACGGCGCTCACCTGGTGCTGGCCGGTGGCCGCCAGCCGCGCGCCCACCAGCAGGCCGATGGCGCCGGCGCCGTAGATGCAGATCTTCATCGACAGACCTCTCAGACCTTGAGGAACGCCGCGACGCCGATCGCGATTCCCACGCCGGCCACGCCCAGCGTGCACCACTCGAGCCAGCGGCGGCGCGTCAGCAGCGCGATGGCGGCCAGCGCGATCGCCACCTGGATGGCGGTGGTCGCCTCGGCCCAGCGGTGGTGCTCGTGCATCAGGTGCTCGCTCGTCTCGTCGAACTTCCTGGCCTCCTCCTCGAGCGACTCGGCCTTGGCCTTGATGGGCTCCTTGTCGGCCTTGTACTTCTCGATGTTCTTCGCGTAGACCTCGCGGCGCTCGGACGGCACGATGTCGAGCGCGACCTCGGCGATCGCCTGGCGCGCGTTCTTGGCCTGGTAGAAGTTCCACTGGTCGGACGCCTCGGTCTTGCGGATGGCCGCGTCGTTCTTGGCGAGCGCGGCATCGGCCTGCGTGGCGCCGCCCATGTACGAGAAGAGGGCGCCGACGGTGGCCAGCACCGCGGTGATGACGGCCAGCTGGCCGGTCATGCCCTTGGCGCCGTGCTCGATGGCGTGCTCGACCTCGTGGTCGTGGGGGCCGTGCACGTGGAATCCTGAGGTCATGGGGTTTCTTTCGAGTGGGGTGGCGACGGCGATCCCGGTCGCCCAGCCGGCGATGGTAGCGAAGAACGATGAACGTTCGCGATCGCCCGGGCACGGGAACACGCGGTCGCCGGATGGACATGTCCGCAAACGGCGCGTGCGTCGCGGGCCGCCGTGCCAACATCGGCGACCGATCATTGCAGGACCGCCATGAAGCCCGAACTCGCCACCCCGTTCCACCAGCTGCACGCCGACGGCCTGCTGCTGCTCGCCAACGCCTGGGACGCCGGCAGCGCGCGTCTCGCGCAGGCGGCCGGCGCACGCGCCGTCGCCACCAGCAGCGCCGCCGTCGCCTGGGCCCATGGCTGGCCCGACGGCGATGCCCTGCCCATCGAGCTCGTGCTGCAGACGACGCGCGCGGTCGCCGCGGCCGTCGACCTGCCGGTGACGGTGGACATCGAAGGCGGCTACTCGGACGACCCGGCGCGCGTCGGCGAGCTCGTCGCGCAGGTGGTCGGCGCGGGCGCCGTCGGCATCAACATCGAGGACGGCAGCGGCGATCCGGCGCTGCTGGCGGACAAGATCGCGGCCGCCCGCCAGGCCGCCGCGGCCCAGGGCATCGACCTGTTCATCAATGCGCGCACCGACGTCTGGCTGCGCGGCCTCGCCGAGCCGGCGCACCGCGTGTCGGAGACGCTGACGCGTGCCGCGCGTTACCGCGCCGCCGGCGCGAGCGGGCTGTTCGTGCCCGGCATCACCGACGCCGGCGAGATCGCCGCCATCGTGGGCGACTGCGGCCTGCCGCTGAACGTGCTGGCCTGGACAGGGCTGCCGGACGCCGGCCGGCTGCGCGAGCTCGGGGTGCGCCGCCTCAGCGCGGGCTCGGCCATCTCCGAGGCGACGCAGGGCCTCGTGCTGGGCTTGATGAAGCAGTTCCTGGCCACCGGCGCGCTCGAGGGCGGCGACACCGGCCCGCTGGACTACCGCGCCGTGCAGGCGCTGATGGCGCGCCGCTGACGGCACTCCGCCGATGGCGCGCGGAGTCTAGGCCGCGAGCTTGAACTGCGCCATCGCGTCCGACAGACGGATGGCCTGTTCCTTGAGGCTGTCGGCCGCCGCGGCGGTCTCCTCGACCAGCGCGGCGTTCTGCTGCGTGGCCTGGTCGAGTTCGGAGACGGCCAGGTTGACCTGGCCGACGCCGTCGGCCTGCTCGGACGACGCGTTGCGGATCTCGCCGATCGCCGCAGACACCTTCGCGACCGAGCTGTTGATCTGCGCCATCGAGCTGCAGGCATCGTGCACCAGCGCCGCGCCGGCCGCCACGGCCTGGCCCGACTCGCCGATGATCGTCTTGATCTCCGCCGCGGCGGCCGACGAGCGCTGCGCGAGGCTGCGCACCTCGCTGGCCACGACGGCGAAGCCGCGGCCCTGCTCGCCGGCGCGGGCAGCCTCGACGGCCGCATTGAGCGCGAGGATGTTGGTCTGGAACGCGATGCCGTCGATGACGCCGATGATGTCGCCGATCTTGTTGGAATGCGTGGTGATGCGATCCATCGTCGACGTCATGCGCGAGACGACGTCGCCGCCGGCCGCCGCCTGGGCGGCCGTGGCGGCGGCCAGCTCGTCGGCCACCTGCGCGGCCGCGGCGGTCTGGCGCACGCTGCCGGAGATCTGTTCCATCGACGAGGCGGTCTGCTGCAGGCCCGCGGCCGAGCGCTCGGTGCGCACCGACAGGTCCTGGCTGCCCGTGGCCACCTCCGAACTCGCCACCTGGATCGAGCTGGTCGTCGCGCGCACGTCGCCCACCAGCTGGCGCAGCGAGGCCTGCATGCGGTTCAAGCCGTCCAGCAGGGTGGCGACCTCGTCGCGGCCCTCGACGGCGATGGCGCGACTCAGGTCGCCGGCGGCGACGGCCTCGACCGCCGAGACGGCCTGCTTCAGCGGCGTCGTGACCGAGCGCGTGATGAACCAGGCGCACAGCGCGCCCAGCAGCATCGAGACCCCGGCCAGCGCGACGACGGTGGCGCGAGCGCGGTCGGCCTGGGCGCTGCTCTCGGCGGCGACGGCCTCGGCGACCTCGCGTTGCTGCTTGCCGAACGCGGTGACCGCGGCCATGTAGTCGCCGGCCTGCGGCAGCAGCTTGGCCTCGACCACGTCGTTGGCCGACGCGTCCGACGCGTCCAGCAGCTTGAACACCTGGTCGCGCGTGTCGACGTAGCGCTTGCGCCTGGCGCCGATGTCGGCGAACGCCGCCTTGGCCTCGGACGATGCGGCGGCCGCCTCCAGGCCCTTCTGCACCACGGAGATCTCGGCCGAGGTCTCCTTCATCAAGGGCGCCGACCACGTCTTGAGCGCGGCGGCGTTGCCGGACTTGGCCAGCGCCAGCGTGCGGCTGATGTTCAGCTGCGTCATGCCGCGCCAGCGGTCGGCGTCGGCGGCCTGCCGCATCGCCGCGTTCGTGCGGGCGCTGTCGGCCTGGGCGTCGGACAGCGCGCGCACGCCGACCGTCGCGATGCAGGTCACGAGCGCGAGCAGGGCGACGAAGCCGAGCGCGAGCCGGCGGGCGAGTTTCAGGGAATCCAGACGCAATGCCATTTCAGTCTCCGATGTCGTACGGATTTCGGCCGTCCCGCCCGAAACTTGGGCGCTCGTGCGATTGCATTTCCTTTGGAAGCGACCGTTCCGGTTGAAGACGGCTATTTGCGCAACACCCCTGGGTTCGCCGCCTTGGCCCGTGCCACGGTCGAGCCAAGAATGTGGGCGATTTGCCCCTCGCCAGCGTGCAGCCTCCGCTCAACTTCCATCACCTCATGCGGGATCACTCGCTGGCGGTCGAGCTCGGCCGCATGACGGAGACCGAGGCCGCGACGGCCGTGGCGCGCGCCATGCAGCACTCGCTCGCCTGTGCGCGCGTGACCTTCTGGAACGTCTCGGGCGCGCTGGGCCGGCGCGTGATGCGCCGCGTCGCCGGCCACGACGGCCGTGCCGACCGCGCGCTGACCGAGCCGCTGGAACTGCAGGAGACGACGGGCGAGTTCTTCAACAAGCTGCGCGAGACCGGCTGCCACATCTGCTCCGACACCGCCACCGATCCGCTGCTGCGCGACATCTTCCGCACCTACCTGCAGCCGACGCAGGGCGTGACGATGATCGTGGCGTCGTTCCATGTCGATGAACAGGTGTGGGGCCTGATCTCCTGCGTCCACGACAGCCCGCGCCGCTGGACGGCCGCGGAGGTCACCGCGCTGCGCAAGTGCGCGTCGGAGCTGTCGCGGCGGCGGCTGCAGCTGGCGGACCGCTGAGCGACTCGGCGCCCCGAACCCGGTCAGCGCGGGCGGCTGGCCGAGGGCTCCAGATGCAGCGAGCCGCAAGACCCGCATCCGCCCGGCCGCCGCACCCGGATGCGCAGGAGCAGGCGGCGTCCGCAGCGCGCACAGGTCCAGTCCTTCACGCACGGCTCGATGCGCAGCGGCTCGGGCGCGCGCTCGTGCTGGGGCTGAGGAAGGTCGTCGGCCATGGAGCCGGCATCATCGTCGAAGGCGGGCGCGCCCTGTTGCTCGCCGCGTGTCGGGATTCCTTGACGGATCCGGCGCCGCGCCTTCCCGTCCTCGTGCGGCGCGGCGTCGGCCGCTACGAGGGCGCGCCGTCGAACAGGCGGCGCAGGTCCGCTGGCGTCTCGGCGAGATGGCGCGGCGACTCCGCCAGCAGCTCCTCGCGCGAGCCGAAGCCCCACAGCACGCCGCATGCATGCAGGCCGGTGCGATGCGCGGACGTGATGTCGACGTCCCGCTCGCCCACCATCACGGACTGCGCATCGACGGCGCCCGCCTCGCGCAGCGCCTGCAGCTGCTGCCACTTGTGCACGCCGATGTCGCCGCCGCTGTAGTCGGCGATCAGGCGCGTGTGCACGGTGGGATCGTCGCTGGCCGAGAGCTCGACGGCCGACTCGTGCAGCGGCGGCCCGATGTAGCGCGCGAGCGCCTGCGGTTCGCGCTCGGGCAGGCCCTGGAGCCTCAGCGCGTGGTTGATCGAGCGCGCGAAGCCCTCGAGCGGGTTGCTGAGCGTGCCGTCGAGGTCGAAGACGACGACGCGGCGGCCCATGGCCTCAGCGCGCGGCGTGCGTGCGCCGATAGCTCGCGAACGCGAAGTCGAAGTCATTGGGCGCGGCGGCGTGATGGCGTTCGCGGCCGGTCTCGACGAAGTGGTTGCGCGGCCACGCGGGGAAGTGCGCGTCGCCCTCGAAGTCCTTGTCGATCTCGGTCAGCACCAGTTCGTCGGCGTGCGGCAGGGCCAGCGCGTAGAGCTCGGCGCCGCCGATCACGAAGGCGCGCAGCCCGTGCGGGTTGGACGACACCGACTCGAGCGCCTTCTCGAGCGCCTGCTCGAAGTCGTGCACGACGATGGCGCCGTCCGCCTGCCAATCAGCCTGGCGCGTAAGCACGATGTTGGCGCGCCCGGGCAGCGGCCGGAAGCGCGGGGGGATGGACTCCCAGGTCTTGCGGCCCATGATCACCGGGTTGCCCAGGGTGGTGCGCTTGAAGAACGCCATGTCCTCCGGCAGCTTCCACAGCAGCGCGTTGTCGTGGCCGATGACGCCGTTGCGCGCCACCGCGGCGATCAGCGCGACCTTCATACCGCCACCGGCGCCTTGATGGCCGGGTGGTGCTGGTAGTCGAGCACCTCGAAGTCCTCGTAGTCGTAGTCGAGGATCGACGGCGGGCGGCGCTTGATGTGCAGCGTCGGGTAGGGCAGGGGCGTGCGCGCGAGCTGGGTGTCGACCTGTTGCGCGTGGTTGGCGTACAGGTGGCAGTCGCCGCCGGTCCAGACGAAGTCGCCGACGTCCAGGTCGCACTGCTGCGCCAGCATGTGCGTGAGCAGGGCGTAGCTGGCGATGTTGAACGGCACGCCCAGGAAGATGTCGGCGCTGCGCTGGTACAGCTGGCACGAGAGCTTGCCGCGGCCACCCTCGGTCTCGGGCGGGGCGACGTAGAACTGGAAGAACGCGTGGCAGGGCATCAGCGCCATCTTCGGCAGGTCGGCCACGTTCCAGGCGCTGACGATGATGCGGCGCGAGTCCGGGTTGGTCTTCAGCTGCCTGACGACCTCGGCGATCTGGTCGATGTGGCCGCCGTCGGGCGTGGGCCACGAGCGCCACTGGACGCCGTAGACCGGGCCCAGGTCGCCGTCCTCGCGCGCCCATTCGTCCCAGATCGTGCAGCCGCGCTCCTGCAGCCACTTCACGTTGGAGTCGCCGCGCAGGAACCACAGCAGCTCGAGGATGATGGACTTCAGGTGCACCTTCTTGGTGGTCACCAGCGGGAAGCCCTCGGACAGGTCGAAGCGCATCTGGTGGCCGAACAGGCTGGTGGTGCCGGTGCCCGTGCGGTCGGCCTTGAAGCGGCCCTGATCGCGCACCAGGCGCATGAAGTCTTCGTATTGCGAGCGGACGGGGCGGGTCATGGCGCCGATTTTACCGGCCGAGTCGTGCCGGCCGCGGGGCCGGGGATTGCCGCTTGCCGCGCCGCGCGCGACGCGACGACCCGTTCATACGTCACGGCGGCCCCGCCCGGCCGCACGGGATTTCGCGGGATCGTGATCAAAGTCCTTCATAGTCGTGCGGGCACGCCGACAATGCTGGATGAGCCTGACGGTGCCCGTGGCTCATCCGCGGCCGGCCAGGCCCGGCGGCCGGCCCGGTCGGTCGGGCGTCGTTGGGCATCGTGCCGCATGAGGGCACAGGAGCGCGGAAGAAGTGATTCGCAGGACGAGCGTCCAGGTCCAAGCCGGTCAGGCGTGCGCGGTGGCGCGCGTGCGCGCCGGCGCCAGGAGCGCGTTCGCCGGCGTCCTGGCGGCCTTCGTCCTGGCCGTGGCCGCGCAACCGGCGCCGAACGCCGCGCCCGCCGCCCCTGCCGCCGCCTCGGCCGCGGCCGCCAGCATCGGCTGGAGCCGCATGGCCAACACGGTGTTCGAGCACCTGGGCCAGCACGACGGCCTGCCGCACGCCATCGCCACCGGCGTCACCGAGGACGCCCAGGGCTACCTGTGGGCCAGCACGCAGGACGGCGTGGCCCGCTGGGACGGCTACCGCTTCAAGGTCTATCCGGCCCGGCCGGACGATCCCCATGGCCTGCCGGTCAGCTACGTCCGCACCATCGCAAGCGACAGCCTGGGCCGCGTCTGGGTCGGCATGGACGGCGGCGGCCTGGCCCGGTTCGACTCGGCGCTCAACGGGTTCATCCGCTTCGGCGGCTCGACCGTGGTGCAGCTGTCGCGCGACGCCGAGGGCGGCATGTGGGCCGCCAGCACCACGGGCCTGATGCACGTGCGGGCGTCCGGCAAGGTCGAGGATGCCTGGCCGCACGGCGGCAGCGTCGATCCGCTGCCCGAGGCGTCCATCACGGCCGTGCTGCAGGACCGTGGCGGCGCCGTCTGGGTCGGCACCGCGTCCGGGCTGGTCGAACGCTTCCCCGACGGCCGTCCCGGCAAGCGCATCGAGCTGCCTGGCAATGCCGACGGCGGCGTGCCGGTCGATTCGCTCTACGAGGACATCCACGGCCAGATCTGGATCGGCACCAACCTGCATGGCGTGATGGTGCTGGACCCGGTCAGCGGACGCATCTCGCGGCTGCAATCCGCGGGCGCGTCCGACCCGGGCCTGCTGACCGACAGCGCCTCCTCGTTCGAGGAGAACGGCAACGGCGAGATCTGGATCGGCACGTCGACGCGCGGCCTGCTGATCGCCGACGCCGACTCGCTTCAGGCGCGCCGCGTCGTCCGCGACCGCAGCGTGCCGAGCAACCTGCAGGCGAACTGGATCTGGGGCCTGCACCGCGACCGCGGCGGCGAGATGTGGGTGGCCTCCACGACCGGCCTGAGCCGCACGCGCCCGCAGCAGGACGCGATCCTGTCGCTGTTCTCGTCCGACGGCTCCGCATGGACCGATCCGTACGTGTTCTCGGTGGACGTGGACGCGCGCGGCGTCGTCACGCTGGGCCAGAAGAACGGCATCGAGGTGATCGACCCGATCGAGCACAGGATGGCCACGCTGCTGGGCGGCGCCGAGGACGACCCGGCGCATCCGCCCGCGATCAGCAACGCCACGGCCGTGGTGCACACCGCCGACGGCACGCGGTGGATGGCGTCGCGCGACGGCCTGTTCCGGCTGGCGCCCGGCGCCCGCAAGCTCGAGACCATCGCCATGCCCGAGCGCGGCGCCGTCAAGGGCGTCATCGCGCTGGAGGTGGACGGCTCGACCCTGTGGGTGGGCGGCAAGGGTGACGGCATCTGGCAACTTGATCTGGACTCGCCCACGCACGCGATGCGCCAGCCCGTGCCCACGAGCGCGCTGACCGACCCCGAGGTCAACGCGATCGCCCACGGCCCCGACGGCGCGATGTGGATCGCCACGAACAACGGCCTGAACCTGCTGCGCCCCGGCCAGCCGGTGCAGCGCATCATGCCGGCAGCCAACGACCCGACCGGCCTGTCCCCGGCCGTCATCAACACGCTGCTGACCGACCGCCAGGGCCGGCTCTGGGTGGGCAACAACGCGGGGGTGCAGATCCTGGAGAAGACCGACGCCAACGGCCGCGCCGTGTTCCACCACATCGGCCGGGAAGAGGGCCTGACCAGCGAGAACATCGACACCATGCTGATGGACGCCATCGGCCGTGTCTGGATCAGCACCGACGACGGCATCGCCGTGGTCGACCCGGCCACCTATGCGCTGCGCGTGCTGCACCCGGCCGACGGTGCGGCCATCTCCACGTACTGGGTCAACTCCGGCGCCGTCGGTCCCACCGGGGAGCTGTTCTTCGGCGGCCTGGGCGGCCTGACCATCATCCGCCCCGAGCGCCTCACGCACCGCGTGTACTCGGCGCCCCTGGTGGTCACCGAAGTCGAGATGGGCGGCAAGCCGGCCGCGCTCGCCGACGCGAGCGGCCGCAAGCAGCTGACCGTGCCGCCGGAGGCGGGCGGCTTCTCGGTGGAGTTCTCGCTGCTGGACTTCACGGCGCCCGAGCGCAACCGCTACGCGTACTGGCTCGAGGGCTACGACAAGACCTGGCGCGAGGTCGACACCACGCACCGTTCCGCCGGCTACACCAACCTGTCGCCCGGCCACTACGTGCTGCACATGAAGGCGGCCAGCCGCGACGGCGCGTGGACGGAGCGTCCGCTGGAGGTCGACGTCGACATCCTGCCGGCCTGGTACCAGACCTGGTGGTTCGACTTGCTCAAGGTGCTCGCCGTGCTGCTGGTGATCGCCGCGGTGGCGGCCGTGCGCGTGCGCTACGTGCAGCAGCGCAGCAAGGAGCTGGCGCGGCTCGTGGAGCAGCGCACGCAGGAGCTCACCAAGCTGCAGCACCAGCTCGAGGAGCTGGCCTACAGCGACGCGCTCACCGCGCTGCCGAACCGCCGCATGTTCGGCGACTACTGCCGCCAGATGATCGCCGCAGCCGAACGCCAGGACGCGGGCTTCGCACTGCTGCTGATCGACCTCGACCACTTCAAGCAGGTCAACGACACGCTGGGCCACGACGCCGGCGACGCGCTGCTGGTCGAGACGGCGCGCCGCCTGCGCGAGGTCGCGCGCAAGGCCGATGTCGTGGCGCGCCTGGGCGGCGACGAGTTCGCGATCCTGCTGGCCGACACCGGCGTGCCGAGCGCCGTCGACATCGTCTGCCACCGCATCTGCGAGGCCTTCGACGCGCCGATCCCGTACGCGGGCCACGACATGCGCACGAGCCCCAGCATCGGCGTGGCGCTGTTCCCGGCGGACGGCACGACGCAGGACGAACTCTACAAGTCGGCCGACGTCGCGCTGTACGTGGCCAAGCGCGAAGGGCGCCGCACCTGGCGTTTCGCGCAGCACAAGGGGCGGGCCACGGTCACGCGGCTGGGCGGCGCGGCCAACGCGGGCACCGGCACCGACGGCCCCGCGGATTGAGCCGCGGGGGCGTCCTCAGTGGCTGCCGCCCAGGTAGGCGGCCTGGACCGCCGGGTCGTTCCTGAGCTTCTCGGCCGGGCCGTGCACCGCGATGCGGCCGTTCTCCAGCACGTAGCCGTAGTCGGCCACGTCGAGCGCCGCGGCGGCGAACTGCTCCACGAGAAGCATCGTGACGCCCTCGGCGCGCAGGCGAGAGATGATGCGGAACACCTCGTCGACCAGGATCGGCGCGAGGCCCATCGACGGCTCGTCCAGCAGCACCACCTCGGGATTCATCATCATCGCGCGCGCCATCGCGAGCATCTGCTGCTCGCCGCCCGACAGCGTCCCCGCCAGCTGCGTGCGGCGCTCCTTCAGGCGCGGGAAGTAGTCCATCGCGCGCTCGAGGTCGGCTGCGATGTCGCCGCGGGCGCGCGCGCCGGTGTAGCGCGGGAACGCGCCCAGCAGCAGGTTGTCGTTGACCGACATCGTGGCGAACACGCGCCGCCCCTCGGGCGAGTGCGCCAGGCCCAGCCGCGCGATGCGGTGCGAGTCGCGGCCCGTGATGTCGACGTCGCCGAGCATCACCTTGCCCTCGCGCGGCGCGATCATGCCGGAGATGGCGCGCATCGTCGTCGTCTTGCCGGCGCCGTTGCTGCCGATCAGCGTGACGACCTGGCCCTTGGGCACCTCCAGCGAGATGCCGTGCAGGACCTCGACCTTGCCGTAGCCGGCGTGCAGGTTCGTGAGAGTAAGCATGGTCTTTGCGCGCTTCGTATTGGTGTGCGCCGTCAGGCGCTTGCTTCGATCAAGCTCCCGGGAAGCGAGAGCCGCCACCCGAGCCGAACCGGGCGCCCCCTTGGGGGGCAGCGACCAGCGGGAGCGTGGGGGTCGTCATTCACTGCCCAGGTAGGCCTTGATGACCTGCGGATCGGACCGCACCGCGGCCGGCGTGCCTTGCGCGATCTTCTGGCCGAAGTCCAGCACGGTCACGACGTCGCAGACCGACATCACCACGTCCATGTGGTGCTCGATGAGGATCAGCGTGATGCCGTGCTCGCGGATCTTGCGGATGATGACCACCAGCTCCTTGATGTCGGGCGCCGTCAGGCCGGCGGCGGGCTCGTCCAGCAGCAGCAGCTCCGGGTTGAGCGCCAGCGCGCGGGCGATCTCCAGCAGGCGCTGCTTGCCGTAAGGCAGGTTGCGCGCCTCCTCGCCCGCGAGCGATTCGAGGCCGACGAACTTCAGCAGCGCGTAGGCGCGCGCGGTGGCCTCGCGCTCCTCGCGCCTGAACCGCGGCAGGTGCAGCGCGACGTCCAGCAGGTTGCTGCGGTAGGAGTGGTGCAGGCCCACCAGCACGTTCTGCAGCGCCGTCATCTCGCCGAACAGCTGCACGTTCTGGAAGGTGCGTGCGATGCCGGCCAGTGCGATGCGCGCCGAGGTGCGGCCGACGATGGATTGCCCCTTGAACGCGATCGCGCCCGCCGTGGGCACGTAGATGCCGGTCAGCACGTTCATCATCGTGCTCTTGCCCGAGCCGTTGGGACCGATCAGCCCGTGGATGGTGCCGCGCGCCACGTGGAGCGTGACCTCGTTGAGCGCCTTCAGGCCGCCGAACTGCATCAGCACCTTGTCGGCCGCGACCAGCTCGCCCGCACCCGCCGCCGTCGAGGTCGACACGGCGCTGGCCGGCGCGGCCAGCGTGGCGGCCTGGGCGGCGTCGTCGGCGCCGTGGCCGCGCCAGCCGAGCGCCTGGCGCACGTAGCCGACGATGCCGTCCTGCAGGTAGTAGACGACCAGCAGCGTGATCAGGCCGAAGATGGACAGGCGCCAATCGGTCATCGAGGTCAGGACGAACGACAACACCGCGAGCGTGACGCTGCCGATCACGGGAATGGCCGAGCGCGCGACGGTGGACTTGCCGCGCGCCACCAGCAGCCCGGCGCCGGCCACGACGGCCACGGCCAGCGTGACCGACACGTAGCGGAACAGCTCCAGGTCGTCCAGCAGCTTGGGCAGGATCACGATGATGGCCGCCCCCAGCAGGGCGCCGGAACGCGTCTTGCGGCCGCCCATGATGATGGCCAGCAGCAGCAGCACCGTGAGCTCGAAGTTCCAGGTGTTGGGCGAGATGTACTTCTCGGAGTACGCGTAGAGCGAACCCGCGAGTCCGGCGAGGCCGGCGCTGATGACGAAGGCGTAGACCTTGTAGCGGTAGACCGAGACGCCCATGCAGTCCGACGCCACCGGGCTGCCGCGCAGCGCCTCGAACGCGCGGCCCAGGTGCGATCGCAGGATGCGGTGCACCACGACCAGCGCGGCCACGAGCAGGAAGCAGATCAGGAAGTAGAACCCGCGCTCGTCCAGCGTCACGCCCAGCAGGCGCGGGCGCTGCAGGGTGATGCCCATCGCGCCGTTGGTGAGGTCCGTCATCTCGTTGATGAGGATCTGGATGATCGTGCCGAAGGCCAGCGTGACCATCGCCAGGTACGGGCCGGTGACGCGTAGCGCCGGCAGCGCCAGCAGCGCGCCGAAGCCCGCGGTGACCACGACGCCGGCCAGCAGCGTGAGCAGCAGCGGGGCGCTGAACTTCATGAACAGCACACCGGCGGTGTACGCGCCGATGCCGAACAGCCCCGCGTGGCCTAGCGAGACCTGGCCCGTGTAGCCGACGACGATGTCGAGCCCGAACAGCAGGATCGCGTAGATGGCGATGGTCTGCGCGAGGTGGATGTAGTACGGGTTGGCGACGACGAACGGGAAGCCAGCGAGCAGGGCCAGGCCGACGGCGGCGAACAGCAGGGGGCGCGATTTCATCTGGGACTCTCAGACCTTCTTGATCGCCGTCTTGCCGAACAGGCCGGCCGGTCGCACGGCCAGCACGATCAGCAGCAGCACCAGGCCGGGCACGTCCTGGTAGCCGGTGGACAGGTAGAAGCCGGTGAGCTTCTCCGCGATGCCCAGGATGATGCCGCCCACGATGATGCCCATGCCGCTGGTCAGTCCGCCGATGATGGCCACGGCGAAGGCCTTCAGGCCCAGCACCGCGCCCATGGTGGCGCCGGTGAGCGTCAGCGGCGCGATCATGACGCCGGCGAGCGCGGCGCTCATCGACGACAGCGCGTACGAGAACGTGATCACCAGTCCCGTGTTGATGCCCATGAGGCGCGCGGCCTCGCGGTCGTTGAACGTGGCCACCACGGCCTTGCCCCAGATCGTCTTGCGGTTGAACAGCTCCACCGCCGCCATCATGAGGACGGCGCCGACGACGACGAGGATCTCCATCGGCAGCACGTTCGCGCCCAGCAGCCGGATCGGCGACTCTGGCAGCGGCGACGGGAACTTCAGGTCGTCGTGGCCCCACACGTTCTCGGCCACGTTCTTGAAGATGATGCCCAGGGCGATGGTCGACATGATCCACCCGAACTCGCTCTTGATCCGGATGGCCGGGCGCACGCCGATGCGCTCGACGACGGCGCCCTGGATCGCGCCGAAGACGCACACGATGGGGATCATCAGCCAGTAGTTGACGCCCATGCCAACCAGCGTGAGGCCCACCAGCGCGCCCAGCATCAGCGCGTCGCCCTGGCCGAAGTTCAGGGTGTCGGAGGTGGCGAAGGTGAGCTGGTAGCCGAACGCGATGACCGCGTAGATCATCCCCAGCGCGATGCCGCTGAAGATCAGTTGGGTGAGGATTTCCATGGGCGGGCCCGCCGGTGATTCAAGAGAAGCGCCGCCGCGACGGTGCGTCGGGGCGGCGCGTCAATGCATGCGCGAGGAGGAGCTTACTTCTTCACCGTGGGCAGCGCACCCTTGGCGTTGACATCCTTCACGCGCACCTCGGAGGCCTTCTTGAGGTCGTCCGCGTACGCGTAGACGACGCGATTGCCCTTGACCTCGCCGAACACCGGGATGTTGGCGGTGATGGCCTCGTGGTCGCCCTTGGAGAACGGCTTGTTGTAGGTGGTGACCACGCCCTCGACCGGTGTCTTGAGGTTCTCGAGCGCGTCCTTGATCTTCGGGCCGTCGGTCGAGCCGGCCTGCTTGATGGCCGCGGCCAGCAGGTAGACCGAGTCGTAGCCCTGGGCCGCCGACACCGGCGAATCCATGCGGTTGTTCTTCGGCGCGAAGGTCTTCAGGTACGAGATGATGAAGGACTGGCGCTTGGGCGTCGTCGGCTCCTGGATGAAGGTCTGCGGCATGCGCGCGCCTTCGCCGCCGGGGCCGGCGTTGTCGATGTAGTTGGCCATCGACAGCGTCCAGCTGCCGATCATCGGCACTTTCCAGCCCAGCTTGGTCATGCCGTTGGCGATCTGCGCCAGCTCGGGGCCGATGCCGTAGGTGAGCACCACTTCAGCGCCGGCTTCCTTGGCCTTGAGCAGCTGGGCCGTCATGTCGACGTCCTTGATGTTGAACTTCTCGACCGCCACCGGCTTGATGCCCTTCAGGGCCAGCGCCTTCTCGAGGTCGGCGCGACCGAGCTGGCCGTAGTTGGTCGAGTCGGCGAGGATGGCCACCTTCTTGAAGCCGCGGCGGGTAACCGCCTCCTCGACGATCATCGGCGCCTGGATCGAGTCGTTGGCCGAGTTGCGGAAGACGTAGTTCTCGGGCTGGTCGTCGAACTGGTGGGTCAGCACCGACCCCGTGGCCACGTTGTTCATGACCGGGATCTTCGCGTCCTGGAAGAAGCGCTCGGAGGCCAGGCCCACGCCGGTGTTGATGTAGCCCACCACGGCGACGACGTGCTCCTTGTTGATCAGCTCCTGGGCGATCTGCGCGCCGCGCTCGTTTTTGGCCTCGTCATCGCGCTCGACGAGCTGGATCTGGCGGCCGAGGACGCCGCCGGCCTTGTTGATCTCGTCGGCGGCCAGGCGCACGCCGTCGCGCATGCTCACGCCCATCGAGGACGAGCCCCCGGTGAACGGGCCGTCGACGCCGATCTTGATCGGATCGGCCGCGAAGGCGGTGGCGGCCATGCAGGCCAGGGCGACGGCGGAAAGACGGATGGCGAGAGTCATGGGTCGTGTCTCCATTGGGGCAAGCTGTGGTTGCCTCGCGTTGTGACTCGGGGCGAGTCGAATGCAAGGACCATTGTGGTGCTCCGGTCGCCATTTGCGCCTACGTAATCGCCGCAGATTCGTGCAAACCCCGAGAGCCGATTCGGTGCGCAGACCACGCCGGCCGCGCGTGCGCGAGCCCCGTGTAAGACCCGTGTCAGTTCGGGCGAGAATCGGCCCGTCGCCCGCTCGCGAGGTTCACCATTTGAACGAGTCCGCCACCGCATCGGCATACACCGTGTTGTCACGCGCGCTGCGCGACGCCGCGCTGACCGTGCTCGCCATGGCCGCCGCCGCGGCGGGTTCGCAGGCAGTCGCGCACGGGCCCGCGGCCGGCGTGCTGGGCGCGGTGCTGGCGTTGTCGCTCGCGCGCAGCCATCTCGTGGCCGAACGCCGCGGCTGGCTGGAGGCCCTCGTGCTCCTGCCGGTCGTCAGCCTCGCGAGCTTCGGCGTGGGCACGCTGCTGCTGCGGGCGCCCTGGCTCGGCGCGGCCGCGTTCGTCGTCGCCGGGTCGGTGCCGGCATGGGCGCGCCGCTTCGGCGCGACCGGCCAGCGCCTGGGGCGGCTGGTGACGCTGCCGCTCGTCACGATCCTGGTCGTGCCGGGCTTGCCGCAGCGGCCCGCCTGGGGCCTGCCGGCCGCCTTCGCGGTGGCGGCGCCGGCGGCGATCGCATTGCTCGCGCTCGCCTGCGTCGTGCTGGCGCAAGGCCTGGGGCAGCTGCTGGGGTGGCTGCCGCCGCGCGCTCCCGGCACCGCGTCGCGCGCAGCGACCGCGACGCCGGCCGCGCCGGGCGCGCTGCGGCCGTCGGCGCCGGTGCGCCTCGCCGCGCAGATGGCCGCGTCGCTGGCGCTCGCGTTCGTCGTCGGGCTGCTCGTGTTCCCGCATCACTGGCGCTGGCTCGTGCTGTCCGCGCTCCTCGTCAACACCGGCAGCATCGGCCAGTTCGACGTCGTGCGGCGCGGCGTCCTGCGCGTGCTCGGCGCGGCGGGCGGCACCGTGCTGGCCATGGTGGTGTCGGGAGGCGCGAGCGGCGATGTCGCCGCGGTCGGCGCGCTGGTGCTGGCCTGCGTCTTCGTCGGCCTGGTCCTGCGCGTCTTCGGCTACGGCTGGTGGGTGCTGTGCGTCACGCTGGCGCTCGCGCTGCTGCAGACCCTGGAGCCCGCCGCCGAGCCGCTGCTTCTGTGGCGCCGGCTGCTGGAGATCGCCGTCGGCGCCGCGATCGCCACTGCGGCGGCGTCCCTCGTGTGGCCGATCCCCACGGCGGACATCCTGCGCCGCCGCATCGCCGGCGCGCTGACGGCGATGTCCGAGGCGCTCGATCCGGACGCGGCCGAGCGCCGGCCGCTGGCCGTCGTCGGCACGTTGGCGCTCGTGCGCCAGATGCAGCCGGTGTTCCGCGCGCAGGGCGTCACACACCGCCTCGCGGGCCGACGCGAGGCGCCGCAGGCCGCGCGCTGGATCGACGCGCTGCTCGCCTGCGAAGCGCCGGTGCTCGCGCTGGTCGAGCGCGGGCAGTCGCCCGGCGCGGTGCGCAAGGCCATCGGCGCGGCGCGCAAGGCGGTGCGCGAGCCGCCCGAGCTCGGCCCGGCGCTGGCGCGCCTGCGCGAGGCGCTGGAGGCGGCCGGCCGTCATCGCGATGACGCGCCAGCTGGCTAGAATCCGCCCGCTCGCGCCACATCGCGCGACAGCCGACGAACCAGCCAGGGAGAAGACATGAACCGGATCACGATGCGTTTCGCGGCGGCGGCGTTGGCCCTCGCCGCGCTCCACGCCCACGCCGCCCCGGCGTCGACGAAGGTCGCGTTCAGCGGCGTCGTCACGTCGTCGCAGGGCATCTCCCCGACGTTCGTGGGCGAGACGCTCTCCGGCTCGTTCACCATCACCGCCGATCCGGCCTGGAGCAGCGACTTCGGCGTCCCCGGCCAGTCGAGCGACGTCGAGAGCGACCCCACCCTCGGCTCGTCGCCGCTGCTGGTGACGGGCTCCGTGGTCTTCCAGGACGGCCGGACGGTGTCGTTGTCGTCGACGCCGGAGTCGCAGCGCTTCTTCGAGAAGGTGGTCCGCGACGGCCAGTCCAACGGCGTCGACCTGCTCGCGCAAACCCATGTGAGCCACGACGGCTCGTTCCTGCGCGTGCTGCTTTCGCAGTCGCAGGCCGGCTGCGCCGTGCAGTGCCTGTTCGTCGATCCGAATGGCGGGCTGTCGCTCTACCAGCCGCTCGACCTTTCCGCGCCAGGCGTGCACGCCGGCGGCTTCTTCGGCGGGACGACGGCGTTCGGCGGCTACTTCGGCGGCTTCGACCTGACGAGCCTGTCGATCACGGCGACGCCCGTCCCGGAACCGGCGAGCGTCCCCATGATGCTGGCGGGCGTCGGCCTGCTGGCGGCGATCACGCGCCGGCGCCGGGGCTGATCCGCGGCGAAGCGGCCCTGCTCGTCGGTCGTCAGTCCTCGAACAGCCCGTCGCGCTCCGCCAGGTTCACCACCACGCCCGCGGGCTCGAAGCGCGGGCCGTGCGCCTGCGCGAGTTCGCGGGCGCGGGCCACGAAGCGCTTCGCGCCCATCGCGTTGATGAACTGCAGCGCGCCGCCGTGGAAGGGCGCGAAGCCCCAGCCGAAGATGGAGCCGACGTTGGCGTCGGCCACCGAGCGCAGCACGCCTTCCTCGACGCAGCGCGCCGCCTCGTTGGCCTGCACGAACATCAGGCGGTCGATCAGCTCGCGCTGCGCAGGCTGCTGCGCGGCCACGGGGAACATCTGCGCCAGGCCGGGCCACAGGCTGCGGCCCGCGTCCGTCCAGTCGTAGAAGCCGAGGTTGGCCTTGCGGCCGATGCGTCCGAGCTCGCACATCTGGCGCAGCACCGATTCGCCCGGATGCTCGACGTAGGCCCGGCCCTCGGCCGCGAGATCCTTGCGCGTCTGGTCGGCCACGTGCAGCGCGAGCGTCAGCGACACCTCGTCCTGCAGCGCCAGCGGCGGCATCGGCATGCCGGCCTGCAGTCCCGCGGCCTCGATGTGGCGCGGGTGCACGCCCTCCTTGAGCATCGCCAGGCCTTCCATCACGTAGGTCGCGAAAACGCGGCTCGTGTAGAAGCCGCGCGAGTCGTTGACGACGATGGGCGTCTTGCCGATCTGGCGCACGAAGTCGAACGCGAGCGCCAGCGTGGCGTCGTCGGTGGCCTGGCCCAGGATGATCTCGACCAGCGGCATCTTGTCGACCGGCGAGAAGAAGTGCAGGCCGATGAACTGCGCCGGCCGTACGCTGGCCTGTGCGAGGCTGGTGATGGGCAGCGTGGACGTGTTCGACGCGAACACCGCGTCCGTCGACAGCAGCGCCTCGGTGCGGCGCGTGACATCGGCCTTGACCGCGCGGTCCTCGAACACCGCCTCGACGACGAGGTCGCAGCCGGCCAGGTCCTCGAACTGCACGGTAGGCGTGATGCGGGCGAGCATGGCGTCGCGCTGCTCTGGTGTCGTGCGGCCCTTCTTCACGGCCTTGTCCAGCAGATCCTGCGAATACTGGCGCCCGCGGACCGCGTTGTCGGCCGAGGTATCGAGCAGCATCACCTCGATGCCGGCCTTGGCCGCGACGTAGGCGATGCCCGCACCCATCATGCCGGCGCCCAGGATGCCCAGGCGTCCGACGCGGCGCGGCGCGTACCCGGCCGGGCGCGAAGCGCCGCGCTCGATCGCCTGAAGCTGGTACCACAGCGTGCCGATCATGTTGCGCGATTCCTGCGACATCGCGCAGGCCGCGAAGTAGCGCGACTCGAGCTCCAGGGCCGCATCGAAGCCGACGACGCCGCCCTCGAACACGCACGACAGGATGTGCGTGACCGCCGGGTAGTTGCCGAAGCTCCTGGCCGAGACCATGGACGGCGCCACCGAGAACAGCTGCGCCGCCGCGGGCGTGCGCGAGTCGCCGCCGGGGTAACGGAACTTCGGCGCGTCCCAGGGCTGCTTCGGCGCCGGATTGGCGGCGATCCAGGCCCTGGCCCTGACCAGCATGTCGTCGCCCGACGTCGCGAGCTCGCCGACCAGGCCCGTCCTGAGCGCCTGCGCGGCGCGGATGTCGGTGCCTTCGCCCATCCACTGCAGCGCCTGCTGCATGCCCACCAGTCGCGGCAGGCGCTGCGTGCCGCCGCCCCCCGGCAGCAGGCCCAGCTTGACTTCGGGCAGGCCCAGCCGCGCCTTGCCGTCATCCAGGACGATGCGATGGTGGCAGGCGAGCGCGATCTCGAGCCCGCCGCCCAGGCACTTGCCGTTGATCGCGGCCACCACCGGCTTGCCGCACAGCTCCAGGCGCCGCAGCGCCTTCTTGAGCCGCATCGATTCGTCGAAGGCCTCCTGCGCCGACGACAGCGCTCGCAGGCGGCCGATGTCCGCGCCGGCGAGGAAATCCTTCTTGCCCGAGCGCAGCACGAGGCCCTTGACCGACGCGTCGGTCTCCAGCCGTTCGACCAGCGCGGCCAGCGGCTGCGCGAGCGCGTCGTCGAGCACGTTCATCGAACGGCCCGGGGAATCCATCGTGGCGATGGCGATGCCGTCGGCGTCGACGACCACGTCCAGAACGTCGGCCATTTCTCAGATCCTCTCGATGATCGTGGCGATACCCATGCCGCCGCCCACGCACAGCGTGGCGCAGCCGAGCGAACGGTCGCGGCGTTCCAGCTCGTCCAGCAGGGTGCCCAGGATGATGCAGCCAGTGGCGCCCAGCGGGTGTCCCAGCGCGATCGCGCCGCCGTTGACGTTGACGCGCTCCAGCGGCACGCCGAGGTCGCGCGCCGTCTTCATCGGCACCGCGGCGAAGGCCTCGTTGATCTCCCACAGGTCGATGTCCGCGGCCTGCAGGCCCGCCTTGGCGAGCGCCTTGCGGCAGGCGGGCGTCGGCCCGGTCAGCATGATGGTGGGCTCGGAGCCGACCACCGCCACGCTGCGGACGCGCGCGCGGGCGCGCAGGCCCGCGCGCTCGCCCGCCTCGCGCGAGCCCAGCAGCATCAGCGCGGCCCCATCCACGATGCCCGACGCGTTGCCGGCATGGTGGACGTGCGTGATCTTCTCGACGGTGGTGTACTTGCGCAGCGCGGTGGCGTCGAAGCCCATGGCGCCCATGGCCGCGAACGAGGGCTCCAGCCGGGACATCGCCTCCAGCGTGGCGTTGGCGCGGATCGTCTCGTCCTCGGCCAGCATCAACAGGCCGGCGATGTCGTGCACCGGCACGACGGATCTGCCGAAGTGCCCCGCGGCGCGCGCCGCGGCGGCGCGCTGGTGCGACTGCAGCGCGTACGAATCGAGGTCGTGGCGCGAGAAGCCTTCGAGCGTGGCGATCAGGTCGGCGCTGACTCCTTGCGGGATGAAGCCGATCGCCTGGTTGACGCGCGGATCCATGAACCACGCGCCGCCGTCCGAGCCCATGGTCCAGCGCGACATCGACTCGATGCCGCCGGCCACCACCAGGTCCTCCAAGCCGCTGGCCACCTTGGCGGCGGCGAGGTTGACGGCCTCCAGGCCCGACGCGCAGAAGCGCGACAGCGTGACGCCGGCGACGGATTCCGCCCAGCCGGCGTCCAGCACGGCGGTGCGCGCGATGTCGGCACCTTGCTCGCCCACGGGCGTGACGCAACCGAGCACGACGTCGTCGACCAGCGAGGTGTCCAGGTCGAGCCGCTGCTGGAGCGATCGCAGCAGGCCGCGCAGCAGCCACACCGGCGCGGCCTGGTGCAGGCTGCCGTCCTTCTTGCCCTTGCCGCGGGGGGTGCGGACGTGGTCGTAGATGAGTGCGTCGGTCATGTCTTCACTTTCGTTCCGAGGTGGCGGCGTCAGTCGTGAGCCGCTCTGCCCAAGGCGTCATCCTGCGACTGCGCTTTGCTCGGCGCAGGATGACAGCTTGGTGGATCGCTGCAGTCGCACGCTTGGTGGCCTATTTCCCCAGGCTCCGCTTGACGGTCGCATTGATGATGCGCAGCTCCGCCAGCGACGCATCGATGTGCGCGCGCTTCTGCTCGAGCTCGGCGATCGCCTTGGAGGTCTTGTCGAGCACGTACTTCATCTGCACGGCACGGCCCTCGCCGTGGGCGCCGTACAGGTCGAGGTAGTGCTTGATCTCGGCCAGCGAGGAGCCGATCGCCTTGGCGCGCAGGATCAGCTGCAGCCGGGCGCGGTCGCGCCGCGTGTAGACGCGCGTGCCGTTGACGCGGCGCGGCGCCAGCAGGCCCTTGTCCTCGTAGAAGCGCAGCGCGCGCGGCGAGATGTCGAACTCCTTGCAGAGCTCGGTGATGCCGAACAGCTGGCCCGCGTCGTCGCTGCGGTGGTCGGCGACCACCTCGTCGGCGGTCTGCGCGCGGAGGCCCCGCGCGACTTTCGATGCCTGCGGTTCCACGGCTAGACGATGCGTTGCAGCTTCAGCGCGACGCTCATGTCGCCCGAGACCTTGAACTTGCCCATCATGAAGCCGGTGGTGGGTTCCAGCTCGCCCGACAGCAGGTCGCCGAGGGTGTCCACGCCCAGCGCGACGGTGCAGTCGGCCACGCGATCCGCGTCGTTGGACAGCACGTTGGGCACCTTGGTGGCGTCGACGACGATCGCGCCGTCGGCGCCGCAGTCGAACTTGAGCACGGCGCCGAGGCCGCAGTCCTCGCCGACCTTGGCGCGCAGTTGATCGGTGGCGGTCTGGATGTCCATGCGACGGGTTCCTGGTACGGGCGGGGTTGGCGGGCGGAGGCGCGCGATGGCGCGCCAGACGGTCGCCGCCATCCTAGGGCCTGCCGGTGACGTCGCCATCAGTGAAATTCCCGACGCGACATGATGTTGACGTTAACGTCACCCTGAAGCCTAATGCGGCACGTGCCGCAGGTCCCATCCCGTTCTTCCGGAAACGATCGTGTCCCCATGACGACAGCCTCTCCCGATCAGAACGACGCCGCAATACCTCCTTCGCGCTATCGCAGCGCGTTCGCGCCGGGTTTGTTCGCCGGCCGGCGCGTATGGGTCACGGGCGGCGGCTCGGGCATCGGCCGCGCGGTCGCGCACGAGCTGGCGGCGCTCGGCGCCGACGTGGTGATCAGCGGCCGCAGCGTCGACAAGCTCGAACGCGTCGCGGCCGAGATCGCCGAGGACGGCGGCCGCTGCGCCTGGCGCGCGTTCGACATCCGCGACGAGGAGGCCGTCAAGGCCAACGTGGCCGACGTCGTCGCGAACGAAGGCGTCGTCCATGGCCTGGTCAACAACGCCGGCGGCCAGTTCCCGGCGCCACTGACGGCCATCAGCAAGCGCGGCTTCGAGGCCGTCGTCGCGAACAACCTGACCGGCGGCTTCCTCATGATGCGCGAGCTGTTCCTGCAGAGCTTCCAGGCGCACGGCGGCGCCATCGTCAACATGACGGCCGACTTCCGCAACGGCATGCCCGGCATGGCGCACTCGGGCGCGGCGCGCGCGGGCATGAGCAACCTGACGATGACGGCCTCGTTCGAGTGGGCGTCGTCCGGTGTGCGCGTCAACGCGGTCGCGCCGGGCTGGATCGCCTCCAGCGGCATGGACACCTACGGTGGCGCGATGAAGACGCTGATCCCCCAGCTCAGGCGCCACGTGCCGTTGCGCCGCATGGGGCTGGAGGCCGAGGTGAGCGCCGCCATCGTGTTCCTGCTGTCGCCGGCGGCCGCGTTCATCACCGGCGTCACGCTGCAGATCGACGGCGGCGCGTCGCTGGGCTCGCCGCTGTTCCCGTCGGTCGACCACGACCGCTCCGTGCCGTTCGACGGCTTCCACCGCGCGGTGACGCCGCAGGTGTTGCGCGAGGCGGAGGGCTGATGCCGGCGATCGTCACCGCGCTGAACGTGAAGTCGGCGGCGTTCGCGGCCAACGCGGCGCGCATGGCCGAGAAGCTGGCCGAGGTGCGCAAGCTGCAGCAGCAGGTCGTCGACGAGAGCGCGTCCAGGCGCGACAAGTTCGAGCAGCGCGGCCAGCTGCTGCCGCGCGAGCGCGTCGCGCAGCTGCTCGATCGCGGCAGCGGCTTTCTCGAGCTGTCGCCGCTGGCCGGCCTGGGCATGCATGACGACGACGGCAGGAAGAGCGTGCAGGGCGGCGGCTCCATCGTGGGCATCGGGCTGGTGTCGGGCAAGCGCGTCGTCGTCTCGGCGAGCGACAGCGCGCTCAAGGGCGGCACCGTCTCGCCGATGGGCCTGCGCAAGGCGCTGCGCGCGCAGCAGGTGGCGCTCGAGAACAAGCTGCCGCTGGTCTACCTGGTCGAATCGGGCGGCGCCAACCTGATGTACCAGAGCGAGATGTTCGTCGAGGGCGGGCGCAGCTTCGCGAACCAGGCCCGGTTGTCCGCGGCGGGCATCCCGCAGATCGCGGTGGTGCACGGCTCGTCGACGGCCGGCGGCGCCTACCTGCCCGGGCTGTCGGACTACGTCGTGCTGGTGCGCGGCCGCTCCAGCATCTACCTGGCGGGGCCGCCGCTGGTCAAGGCCGCCATCGGCGAGGACGCCACCGACGAGGAGCTCGGCGGATCGCAGACGCACGCCGAGGTCACCGGCCTGGGCGAATACCTCGGCGAGAACGACGCGCACGCGATCGTGATCGCGCGCGAGCTGCTCGACAAGCTGCCGTGGGACGCCGCGCCGCCGGCGGGCAAGGCCGCCGAACCGCTGTACCCGGCCGAGGAGCTGATGGGCGTCGTGCCCGCCGACGAGCGCGAGCCCTACGACGTGCGCGAGGTGATCGCGCGCCTGGTCGACGGCTCCGACTTCCTCGAGTTCAAGCCGGGCTTCGGCGCCGACACGCCGTGCGGCCACGGGCGGATCGACGGCAACGTCGTCGGCCTCGTCGGCAACAACGGCCCGATCCAGCCCGCCGGCGCGAACAAGGCGGCGCAGTTCATCCAGCTGTGCGACCAGTCGGGCACGCCGCTGGTCTTCCTGCAGAACACGACCGGCTACATGGTCGGCTCGGCTGCCGAGCGCGGGGGCGCGATCAAGCATGGCGCCAAGATGATCCAGGCCGTGGCCAACGCGCGCGTGCCCAAGTTCACGTTCCTGATCGGCGGTTCCTTCGGGGCGGGCAACTACGGCATGTGCGGCCGCGGCTTCGATCCGCGCTTCATCTTCAGCTGGCCCAACGCGCGCACGGCGGTGATGGGCGGCGCGCAGGCCGGCAAGGTGATGGAGATCGTCGGCGCGGCCAAGCTCGCGCGCGCCGGCGCACCGGTCGACGCCGACGCGCTCGCCGCGATGGGCGCCCAGCTGCGCGACCGCATCGACCGCGAGTCGCACGTGCTGTTCGGCACCGCGCGCCTGTGGGACGACGGGATCGTCGACCCGCGCGACACGCGCCGCGTGCTCGCGCTCGCGCTGGCGCTCGCGCGCGAGGCCGGGCAGCGCACCTTGCACCCGAATTCCTTCGGCGTCGCCCGCTTCTAAGTCATGACGGCCCGGCTCGCTCCGCTCCCCACCCCCGAGGGGCTCACGCCGGCTCGCTCCGGAGCGGCCGCGCGCTCGCCGGCGGTGACGACGCGGCTCGCGGCGTCGACTCAACTTGTCTGCAAACCCGGGGTCACCCCATGAAATTCACGACCGAACACAAGGCCCTGTCCGAGACCGTCAAGCGCTTCGTCGAGAAGGAGCTGAACCCGTACGTCCCGAAATGGGAGGCCGACGAGCAGTACCCGGCGCACGAGGTCCTCAAGAAGCTGGGCGACCTCGGCCTGCTGGGCCTGAAGTACCCCGAGGAATTCGGCGGCGCCGGCCTGGACTTCAGCTACTCGATGGTGATGGCCGAGGCGCTCGGCGAGTGCCTGTGCGGCGGCGTGCCGATGTCGATCGGCGTGCACACCGACATGTGCACCCCGGCGCTGGCACGCTTCGGCTCCGACGACCTGCGCCGCGAGTTCCTCGCCCCGTCGATCGCCGGCGACGTCGTCGGCTGCCTGGGCGTGAGCGAGCCCGGCGGCGGGTCCGACGTCGCGGCCGTGAAGACGACGGCGCGCAAGGACGGTGACGACTACGTCATCGACGGCAGCAAGATGTGGATCACCAACGGCCTGCAGGCCGACTGGTGCTGCCTGCTCGCCAACACGGGCGACGGCCCGGCGCACAAGAACAAGAGCCTGATCATCGTGCCGATGGACCGGCCCGGGATCACGAAGCAGAAGATCCACAAGATCGGCATGGACTCCTCGGACACCGCGCTGCTGTTCTTCGACGGCGTGCGCGTGCCCCGGCGCAACCTGATCGGCCAGGAGGGCATGGGCTTCGCGTTCCAGATGATGCAGTTCCAGGAGGAGCGGCTGTGGGGCGCGGCCTCGTCGCTGCGCAGCCTGGACCGCCTCATCGACCTGACGATCGAGTACACGCGCGAACGCAAGGCCTTCGGCAAGAGCATCCTGGACAACCAGG
>Ga0209258_100607_pt1 | contig 29004 bp, 19 predicted proteins | sample Araplaol_mTSA_r2_FD_184281 | JGI IMG/M metagenome (GOLD analysis project Ga0209258, IMG submission 184281) | Arabidopsis root microbial communities from North Carolina, USA - plate scrape CL_Col_mTSA_r2 (SPAdes) (version 2) | ecosystem: Host-associated > Plants > Roots > Endosphere | place: USA...
CCTCGGCCTGCAGCACCGTCCCCTGCGGCTGCGACAGCGCGACGCGCAGCGTGTCGCGCGGGTGGCCGCCGTCCAGCGACGCGGTGGTGGACACGGTCAGCGGCCACGTGGCGCCGGCAGGCTTGTCGAGCGGCGCGGGCAGCGCGAGCCCCAGCCCGGTGAGCGGGCTCGTCAGCGCGAACTCGGTCTGCCCCCCGGCGATGCCGATCGCGAGCTTGTAGACGGCCTGGCCGTCGACATGCGACGCCAGGCGCGCGAGCACCGGCTCCTCGGCCACCTTGCGCAGGCCCTCCGCGCTGACACTGCCCTGCGCCGTGAAGCGCAGCGCGCCGTCGGCCTGGGTGCCGCCGTCGAAGGCGACGTCGCCGCCGAGCGCGTGCGCATGGCCGCCGCTGACGGTGACGCCCTTCTCGGTGAAAGCCACGCGCGCGCGGGCATCCGCGAGCACGGGCGCGCCGGCGACGAGCCGGACGTCGTTGCCGGGCAGCGTCAACGCGCCGTTGACGCTGGTCTGCTCGCCGTGCTGCAGCGGGATGTTCAGGCCGAGCTCCAGCTCGGCGACGCCGGTGGCCGTGGTGGCGGCCAGGCCGTGGTGCAGCCAGCCGCCGACCGGCGACTGGGCGACGTAGCGCAGGAAGTCGGTCATCGGCCCGGACACCTGGCCGTGCAGCCCCAGCGCCGGCTGCTCGTACAGGTTCTTCACGCCGCCGCTGACGTCGTGCAGCTGCAGCTCGCCCATGCGGCCGCTGGCGCCGTGGATCTCGAGCGCGCCGCGATCGAGCACCACCTCGCCGGCCACCTGCGTGAATGCGGGCCACTGCGACGGCGCTCGCGCGCCACCGGCCTGCTGCGCGCCCGGCACGTAGGTGAGCGTGACGCCGCGCACCTGGCCGTCGATGCGGAACTCGCCGTCGTGCAGGCGCTGGTAAGGGAAGCCGGCCAGGTCGCCGCGCACGTTGAAGCGGACGTTGTCCATGTCGCCGCCCGCGAACGCCGCCGCGAGGTAGCTTCGCGTGCTCTCGAGGCCGGGCTTGGGCAGGTAGCGCGCCAGGCGGTCGGCGCGCGCGTGCGTCAACGTGCCCTTGAGGGCGATGGAGCCGGGAAAGCGCTGGCCGCGGCCGAACATCGACGGTGCGGACGCGCCCGAGGCAGCGGGCGACGCAGCGGGCGCCGGCCCCGGGCCGGTCTGCCACTGCAGCTGCAGCGTGCCCTCGGCGTCGGCATTGGCGAACCGCACGCCGTCCAGCACCACGGAGACGGCCGGCGGCTGCGCGGCGTCGCGCCCCGCGTCGATCTTCCAGCTGGCATCGGCACCGAAGCGGTCGAACGCGATCACCGGCTCCTCGAACACGCCGGGCAGCTCGATGCTGCCGCCGTCCAGGGCGAGATGCGCCCGGCCGCCGCGCTCGTTCGCGTCGAGCGTGACCCGCGCGTTGTGCCAGCCCGGACGGCCGCTGCGCGCGCCCTCGGGGATCGCACCGGCGGCCATCGAGAACGCATCGACGGCGGCGGTGACGCGGTAGGCGCCGGGTGCCGCGAGCGGGCCCGACCAGTGCGCATCGAGCTTGTGCACGACGCCTTCGGGCCGGTAGTCGGCCAGCCATTGGCGCGCGACCGGCGGCAGCGGGAGCGAGGCCGCCAGCCGCCGCATCAGCGCGAGGTCGAGGTGGTCGGCCGACAGCGTGCCGCCGGTGACCGGCGCGAGGTCGTCCCACGGCACGCTGCCGCTGGACGTGGCCGGCGACGAGGCCGGCCGCGGCTGCCCGGCGGCCTGCGCGAGGGCGTCGTCGCGATGGCGGCTGACGAACGCGCGCCGGCCCAGCTTCATGACGACGCTGCGCTGCAGCTGCTGCCACGACACCCGCACGTCGCCCGCCGGCCAGGCCACGCCGTCGGCGGTCTCGAACCCGAAATGCTCGGCCGACAGCGCGACGCCGGCCGGGTCGCGGCTGGCGGTGAGGCGGCCGCCGGCGTGCGTGATGGCCAGCGGCTCGACCTGCGGCGCCAGTCGCACGGCCACGCCGTTCAACTGCACGTCGGCGGTGGCCGAGCGCCAGTGGTTGTTCTGGAAATCGAGCCACAGGCGCAGCGAGCCCTGCCCGCCTTCGAGCTGGAACGGCAGGTCGACGTGGCGTTTCAGCTGCGCGACGTCGCCGCGCGGCAGGTCGGCGTAGAAGGTGCCCGTCCAGCGGCGCCAGTCGCCCGCGTACGAGAACAGCGGCTGGCGGGTGCGCGCGCGCAGCGAGAAGCGGTCGCCCCAGCCGGCGGGCGGGGTGGCGTCGACGCGCATGTCATGCGAGCGCAGGCCATTTCGAAGGACGATGTCGACGTCGGTCAGCTCGAGCGCGGGGGCGGCACGCTGCTCGTCGATCCAGCGCACGGCGCCGCGGCGCAGCACGATCTCCTCCTGGCTGAAGAACCAGTCGAGCGTGGCGGCCTCGTCGGCGCTCGAGACGGTGGCGCGGGCGGCGAGGTCGAGCCCGCCCACGTGCAGGTGGCCGGCCGCGTCGCGCCGCACGAGCAGGCGGGCGTCCTCGATGTAGAGCTGCGCGAGCCGCGGCGACAGCGCCAGCAGCGACTGCGGCGAGAGCGCCGCCGACACGCGCGGCAGCCGCAGCGCCTCGGTGCCGGAGGCGTCGCGCAGCACGACGTCGCGCAGGTCGAATGCGGGTATCCACGAAGACGAACGCACGCTGATGTGGCCGATGCGCACGGGAACCCCTACCGCGCGACTGGCATGGCGTTCGATCTCGGGGCGCCAATCCTCGATGTGCGGCAGAATCCCCCACTGCAGAGTCAGCCACGCGAGCACGACCAGGCACAGCAGGGACAGGCCGGCATAGACGACGGCCTTCCAGGCCAGTTGGAGCCCGCGCCGCCACGGCATGAAGCGCAGCCGCCTGACGACTGGATCGAAAAATGCGCTCGGTTGCAATCTCATGAAATGTTCGGCACGGGGTGGCAGCGCCCCAGACCACAGTGTAGGTGGGCAAGATGAGCGCCAAAGGGCGCGGCAGAGAGGCTTTGTCGCCCAGGCCTGCCTTGAACTTCTGGTAACACGCGCCTTCGCGGCGCCGTACCGGCCGTGAACGCACCCGAGACGTCGCTACCGCTATCACGCGGCAAGGCCCTGGCCGCGCACAGCCGGTTCGTGCAGCGCGTGCGCCGCCGCCACGCGGACATGCTGCACCGCCTGCCGCCGGGCCTGCCCGACTTGGCCGGCATCAGCGCGCTGATCGCTGCCCTCGAGGCCGACGGCGTCCCCGTGATGAGCGCGCTGCGCATCGCGCGCCAGCTGGTGCTGGAGCGGCTGGCGGTGCTCGACGTGGAACAGCATGCCGACCAGGCCGAGATCACGGCCGCGATGACGCACCTGGCCGAGGCCACGCTCGATCGCGCGCACGCGCAGGCGCTGGCCGACATCGACCCGCGCTGGGGCGTGCCGCGCAACGCGGCCGGCGAGCGCGTCGAGTTCTGGATCATCGGCATGGGCAAGCTCGGCGCGCGCGAGCTCAACGTCTCGTCCGACATCGACCTGATCTACGTCTACGAGGAGGAAGTGGCCACCGACGGCGCCAAGCCGGTGAGCGCCCAGGAGTACTTCGGCCAGGTGGCGCGCCGCATGTACGCGCTGATCGGCGACGTCACCGACGAGGGCTTCGTGTTCCGCGTCGACCTCGCGCTGCGGCCCAACGGCAACTCGGGCCCGCCGGTGGTGAGCCTGGCGATGCTGGAGGAATATTTCCTCGTGCAGGGCCGCGAGTGGGAACGCTTCGCGTGGCTCAAGAGCCGCATCGTGGCGCCGCGGTCGGCCGTCACCAGCGGTCGCGCACTGGCGCTGCGCTCGCTGGTCACGCCCTTCGTCTACCGCCGCTACCTCGACTACGGCGTGTTCGAAGGCCTGCGCCAGCTGCACCACAAGATCCGCGAGGAGGCGCAGCGCCGCGCCGCTGGCCGGCCGGAGCGCGCCAACGACGTCAAGCTGTCGCGCGGCGGCATCCGCGAGATCGAGTTCATCGTGCAGCTGCTGCTGGTGGTGCGCGGCGGCCAGTTCCCCGAGATCCGCACGCGCTCGACCCTGAAGGCGCTGGAGAAGCTGCGCGCCACGGGCCTGATGAAGGCCGAGACGGCCGCGCGCTTGCACGACGCCTATGTGTTCCTGCGCCGCGTCGAGCACCGCATCCAGTTCCTGGACGACCAGCAGACGCACCTGCTGCCGACCGATGACGACGACCTGCGCTGGATCGCCGCCAGCCTGGGGCTGTCGTGCGGCAAGAACGCCTGCGAGCTGCTCGACCGCCTGGGCGAGACGCGGGAGTTCGTCTCCACCGAGTTCGACACGCTGCTGCACGACGGCCGCGCGCCGCCGCCGCGCAACGGCGGCTGCCGCAACGGCAGCTGCGGGGCCCCGCAGGCGCAACTGGACAACGAGAGCTGGCTCGACCGCCTGCCCGAGGAACTCGGCGAGCGCGTGCGCCAGTTCGCCGACAACCCGCGGGTGCAGAACCTGCGCGAGGAAAGCCGGCTGCGCATCGCCAAGCTGGTGCAGCGCGCCGTCGAGGAGATCCGCTCGGGCAACTGCACGATCGTTGCGGCCACGCGCTTCGTCGACTGGATCGAGCCGCTGCTGCGGCGCGAGAGCTACCTCGCGCTGCTGGTCGAGCGCCCCAACGTGCAGCGCCGCCTGCTGCGCCTGCTGGGCCTGGCCCGCTGGCCGGTGCGCTATCTCATGCTGCACCCCGGCGTGATCGACGAGCTCGCCGACGAACGCACGATGATCGAGCGCTTCGACCGCGCCGCGCTCGCCGCCGAACTGGAAGACCGCCACGAGGCCTGGAAGCGCTCCGGCGAAGCCGACGAGGGCGCGCTGCTGGACACGCTGCGCCGGGCGCACCACGCCGAGGTCTTCCGCACGCTGGTGCGCGACGTCGAGGGCCGCATCACCGTCGAGGCCGTGGCCGACGAGCTGTCCGCGCTGGCCGACACCGTCGTCGAGCGCTGCCTGCAATGGGCCTGGGGCCACCTGAAGAAGCGCCACCGCGACACGCCGCGCCTGGCCGTGATCGCCTACGGCAAGCTGGGCGGCAAGGAACTCGGCTACGGCAGCGACCTCGACGTGGTGTTCCTGTACGACGACGCCGGCGAGGCCGACCCGTACCAGGCCCAGGAGGTCTACGCCGCCTTCGTGCGCAAGCTGATCACCTGGCTCACGCTGCGCACCGCGGCGGGGGAGCTGTTCGACATCGACACCGCGCTGCGCCCCAACGGCAACTCGGGCCTGCTGGTGACGTCGATCGAGTCGTTCGAGAGCTACCAGCGCGGCCGCGGCAGCAACACCGCGTGGACATGGGAGCACCAGGCCATCACGCGCGCCCGCTTCTGCGCTGGCGACGCCGCGCTCGGCGACCGCTTCGAGGCCACGCGCCGCGCCGTGATCGAGGCCGAGCGCGACGCCGACGCGCTGCGCCAGGAGATCGCCGCGATGCGCCAGAAGGTGCGCGACGCCCATCCGCAGCGCGACGGCCGCATCGACCCCAAGCACTGCGAGGGCGGCCTCATGGACATCGAGTTCGCCGTGCAGTACCTGGTGCTGGCGCACGGCCGCGACCACCCGGGGCTGCAGGACAACCTCGGCAACATCGCGCTGCTCAAGCGCGCTGAGGAGGCCAGGCTGCTGGACGTCGGCATCGGCGCTGCCGCCGCCGACGCCTACCGCGAGCTGCGCCGCGCGCAGCACCGCGCCCGCCTCGACGAACAGCCGACGCTGTTCGCCGAGGAGACGCTGGCGCCCGAGCGCGCCGCGGGCCGCGCACTGTGGCGCGCCGTGTTCGGTCCCGGCGCGTGAAGGCGCTTCGCCTCGACGGCATCGCCTGGGTCCTGCTGGCGGCGCTGCTGTGCGCCGGCGCCGTCGCCGTCAGCGCGCTGTCGTTCGGCGGCGGCGTCGCGCCCATCGCCTCGCCGCTCGCGCTGTCCCTCGACTGGCAGCCGGCCCTGGGGCTGCGCGAAACCTGGCGGCTGTGGACCGGCGCCTGGGTGCACTGGAGCTTGGCACACCTGCTGGTCAACGCCGCCGGCGCGGCGGTCGTCGCCTTCGTCGGCTGGCGCGCCCGCCTGCCGGCCGCCGCGGCGGCGGCGTGGTTCGTCGCCTGGCCGCTGACCCAGGCCTTCATGGCGGCCGTCGGTGCCGAGCGCCTGGCCGTCCTGATGCCGCACTACGGCGGCCTGTCCGGCGTGCTGCACGCCGGCGCCATCGTGCTGGGGCTGTCGCTCGCCTGGCCGCCCGAGCGCCCACAGGCGCCTGCACGCGCGCGCGTGACGCCCGCGGCCGCGGACGCCGGCTTTTCCGCCACGCACGCGTCGGCGCTCGAACCCTCGCGCCTCACCGAAGGGCCCTGGGCGATGACGGAGGCGGGCGCTGCGACCGCGCTGCCCGTGTCGACGCTCGACCAGCCCCCCGGCGAGCCCGTCGGTGGCGGTGGCGCGCTGGGCGCGCGCTGGATCGGAGTCGCGATCGTGCTCGGCACTCTCGTGAAGGTGGCCACGGAATCCCCGTGGCACCTGGCGCCGCACGCCAGCGCGGGGCTGGGCATCGCCGTGGCCCCCGTCGCCCATGCGTGCGGCATCGGCGCGGGCATCCTGGCGTGGGCGGGTACGCGGGCGGTGTCTGGCTGGCGGCGCTGAGCGGGCGACGTCGACGGCGCGAAGAGTCGTCTCTCCCAGCCACGCGCCGTCGCACTGTCACGGATGCGCCACGGGTGCGCCGGGCCCGCTTCTACACTTGCGAGTGCTTCGCCCGGCGCCGTCGCGCCCGCTTCTTCAAGCTACCCGTCAGGATTCCAGATGATCACGCTCAGCGGATTCACGCTCTCGAACTACTACAACAAGGTCAAGATGGTCCTCATCGAGAAGGGCCTGCCCTTCGTCGAGGAGCACTGCGCGATGGGCGGCGACAAGACCGAGGAGATGCTGATGTGCTCGCCGCTCGGCAAGGTGCCCTACATCCGCACGGAGCAGGGCTCGCTCTGCGAGAGCCAGGTGATCGTCGAATACCTCGAGGCCCTGCAGCCCGAGCCGCGCCTGATGCCCGCCGACATCTGGGGCCAGGCCAAGGTGCGCGAGCTGGTCACCTTCGTCGAACTGCACCTGGAACTGGTGGTGCGCGAGCTCTACCCCGAGGCGTTCTTCGGCGGCCAGGTGAGCGACGCCAACAAGGCGCGCGTCAAGAAGCTGCTGGCCCGCAACATCGCCGCCTTCCAGCGCCTGGCCAGGTTCGGCCCCTACCTGGCCGGCCCCGACTTCACCATCGCCGACTGCGCCGCCTACGTCAGCCTGCCGCTGGTGGCCATGGGCAGCAAGATCATCTACGGCGAGGACATGCTGCAGTCCGCCGGCATCGACTGGAAGAGCTACATCAAGCTGATCGAGGAGCGTCCGAGCGCGCAGAAGGTGACGGCGGACCGGAAGCGGGATCAGGAGGCAGCGAAGGCGGCGCGGGCGGCGGCGACGAGCTGACGAGGTCACCGGCCGTCGCAGCGGGTTCCGGCAGATGAGACATCTGTGCGGTCAATGCTTGCCCGTGCCGAACGGCTTGACGGCGAATCCGCGATCCTTGAACAGTTGCCAGACCTTGAGCTTGTATGAATAAAGGATCGAGTCAGGGGACGAGGCGTAGGTCCCGTTGATGGCTTTGCTCAACGCGAATACGGTGTTCTCGTAGTCATAGCGCGCACCGAGTTCGATCATCACCCAGACGCAGTCCCAGTTCTGCGCATAGGCCTGGCCAGAGATGATGGGCTCGTCGTCTCGCCCGATGATGTCAAGGTCGGCTCCGAGGGACTTGAACCAGCGCAAGCCCTCCAGGTCGTGGTCGTAGGTCAAGCTCACGAGGACGGGATCTCCGTCGGGGCGCCGCGTGTTCGGGTCGCCGCCAGCCTTCATGATCATCGCGAGGATGTCGCGGCCGTTCGGCTTGGCCAAGCGGCTTTGAACGGCAAGGTGGACGGCGCCAGCGCGGTCGGCCGCCTTCAGGTTCGGGTTTGCGCCGGCGCGCAACAACGCGGCCACTGCATGCGCAGACTGCGCGTCGACGGCGATCATCAGCGGGGTCACGTCGTGCAGGCCCCGTGCGTTGACCTGGGCACCGGCCGCGAGAATCTGGTCGATCGACAACGCATCGTCGGCGCGGATGGCGACTTCCAGCCGCTGTTGGACACCCGATGAGAAGAAGATCGCTTTGGTCGAAGGCATGGCAGATGACGGGGCGGGCAACGCAAGGCCGAGCGCGACGCCCACGAGAGCGGATGCGGCGGCGCGGAACATTCGGAACATGTCGCGAAACATCTGGAATTAGGGCCCTTTGCGGTGCGAAGGCTTGCGGTCGAGCGGGACGTCGGATTTGCGGTGCCTTATCCGCATTTCGCCAGGAAAGCGTTGAGCGCGTTGCGATCGTTCGCGACGTTCGTCTCCATCGACCCGAGCACCACACTCATCTTGTGCTGCGCCAGCTTGCCCAGGGTGGGCTGATCGCTGCGCGCGCCGAGCATCTGGCCCGCCAAGGCCATGCTGTTGTCGATGGTTTCCTTGGATGCCGCGCGGACCGGCGGGAAGGCCTGGACGACGCCGCCGGTGTCGTAAGCGGTTTGCATGCTCTCGATGTGCTGGTCCAGCTCGTCGACATAGGCCTGCTTGTCGCCGGCGAATTGCGGATCGTTGACGCTTCGCATGGCGGGATTGCGCACCTTGATGTTGATCGGGTTCAGGCCCGGACCCTGCCCCGCCAATTCCTGGCGCAGGAAGCGCAAGTTGATGATGTTCTGCCCGGGATCGGTGGTGTTGTTCATGAAGGTCAGGAAATCTCCCTCGGAACTGAATGCCTTGGTCCGTGAGACCAGGCTGTCGAAGCTGAGTTGACCTGTCCGGGCGAGCGAGCTGTCGGCCAAGCCCGCGGAGTTGAAGACGCGCACCTGCGCGAGCGCGTTCACCAGCCCGCCCTCCTGCGCGATGCCGCCTCCTTTCGAGTAGCCCGCGATGTCGAAGGTCTTGTCGTTTGCCACAAGGCGCTCCGTCAGCTTGCGCATCGCAGCGTACTGCGGGGTGTCCAATCCAACGCCGTTCCGGGTGTTGGCCTGCCAGTCGACCAGGCTGTCCGGCTGGGTATCGCGCGGCACGAGGATCATCCTGCCCGTGCCCTCATCTCTATATAGAGCAGCGCGGAAGCCCGTCTCATCGTTGCGCAGCTGCAGCGGTTTGATCGTCCCCGGAGGCACACCGAGCGTCTCGTTGAGCCTATCCGCCTCCACCGGCAACCTCGTCAAACACGGCTTGCTCGACGGCTCATCGCCCGGCTTGTCCCCCAGCTCGTTCAAGTCCGCAGCCGCGCGCGCCGACGGCAGCGCTTCGCGATAGCGGTCGAAGCGGGCGACGACCGGGCCGAGGGTGCGGGCCTGTCGGGCGCAGTCGCTGTCGACCCGGCCGCTTGGCGAGCCCTGCGGCGTGGACGGCGCCGTGGCGGCGTTGGGCAGGACGCGGCCGCCGGTGAGCGCCGCGATGCGGGCGGTGCTCGCCTGCGACAGCTCGTCGTCCTTCGCGTGGTCGGCCCGGCAGCAGGCAACGCACGGGGCCTTGCCGGAAGCGGACCCGGCGCGCGAGAAGCTGCCCATGTCAGACCTGCGCGCCGGGGCGGGTGAGGCCGGGGACGTCGAAGGCGGAGAACCGCAGCAGGCCGCGTTCGGACAGGAACAGCTTCATGCTCGTTTCCGGCTGCGACGACTGGCGCACCGCCTCGGCGGCGCGCGTGGCGTCGACGCCCAGGGTGTCGCAGGCGAGCAGGAAGCACATGAACAGCGCGGCGTCGTGTTCGGAGGCGTCGCGCAGCGTGGACCAGTGCGGGGCCCACAACGCGGTGCGCAGCGAGGTGTCCTGCGCGGCCTGGCGGTAGGCGGCGACGGTGGTCTGGTCGCGGATGAACTCGGCCACGCGGGAGAAGAAATGGGCCTGCGTGATGGCGGACATCTGGGCGGTATCGAAGTGCAGCATGACGACGGCAGGGGTTGGCGGATGTCGTCATGTTCAGGCGCCGGCGAAAAACTGCCCGGCGCATTCGACGCGATTTCGCCATCGTTTGGCGCGTGGCGCGGCGGGGGTGCCGGGCCGCCGGGCGGCGGCGCGACCCTCGCGCCTCTCCGGCTTTCCGGGCGTGCAAGGGCTTGACGGCTTGTTTATCATGGTCGGTTGCCTGCCGATTTCCCATGCCCAGCTCCAAGACCCCCGCTCCCGCCAAGAAGACCCGCTCCCAGGCCGCCGCCGCGCCGGTGGCCGCGCACGAGGGCGCCGGCCGCTACCTCGCCAGCGCGATGCGCGGCCCGCGCGCGGACGCCGACCTCGAGCGCGAGATGCGCCTCGCGCGGCCGGACGCCCACGCCATCCGCGTGCGGGGCGCGCGCACGCACAACCTGAAGAACATCGACCTGGACATCCCCAAGCACGCGCTGGTGGTCATCACCGGCCTGTCGGGCTCGGGCAAGTCCAGCCTGGCGTTCGACACGCTCTACGCCGAAGGCCAGCGCCGCTACGTCGAGAGCCTGTCGGCCTACGCGCGCCAGTTCCTGCAGCTGATGGACAAGCCGGACGTCGACGTGATCGAGGGCCTGGCGCCGGCGATCTCGATCGAGCAGAAGGCCACCAGCCACAACCCGCGCTCGACGGTGGGCACCGTCACCGAGATCCACGACTACCTGCGCCTGCTGTTCGCCCGCGCCGGCACGCCCTACTGCCCCGACCACGACCTGCCGCTGGCGGCCACGCCCGTCTCGCAGATGGTCGACAACGTGCTCGCGCTGCCGGAGGAGACCAAGCTGATGGTGCTGGCCCCGGTCGTGCGCGACCGCAAGGGCGAATTCACCGAGCTGTTCGCCGACATGCAGGCCCAGGGCTACGTGCGCTTTCGCGTCGACGGGACGATCGTCGAGGCGAGCGAGCTGCCCGTGCTGAAGAAGACCGAGAAGCACGACATCGACATCGTCATCGACCGCCTGAAGACGCGCGCCGACGCGCGCCAGCGCCTGGCCGAGAGCTTCGAGGCGGCGCTGCGCATCGCCGACGGCCGCGCCATCGCGTTCGAGATGGACTCCGGCGCCGAGCACCTGTTCTCGGCCAAGTTCGCGTGCCCGGTCTGCAGCTACTCCCTGCCCGAGCTCGAGCCGCGGCTGTTCTCGTTCAACTCGCCCGTCGGCGCCTGCCCCAGCTGCGACGGCCTGGGCCAGGTGGTCGCCTTCGACCCCGAGCGGGTGGTCGCCTTCCCCACCCTGAGCCTGGCCGCCGGCGCCGTCAAGGGCTGGGATCGCCGCAACGGCTACACGTTCTCGATGCTGGAAAGCGTGGCCGGGCACTACGGCTTCGATGTCGACGCACCGTTCGAGACGCTGCCCGAGAAGGCGCGCGACGTGCTGCTCAACGGCTCTGGCGAGGAGAACATCGAGTTCACCTACACGTCCGAAGGCAGCGGCAAGACGAAGAAGCAGACGGTGGTCAAGCGGGCGCATCCGTTCGAGGGCATCCTGCCCAACTTCGAGCGCCGCTTCCGCGAGACCGACTCCGCCGCCGTGCGCGAGGATCTCGCCCGCTACCAGGCCGCCCGCGCCTGCCCGTCGTGCCACGGCACCCGGCTTCGGCGCGAGGCGCGCAACGTCTTCCTCGTGGGCGCGGGCGGCGACCCGGCGCACCAGCGCAAGCCGATCTTCGCGATCGAGCACGCCACGCTGTCCGACTGCCTCGCCTACTTCGAGCAGCTGCACCTGGAGGGCGCGCGCGCCGACATCGCCGACAAGGTGGTGCGGGAGATCCGCAGCCGCCTCACGTTCCTGAACAACGTCGGCCTGAACTACCTCAGCCTCGACCGCAGCGCCGACACGCTGTCCGGCGGCGAAGCGCAGCGCATCCGGCTGGCGTCGCAGATCGGCTCCGGGCTGACGGGCGTGATGTACGTGCTCGACGAGCCGTCCATCGGCCTGCACCAGCGCGACAACGACCGCCTGATCGACACGCTGCGCCACCTGCGCGACCTCGGCAACTCGGTGCTGGTGGTCGAGCACGACGAGGACATGATCCGCGCGTCCGAGTTCTGCATCGACATGGGCCCGGGCGCCGGGCGCCACGGCGGGCAGGTGATCGCGCTCGGCACGCCCGACGAGGTCGCGGCCAATCCCGACTCGCTGACCGGCAAGTACCTGTCGCGCGCGCTGGTCATCCCGGTGCCCGACGAGCGCCACGAATGGCGCAGCGAGCCGGACGACGACGACCCCAAGGACACGCCGCGCCTGCGCGTGCGCGGCGCGCGCGGCAACAACCTGAAGAACGTGACGGTCGACATCCCGGTCGGCCTGCTCACCTGCGTGACGGGCGTCTCGGGCTCGGGCAAGTCGACGCTGGTCAACGACACGCTGTACAACGCGGTGGCCCGCGAGCTGTACGGCAGCCACGCCGAGGCCGCGCCCCACGAGGCGCTGGAAGGGCTGGAGGCCTTCGACAAGGTCATCAACGTCGACCAGAGCCCGATCGGGCGCACGCCGCGCTCCAACCCGGCCACCTACACGGGCCTGTTCACGCCGATCCGCGAGCTGTTCGCCGAGGTGCCTGCGGCGCGCGAGCGCGGCTACGGTCCGGGACGCTTCAGCTTCAACGTGTCGGGCGGCCGCTGCGAGAGCTGCCAGGGCGACGGCGTGCTGAAGGTGGAAATGCACTTCCTGCCCGATGTCTACGTGCCCTGCGACATCTGCCACGGCAAGCGCTACAACCGCGAGACGCTCGAGGTGCTCTACAAGGGCAAGCACATCGCGCAGGTGCTCGAGCTCACCGTGGAGGACGCGCTCGAGTTCTTCTCCGCGGTGCCCAACATCGCACGCAAGCTGCAGACGCTGCTGGATGTCGGCCTGGGCTACATCACGCTGGGCCAAAGCGCCACGACGCTGTCCGGCGGCGAGGCGCAGCGCGTGAAGCTGGCGCTCGAGCTGAGCAAGCGCGACACCGGCCGCACCCTCTACATCCTCGACGAGCCCACCACCGGCCTGCACTTCGCCGATATCCAGCTGCTGCTGACCGTGCTGCACCAGCTGCGCGACGCCGGCAACACCATCGTCGTCATCGAGCACAACCTGGACGTCATCAAGACGGCCGACTGGGTGATCGACATGGGCCCCGAAGGCGGCGCCGGCGGCGGCACCGTGGTGGTGGAAGGCACGCCCGAGGACGTGGCGGCCTGCCCCGCCAGCCACACCGGGCGCTACCTGGCGCCTTACCTGGCCGGGCTGCGGGCCTGAGCGGCCACCCGGCGCCCCGCTTTCAGCCGGCGCTGACGACGCGGTCGCGGCCGGCGGCCTTGGCCTGGCGCAGCGCGGCGCCGGCGCGTTCCAGCAGTGCCTGCGGCGCCTCGCCGCCGCGGGCTCGGGCCAGTCCGACCGACAGCGTCACGCGCTCCGTGTCCTCGCGGCCGGGCTGGCGGATGCGCGCGCTGCCGATGTGGGCCCGCACACGGTCGGCCAGCAGCAGCGCAGCCGCGGCATCCAGGCCCGGCACCAGCAGGCCGAACGCCTCGCCGTCCACGCGCGCGAGCGTCGCGCCCGCCGGCACGAGCGTTCGCAGGGCCTCGGCCACGGCCTTGATCACCTGGTCGCCGAATTCGCGCCCATGGGCCTCGTTGACGCGCCCGAAGCGGTCGATGTCGGCCACCAGGAGCCACGGGCCCCGGCCGTCGCCGGTCGACGGCGGCGCCGATCCGTCCGCGGGCGGCCGGCCCGCAGGGGGCAGCTTGGCGGCGTCGATGGCGGAGCGGGCGTCGCGCGCACCGGCCGCGGGCGACGCCGATGCCGGCGCCGCCAGCAGGCCGGCGAGCGCCTGGTCGAAGGCGCGCCGGTTCGACAGGCCGGTCAGCGAGTCGCGCAACGCGTCCTCGCGGGCGCGGCGCACCTCGTCGCGCAGCCGCTCGATTTCGCGCCGGCTGTCCGCCAGGCGCTGCTGCAGGCCCCCGATCTGGCTGCGCATGGTGCCGGTGTCGGCGATCACCTCGGCCACGACGTCCGCCAGCTGCCGCGGGGCAGGGACGTTGCGGGCGATGCCGCTGGGATCCTCGATACCCCTGGCCGTATCTCCACGGGCCAGCGCGGCGGCCAGCTGGGCCAGCGTGGCGGCGTAGCGGGCGGCATGGGCGCCGGTGGCGCCGGCCGATTCGCCGATGCCGCCGAGCACGCGCTGCATGTGGTCGACCACCCGCTGGGCGGTGTCCGGATCGACGTCGGCGACGTGGCGCGTGAACAGCGCCTGGGTGGCGAACTCGTCGAGCGCGCCCTCGCGGGCCAGCTGCTCGTCGATGGCCGCGCGCAGCGGCGGATTGGTCTGCGCGACGTAGTCGAACCAGACGGCGTAGCTGACGGGATGCAGGCCCGCCCGCTGGCGCGACATCCAGGGCAAGGCGAGGCGCAGCAGCTCGGTGCTGCGCTCGATGCTCATCTCGTATCTCAATCCCACCTCGGCTGCAGTTTATGAAGGGCGCGGCCTCGATCGCATCGGAGGACAAACGGACGGGACGCGCTCCTGTCGCGCATTCTGCCCCCGCCCGCACGCGCCAGGGCGACTGCGCTCGCGAACCCACGGATTTGGTCAACGCCGGACGTCCGGCGCGGCTGCAACCCGGCCAGGCAATAAAAAACCGGCGCGGCGACTTGCGTCGCGGCGCCGGTTCTTGAACGTCTCGCCGGCCGCCGAAGCGGCCGGGGCGATCAGCTCAGGTGGCTGTTGATCAGCTTGGTCATCTCGAACATCGAGACTTGCGCCTTCTTGAAGATTTCCTTCAGCTTGGCGTCGGCGTTGATCATCGTGCGCTTGGCCTTGTCCTGCAGGCCGTTCTTCTTGATGTATTCCCACACCTTCTTGGTGACCTCGGTGCGCGGGATCGGCGTGGAGCCGATCACGGCCGCCAGCGTCGGCGAAGGCGTCATCGCCTTCATGAACGCGGCGTTCGGGGTGCGCTTCTTGGCCGGTGCGGCCTTCTTGGCGGGAGCGGCCTTCTTCGCAGGAGCCGCCTTCTTGGCCGGAGCGGCCTTCTTCGCGGGAGCCGCCTTCTTGGCCGGTGCCGCCTTCTTGGCCGGAGCCTTCTTGGCCGGAGCGGCCTTCTTCGTTGCAGTTGCCATGTTGAATCTCTCCATCAAGAGGTTTTGATGTGCCGCGGTCTGGGTGAGCGTCGCATGAACTCTCTTTTCTCTGCAGACATCAGCGAAACGAATGGTACTGCCTCATGCTGTGCGTGAGAAGCCACTTCACCTATGAAAATCGCGATTCTCACGAGGGAAAAGCAAGTTTTTGTCTCGTGGAGGCATCATTCGGCCCTGCAGAGAAGCATCCGGCGCGAGTTTTCATATACCCCCTGAGGTATTTAGAGAAACTCCGCGCGCCGGGTTTCTCGCCGCCGCGCGATATTCGGAGCGCGGTTTTCGCGCCGCGCCGGCGCGCGCACACCCGGGTTGTCCCGCACGAAACGCGGCGCGGGCACGCCACCTGCAGGTCCGTCGCCCCCGCTTCCACGCACCGCCTGCGCCCGTGACGGCCGCGTCGCGTGACGGATCGCGCGCGCTTGCCCCACAATCCTGCGCAGTCCCAACCAATTCGCGGTTCGTCATGAAACTCATCGTCCGCTGGCTGCTGCTGGCCGCCGCGCTGTTGCTGGTGGCGCACCTGTCGCCCGGCGTCTCGGTCAACAGCTTCGGCGCCGCGCTGGTGGCCGCACTCGTGCTGGGCCTGCTCAACATCCTGGTGCGCCCGCTGCTGGTGCTGCTCACGCTGCCCGTCACGGTGCTGACGCTGGGGCTGTTCCTGTTCGTGATCAACGCGCTGATGTTCTGGGCCGCGGCCGGGCTGCTCTCCGGCTTTCATGTCGACGGCTTCGGTTCGGCGCTGATCGGCTCGGTGATCTACTCGATCGCCTCCACCATCATCGACGTGGCGATCGAGCGCCTGTTCGAGGACTGAGCCGCGCCGTCAGGGCTGGTCGGCCTCGCGCGAGTTCTTCAACATGTCCCGCCGGATCGCCTCGAGCTCGCGCAGCCGCGCGTCGATGATCGAGGCCTCCACGAAGTCGACCTTGCCGCTGCGCGTCAGGCGCTGGCCGGCGCGCAGCCGGTCGATCGCGCCGACCAGGTCGCCCTGCGCGGCGTGCGCCTCGGCCTCGGCGCGGATCGCGCGCAGCTTCAGGCCCAGCGGCTCGGCGCACTGCGCCAGCAGCGTCCAGGCCAGCACGTCGCGCGGATGCAGCGCCACCCAGGTCTGCAGCGATTCGACCGATTCCTGCAGCGCGCCGCCGGCCGCCGGGTCGCGCGCGGCGCCGCGCGCGACGGCGGCCTCGGCGCGCGCCATCAGAGCCGGACGCGAGCGATCCTTGCCGAGCGCGGCGACGGCCGACACGATCTCCGGCGCCGAGCGCCTGGCCGCCGCCTCCTCCAGCCGCAGCAGCAGGAAGTCTCGCGCCACCTCCGGCTCGATCGGGTAGAGCCGGGGCGTGACCACCACCTGCGCCGGCGGCGCGGGCGGCGGCACGGCGCCGCTGTCCTGCTCGGCGACGGCCGCGGCGTGCCGGGCCATCACCTCCTCGGCCTGGGCGATCATCTGCGAGGCCGACGCGAAGTCGCGCAGCTCGATCGACGCGAGCGCGCCGCCGTACAGCGTGCCCAGGCGCGTCGAGTCGTTGAGCGGCGCGTTCAGGCGCGCCTGGCCCTGCATGCGGCGCAGCGCGGGGTCGGAGGTGTCCATCAGGGCGCGGGCCCGCGCCCGCATCAGCGAATGCTCGGTCAGGTGGGACTTGGCCGGATCCTGCGGCAGGCCCTGGCGCGCGCGCAGCCGCGCCGCCGCGATGCGCTCGATGGTCAAGGGGTGCGACCGCAGCCACGGGTACTGGTTGCTGTCGTTGAGCCGGCTGACGTCCTCCAGGCGGCCGAACATGTCGGCCATGCCCGACGGCGAGAAGCCGGCGTCGGTCATCACGTCCTGGCCGAACGTGTCGGCCTCGGTCTCCATCTGGCGCGAGAAGGTCAGCTGGCCGGTGGCCGCGGCGGCCTGGCCGCTGGTGATCACGGCCATCGGCACGTCGCTGTTGCGCGACTTGGCCGAGAACAGCAGGCCCAGCAGCATCGCGGCCATGGTCATCATGCTCTGGTGCTTGTTGGCCACCATGCTGCGCGCGATGTGGCGCTGGGTGATGTGCGACAACTCGTGGCCGATCACGGAGGCCATCTCGTCGCGCGTGCCGGCCTGCGCGATCAGGCCGAGGTTGACGCCCATGTAGCCGCCCGGCAGCGCGAAGGCGTTGAACTCGGTGTCGCGCACGAGGAAGGGCTCCCATGCCAGCTTTTCCTCCTGCTCCGCGCTGATGTTGCCGCGCTTGAGCGCCGCGTCGTGCAGCGGCCCGAAGATGGACATCAGGTACTCGAGCAGCACCGGGTCGTCGATGACGGCCGGGTCGGGGCGGATCTGGCGCATGATCTGCTCGCCCAGCTTGCGCTCGTCGTCGATGCTGAATTCGTCCGACTCCGCCTCGCCGAGCGCCGGCAGGTTCGGTTGCGCGGCCGGCGCGTGCGGCACGATGAAGACATTCAGCGCGAGGCACGCGGCAGCGGCGAGGGTGGCGAATTTCGGGCGCAAGGCAACGGTTTCCTGTCCGGTCGAGACGCGGTCCGGCGAGGCCCGCGGTCGCTATGATGACACTGCCATGTATCGGCCATGTAGCGCGCCGTCCCTGAAGCGGACCTGTCGCCCCAGGGTCGGATTCCCGCCGCTCGCCGAAGGTTCCATGAACGACTCGCCCGATTCCCACGCCGCCGCCGGCCTGACGCATTTCGACGCCCAGGGGCAGGCCCACATGGTCGACGTCGGCGGCAAGGCCGAGACGCGCCGCGTCGCGCGCGCGACGGGCACCATCCGCATGCAGCCCGCCACGCTGGCCGCCATCGCCGGCGGCACGGCGAAGAAAGGCGACGTCCTGGGCATCGCGCGCGTGGCCGCGATCCAGGGCGCCAAGCGCACGTCGGAACTCGTGCCGCTGTGCCACCCGCTGCCGCTCACGCACGTCCAGGTGGCGTTCGACATCGACGCCGCCGCGAGCGCGTTGCACTGCACCGTCCAGGCCGAGACGCTCGGCCGCACCGGCGTCGAGATGGAGGCGCTGACCGCCGTGCAGGTCGGCCTGCTGACCGTCTACGACATGGTCAAGGCGATCGACCGCGGCATGGTGATGGAGGGCATCCGCGTGCTGGAGAAGCACGGCGGCAAGTCGGGCTCGTGGACAGCGCCCTGAAGCGCATGGGCCCAACGCGGGAGGCCCGCATCGCGCGGGGCTCCATTCGTCGATCTCAACGGAAATCGCGCCAGGTGAGCCCGGTCGGCTCCGGCTGGCACTGGAACGGCTTGACCTTGAGCGTGTCGTCGGCGCACGGCGCGAAGAACTCGTCGGCCTCCTCCTTGTGGAACTCCTTCAGGCGGGCGACGAGGTAGCGCGCGCGCTCGTTCTGGCCGCTCTCGGCGAGCGCGTTGGCCCATGCGATCATCAGCCGGCTGTCGAGCAGCGAATGCGTCGAGCGCGACAGCGCGCCGAGCGCGCGCGACGGCGGCTCGGTGGTGGTGGCTTCGGCGTAGTCGGCGTGATGCGCGAACAGCGGGCTCGTCTCGCCGGCCTGGATGCGCTCCGTCAGGGGCGGCAGGCCGGGTTCGTCCAGGAAGATGGTGGAGACGCGGTCCATGTAGTCCCACCAGCACAGCAGGGCCACCACGATCATCGCGCCGCCGAACACGCGCAGGCCGGTGCCTTCGCTGCCCATGCGGATGACGATGCCCGACTCCAGCGGCTTGGCCCGGGCGACGCCGCTGAGCGCCGGCTCCGCGGACGACGGTCCCGAGCCCAGCGTGAAGCCCCACGCCCACGCGGCCGGCAGCAGGAAATAGAGGTACCACAGCGGGTATTCATCGAGGCTGTGGATGGCGATCATCAGCACCATGACGGAGGCCGCGCGTGCGCCGTGGCCGGCGGCGCCGGACGTCGTCCAGGCGCGCACCAGGCCCACGCCCAGCGCCCACAGCAGCAGCCCCAGCACCAGCACGCCCAGCGGGATGCCGAGCTCGACCAGCAGCTGCAGCGGCAGGTCATGCGTATGGTCGAAGAAGGCGACGGGGCGATGCGGGAACGGCGTCAAGGTCCACGCGAAGTTGAATTCGCCCCAGCCCACGCCCAGCCAGGGTTGCTGGCGGATCATCTCGATGGTGTTGCGCCAGATCGCGAAGTGCGAGCTGTCGCCGTCGTTCGCCCGCGTGGCCGTGCCGATCACGCTGTGGCCCAGGTGCGAGGTCAGCCAGGGGGCCGCGAGCGTGAGCATGCAGGCCGCGACCAGGGCCGCCCGGGTGCTCGCGGACATGCGGGGAAGCGGTGAAGATGCGGGCAGGAGCAACGCGAAGAGGAAGTCGGCCCCCACCCACACCAGGAGCACGACCGCGCCGCCCCACAGGCCGGTGCGCGAGCCGCTCAGGAACACGCCCCACATGATCAGGCCCAGCAGGAGCGCGCCCAGCCAGCGCGGGATGCGGCCCCATTCGACCAGCGGCACCAGTGCGATCACCGACCACACGAGCAGGCTCGCGAGGTGGTTGGGCTGGCGCAGGTTGCCCACGGCGCGGCCGGGAATGCCGGACTGCGCGATGAAGGTGCCGTCGCACAGGCTGGGGAAATAGACCTGCAGCACCGCGATCAGCGCGCTCAGCGCGCCCACGCCAACGACGCCGAACGCGAATGGCGCGAAGGCCTCGAGGCCGTCGCGCTCGCCGCCCTGCGAGGAGCGCACGCCCAGCGCCGTCACGAAGCACGCGGCCACCAGCGACAGCAGCGGCCCCAGTGCGAGCGACGTCGGCAGCGAGCCGAGCGTCCACGAGCCGACCACCGCCAGGGCCATGATGCCCAGCGGCAGCACCAGCCACGCGCTGGGCGCACGGCGCAGGCCGCTCGTGGGCAACGCGTTGGCGGCCAGCAGGCACAGGCCCCAGCACAGCACGCAAAGCAGTTCGTTGAGCTGCGTGGCCGACGGCGTGCGATTCCACGCCAGCAGCGGCGGGCACAGCAGCGCCAGCGCGTAGGCGCTCAGGCGGATTTCCGGACGATCGCCAAGGGAGGATGGACTGTTCATTGCGGGTCGAGGGGGCAACCGCGCCGCCCCGGGGCGACGCAAACGGTGCACAGGGTAACGCGAATCGGGCGCGCCGCCGCCGCCGGGCTGTCCGTGCGGCCTGCGGCTACCTGAAGTCGCGCCAGGTCACGGGGTGCTCGGGCGCCAGGCACTGGAACGGCTTGGCGGTGACGGTCGCGTCGTCGCACGGCGCGAACCAGGGCCGCGGGCCGGACAGGTCGAACTCGCGCAGCCGTGCCGCCATGTAGCGCGCCTTGTCGGTCTGGCCCTGCGCCTGGAGCAGGTTCGCCCACAGGAACATCAGGCGGCCGTTGAGCAGCACGTGCGAAGAGCGCATGACCAGCGGCGCGGTGTCCGACGTGATCGGCAGGTTGGTGACGGCCACGTAGTCGGCCTGGTTGGCGAACAGCGGGCTCGCCTGGGCGCGGGCGATGCGCTGCTCGAGCGGCAGCGACGTGGCGTCGGGCATGAACAGCTTGACGATGTTGAGGTAGTCCAGCCAGGCCGAGGGCGCCAGCACCACCATCAGCACGCCGACCCAGCGCCACGCGCGCAGGGGCGCTGCCGGTTCGACACGCGTCGGCGACGCGGCGGCCTTGCCCGTGCCCACGACGAAGCCGAACGCCCAGCTGGTGGGCAGCAGCAGGTAGGCGTACCAGAGCGGGTATTCGAGCATGCTGTGCAGGCCCATCACCACGACGATCATCAGCGCTGCGCGGGCGCCGAGACCGGCATCGCCCGCCACGCGCCAGGTGCGCCGCGCGGCGAGCACCAGCGCCGCCAGCAGCAGGCCGGTCATCAGCAGCGCGGCGGGCAAGCCCAGCTCGACGGCCAGCTGCAGGAACAGGTTGTGCGCGTTGTCGACCAGGCCGGCATTGCGCGCGCCGAACGGCGTCAGCGTCCAGGCCAGGTTGAAGTCGCCCCAGCCGACGCCCAGCCACGGCTGCGCCTTCACCAGCTGCAGCGCCTGTGCCCAGATCTCGCCGCGGAAGGTCGTCACGTCGGTGGCGTCGCTGCGTTCGGTGACCGCCGCTTGCACATCGAACGCGTTCGCGACGACGTGCACGCCCCACGACATCAGCACCGCCACGAATGGCGAGGCGACCAGCGCGATGCGCAGCGGCCGCGCCAGCTGGCGATCCGCCACGCCCCACACCGCGACGAGCGCCAGCGCCACCAACGGCGTGCGCGAGCCCGTGAGCACGAGCCCCAGCATGATGAACAGCGCGGCCAGGAGCCAGCCCGCGCGCGCAAGCCGGCGGCCGGCACGGTCCTGCCAAGCCCGTGCCAGCGGCACCAGGGCGATCAGCCCCCAGAGCATGGCGTCGGCGAACTGGTTGGGCTGGCCGATGTTGCCGCCTGCGCGGCCGCGACGCGACGGGTAGGCGATGAGGATGTTGTCGAGGTGGTCGAAGGCGAACGTCTGCGCGATCGCGATCGCGGCCTGGCACACCGCGCCGGCCGCCAGCGCGATCGCGAAGGCGCGCAGGAACGGCAGCGGGTCGCTCGCGCAGGCGCTCGCCCCGTGCAGCGCCACCGCCACGGCGATCGCGATGATGCCCAGCACCCCGATGCCGGGGGGCGACGGGAAGCCGCCGGTGGCGATCGACATTGCGCAGGCGCCGGCCGCCATCGCGAAGACGGCCAGCAGCGGCGCCATCGCGCGCCACGTCGCGCGCGCCGGCGCGGGCGCGGGCGCGAGCAGCAGCACGAGGCCGAAACCCAGGATCGCCGCCAGCTGGTTGGCCATCGTCACGATCGGCGGCAGGGGCTGGTTGATCAGCAGCGCGGCGATCGCGACCAGGAAGGCGAAGATCTTCATTGCGACGTTCCGGTGATGTCCAGCGGCTGGTTGCGCTCGATGAGGAACACGGCGCCATCGCTCAGGCGGATGTGCCAGTTGGCGCGGATGGACGGCATGGCGCGCACGCCGAGGTCGAGATCGCGCCGCAGCAGCAGCATGTAGTTGACCCGGTTGCCGTCGAGGAACAGGTCGAGCAGCTTCTCGTCCCGCAGCAGCTGCATGTGGAACAGCGCGTAGTCGTCGCCGTAGGAGTCGATGCGCGAGTCGATCGAGGGCTGCAGCCGCGGCCACCAGCGGTAGATGACCTCGGCGCCGAGCTCGTAGGAGGTCAGCACGGGCCCCTTGACCGCCGGATCGGACAGCTCCTTGACCAGTCCGGAGCTGAGATTGTTCGTTCCCGCAAAGTTGAAGGTGGCCTCGCTCGCGTTGCCGAACCGCGCGCTGATGCAGAGGACGGCGAGCGCGAAGGTGGCGGCGACCACGCGCAGCCTCATCTCGCGTCGGGGTTCGATCGTCACTTGTCCCAGCACCCGGGCGCACACGGTGGCGGCGATGAAGCCGAACCAGACGAAATGCCGGTTGCGGTCGAGCGCGAGCGCCGTGAAGAACAGGAACAGCAGGGCCTCCGTCGCGCGGAGATGGCGCCGCAGCGCGAGGATGAACGCCACGGCGGCGACAGCGATCGAGGCGAAGATCCAGAACGGACGCGCCTGCATGACCAGCGGCGAGAACGTCGGCAGCCATTCCTTGATCAGCATGCGCATCGCGGAGGACTGTTGCAGCTGGAACGGGAACACCAGCAGGTGCCATCCGTACGGATTGACCATGTACGCCGCGGTCATCGCCAATGCCGCGATCGCATAGGGCGCGCCGACTCGCGAGCCGGCTTGCAGCCGCTCCGACAGCGAACCCGTGGCGGCGCGCGCAGCGTCCAGCGCCTCGCCGATCGCGAACAGGCCCGCGATGACCGTGCCCAGAAGGAACGATCCATGGCAATTGGCCCACAGCACCGCGATCGGCAGCGTCCAGAGCAGCGTCGTCCGGCGGCCGGTCGCGCGGTAGCGATCGAGCACCAGCAGCAGGCACACCATGAACAGCAGGGCGAACAGCTCCGGGCGCATGATGTAACGCGAATTGGCGCACAGCATCGCGAGCACGGACAGCAGCAACGCGGCCCCGAGGCTGCGCGACTGGCGGCGGGTCAGCAGCACGCACAGCGCGAACTGCACCAGCGAAAAGGCGCCCACCACCCACATCAGGCGCGTCGTGCCCAGGGCACGGTCGAAGGCGTGGAAGATCACCGAGACCAGCCACTCGTGCGCGTTGAAGTGGTTGTCGCGCACCGTGGTGAACGGAAACAGCAGCGTTTCAGGGATATGGCCGGTGTCCACGATCAGCTGGCCCACCTTCATCTGGATCCAGACGTCGTTGTTGGCCACCGGCACGAGGTTGAGCACGAGCACGGCCAGCGCGCTCAGCGCCAGGGCGGCGACGGTGGCGAAACGGAACCGGGTCTCGACAGCGGGGGACTGCGTCATCATCGGGCCCGCCAGGTCACGACGCGGGTGGCCGCGTAGTTCCAGACGGTGCCCACCAGGGCGCCCGCGGCGGCAGCCAGCGCCCAGCCCTGGCGCTTGAACATGAAGCCCGCGACGCCCACGTTGGCGATGACGCCGGCGCCACAGATCGCATAGAAGGTCAGCAGGCCGCCCCACCAGCCGAGGCCGCGGTGGCGCTGGTCGCGGTAGGTCAGCGAGTTGTTGAGCGCGTAGTTCGACGTCATGGCGACGATGGTGGCCACCGCCTGCGAGGTCGTGAAGGCCTGGTGGCCCGGCATGTACAGCAGGCTCAGCACCGCGAAGTGCACGAACACGCCCGAGATGCCCACCAGCGAGAACAGGAGGAAGCGCGCCGGGATCCAGTGGCCGACCTTCTTGTCGATCAGGAGCAGCGAAAACTCCCACAGCACCGCCGAGTCGAGCTTGCTCTGGCCGGCGTGGCGCGGCCGGAATGCGTACGGGACCTCGGCCAGTCGCACCGTGCCAGGGGCGGAGGCGAGGATGTCCAGCAACAGCTTGTAGCCCTCGCCGGACAGCCGGCGCACGGTCTGGTCGAACTTGTCGCGGCGCATCAGGAAGAAGCCGCTCATCGGATCCGTCAGTCCCGTGGGCACCATGCGGTTGGCCAGCGCGGTGGCGAAGCGGCTCATGCGCGCGCGCTCGGCGTCCCAGCCCTCGAGGCTGCCGCCGGCGGCATAACGGCTGGCGACGACGACGTCCATCGGGGGCTGGCCGGCCTCGCCGCGCAACCGCGCGAGCATCGCGGGCAGCACCGTCTCGTCGTGCTGGAGGTCGGCGTCGATGACGGCGAAGACCGGGGCCGCGGTGCTGAGCACGCCCTCGATCACGGCGCGCGACAGGCCTCGCCGCCCGAGCCGCTGGATGCAGCGCAACCGCGGATCGGCCTGAGCCAGCGCACGTACGGCATCGGCGGTGCCGTCGGGGGAATCGTCGTCGACGAACACGGCTTCCCAGCGTATCCCCTGCAGCGCCGTATCGAGTCGTCGAACCAGTTCACCGACATTGGGCCGCTCGTTGTAGGTCGGAACAACGACCGACAATTCAATCATCTGCACTCCACTCCGCCAATCGCCCATTGTCGTCGGTTCCACCGCGGCGCCGCGACGGCGGTACCCTCCAATGAAAAAGAGGTGCCGAAGCACCTCCTTTCGATCTTCAGGCGAAGCCTGAATCAGCCGCGGCAGGAACCCGGCAGGTACTTGACCAGGGTCGACGAGGTCGCGCCCGGGGCAGCCGTCGAGCCGCAGACCCACTTGTAGACCTGGGTGTTGCCGATGACGCCGGCGGTGCCCACGGAGTAGACGGCGCCGCCCGAGTCGGTCGGGACCAGCGTCAGGTTGTTGCCCTGGATGGTGGTGGGCAGCGAGCTGTCGCTCGAGACCTTGACGGTGATCATGCCGTTGGTGTCGGTGGTGACGCTGGCGACGTACTTGCTGGTCGCCGAGGAGCTCTCGCAGCCCCAGTTGTTGGCGGCCGGAGCCGACGAACCGGTCTGGAACACTTCGGTCACGGTGGTGCGGCACTGCGAGGCGGCCAGCACGACTTCAGACATCTTGGCCTTGACCGTGTAGGTCTGGTAGGCCGGCAGGGCGACGGCGGCAAGGATACCGATGATCGCGACGACGATCATCAGTTCGATCAGGGTGAAACCCTGTTGGACGGTGCGCTTCATATGAAACTCCTGGGATGGGGACTGGGAACGACTGGGTGTCGAAATAAACATTCGCGGTCAGGCTGTATGCGAATGCCATGCCAGCCCGGACCCCGCCGATCCGATCGATTTCGGTGTGACTTATGCACGCCATGTGACGCACCGCGTCAGTGCGGTCTGACAAGCCGGGGTTTTCAAGGCCCCGGACTGACAATTTTCGTCACTCCGACTCGAACGGAGCGGGAATTGTCGTTCCGGTGCCAAGAAGTACCCCATGAAAAAGGGCGCGATCCGCGCCCTTTCTTCCGCTTGACGGCCCGAGTCCGCGCGAGCAGCCTCAGGCAAGGTCGAAGCTGTCGCCCTTGAGCAGTTCCATCAGCGGACGCTCCTGCTTGAGCGCCCTCAGGCCTGCCATCACGGCATCGATCTCGCCCGGCTTGATGTGCGTGATGTAGATGCGCGCGTCGGCCGGCGCGACCGCGAGCTCCGCCGCGAGCGAGCTGGGGCAATGATGGCCGCTGGCCTTGGCGAGACGGCATTCCGGCTCGCTGAAGGCCGTCTCGATGACGACGTGCGCCACCGGGAACTGCGCGAGGCGCTCCCAGAACGCGGGGTTCGGTCCGGTGTCGCCGCTGAAGACCCAGGCGCCGCGGCCACCGGCGGGGCCGTGGACGGCGAAGCCGCAGGCCGGCACGGAGTGGCGTGCGCCCAGCACCTCGATGCGACGGCCGCCGAGCTCGAGCACGTCGCCGACGTCGAACGGCACGAAGCGCAGCACCGGGTATTCGGCCGTGGGCAGTCGCGTGAAGTCGGGCCAGAGCTGGTTGTTGAACAGATGCTCGCGCAGGACGGCCAGGGTCTCGGGCAGCGCGTGCACCTCGATCGGCGCCGCGCCACGCGACTGGCGCCGGCGCAGGACGCTGTCGGCCAGCAGCGGCACGCCCAGCACGTGATCCAGGTGCGAGTGCGTCAGCAGGATGTGGTCGATGCGCTCCAGCGCGTCGAGCGACAGATCGCCGACGCCGGTGCCGGCGTCGATCAGGACGTCCGCGTCGAGCAGGAAGCTCGTGGTGCGGCAGTCGCGCGCGATCGACCCGGAGCAGCCGAGTACCTGGATTTTCATTCGGGGATCACGCGGAGGGTGACTCGGGAAGGTCAACGGGGAGTTCTTGTTCTCTGGCTTCTTCGGCTGCCAGCCTGGCCAGCCGGTGGGCTGCCAGCGCCCGCAACTGCGGCGAGGCCGGCCGGGCCGCGAGCAGCTCGGTCAGTCGCGCGCGAGCGACCGCGCGGGCGGCCGGCGGGGTCATCGGCCGCTTGCCGTTGCCATGGTGCCCGCGCAGCGCATCGCGTGCAAGGCGCCAAAGGCCAAGTTGTTCATGAAACGCCGTGATTTCCTGCGCGGAATCGGGGGCTGCAGGCGTCATTCCCGCACCCGGGACGGCCAGCGGCAGGTACAGCGTCACCTGCTGGCTGCGCCCCTTGACGGCGACCTCGTCGACCTCCACCCATTCGCAGCCCGGGAGCTCGCCCGCGGCGGCGCGCGTGTTGTCCGCGGCGAGCAGCGCCACGTCGTAGTCGCGCGTGGCGCTCTCGATGCGTGCCGCCAGGTTCACGCCGTCGCCCACGGCCGTGTAGCTGCGCCGCAGCGCCGAGCCGAGGTCGCCCACGCACACCAAGCCGGTGGCCAGGCCGATGCAGGGCGACAGCGGGGGCAGGTCGCGTGCGGCCAGTTCCGCGTTGAGCGGGCCGATCGCGGCGATCATGGCCAGCGCCGCCTGCACCGCGTGGGCCGCATGCCGCTCGTCGGCTTCGGGCGCGCCCCAGAAGGCCATCACGGCGTCGCCGATGAACTTGTCCAGCGTGCCGCCACGCTCGTGGATGACCTGGCTCATGCGCAGGAAGTACAGGTTCAGCAGCTCGCGCAGGCGCTCGGGCGCCATCTTCTCGGACATGGGCGTGAAGCCGCGCAGGTCGCAGAACAGCACCGTCAGCTCGCGGTTCTCGGCGCTGCTGGCGACATCGAGGAAGCGGTCGGGATCGCTGGCCATCGCACGCACCCGCTCGGGTGGCAGGTAGTGCCCGAACAGCCGCGCCAGCGAGCGGCGCGAATGCCACTCGCCCAGGTAGTTCGCCACGATGCCCAGCACGCCCACCAGCAGGCCGGCCGCCAGCGGCGCGGCGATCGGGATGACCCAGCCTCGTCCGGTCAGCGCCCACAGGTCGCACATGAGCAGCGCGGCCAGGATCGCCAGCAGCGCCAGCACGGCGACCGGCCCGGCGAGCCGGCGCACCGCCGCCGTCACCGCCGCGAGCGTCACGGCCAGCAGCAGCAGCTCCAGGCCCTGCGACCAGTCGGGCCGCACGCTCAGGTCGTTGTCCTCCAGCCCGGCCAGCAGTTGCGCGTGCACCTCGATGCCGGGCAGCGCACGGTGGACCGGCGTCGCGCGCAGGTCGGCCAGGCCGGGCGCGGAACTCCCGAGCAGCACGACGCGTCCGGCGAGCTCGCGCGCGCCCACGCGGTGCGCGAGGACGTCGGCGGCCGGGATGTAGCGGAAGCGGCCGGTGCCGGGCGACGTCCCGGCATGCGCCGCGGCGCGGTACGGCAGCGTGACGGCCCCGCGCGGGTCGACACGCAAGGTGCGCAGCGGCTCGCCGGACTCCGAACTCAGCTGCAGGCCGGTCAGGCGCGGCGGGCCGCCGGCCTCGCCGCGGCGGATCACCGGCCGCGGCGCGGTCACGTGCCGCCACTGGCGCCAGAGCGACAGCGCGAACGATTCGTAGACGGCGCCACCGTAGCCCGTGACCAGCAGCGTCGAGCGCAGCTCGCCGTCGGCGTCCGGCAGGGCGTTGATGAAGCCGGTGGACGACGCCGCGCGCAGCAGCCCGGGCACCGGCACCTCGATGCCCTGCCACGGCGTCACGGCCAGCACGCTGGCGGGCAGCACGTCGGCTTCGGTGATGGGGACCGGCAGCGCGCGGGCCGCTGCCGGGGCGCCGTCATCGGCCTGGTGGTTGAAATGGTACGCGAGCGTGACCGGATGCCGCGCGAGCGCGCGCGCGAGGCGGGCGTCGTGATCGGCCTGCGCCTCCAGCGCCGCGCGCCAGCGCGTCACGCCCGCGCGCAGCGCCGCGTCTTCGGACGCGAGGCGCGTCAGCGCGGAGAGCGCGTCGTGCACGCCGCGCGCCTGGTCGTCGGGCTCGGCCAGCACCAGGTCGATGCCGAGCGCGGCGGCATGGTCCTCGTCGAACAGCGTCTCGACCAGCTGCGCCAGCCGGTCGCGCGGCCAGGGCCAGCGTCCGAGTTCGCGCAGGCTCGCGTCGTCGACATCGACGATGACGATGTCCTGCCTCGCCTGGGCCACCGGCGCGAGGGCCGTGGACTGGCGCAGGTCGTCGAGCGCGAGTTCCAGGCGCGTCAGCGGCCCGATCGGGGAGACGACGATGTGGCAGGCCCCGGCCAGCCACAGCGCGATGGCCAGCAGCGACAGGCGCAGCGTCGGATGCCAGCCCTGGAGGCGCTCGAGCACGCGGCGCCAGAATGCGCGCCGCGGCGGCAGTGCGGCCACGAAGTCGCCGGTCTGGACGGTGGTGGGCCCGCGCGGGGGGCCCGGTTCCCGGTCGGGCGCGGGAGTCACGCCGCGACTCGGAAGAAGGGGACGATCAGTTCTGGACGAACTGCATCTGCGTGCCGGCCAGGTCGATGATGTCGCCGTGCTTCAGCGAGATCGCCTCCTCGCCGACGGGCTGGCCGTTGACGCTGGGGCG
>Ga0209258_100609_pt1 | contig 28988 bp, 16 predicted proteins | sample Araplaol_mTSA_r2_FD_184281 | JGI IMG/M metagenome (GOLD analysis project Ga0209258, IMG submission 184281) | Arabidopsis root microbial communities from North Carolina, USA - plate scrape CL_Col_mTSA_r2 (SPAdes) (version 2) | ecosystem: Host-associated > Plants > Roots > Endosphere | place: USA...
GGATAATACCATTAACAGTGGCGCTTTTTCTCAAACAGAAACGCACCTGTATGGAAGTAGCCGTTTAGGTATTAATACATTGAATACCAATATGGAATCCGGTGTAGTAACCCCAGCTGTCAATTTAACAGGACTAGGTTCAGGATTTAATATTAATTTTATTCGAGGTAAGAAGTTCTTTGAGTTAAGTAACCATTTAGGTAACGTACTGGCGACTGTATCAGATAAGAAAACTGGTATTTTCGCAGCAAGTGTGTTTGATCATTATGAAGCTAATATTGTTTCTTCTCAAGAATATTATCCATTTGGTATGCAGATGCCTGGAAGGGAGTTTAGCAGTAGTGAGTACCGTTATGGGTTTAATGGGCAGGAAAAGAGCGATGAAATAGATGGAAATCATAATACGGCATTATTCTGGGAGTATGATTCAAGGATAGGAAGAAGGTGGAATGTTGATCCTGTAATGAAATATTTTGAGAGTCCATATGCTGTGTTAGGCAACAATCCAATATACAGAGTAGATCCGCTAGGTAATACAGATACCACAGCTAATGGAGGACAAGGCTTACCTTCAATTCAATTGAAAGAAGTCGTAGTTACAGCTAAAAAACCGGAATTTACACGTGAAGTTTTGACAAGAATGAGGCATGACGCAAAAATAGCGTTAGCGGATGAACTTTTTATGCCTAAGATGCAAGAATCTAAGATCGAGGATATTAAAAATTTTGCTAGAAAAGGAGAGGCTCAAAGTTTGGGGGATATGTTGCTATTGTCTCGTTATCAACGTAAAAGTATAACATTAGGAAGTAGAATGATTGGATTAATTGAAGAAGATAATAATTTTAGAAAATTTGAAGCTCAGGCGGTTACTGCGATAAGAAATGGTGCAACATCATATAATAGTGTTAATTCAGTTCTGTTGGGTGGAGATAGAGGCTCATTGCTGGGCCTAATAATTCCACTCCCCTCATCAATGCAAACAATTAGAGCTTCTGTAAACGAATTAACATGGTCAATTAGAAATGTTTATATTAGTGCTACATTGGTAAATAATGGCTCGGGAAGATTAGAAATTAATTATTATTTTATGGACCAGTTTGATTTAAAACCTGGAGGTAGAGAGGCTGCGTACAATATAACAACAAGCATACTCGGAGGAATGTATCACGGTATATTAGGTAACTCTGGCCCCGATGTTATTGCAAATTGGACAAAGACGTACTAAAAACGCAAATATGAAATCTTTATTGATGATCCTTTTGGTAGTTAGTCTGGGATGTAATGACTTTTATAAAAATTATGCTGTAGATGACTTATGGCGCATACCTTTATTAAAGCCATATGAATTGAAAAATACTGCAGGCGCTAGTCCCAGCGATTTTAGTAATGATAATTGGCATTTGGTTTTTACACGGAAAAATAGTTTTGATGATTTTGATGGTGTAAATATTACGATGATTAATGTTGATAAAAGTATTATTTATGGTTATGGCACAAAAAACCCTTCACAACATTTTATAATCAATTATTTAACTAAAGAGGAGATAAAATATGAAAATGAAAAGGAATGGAATGAAACATTAGTTAAATTGGGAATAGTGCCCACAAAGCTGTATAATGTTTGGGATGTCTTTGAAACATTTAGGAATGAAGGAAAATTGCCATGGCAAGCAGAAATAGATAAAGTGAAGGCACAAGCTAAATGAAAGTTTTGGTGGTCAATTTACTACTTACCCATAAATAACGAAACCCCATCGATTTGATGGGGTTTCGTTATTTATGTAAAAACTTTTTTAGTTTTGGTATTTCCGTTAAGCATGCCGATGCCAGACAGGAAATGTTCTGGCCATTGTGTCTGACAGTAAGCTGAGTATTTATACAGAAGTACATTAGCGAAATGATAAAGTGTAAACATGCTCCTCCAGATTATAATTTCGCCTGGGAACAGGAAATTGCAATACCTTTAAAAGTTCCGTATGAAAATATCGTAGATTATCACTTCCACCGAGCAAATAAAAAAATATGCAAACTTATTTGTTAAAATGTTTTGATGGCTACTCCTATTTTGATTCAATTATTTATTCAAATGTAATTGATGGTAAAATAGAGTTAGTATTTAAATCCAATAATTTCCATTTTACTGCTGAAGATAATTTTCCATTTTATGCATTAATTAAGATTAGATTATACTTAGAACCCCATAATGTAAAAATATTATGTAATGGATCAAGGATTGACATATATCCTTCTGGATTTTTAATGACAAGTTTTAAGGCTTATAAACTTGTTATGGGGAAACCTGTTACGAGAGAGGATTTATTGAATATCCTAGAAGCAACAAGTGAGCTTGATATGGTAGGAACAGTTCAAGAGCAAGAAATGTATTGGCAAGAGTGGCTTAAATCAAGTAAAAGAGAAAAGAAATAGAATTAATCTTTTCATGATCTTGTATTATCCCGATTGTTTTTAACAACTGGGCTTTTGATAAATGATAAATCCCACTCTGGCGGGTTTATTATTTATCAAAAGCCTTTTTAGTTTTATGGAAAATAGATATTTGCTCTCTAAAAAAGAATAATTGCTTATATGATAATTGATGTCGTAAAAGTTGTGAAAATAACAGCAGAACTCGGGGTGCAATGCAAGAGAATTGGGTACGGTTATTTTGAACATAGGCTGAACATTTAATTGGTTTAAAAATCCCAACGATTTACGATTAAGCCGATCCTGGAATACCACAAGGTATTACACGGTCACTTCCTTTTTTACCACCATCCCTGGTCTGTTTACCGCTGTTATTATAATCTTTGATCCATCAACCGCTTCATTCAGCCTGCTAACTATATATTTCCAGTTTTTGCCTGCAACAGTAGCTTGTCCTTCTTCCAGTACTACACCATCCGCATTTACTATCATTACATCCATCTTCAGAATAAGGAATTTGTCTGCTTTTATCAAAATGAGATCTCCGGGTTGTCCGTGATATTCACCAATACTGATCGACTTGATTATTTTGAAATTTTTGTTCAGGAGGTATTAGTTATAAGACAAACGTCTTGACAATTATTTACATGTTAAATACAAAGAGAACAGATAAGAGTTGTTGCTCCTTCTGTTTATCGGTATTCCTTTGGTGGGATTAGACAACGGGTTTAAAGAACCGTCTACAGATTTTAACCAGCTTGAACTGCAAAAACAACTTATAGAAAAGATGCAGGAAAAATAACAACGCTGATATGTAACTTCACGAAGTGTTTTATAAACCTTGATTAAAATGGATACTGATACACTTTATACTCATATTTGCTCTTACGTCCAGATATCCAGAGAGGAGTTTGAGCACTTTTTCAGCCTGTTTAAACCGGTTTATTTAAAAAAGGGAGAGTTCCATCACGTAGCTGGTAAAGTTCCTAGGTATTGGTCGTTTACTTTAAAAGGTTGCTTGCGTGAATATTTTGTCGATACCGGAGGCAATGAGCAAATATTCCAGTTTTATGAAGAAAATACATGGGTTGGCCAGGTCGGAAGTATGATGAAGCAAAAGCCTACAGACATGAACCTGCAGGCACTTGAGGATTGCGAGTTATTATGTATAACAGGTGATGATATGTGCCGCGCTGCAAAAACACCCTGGATTCAGGACTTCTCAATTCGGAAGAGTTTTTCTGATAATACCGCTATAATGGAAAATTTCAACCGGATTAAATCAACATCACCAGAAGTGTTGTATCTGGAAATTCTAAGGAAAGACCATCCTTATTGCAGCGTGTTCCACAGCATTACATTGCGAACTTTCTTGGTATCCGGAAAGAAACGCTAAGCAGAATCAGAAAAAGAGTCTCCCACTTATGATTTGTTGATCCAAGTCAACAGTATTCTATTCCCGTTCCGGTAATTTTACAGCGATAAGCGATCTCCTCAATATTATCGATGTTCCTGTATCTTATACGTACGGCATTATATTCCTTTGGTGATCCAGCTATCTTTTAGAATAACAAAATTTTAAAGAAAGGATTAAAGATGAAAAGAATAGTCTATGATCAATACGGTAGTATAGATGCTTTACATTCCGTGGAGGTAAATAAGCCAGTTCCTGGTAAACAACAAATTTTAATTAAAGTAAAGGCCGTTTCTATTAATCCTGTTGACTGGAAGATTTTAATGGGTGAGGTCAAACTGATGTCAGGCAGGAAATTCCCAAAATCTGTTGGCTGCGACTTCTCCGGAACAATTGAAAGTATAGGTCAGGGCATCCGGAAATTTAAAACAGGGGATGATGTGTTTGGCGTAATAAACCCTTTTAAGGAGGGTGTGCTGGGAGAATACATCCTGGTGAATGAGAAAGAAATTGCCAGGAAGCCTGCGGATCTGTCATTTGAGCAGGCTGCTTCGATACCAACGGCCGGGCAATCAGCTTTGCAGATGCTCACTAAAGAAGTTAATAGCATTAAAGGGAAGGAAATTTTGATAAATGGTGCATCTGCCGGAGTCGGTATGTTTGCTATACAGATTGCCAAAAGACAGGGAGCAATTGTAACGGCTGTTTCAAGCGCAAAAGGACATCAATTGTTAAAAAAGTGGGGTAGTGACTATGTGATTGATTACAACAAAGAAGAGGTAACGGATTTAAAGAAGCAGTTTGATGTTATCATTGATCTCTCTGCAAAATTACCTTTCAGGAAAGTTAAAAGATTGATGAAGCCCGAATCTACTTATATTTCCGTAACCCCTTCGCTATGGAATTTTGTACACTCATTTTCAAATAACATTATATCCGGAAAGAAATATAGAATTCTTTTAATGAAATCAGATACAGAGAATTTGAACCGATTAGCAAATGATGCCTTGACAGGTATTGATATCCATATCAGCAAAACCTACTCAATGTCAGATTATAAGGAAGCTTATAAAACTATAATCAACGAGGGGGCTTTAGGTAAAGTCGTTTTTAATATTGCATCTTAAAAAGTTTGATATACTCTGGCCTTATGAAACAAAATCATAAGGCCTCTTTGATTTCCGGTATTCATTTGGTTAAATGTCCTAAAGATTCTGTTAAATTGTAGATAAGTTACATGCATTGGTCGCGCTTTTACAAAGCGGGCTGAAGGAAAGACCCTCTGCCACTTGTTGAAAAATACCTCCACTTTGTTTCAATTGCTACAGTTAACTTTGATTAGCCTACGTAGCACGCTTATTCCTTTTCGATCTATTAATTTGCGCCCTGTAATGAAGTATATCTCGTTTATATTTTATCTGACCTTGTTGTCCCATGTAGCTATCTCGCAGCAGCGGGATCTTAACTTCGTGAATCTCAGCAGTGAAGATGGCCTTTCTTCCAATACAGTTACGGCTATACTGAAGGATAAATACGGGTATATGTGGTTTGGTACGGACGATGGCCTTAACAAATTCGATGGCGTTAATTTCTCGGTTTACAGGCATAAAGAGAGCGATACGACCAGCATCGGGGCCAATTCAATACTTGCCATGCACGAAGATCGACTTGGCAACCTTTGGGTAGGAACAAATGCCACGCTATCTCTTTACGACCGTAAAAAGGATTGCTTCATTAATTACCAGTTCACTTTAAATAATACTGCACGCACGCTGTTCAGCGATCATTTAGGCAATCTGTGGGTGGGAAGCTATATTGGCCTGTTTATGCTTGATCTCCGGACCGGGAAAACAACCCGGTATAGCGCTGATGCCGGCAAGCCCGGGCAGCTTGCGTCAAACATCATTACCTGCATATTCGAAGATAGCAGGCACCGGTTGTGGATAGGCGGAAGCTCCGGATTGTACCTTTATCAAAGAAGTACTAATAATTTCAAGCATTTTGCACATAACCCGGCAGACTCACTGTCTATTCCTGATAATTCAATAAAGGCAATAACAGAAGATCTTAACGGTAATTTGTGGATTGGCAGCGATGTTGGTGGTTTAAGTATGTTACGGCCTGATGGCAAAGGATTTGTTAGTTACAAGCATAGCCAGACAGATAAGCAAACACTGAGCAGTAACTGGGTCTGGGCAATCACAGCAGAGAACCGGAACAGCTTGTGGGTGGGTACAGAAGAAGGCCTGAACATCTTCGATCTGCAGAAAAAGACATCGCGCAGGGTGGAGCATGATGCCAGGAACAGGTACAGTTTGCAAGGCAAGTCTATCCGGAGCATCTATATAGATGAGAAGGGCATTTACTGGATCGGTACCTACCAGGGTGGCATCAGCAAATACGATAAGAACCTCACTTTCTTCAACCTTCGGAAGAGCAATCCCTTTGACCCAAAAGGATTAACCGCTCCAATCGTCACTTCTTTTTCTGAAGATAGGAATGGCGATGTTTATGTTGGAACAGATGGCGGTGGTATCAATTTATATCACGGCAACACCGGGTTATTCGATCATCCAATATTCTACGGACAAGGCAAACCACCGGCCGTTCTCGCATTGGAACAGGCAGATGGGGAGCTGTGGATCGGAACGTTTATGCAGGGTATATATGTGCTTAATATACAATCCGGCAGGGTAAGGCATTATGTGAAAGGAGAGGGACCTCAGGATCTTTCCGGTAATGATATTTTTTGCCTTAAAAAAGACAGCAAAGGAAGGATCTGGATCGGTACTAACGGGAACGGTGTGAACATCTACGATCCGGTATTGAGGCAGTTTCGCCGCCTGGATAAGGAGCACCAGTATCCACGGGATATTAATGTGCTGGCCCACGGCTTTATCCGGACCATTGAAGAGGATAAAACCGGTAATATCTGGATAGGGGCGCTGGGGGTCGGAATAGTAATGCTTGATCCGTCCCTTGAAAAACTCCGGTTATTGAACCATGAGAACAGCAACCTGCCAACTAATGATGTGCAGGCCATTTATGCTGGTGAAAGCGGCCGGATCTGGGTGGGCACACATGGAGGAGGATTATGCCTGTTCGACTCCCAAACAGAGAAATTTATCCGTTATTCAGAAGAGGAAGGAGCTCCCAATGATGTCATATATAAAATACTGGAAGACGATGGGGCTAAAGTGTGGGTCAGCACAAATAAGGGTATCAGCAGTTTTGATCCGCTGACCAGGAGATTTAAAAACTATTTTCATTATAACGGTTTACAACGAAGCACATTCTGCCTGGGGGCAGGACTGAAAACCAGCAAAGGGGAACTGTTTTTTGGCGGGTTGGATGGATTTAACTATTTCAATCCCATGCGATTGAATTATAATAAGAATGTTCCTAAGATAGTGCTTACCGACCTGAGGATCGCTAATAGTTCAGTGATACCTGGCAACAAAGCTGCGATCAAAGAACATATTTCAGTTGCCGATGAGATAAGGCTGGACTACAAACAGAATTTTTCCATAGACTTTGCTACGCTGAACTATACAGCTCCGCAAGAGAGCCGGTACTCCTATATGCTGCAGAGCTTTGATAAAACCTGGAACGATGTAGGTACTTCCCGGACTGCAACATTTTCTAATTTGCAGCCCGGGAAATATGTTTTCCGGGTAAAAGCAAGTAGTGACGATGGTTCATGGAATACAGGGGAAGCTACTATCAATATATACGTCAGGCCGCCCTTCTGGCTGACGGTATACGCATACGTTTTCTATGTGCTTGCGGCAGGGCTTATCTTATGGGGGCTACGCTACCGCGGCATCCGAAAACTGAAGGATAAGTTTGCACTTGAACAGGAACGCCTCCATATCAGGCAAAACATGGAACTTGAAAGGAGAGAGGCGGAGCAACTGCGTGAATTTGAGCAGGTCAGGATCAACTATCTCACCAATTTAAGCCATGAATTCCGGACACCGGTCTCGCTGATCATAGCGCCTGTTGAAAAACTGATAGAACAGGAACAGTGCCAGGAGAAACTTGGACAGCTTAATCTGGTGAAACGCAATGCCAAAAGGCTTCTAAACCTGGTGAATCAACTGCTCGACTTCCGCAGGCTGGAAGAACAGGAGCAGAAAATTAACCTTACAGAAGGCGAGATCATATCCTTTATTGGAGAAGTGCTGGAATCATTTAAAGATATTTCTGAACGCAGGCAGATCAATTTCTCTTTTACAAGTACCCTAAGCCGTTTCTATACGGTCTTTGACAAAGATAAAATTGAGCGGATACTGTTTAATCTTTTATCAAATGCCTTTAAATTCACACCAAAAGGTGGCCGGATATCACTCAGCATATACCATCATCCGGCTTCAGGTCTCCGGATTGTGGTGGCCGATACCGGTATTGGCATGACCCCGGAAGTGCAGGAGAAGATCTTTACCCGGTTTTTCCAGGGAGATAATAATCCCGCCATATTGAATCAGGGTAGCGGTATTGGCCTCTCTATTACCCTGGAGTTTGTGAAAATGCATGGTGGTACAATACATGTTGAAAGCATACCCGGTAAAGGAAGCATTTTCACTGTTCAATTACCTTTAGAGCCCGTAGAGGAACAACCTGATAAGGTGATGAGTACAGATGACCAGCCTGAAGCAGTTACCGTTGTTCCTGCTACTGAAAAGCTGACCGTGCTGCTGATAGAAGACAATGACGATTTCCGGTACTATCTGAAAGATAATTTAAAACCTTTTTACAAAATAGTAGAGGCTTCAGATGGGAAAGAAGGATGGCAGAAAGTACTTTCTGTTCATCCCCAGGTGATTGTAAGCGATATTAATATGCCATATATGGACGGCATACAGCTAAGCCAGAAAATTAAATCAGACAAAAGGACCAGCCATATCCCGGTTATTCTGTTAACAGCCTTTACCGGCGATGCTTCTCAGTTAAAAGGTCTTGAAACAGGCGCCAGCGATTACCTGACGAAACCATTCAATTTTGATATATTAAATATCAAGATTAAGAACCTGTTATTGCTGAATCAAAGTTTGAAAGATACCTATACCCGTCAGTTTAAGGTAGTTCTGCCGGCTGTTGAAGTGGAATCTGAAGACGAAAAACTCCTGCTAAAGATTACACAATATATTGAGGCTAACATTAATAGTGTCAATTTGACGGTTGAAGAATTAAGTAAACACCTTTTCATGAGCCGCGCTTCATTGTACAATAAGATGGTACAATTGACCGGTGAGACCCCTGTGGAATTTATCCGGTCCATTAAACTGAATAAGGCTGCCGACTTCCTGGAAAACAGCGATATGAAAATTGCACAAATCGGTTATGCTGTCGGATTTTCCACTCCCAATTATTTTGCCCGGGCTTTCAAAGCCAAATTCAATATTTTGCCTTCGGAATACCAACTTTTAAAAAAACGAACGGATAATTAAAATACAATTCCCACTCTTACAAAGACTTCCCCTCCTGTAAAAAATACATTTTTACTACTCATTTAAACATTTGTGCTATTCATTTTTACAAATAAGCCATGGCGCTTGTAAGAGTCAGATTACATTCGTTTCAATGATTTAAGCATATGGCTTCCACGTATATGAACAGACTGAATCGCCTGATCAGTGTGCCCTGCCTTGCATTTTACAAATTGAAATAAAACCACGATTATGAACTTTCCGGTTACGCACAGCTTCCAGAAAGCGTCAACCTTCTTCAAATTCCTATTGGGGAAAACGATGCTGGCTTTCTTATTTATTCTTTTAGGGACATTTTATGCTAAAGCACAGAATATTAATGTTACCGGACGCATTATCAGCGACAACGGTACAGGTATTCCCGGCGCAAGCGTCCAGGTAAAGGGCTCCGGAACGGGCGTCCTTAGTGATAATGAAGGCTTTTTCAAACTCACTGCGCCCGCTACGGGAACGCTGATCATTTCTTCGGTAAGTTTCGTGCCACGCGAAATAGCCATTAACCATCAGACGACTGTCAATGTGACACTAAAGTCTATGGTCAGTGATCTGGAACAGGTGGTTGTTATAGGATATGGTACGGCTAAGAAGAAAGATGTGACAGGGGCTACGGTTTCCGTTAAGGGAGAAACATTAAGGGAAATAGGTGCGCCCAATGTTTACAACCAGTTACAAGGAAGGGCTGCCGGCATTGATATTGTGAACAATAGTTCGGGTATAGGTACTGGCGGAGAGATCAGGATCAGGGGCAACCGTTCCCTTGCATCAAGTTCAGGTAGCAATAACGCCCAGAATGGTCCCTTACTGGTGGTAGATGGGATACCTCTTTCAGGTGGCAGCATTAATGATATCAATCCTAACGATATTGCCAGTATTGATGTACTGAAAGATGCATCCGCAACAGCCATATACGGATCGCGCGGATCTGGTGGGGTGATTATCATTACTACAAAAAGAGGTAGCTCCGGTAAGCCTGTTACCAGTTATGATGGCTATGTGGGGATTTCGCAGGCAATGGGTACTTACGACCTTTTTAATGGCCAGGAATATGCTGCTTTTAAAGACGCTGCAAAACAAGGCCAGCCGAATCCCAATAATCCTCATCCGAATGCGCTTACCCCCATTGAAAAAGCAAACCTGGCTAATGGAGTGAATACGGACTGGCAAAAGCTTTTACTGACAACTGCTATCCGGACCGACCATAATATCAGTGTTGCCGGTGGTAATGAGACCACCTTATACAGTTTCGGGTTCGGTGTTTTCCGGGAAACAGGTATTATACCGGACCAGCGCTTTGACCGCGGGTCCATTCATATCGCACTTGATCACAAAATGAGCAAACGCATAAAGGTAGGATTGACGACCACCAATATAATGAGCTGGGCCAACCGTATTAATACGAATGCCTATGGCTCCGCGACCAGGTTAAGCCCGTTGTATCTTCCCTATAACGCTGATGGTAGTATTAATTTCCAACCGGCCATACAGCAGTCCAACGATGCTAACCAGATAAGTCCTCTTACTTCCATTGGCAATAATGATAAGATCAAAGCCCGTACACGCAGATTCAGGACATTAACAAATGTGTACGGAGAACTTGAAATCATAAACGGGCTGAAGTTCAGGTCCAGCCTGGGGCTCGACTGGATACAGACCATGAACAATAATTACACTGGCCCTGGTACGGTATTTAATACCAACCTTACTACTGCGGGGGCCACATTAAGTCAGTCGAATGATGAAACCTGGAGCTATACTGTGGACAACTCGCTTACTTATGAAAAGACCTTCGCAGGAAAACATAAGATACAGGCAACCGCATTGCACGAAGTGGTAAAAAACTTTAATCAGAGCCAGCAGTTCAATGGGCAGGGCGTACCGGCAGACTATATACAGGACTATAATTATCAATTGGTGAACTCATTGACGGCCAATCCGTCCGGCTACAGCGACCGCGGCCTGCTATCCTATATGGGAAGGGTGTTTTATTCTTATGACGACCGGTATATGATAACGGCTACAGTCAGGACCGATGGAGCTTCCGTACTGGCTCCCGGCAATCAATGGTTTACATATCCTGCACTATCTGCCGGGTGGAACCTGAGCAACGAAAGTTTTATGCGCAAGGTGACCTGGATAGATAATCTTAAACTGAGGGCCGGATGGGGTGTGAGCTCAAATCAAACTATTGCACCTTATACCACTATCGGAAGCCTGACCTCCAATTTCTACAACTATGGCCCCGGCACTTCTCCTAATGTAAACCAGGCGTCAGGTTACCTGATCAATACATTACCCAATCCACATCTTACATGGGAATCTACCAGGGGATACAATATAGGGTTGGACTTTGGGTTCTTCCATAACCGTTTGAGCGGTGCCATCGAGTATTATAACGTTAATACCAGGGACATACTGCTGAGCAAGGAGTTGCCACGAAGCACAGGAGCCAACTCAGTACTTGTCAACCAGGGAAAAACCGCCGGTCATGGCCTGGAATTAACACTCAGCAGCCTGAATGTAAAAAGTAGTGGTGGATTTGCATGGAATACGGACCTGAATTTTTCCATGTCAAGGGAAAAGATCGTAGCCCTGCAACCCGGATTGACACAGGACATCGGCAATGGCTGGTATGTAGGACAGCCGCTGACCGTAATTTATGATGTGAAAAAAAAAGGGATATGGCAACTGAATGAAAAAGACAATGCCGCAAAGTATGGAGCTGCGCCAGGGGATATCAAGATACAGGATGTTAACAATAATGGAACAATTGGTGCTGAAGACCGCCAGGTGATCGGCAATTTTCAGCCAGACTTTGTATTTGGGTTCACCAACCGTTTCGCTTATAAGCACTTCGATCTGAATATCGTAACATTTGGGCGTATAGGGCAAACAGTAGTTGTTACCTATCTGACTGCCGATGGTGGCGCCGCCGGTTATCCTTTCTTTATGAACAGCCGTGTGAACCAATATAAAGTGAATTACTGGACACCGGATAATCCCACCAATGATTTCCCTCAGCCTGATGCAAGCAGAGATGCATTACAGTATACATCTACCTTGTCTTACCGCGATGGCTCCTTTATAAAGATCCGGTCTATCAACCTGGGATACAATCTTCCTTCAAAGATCACAAGTAAAATAGGTCTTAGTTCGCTGCGGCTATACCTGGCCGCACAGAACCCGTTTATCCTCTGGGCTCCCCTTGTGCATGACGGACTAGGCATTGATCCGGAAGGTAATGGCAATGGTAATGCTGTAGGTTCTACTGCAGGAGGAACACCTGTAACCGGAAGAGCCATTACGGTGGGTATGGGCGTACCTCCCACGCGCCAATATATGTTTGGTGTTAATGTTAAATTCTAATCCTGAAACTTAGCTCAATATGAAACTGAATATAAAAATATCATGGCTGCTGATGGCAGTATTGCTGATGACCGGTGCAGGTTGTAAGAAGGTGTTGGTAGAACAGCCCCGCGCAACAATTGATCCTGATTATTTCAAAACACCAGAAGGTTTAGAAGGTGGAGTAGCAGGAGTATACTCCTCTTTCCGTGGTAACTGGGGTACGCAAATCTTTACGCAGTTATTTAACAGTGGTACCGATGAAATGATCAGGGGCGGTGCTGCGGATGTTCAGCACAACTTTACCTATTCATCCCTGATGAAGAGCAACACCAATGACTATAGCGGCTTATGGAATTCCATGTACATAGACATAAATACGATCAACGGGATTCTTCAGTTCGGGCCTGACGCCCAGATGGACCAGGGCAAAAAAACACAGCTGCTGGCTCAGGCTAAATTCCTTCGCGCATTTTGTTATTTCCAGCTGGTGACAACCTTTGGCGATGTTCCTTTACACCTTACTTTCAATACTGACGGAGGGGCTGCCGATAGCAGGGCACCTGTTGCCGGAGTATACGATGCGATCATTAAAGATTTACAGGATGCCGCTGCGGACCTGCCCAATCAGCCGGCACCCGGATTAGGCAAACCTGCTTTTAAGGCAACGGCCCTCTACCTTCTGGCAAAGACCTATTTGTGGCGGGGATGGTCTGCCGCGGCCAAAGGAAGTGACTTCACTGACGCTTTTAATACAGCTAAAAGCATTATCGACAATAAAGGGGTTTACGGCCTTGACCTCTGGCCCGTTTTTGCCCAGGGCTTCCTGGAAGGTAATGAATACGGACGGGAGACCATGATGGTCATTGATCATAACAAAGACCTGAAATTTGGTGAAAATTCCCAGACAGGCACAGGTGCAGGTAACCTGAAAGAAAATAAGTCCAACTTCTTTTTCCGGCCAAATTATCCTACTGTTAATGCGAACTATCCTAATACAGGAGGAGCATATATTTGCGTGAGAGATGTACAGAATGGCCGTCCATGGCAAAGGATAAGACCTAATATGCGCTACGTACTGAATGTGGCTTTTGCGAACAGGGCTACTGACTCCCGGTATGACGGCACCTTTCAGACGATCTGGTTATCCAACAGTGTGCCTGGTTCTGTAAAAGGCACTCCCGGTGCAGCTACGCCACGGGGTACGCTCACCAATGGCATTGACACGGCCATCTGGATGGCTGACAGGGTAGTGACATCCGCCGAGAGGGCCGCTTTCAAGGGTGTTATTTTTGAGCCTGATTATCTACCCGGAACAACGGTGCCTTATACCAGCCTGCTTTATCCCTCTCTGCGCAAATGGGACGATTCCACAAGAGCTGATATGAACGATTATTCTGACAGGCCTTATATCCTGTTCCGTTTTTCGGAAGTGTACCTGATAGCCGCGGAGGCGGCGCTGAAAGGAGGCGGTACATTACAGCAGGCGGCTGATATGCTGAATGTGCTGAGAATAAGGGCTGCACTGAAACCCGGGCAAACTCCCGATCAATATGCTGCTGCGGTGGCTGCGCAAACTATTACTTCTACTGATGTAACACTTGATTTTATCCTGGATGAGCGCACCAGGGAACTGTATGGTGAATGTAACAGGTGGTATGATCTTTCACGGACAAAAACACTTGTGGCAAGAGTTAAACAATACAATGATGAAGCGGCTGCTAATATCCTGCCGGAACATATGCTGAGACCTATACCTCAACAGCAGATAGACCTGGTAACTGAAGGACCTGCGTTTCCACAAAACCCCTGGTATGGGAACTAACCGGAAAAATTATAAACTATGACAAAGCTCGTGTTGACTGCTTTTATACTGATTTTTTCTACGCTGAAGCTGCATGGACAGCAGGCTGCAAACCCGGTCATTTATGCGGATGTTCCTGATATGTCCATGTTGCGGGTAGGGAACACTTATTATATGAGCAGCACCACCATGCACATGAGCCCCGGTGTAGCTGTTATGAAGTCAACAGACCTTGTCAACTGGAAGATCGTCAGTTATGCGTACGACGTCCTTGATAATGTGGATGAGCTGAACCTTAACAACGGAAAGAGCACATACGGACGGGGCTCATGGGCGAGCAGCCTGCGATATCATAATGGGGTCTTTTATGTTAGCACTTTTTCAGGCACTACTGAAAAGACATATATCTACTCTACCAGGGATATTGAAAAAGGGCCATGGAAAGCCGTTTCTTTCAAACCTAATTTGGGTGACCATTCCCTGTTCTTTGATGACGACGGCCGGGTATACATGGTGTATGGCGGTGGGAGGATCAGTTTAGTGGAGCTGAATGAAGACCTGTCGGGACTTAAACCAGGCACAGAGAACAAAGTGATTATAGAAAATGCCAGTGGGCCGGCAGGCCCGGATATAGGGCTTCAGGCAGAAGGCTCGCAGTTGTTCAAGGTCAACGGGAAGTATTATCTCTTTAACATCTGCTGGCCTAAAGGTGGAATGCGTACCGTGACCATCCACCGTGCGGATAAAATTACCGGACCTTATGAAGGTCGTATGGCCCTCCAGGATAAAGGCGTGGCTCAGGGAGGATTGATCAGTACACCGGCAGGAGAGTGGTATGCCTACCTGTTCCGGGATTTCGGAGCAGTAGGAAGGATACCATACCTGGTCCCTGTAAAATGGGAGGATGGATGGCCTGTACTTGGTAAAGACGGCAGGGTTTCCGATACGCTCAACCTGCCGCCAGGCAAAGGCTACGATCCCGGAATCGTTGCTTCTGATGAATTCTCCCGTAAGCCCGGTGCACCGCCATTGCCACTCGTATGGCAATGGAATCACAATCCTGACAACCCCAATTGGTCGCTGACACAACGCCCGGGTTTCCTGAGGCTCAGCACCAGCCGGGTGGATACCTCCATCATGCTTGCCCGGAATACGCTTACACAGCGGACTTTCGGGCCGGTATGCGCAGGGGCAACAGCTTTGGATGTATCCGGTATGAAAGACGGTGATTGCGCCGGGTTAATGCTGCTACAGAAGAACTACGGCTGGGTCGGCGTGAAGGTATCGGCGGGCGCCAGGTCTATTGTTATGGTGAACGCCGGATCAGGTTCTCCTGTGGAACTGGAACGCCTTGCCCTCAATCAGAAAAGCGTATACCTTAAAGTGGATTGCGACTTCCGTAACCGGTCGGACAAAGGATATTTTTATTATAGCCTCGACGGAAGATCATGGAAGCGGATAGGCGCCCCATTACAGATGGCTTACACCATTCCGCACTTTATGGGATACCGCTTCGGGTTGTTCAATTACGCAACCAAACATGCGGGAGGACATGCAGATTTTGATTTCTTCAGGATCACTGATAAAATATCCAACGACCAATAGCTGATATGCTTGTTAACTTTTAGAATTATAACCCTCAAAATGAACCCATGAAAAAAAAGCCTCCTGTTTAGTGTGCTTCGCACAGCCTGTATGCCGATGCAGTATCATCAGCCCGTTTTGAAAAACTATTGATTACTTAACAGTACTAACTATGAAAACAACCCGTTTTCTCAGAAGCCTGGGAATGTCATTCCTTTCCCTCAGTTTAATCGTTTCCTCCTGTGTGAAACAGCAAAATTTAAAAGAGATCAATCCCGGTAAAAAAGGGACTGCAGATGGTGCAGCCGATGTTAGTATTATGGCAACTGCTGCAATTGATGCCAACAGTGTACAACAAACCATCCAGGGTTTTGGAGGGATGAACGTTCCGATCTGGATCGGTGACTTAACAGCGGATCAGAGAACGAAAGCCTTTTCTACCAGCACCGGCATTGGTCTGAGCATTTTGCGCGTGATGGTGCCTCCCACCAGCAGCCAGTTTGCAGCAGAAAAACCTACTATCGATGCAGCCAAAAGTTATGGCGCGAAAGTAATTGCCACCGCCTGGAATGCCCCTTCATCTATGATGGACGGACTTTATCTGAGAGCCAGTGCATGGGGTGACTATGCTGCTCACTTAAGGGCCTATACGCAGGCCGTAGGTGGCGTTTATGCGCTATCCCCATGGAATGAACCGAACTATATGGCCTCAGGCTGGATGCATGCATCAGCTACAGAGATCGCTAATTTCGTTGCTGCGCAGGGCGACAATTGCGGTGCTCCCATTATGAGTCCCGAACCATTTAATATGGACCAGACTTTCATTAATACGTACCTGAGCAATGCTACGGCCAAATCCAAAACGCTTTTTGTAAGCGGGCATATTTATGGGAAAACTCCCTACAATTTAGGCAACATTGGTAAATCGCTATGGATGACCGAGCATTATACCAATTCTTCTATCAGCGGTAATGACTGGCCCAACGCTATGAATGCGGCAAAGGAGATCCATGACTGTATGACGGCAGGATGGTCTGCTTATGTGTGGTGGTACATCCGCCGGTCCTACGGGCCGATAGATGAGAACAGCAATATCACCAAGGTTGGCTATGTGATGGCACACTTTGCAAGATATATCCGTCCGGGATACATCAAAATTGCCTGTGCTGCAAATCCAACCACTGGTGTATATACTTCTGCTTACAAGAGCGGTTCAAAAATTGTGATCGTTGCCATTAATACAAATTCAGCAGTTACCTATCAGCCATTTACCATCAGCGGGATAACTGTTAGCAATTTCAATCGTTATGTAACTACCAGTTCGTCCAACCTGGCGCTAAGTACCCTGAGCGTTTCAAATAATGCTTTTGGGATCAACCTGCCTGCATCCAGCATAACTACCATGGTTTCTAACTGATGGCTATTCCTAATCACATTTATTACATGATGAAACAGTTAAAATATATTAGTCTGGTAGTCATACTGCTATCACTATTCACCCAATGCTCAAAAAAGCTGGTTAAAGAAGCTCCTGCTGATATTGATGGGAAAAGGTCTGCAAAGGTAGAAGCGATCCCTAACCCTACCTGGTATGCAGATGCCAGGTGTTTCCTGGATGGCCCTGCAGGAGCATTCGATGATCTTGCGGTAAAAGATCCCTCCATTGTTTATTCCGGAGGAAGGTACCATCTCTTCTATACCGGTCGAGATAAAGGTACCGGTGGCCTCTGGCGCATGGGATATGCATCTGCCAGCACTGTTGCCAACCTGAAGACAGCCAGCCGTACTTACATGGGAGCCCTGAATGCAGGTTCTTATTTCTGTGCTCCGCAGGTCTTCTGGTTCCCGGCGAAAGGCAAATGGTTCCTTATCTATCAGAGCGGACAGGGAGCTTCATTTTCAACCTCTACGGACGTAGGCAACCCTGCCTTATGGACGTCAGTAAGAGGTATGGGCTTTAGCGATGGTATAGATTTCTGGTGCATTTCAGACGGTGCTTATGTGTACTGTTTTTATTCAGCCCAGGACGGCTCACGCACTATTAAAAGACGCAGAACGACTGTCGCCAGTTTCCCATACAGCTGGGAAGCGCCAACCGTTGTGGCTACCAATACTTTTGAAGCAGTCCATGTCTACAGGAATAAAGCTGATGGGAAGTATTATATGATCGTTGAAGATATTGGCCGGTACCAGGAGTTGTGGACAGCAACCAGTTTAGGAGGTACCTGGACCCAGGTTGCTGAGAAATGGGCATCAAGAGAGAACCTGAAATTTTTGTCTGAGGTATGGACAGATCAGGTTTCACATATTGAAGCTATCCGGTCAGGTACAGATGATAAATTGGAGATTGATAATATCGATCATTGTCAGTTACTGATCCAGGGAGTATTGAATGGTAACTATGGAGATTATGGGAATATACCATATGACCTGGGATTGATCAGGAACTATTAATAAAGCCCGCTAATAGAATTGTGTTAGCGTTTACAATATGAACAACGCTAAATACCGGAAGGTATTTAGTGTTGTTTATATTCTTAACATTGCTATAAAAATATCACGTATGAAACAATTGCTTCTTGCTTTATCTTTTTTTGGGCTACTGGCTGCCCCTGCTTTTTCACAAAATATTATTACACAGGCGCCAGCCGGTTTCGACTCCCTGCATGCAGATATCCTGCATGGTAAAATCGATACTATCAGCTATACATCCGGAACGGTTGGAACTCAAAGAAGAGCATTAATTTACACGCCTCCGGGATTTTCTCCCGGGAAAAAATACCCGGTTTTATATCTCCTTCATGGTATTGGTGGTGATGAAAAGGAATGGTTGAATGGAGGTAAGCCACAGATCATCCTGGACAATTTGTATGCAGATCGCAAAATAGAACCTATGATCGTTGTGATGCCAAATGGCAGGGCCATGAAGGACGACCGGGCCACCGGTAATATTATGGCACCCGATAAGGTAGCGGCATTTGCAACATTTGAAAAAGATTTATTAAATGATCTGATACCATTCATTGAAAAGAAATACCCTGTTTTAAGTGACAGGGAGCACAGGGCAATAGCAGGCCTTTCAATGGGGGGCGGACAGGCCCTGAATTTTGGGCTGGGTAACCTGGATAAATTTGCCTGGGTAGGAGGGTTTTCTTCGGCTCCTAATACAAAAATGCCGGAAGAGTTGGTCCCTGATCCGGAAGCTGCTAAGAAAAAGCTGAAGGTACTTTGGATTTCCTGCGGAGCAAGTGACCGGCTTATAACATTTAGCAAACGCACCCATGATTACCTGGAAGAAAAAGGTGTTCCGCATATATATTATATCGAACCGGGAGTACATGACTTTAAGGTTTGGAAGAATGGTCTATACATGTTTTCCCAGTTGCTCTTTAAACCTGTTAATACTTCAGATTTTTCCAGGTATATTTATACAGGTGAAGGAATGCCACCAATATCCCCCAAATGAAATACCTTAAACATGCCAACCTTGTTATTACAAACGTGATGCTTAACTAAACAGCATTGGATAAAATTATAATGGTGAAATTATTACTGAGTATATTTTTAACCCTGCCGGTATACTGCTCTTTTGCACAGGAACAACACCCTGTTTTTACGGATGATTTTAAGGATACCGCTAACCTGGTTATTGAAATGGCACCTGCGCCTAATTCGTCTGTATACACAGCTCATGGAAAGCTGATACTGGATACAAAAGGAGGGGTAACCGTGTGGGTCAATAAGCGCCTGGAAGGAAATGTTAAGATCGAATATAAGAGAAAAGTACTGACAGAGAATAAGATCAACGACCGCCTTTCTGATCTCAATACTTTCTGGATGGCCGGCGACCCTCTGAACCCCAATCTGTTTACCCGTAATGGTGTACTGGAACGTTATGATTCCCTGAAATTATATTATGTAGGAATGGGTGGGAATACCAACACTACTACCCGTTTCAGGAAATACGAAGGGAATGGTACCAGAACATTATTGCAGGAATACAAAGATGCAGACCATCTGTTAAAAAAAGATAAAGAATACATGATCACTATCATAGTAAAGGATGGTGTAAGTCGCTATTTTGTAGATGATGTATTGTACTTTACATATAAAGACCCTAATCCTATCACTGCCGGATATTTCGGATTCCGTTCTACCTGGTCGCGGCAGGAAATCAGTCAACTGAGAATTTATAAATTGTAATATGCTATCGTTATGAACAAACTGCTTTTGATTGTATTGTTATTTATTGGAGCACAGCAAAGTAAACCTACTTTATTCCTGATTGGTGATTCTACCGTTAAAAATGGAAAAGATAAAGGAGATAATGGCCAATGGGGGTGGGGGCATTTTATCGGAGATTACTTTGATACTACCCGTATAAGTATCAGTAACCGGGCACTGGGAGGTACCAGCAGCCGTTCTTACCAGACTAAAGGCTTGTGGGACAGCGTACTGGCTAAATTAAAACCGGGAGATTATGTGATTATGCAATTCGGGCATAATGACGGAGGGCCATTGGATGATACTGCCCGCGCCCGTGGTACCATCAAAGGGATAGGTGAAGAAAGTAAGGACATCTTTAACCCAATTACCAAACAGCAGGAAGTGGTACATACTTATGGCTGGTACCTCAGTAAAATGATAAAAGAAGCAAAGGGAAAAGGAGCTATTCCGGTGGTTTGTTCCCCCATCCCCCGTAATGTATGGAAAGAGGGTAAAATAGCCCGTTCTACAGAAGATTATGGACTTTGGGCTAAACAGGTAGCCGAAAGGGAAGGAGCGCTGTTTATAGAGCTGAATGGCCTTGTTGCAGACATCTATGACAGAGAAGGAGAGACGAAGGTTGCCAGTACCTATTTTGGAACATTAGATCATACACATACGGTTGAAGCAGGAGCGAAATTAAATGCTGCCGAAGTAGTAGAAGGGATCATCTCATTAAGAGGGTTCTCTCTGAATAAGTACCTTAAAGGGAGATAAGAGGTTCTGAGGAACACTATCCTACGCTTATCCTTCGCTTTTTAGCGAAGGATAAGCGTAGGATAGTGTTCCTCAAAAGCCAGTTTATTGCTTATCAGTTCATTTTTAATAGTTTCCCGGAGCATATCTTCCCCATGACTTCAGGGAAATAGCCAGTACTTCCGGCAATAGCCGGTTATATAAGAATTGAGAAAAATAGCGATATGAGCAACAAAGAAGAATGTGCTGTAGGGAGGGTAAACCGGATCAACCAAACTTTAGCTATATAATTGTACCTTTTCAATCATTTCTACAATATTGGATACCTGTAATTTTTCACAGATCCTTTTCTTATAAGTACTTACAGTAGAGATCTGTAAGCTAAGCTGTTGTGCAATTTCAGCTACGCTGGTCCCTTTTATAAGCAGCTGCATGATATTACTTTCCCGGTTAGACAGGCGGTCTAAAGGATTGGAAGTATTTGATTTCTTATTGCTGATGTTATTGAGCAGTGTTTGTTTTAATACAGGACTTAAGTATTTTTCATCTCTCAACAGGCTTTTTACGGCATTTTTTATCTCCTCTATTCCCGTTTTCTTGGAAAGAAAGCCATCTGCACCTGCTTCCAGGTATCTCCACCCGAAGATCTGTTCATCATAGCTGGAAAAGATGAGAATCTTGATTTCGGGGTGTCTGAGTCTTATTACGTCGAGCATCTGGTGATTATTTCCCCCTGGCATATCTATATCGAGAATGACCAGGTCAAATTGCTTTGAGGAAAGCATTTTCAGGGAATCATCAAAACTACTGGCGTTACTGACTTGGACGTCTTCTATTGTTTTTTGCAGGATAAGGGTAGTCCCATACCTGACAACTTCCTGATCATCTACAACTAATATGTTAGGCATAGTAATACTTAATTATGCAAAAATAAGTGACAACATGAAATATTCAAATATATATACGTAATAAAATGAAAAAGAGTCTTACGAACATGTTATGACAAAATACTATTTGTAGTAATAATACTACAATATATCCAAATAAATTCTAATAAAATAGAAATTTATATTATGTATTTTTGTGCCATATGAAGTACAGTATCGTAAGCGTCCGCATAAAAACCAGGTCTTGAATAAAATACAGTACTAGACCTATGTCTACGTTAAACGAATATAAGCATCTGCTAATCAATTAAATGTAAAAATGAGATTATTTCTACCTAAATGTTTAGGCATTACCTTACTGTTTTGCCTATACAGCATTTTTTTATCAGCTCAAACAGGCCCTGCTGGCGTAAACAGCGGAGCAGTTTTGTGGCTGGATGCTTCCGATGTGAATGCAGGAGGAACAGCGCCAACTATTGGAAATACTGTTTCTACCTGGCTGGATAAATCGGGCAGTGCGCATAATGCTACATCTTCAGGTACCAATACTGCCATATATACAAGTGGGGGGGCCAATAGTTTACCGGTTATACATTTTACCAGGACTTCCTCGGTTTCAGGCACTGGTTTTACCGTAAATGGGCTCGATATCAGGGCGGTTACTTCTCCGGAAGTAACAATTTTTGCTGTATACAGGCAGGGGACTAATGATGGTAATAACCAGGCGGTTTGGGGAAATGACAATGGAAGTCAGCAACGTTTCTTTAATTCCAAATGGAGTACGGGAGCTACAGATGGTAGTTTATCTACCGGGGGGACCGCATCGGTCATAACCGGCGCCTCCACCGTTGGAGAAACGAGGTTGGTCACCGGGGTATATAGCGGTTTGGTCACCGCCGGGGTCAATACAGGGGCCAGTAACGCTTCCGCTGTATATATCAATGGAAAGAAATTATCCGCATTTACCGATATGACTGCTGCCTCCAGCGGTCAATCTGTTTTTAAGATAGGTCTTGATGGAGATAATAATTATTTCAACGGGGATATAAGTGAAATTGTGGTGTATAACCGCAAACTCACTGATTGTGAACTGGAAACTGTGAACAGGTACCTGGCGGATAAATACGGGATCGATTTTAGTAATATCGGCTCTTATTATTCATTAGGAGCCCCTATCGATAACAATATCAATGGAATAGGTAAACCGGCATCCGCATGTTCCGGTAACCCTGCCATCACAAGCGCCAGCAGTGATATCGCTATTGTAAGCAACCCGTCTTCGGTTTCTGCAGGTGCGGTACTTACATTTGCTAATGACGGTGGAGGTTATGCGGCTTCTATAGAAACGCCCCCTTCCTATAATTCACGCCTCACTCAAAAGTGGAGGGCTGATCTGACAGGTATTGTAGGAACAGTAGATATCTGTTTTAACCTGGAAGGATTGGGGATCGACGAATCAAATTCTGCCAATTTTGCTTTACTGATTGATAAGGATGGTAATTTTAGTGATGCCAGTGTGGTAAGTACAGGTGTGAGCGTATTTGGAGACAGGGTATGTATCTCCGGCGTAAATCTTACAAAAGGAGATTATTTTACGCTGGCTACCTCTGCACCAGGTGCTACTGCAGCTTCTGTAACTTCTCCCAATGAAGGTAACGTACAGCTTTCTGCTTTTACAACAGCTACTGTAATAGATAATCAGATCTTAGTAAAAGGAAGTGCATCCATTACTAACGGACGTGTATATATTGATACCGGCTTTGTTGCCAATGATGTGATAGGATGGGGTACTTTACCCACCGGTGTAACAGGTGCCTATAATACGGCTACAGGTATCGCAACATTTACTGGAACAGCTACTCCTGCACAATGGCAGACCTTCTACAGAACAATCACTTTCAAAACAACAAGTGGTAATCTGGCAGACAGGGTGATCCGTTTTGTACTGGGTAGTGTAGTTACGTTAACAGTAGGTTCCAAGCCACATTATTATGAGGCCGTTACAACTACGGTAGACTGGCCCACGGCAAAAGCTGCAGCTGCTGCTAAAACGTTGTACGGTATGCAGGGCTACCTGGCAACCGTTACTTCCCAGGCAGAGAATGATTACATAAGAGCAAAACTGGCGTCTACCGGCTGGATAGGTGCAACAGATAATTACCAGCTGGTGAATACTGCCAAAGGCAGTACTTTATATGCTAACCAGGCAGCGGCAGATGGCCATTACTTTTGGGTAACCGGTCCTGAAACAGGAACGGCTATTTCCAATGGCCTTACCAATCCGGTTGCAGTAGCAGGCGCTTACATGAACTGGAACAATGGTGAACCTAATAATTACCAGGGAACCAATGAGCAATATGTTCAACTGAACACGTTGTTATGGAATGACCTTCCCCTCAGTTCTACACTGGGGTATGTGATTGAATATGGCGGATATCCAAGTGATTCCGTAATGAATATTGACTACAGCCGGGTGGTGAGAAACGCTCCCGCAGGGCCCGTGTTTACTACCATTACTACCGACAATGGTTCAAGTACTACTGATAAAATTACCAGCGATGCTACGCTGATACTCAAGGGGACAGGCCCCGGATCTGCAACCATTACCGTATACCGGGAAGATCTTGGGCTGATAGGTACAACAACATCTAATGGAGGTGGTTCATGGTCTTTTGATTATACCGGTACCACATTAACGGACGGTACATATAATTTTACGGCAACGGCTACGGTTTCTGCTGTAGTAAGCGCTATGAGTGCTGTATCCCAGGTAACAGTTGACCTTACGGCTCCTGCTAAACCAGGTACACCAGCACTGGCATCAGGTCCTGCTGCTGCTACTAATACAACAACCCCCGCATTAACAGGGTCTGCTGAACCAGGATCTTTAGTAACTATATATGTTGATGGTACTTCGAAAGGTACTGTTACAACAGATGTCACTGGTAAATGGACTTTTACTCCCCCTGCTTTAACGGTAGCCACACATTCTATTACAGTTACCGCAACAGATGTAGCAGGGAACATAAGTGTTTCCAGTGATGCATTCGTATTAAAGGTAGATCTAACAGCGCCTGCAACTCCTCCGGCTCCAACACTGGTGGGCGGTGTTGCTGGTGTGATCGGTAGCGCCACCCCTACGATTAAAGGGACTGCAGAAGCAAATAGCATGGTACTCATCATTAAAGATGGTCTGCTAATTGACTCTGTCGCAGCCGATGCTACCGGTAATTATACTTATACATTTGTCACTGCTTTACCGGATGCAACTTACAGCATCACGGTAAAAGCAAGGGATGCCGCCACTAACTTAAGTGCTGCAAGTGCTGCATTAAGTATAAAAGTAGATACCGCTCCACCTGCAACTCCTGCTGTACCCATATTGGTAGGAGGCTATAATGGTTTGACGAATAACAACAAACCACCTATTAAGGGTACTGCCGATCCAAATATAACGGTTATCATCTTTAAAAATGGTGTGGCAGTGGATTCTGTTCTTTCAGATGCCAGTGGTAATTATACTTATACACCTACGGTGGCTGCACCAGATGGTACCTACACCGTTACCGTAAAGGCGAAGGATGCCGTTGGCAATGTGAGTGGTGCAAGCCCTGGATTGACGATCACAATTGATACCGGCGTACCTATTACTCCAACAGCACCTTTGCTGGTAGGGGGTAACAGTGGCTATATTGGTACCAGTACACCTACTATTAATGGCACGGCGGAAGCTAATTCCAAAGTATATATTTATAAAAATGGCGCACTCCTTGATTCTGTAACCGCAGACGCCAGTGGTAATTATATTTATACATTCTTAGTACCATTGCCCGATGCTACCTATAGTATTGCCGTGAAGGATAAAGATGCAGTAGGGAATATCAGTGCGATGAGTCCTGTACTGGTAATTAAAGTAGATACAACTAAGCCAGCTACACCAACAGCACCTGTTAAAGTAAGTGGGAATAACAAACCAGTTATCTCAGGTGTGGCAGAAGCTAACAGCACTGTAACGATCTATAGTGATGGTGTATCTGTAGGTACTGCTACCGCAGATGCTTCGGGTAATTATACATATACCTTCACCACTTCACTGACAGATGGTACACATGCGATTACTGTTACTGCTACCGATGCAGCGGGTAATGTAAGTACTGCCAGCCCTGCATTAAATGTAATAGTTGATACTATCAAACCGGCTACTCCAACAGCTCCTGTTAAGGTAAGTGGTAATAATAAACCAGTTATCTCAGGTGTGGCAGAAGCCAACAGCACTGTAACGATATATAGTGACGGTGTATCTGTCGGTACAACAACTGCCGATGCTACCGGTAACTATACTTATACTTTCACTACATCGCTGACCGATGGTACACATGCGATTACTGTTACAGCTACTGATGCAGCAGGTAACGTAAGTGATGTGAGTCCTGCATTGAGTGTAACGGTGGATACTACTAAACCGGCTACTCCAGCAGCACCTGTCAAAGTAAGTGGTAATAATAAACCAGTTATCTCAGGTGTGGCAGAAGCCAACAGCACCGTAACTATTTATAGTGATGGTGTATCTGTCGGTACAACAACCGCAGATGCTTCCGGTAACTATACTTATACTTTCACCACTTCACTGACAGATGGTACACATGCGATCACTGTTACTGCTACCGATGCAGCAGGTAACGTAAGTGATGTGAGTCCTGCATTGAGTGTAACAGTAGATACAACGAAACCAGCCACCCCAGCAGCACCTGTTAAAGTAAGTGGGAATAATAAACCAGTTATCTCAGGAGTAGCAGAAGCCAACAGCACTGTAACTATATATAGTGATGGTGTATCAGTAGGTACTACAACCGCAGATGCTTCGGGTAACTATACTTATACTTTCACCACTTCACTGACAGATGGTACACATGCGATCACTGTTACTGCTACCGATGCAGCAGGTAACGTAAGTGATGTGAGTCCTGCATTGAGTGTAACAGTAGATACAACGAAACCAGCCACCCCAGCAGCACCTGTTAAAGTAAGTGGGAATAATAAACCAGTTATCTCAGGAGTAGCAGAAGCCAACAGCACTGTAACTATTTATAGTGACGGTGTATCTGTAGGTACTACAACTGCAGATGCTTCCGGTAATTATACATATACCTTCACCACTTCATTGACCGATGGTACACATGCGATTACTGTTACTGCTACCGATGCAGCAGGTAACGTAAGTACTGCCAGCCCTGCATTAAATGTAATAGTTGATACTATCAAACCGGCTACTCCAACAGCACCTGTTAAGGTAAGTGGTAATAATAAACCAGTTATCTCAGGAGTAGCAGAAGCTAACAGCACTGTAACGATCTATAGTGATGGTGTATCTGTCGGTACAACAACCGCAGACGCTTCCGGTAATTATACTTATACCTTTACCACTTCGCTGACCGATGGTACACATGCGATTACTGTTACTGCCACTGATGCAGCAGGTAACGTAAGTGATGTGAGTCCTGCATTGAGTGTAACAGTTGATACAACTAAACCGGCTACCCCAGCAGCACCTGTTAAAGTAAGTGGTAATAACAAACCAGTTATCTCAGGAGTAGCAGAAGCTAACAGCACTGTAACGATCTATAGTGATGGAGTATCTGTCGGTACTACAACTGCCGATGCTACCGGTAATTATACTTATACCTTTACTACTTCATTGACCGATGGCACACATGCGATTACTGTCACTGCTACTGATGCAGCAGGTAATGTAAGTACTGCCAGCCCTGCATTGAGTGTAATAGTTGATACAACTAAACCAGCTACTCCAGCAGCGCCTGTTAAAGTAAGTGGTAATAATAAACCAGTTATCCAGGGCGTAGCAGAAGCTAACAGCACCGTAACTATATATAGTGATGGTGTATCAGTAGGTACTACAACCGCAGATGCTTCGGGTAACTATACATATACCTTCACCGCTTCACTGACCGATGGTACACATGCGATTACTGTTACTGCTACCGATGCAGCAGGTAACATAAGTGATGCCAGTCCTGCATTGATTGTAACGGTGGATACAACTAAACCAGCTACGCCAGCAGCACCTGTTAAAGTAAGTGGTAATAATAAACCAGTTATCCAGGGTGTAGCAGAAGCCAACAGCACCGTAACGATTTATAGTGATGGAGTGTCTGTAGGTACAACAACTGCAGATGCTTCGGGTAATTATACTTATACCTTTACCACTTCACTGGCAGATGGTACACATGCGATTACTGTTACTGCTACTGATGCAGCAGGTAACGTAAGTGATGTGAGTCCTGCATTGAGTGTAACAGTGGATACAACGAAACCAGCTACTCCAACAGCACCTGTTAAAGTAAGTGGGAATAACAAACCAGTTATCTCAGGTGTGGCAGAAGCTAACAGCACCGTAACTATATATAGTGATGGTGTATCTGTCGGTACTACAACCGCAGATGCTTCGGGTAACTATACTTATACTTTCACTACTTCACTGACCGATGGTACACATGCGATTACTGTTACTGCTACCGATGCAGCAGGTAACGTAAGTGATGTGAGCCCTGCATTGAGTGTAACAGTGGATACAACGAAACCAGCTACCCCAGCAGCACCTGTTAAAGTAAGTGGTAATAACAAACCAGTTATTTCAGGAGTAGCAGAAGCTAACAGCACCGTAACTATTTATAGTGATGGTGTATCAGTAGGTACAACAACCGCAGATGCTTCGGGTAACTATACTTATACTTTCACTACTTCACTGACCGATGGTACACATGCGATTACTGTTACTGCTACCGATGCAGCAGGTAACGTAAGTGATGTGAGTCCTGCATTGAGTGTAACAGTAGATACAACGAAACCAGCTACTCCAGCAGCACCTGTTAAAGTAAGTGGTAATAACAAACCAGTTATTTCAGGAGTAGCAGAAGCTAACAGCACTGTAACTATTTATAGTGATGGTGTGTCTGTAGGTACAACAACCGCAGATGCTTCGGGTAACTATACTTATACTTTCACTACTTCACTGACCGATGGTACACATGCGATTACTGTTACTGCTACCGATGCAGCAGGTA
>Ga0209258_100610_pt1 | contig 28851 bp, 28 predicted proteins | sample Araplaol_mTSA_r2_FD_184281 | JGI IMG/M metagenome (GOLD analysis project Ga0209258, IMG submission 184281) | Arabidopsis root microbial communities from North Carolina, USA - plate scrape CL_Col_mTSA_r2 (SPAdes) (version 2) | ecosystem: Host-associated > Plants > Roots > Endosphere | place: USA...
TGACCACGCCGGTCTTGCTGGAGCTCAGCACCAGCTGCTGGCCGTTCACGCCGTTGACGATGGTGGCGGTCACGCCCGGGTTGGACGAGGAGCTGTTGATCGACGTGGCGATGTCGGCCAGCGTGTTGGTGGCGGACACCGCCACGTTCATCGTGTTGCTGCCGACCGTGATGCTGAGCGTGCCCTGCCCCACGGTCGTGCCACTGGCGACGGGATCGCTGGTGCGCTTCTGCGCCGTGGCGAGCTGGCTCACCGCGATGGTGTAGGTACCCGGATGCGCGCTGGACAGCGTGGTCGCCGTGCCAATGCTGGCACTGCTGCCGCTGACCGTCAGCGCCGCGCTGTAGCTGTTGAACGTATTGATCGAAGTGAGCGTGGCCAGCGCACTTTGAATGCCGCCCAGCGCGGAATTCAGCGACGACAGGCCAGTGAGCAGGTTGTTGGTCTGCTTGGTGCGTGTGTCGATCTGGTTCTGCGATGACGCCTTGCGGGCATTCACCAGCGCGGTGACGATCGCGTTCACGTCCAGGCCCGAACCGAGGCCAGCCGAGCTGATGGTGCCGCCCGCCGTACTGGTATTGCTCGACGAATTGGTGCTGGAGGACGAACCGGTACCGCTGGTCGAGCTGGTACCTGACGAGCTACCGGAAGAGCTGCTCGAGCTGTTGTTTGTCGAGAGCGAGTTGAGCAACGAGCTCAAACTGCTGCCGGACGTGGCGCTGGTGGTGGTCATCGCGCTGCCTTTTCACATTCCCGAATGATCCCCGCCTTGCGACGGGAGGTTTCGAGCCCCCGGCAAAATCCTCGTCTCGCAAGGACTTTGCCGGTGGCTCCCGTGATATCCGGCGGGCCCGAGAGCCCGCCGGACGATGAAACCGGCCGAGGTGGATGCGACCCGGGAGAGCCGCATCCTGGCCTGCGTCCGTTACTGCAGCAGCTTGAGAACCTGCTGCGGGTTCGAGTTGGCCTGGGCCAGCACCGAGATGCCTGCCTGCTGCAGCACCTGGGCCTTGCTCAGGTTGGCCGTCTCGGAAGCGAAGTCCGCGTCCTGGATGGTCGACTGCGAGGCCTGCAGGTTGGTCGTCTGCGCCGCCACCGTGGAGATGGTGGACTGGAAGCGGTTCTGCACCGCACCCAGCTGGGCAGCGAAGTCGCTGACCGACTTCAGGGCTACGTCAACGCGCGAGATCAGGGCGTTGGCATCGTCCACCGTCTTCACGTCCCCGCCTTGCAGGCTGCCCGAGGCGGCGATGGCAGTTGCTGCACCGGAGGTCGCCGCCGCACCGGCGAACTTGAGGGCATTGGTAGCCGTGGAAGCCGAGTCGGCCGCGGCGCCATAGACGGTCAGTGCGCTGTTCGCATACAGGTTCAGCGACTTGCCATCACCGCTCACAGCGGAGCTGACGCCCGAGATGCCGGCGGCATTGATCGCATCGGACAGATCCTGCGCGGTCGAGAACGTACCGGTGATGTCCTTGCCGTCGATGTTCAGGTCGCCAGCGCCGAGGGTCACCGAGCCGGTCTTGGCATCAGCACCCGCCACCGGGGTACCAAACGTGACGCCAGTGGTGCCGGTCGGAGCAGCGATGGTCGCGGCAGCGCCGGTGGCGACCGTGGTGATGAGCAGCTTGCCGTTGTCGTTGGTGGCCACGTACTTGCCGGCGTCGGTGCCAGCAGCAATAGCCGTGTTCGTGGCAGCCACCACGTCGTCAACGGTCTTGCCTGCCGCGCCCGTGAAGCTCACGGACGTGCTACCGACGGTGAAGGCGGTCGTACCGGTGGTGGGATCGGCAATCGTGCCTTCGACCGAACCCGCCGTCGCAGCGCTGGTCTTGAACAGGCCGCTGATGTCACCGGTCGAGCTGGTGGCGATCTTGCCCATGTCGCTGGACTTCACGCTGGTGCCCAGGTTGACGCTGATGGTCTGGCCGACGTCGGCGCCGATCTGGAAGCTCTTGGTCTGCATCGAACCGTCGAGCACCTTCGAACCGTTGAAGGTGGTCTGGTTGGCGATGCGGGTGATTTCCGCCAGACGCTGCTGCACTTCCTGGTCGATCGAGGAGCGATCGGCGTCGGTATAGGTGCCGTTGGCGGACTGCACGGCCAGGTCACGGACGGCCTGCAGGTTGGCGGTCACCTGGTCCAGCGCGGAACCGGCGGTCTGCGCCAGGTTGATGGCGTCGCTGGCATTCGCGCTGGCCTGGTTCAGGCCACCCACCTGCGTGGTGTAGCGCTGCGAAATGGCAAAGCCGGCGGCGTTGTCGGCGGCGCTGTTGATCTTCAAGCCCGACGACAAACGCTGCGTGGCCATGGCCAAGGCGTTCTTCGACTTGGTCAGGTTGTTCTGCGCGTTCAGCGACGAGACGTTGGTGTTGATAACGAGAGACATGGATTTCTCCTGCGTAAACCGGTGGCCGGTTTGATTGGCTTTGTTCGTGCCGGCGGCAACGGCCCGTTATGTGGTGTGCCATCCGCCTCAGTGAGTTTTTCGGCGCCTGTGGCGATTACTTGAGCCGATTCCCCGATTTCGTGACGGGGCTCACCTTGTGCTGCCAATACAACCATGCTTGTCCGCTACGCCCTGCCTCCCGTTCGTTGCCATTGATCGCCGCGCGATATCGATGGCCGCACGCAGCAGCCGTCCTTGCGACCTGCCTATTTGAGATAGTTGAACAGGCTCATCTGCTTCACCTGCGCAAACACCTGCTGCGATGCCTGCAGCGCCGCCGATTGCAACGACAGGCTACTGATGGCCTTGTACGGATCAGCGCCGGCCACGTCGGTAAGCGCGGACTGGTACGTCACGTTCAGATCCTGGTACGCGCCCTGCTGCTGCGTCAGCGTGTTCAGGCGTCCGCCGATGGACACCTGCGTCGCGCTGATCGTCGACTGCGCCTGGTCGATCGATTCGATCTGCCGGCTCATCTGGTTTGCCAGCTGCGTATCGGTCGTGCCGCTCTGCAGCGACGAGATCATGTTGCTCAGCGTGGTGAAGATGTCCTGCTGGCCGCCACTCGTCACCGACACGGTGTCGCCCGCTGCAGGCGCGCCGCTCATGGCGATGTTCATGCCGTTGAAGCTGATCGAGCCGCCATCCTGGTACGTGCCGCCGACCGGATTGCCGCTGCTGTCGAGCACCGGATTGCCATTGGCATCCGCCGCCGTCCAGCTGCCGCCCGTACCGAAGGTGATGGTGTAGCCACCACCGCTGGACGCCTTGGTGCTGTTCCACGCGCCGAGGTCGGTCACGCTGTTGGCGCCCACCACCAGCGTGCCGGTATTGGCATTGCCTGCGTTGGCGGAGAACGAACCATTGCCCGCCGGAACGTTCATGAACAGGCCGGAGCCCGCATCGCCGGTGACCACCTGCAGGCCCGAACCCACCGATGCGTGTTGCGAATCGTCGTTGCCCACATAGCTCACCACGCCATTGGTGCCCACCTGGAACGGAGCGCGCGTGGTGCTGGTGCCGGCGAACAACGCATTGCCGTTGCTGTCCGTGGTGTTGGCCAGCTGCACGAGCTGGTCGCGGATCTGGCTGAGCTGGCTGGCGATGCTCTTGCGGTCGGAATCGCCCAGGGTGCCGTTGATCGCCTGCAAGCCCAGCGTGCGCGCGCTGTCCAGCACGCTATTCACCGAACTGAGCGTGCTCGCCTCGGTATTGAGGCGCGTATTCGCGCTGTCGATGTTGGTCGAGTACTGCGTGTTTGCCGCAATCACGTGGCTCAGGCTCACCACCTGTCCCGCGCCCGCCGGATCATCGGAGGCGACGTTGATGCGCACACCGGTCGTGACTTCGTTCTGCGTGGCCGCCAGCGCACTTTGCTGGTTGAGCATCGTGGTGAGGGACTGCTGGTACATCCAACTGGTGGAAAGGCGCATGACGATCTATCCGTTATCCGTGGATGGCCGAAATCAGGCTGCTGAAAATGCTCTGCGAGGTCGAAATGATCTGCGCCGAGGCCTGGTACGCCTGCTGGTAACGCACCAGGCTCGCCGCTTCCTCGTCAAGGTTCACGCCCGACACGCTCTGCTGCGCCGACACGGCCTGGTTGTACAGGCTGGTCTGCGTGGTGAGATTGGTCTGCGCCTGGCTGCCCACCGTACCGATGTTGGTGGTCAGCGAGCCGTAGGCGGCCACGACCGATTGCTTGCCGCCGTTGAGAATGCCCTTGTCCGCCAGCTGCGCCATGGTCAGCGCGTTGCTGGTGTCGTTGAGGCCGTTGGCATTGATGCCGACGGTGAAGCTGTCGTTCGCGGCCGGCGTGCCGGACGGCGTCACGCTCCAGCCATTGGCGCTGATGGTCTGCCCCGGCGCGTAGCTGCCGCTGCTCAGCACGTTGCCGCTGCTGTCGGTCACCTGATAGCTGCCCGCCGTCGGGAAGCTGAGCGTGGCATTGCTGAGCAACGCGGCGTTGGTCGGATCATCCACCGTCACGGCGCCGATGCTGCCAGTGCCTGTGTTGGCGCTGGCCGCTTTCGACGTCAGCGCCGCCGCAGCGGCGATGCCGTTCGGATCGGTCATCGTCAGCGTGAGGCCGCCGGCAGCCGCGCGCGTGGGCTGGATCTGGAAGCTGTCGCCCTTCTGCGCCGTGCCGGACAGGCTGAAGGTCAGGCCATCCGCCGAGTACGAACCGTCCGGGTTGGACGTCATCGGCACGCTCTGGCCGGCCGTGGTGGCGAGGTTCCAGTTGCTGCCGTCATAGCTGAGCACGTAGTCGGACGCGGTGAGCTTCGAGACGTCGGTGATGCTGGCCGCGACGCTTGCACTGCCCTTGTTGTTGCCCGCCGCGAGCACGTTGGGGGCGGGCACGCTGAACATCGCGCCGCCCTCTTTGCCGTTGAGATCGAGGCCCTTGGCCTGTTGCGTATTGACGCTGGTGGCAAGCGCCACGGCGGCCTGGCCAAGCTGGTTCTGCACGCTGTCGAGCACGCTGCTGCGATAGTCGAGCAAGGCACCCAGCGTGCCGCCGCTGAGCTTGCTGGTGATGTCGGTGCCCGTGGTGTCGAGCACTACCGTGCGCGATACGTCGTATCTGTCGGTGCCGGTGGACAGCGCAAAGGACTTGTCCCCGCTGACCAGCGCCTGCCCGCTCGATGCGTACACGCTGATGGTGCCGTCCGCCTGCGCATAAGTGGACACGCCGAGATAGCCCGACAGCGTCTGGATCATGGTGTCGCGCTGATCCAGCAGGTCGTTCGGAACGTTGGTGCCCGCCTGGTGAATCTTCGCGTTGAGGTCGGCAATGCTGCTGGCCACGGTGTTGATGCTGTCCACCGTGGTGCCGATCTGGCTGTTCACCTGGCTCTGCTGCGAGGTGAACTGCTGCGCCAGCGTGTTGAACACGGTGACCATGGAACCGGCGCTGCCCAGCAGCGATTGACGGCTGGACGCCACGCCCGGCGTGTTGGCTACCGTGTCGAACCCGCCGTAGAAGCTGTCCAGCGCACTCTGCAGGTTGCCGCTGGCGCTCAGCATGCTGTTGAGCGTCGTGGTCAGGTTGTTGTACGTGGTGGCACGCTGCACGCCGGAGTTGCTGCTCCACACCGCGCTGGTCAGGAAGTCGCTGTAGGCGCGCTGCACCGACTGCACGTCCACGCCGCTGCCGATGCTGTAGCGACCGGCGGAGTTCGACATGTTTTCGGTCTGCAGCACGGTCTGCCGGCTGTAGCCGGGCGTGTTGACGTTGCTGATGTTGTTGCCGACCGTGGTCAGCGCCACCTGGGCGGCATTCAGCCCCGAGGCACCGATGCTGAGAAGGTTGGACATGGATCGTTCCCTGACGGCTTATTCGGAGGAGTTCGGCTGGTCGCTGACATTCTTGAGCGCGGCCAGCGCTTCCTTCATCGCGGGGCTGTTGGCGATGGCCACGATTTTTTGCGCATACGAGGGATCGGTGGCGTAGCCGCCGCTCACCAGGCCGCGCGCGAAACCCACCACGTCCTCGCCATGGTTCAGCGCCTTGGCGTAGCGCGGGTTGTCGGCAATGAGCTGGGCGTAGTCGTTGAACGATTCGCCCGGGTTGTTGTACGAGCGGAACTGGGCGCGACGGTGCACCGCCACGCCTTCTTCGAATTCCAGCGTGGGCACGCTGACCTTCTGGCCGTCCCAGCTGCTGCCGGCCTTCATGCCGAACAGGTTGTTGCTGGTGTCGCCGTTGGAATGGGACGGCATGTGCTTGCCCCACTGCGTTTCCAGCGCGGCCTGGGCCAGCACGGCACGTACCGACACGCCGAGTTTCTCGGCGGCCTTCTGGGCATACGGCGCCAGTTCCTTCACGAATTCCTGCGCGTCCTGCGGCAGCCACTTCACCACCTCGGCGCCGACGGACTTGGCGGCATTGGCGACGGAGCTCAGGCGCTGCTGCCAGTCGTCGCTCTTCGCGCCGTCGGCCGCGCTCGAGGAAGCAGGGGATGAGGAGCCGCCACCCAACTGGCGCATCAACATCTGTGCGATGCCCAGGCCATTGCCCTGCGACAGGTTCACCGACAGCTGCTGGTCGAACATGTCGCGCCAGGCATTGCCCGCTTCGCTGTCACCCAGCCCGTCGCCCGGGCTGGCCTCGCGCATCGACTTCAACATCATCTGCGTGAAGATGGATTCGAACTGTTTCGCGACGGCCGGCAGTGCGGACTTCGCGTCCGACTGCGCCGTCTGGCGCAAGGCACCGAACCCGGACAGATCGGTCCAGGTATTGAGGCTTTTCGCGGCGTCCCCGGAGATGGCCATATCAGATCACTACCAGCTCCGCATGGAGCGCACCGGCCTGCTTCAAGGCCTGCAGGATGGAAATGAGATCGCTCGGCGAAGCACCCACCTGGTTCACCGCGCGCACGATGGTGTCGAGATTGGTACCGGGGCCGAACTTGAACATGTGGCCGCCGTCTTCACTCACCTGCACGCTGCTGTTGGGCACCACCACCGTCTGCCCCTTGCTGAAGGCCTCCGGCTGGCTGACGCTAGGCTGCTCGCTGATGGTCACCTGGATCGCGCCGTGCGCCACCGCGGCCGGTGTCACGCGCACGTCCGAACCGATCACCACGGTCCCGGTGCGCGAATTCACCACCACGCGCGCCGGTGCATCGCCCGGGTTCACGTCCAAGGCCTGGATCGCACCCAGCCATGCCACGCGCTGGGCGGCGTCGGCCGGGCCGCGCACGGCCACCGAACCGCCGTCCACCGCGTTCGCCGTGCCCGCGCCATAGGTGCGATTCACCGCTTCGGCGATGCGCGTGGCGGTGGTGAAGTCCGGCGTGTTGAGGTTGAGCATGAGGTCGCCGTTGCTGTTGGCGAACGACGAGGCGACGCTGCGCTCCACCGTCGCGCCATTGGGCACGCGGCCGCTGGCGGAAATGTTCACCTGCACGCTGGAACCGCTCTTGCCCTGCGCGCTGATGCCGCCCACCACCACGCTGCCCTGCGCCATCGCATAGACGTTGCCGTCCGCACCGCGCAGCGGCGTCATCAGCAGTTCGCCGCCGCGGATGCTCTTGGCGTTGCCGATGGAGGCCACGGTAACGTCGATGGTCTGGCCCGGCTTGGCGAACGGCGGCAGCTGCGCCGTGATCGTCACGGCAGCCGCGTTCTTCAGCTGCGGGCGCACGTTGGCCGGCACCGTGATGCCGAACTGCACCAGCATGTTCTCGAGGCTCTGCGTGGTGAACGGTGCCTGCGTGGTCTGGTCGCCGCTGCCGTCGAGACCCACGACCAGGCCGTAACCGATCAACTGGTTGGTACGCACGCCGCCGACCTGCGCGAGGTCGCGGATCTTGTCGGCATGCACGGGCTGGCTCACCGAGAAGCTCGCGCACAGCACGATGATCACGCCGCGCAGCACCGACAACGTGCGTTCGCGTGCGCGCGCCAGCGTGTAGCGATCGAAGCAGTGACCGTTCATCAGTAGGGCATCCACTTGGAATTGAAGAAGCGCGACAGCCAGCCCTGCGTATTCGCATCGGCCAGCGAACCCTTGCCGGTGTAGGCGATCTGCGCGTCGGCCACGCGCGTGGACGGCACGCTGTTGTCCTGCAGGATGTCCTGCGGCCGCACGATGCCGGAGATGCGGATCAACTCCTGGCCCTGGTTGATGGTGAGCATCTTCTCGCCGCGCACCAGCAGGTTGCCGTTGGAAAGACGCTGCGCTACGGTGACGGTGATGGAGCCGGTGAGCTGGTTGCTCTGGCTGCTGTCGCCGCTGCCGTCGAAGCTGCGGTTGCCCGAAGTGGAAATGTCCGCCGCCTTGCCGCCCACCTTCAGCGCATGACCGAGAATGGTCGGCGCGGTGATGTCGGTGTTGTCCTTCTTGCTCGTGCTGGTGCTCGCCTTCTTCGATGCCTGCGTGCTTTCCACCAGCGAGATGGTGAGAATGTCGCCCACGCGATGCGCGCGCGCATCGTTGAACAGCTCCATGCCCTGCTCGGCGTGATAGATCGCGCCGTCGGTGGGCGGCGCCGCGTTCTGCTCCACCGGCATGGTGGCGGCCCACTGGTGCTCGTCGCGCGGCGGCTGCATGCCGCAGCCCGCCAGCAGCGCGAGCGCCAGTGCGGTGGAAAGACGGGACAGGGTACGGAAGGACATGGCGGTGCTCACATCTTGTCGGTCAGGTCCTGCAGCATCTGGTCGGCGCTGCTGATGGCCTTGGAGTTCATTTCGTAGGTGCGCTGCGTTTCGATCATGTTGACCATCTCGGCCACCACGTTGACGTTGGAGGACTCCAGCGAGCCCTGCAGCAGCGAACCCATGCCGTTGAGCGCGGGCTGCCCGGTCTGGGGCGCGCCGCTCGAGGCGGTTTCGAGATACATGTTCTGTCCCATCGGCTGCAGGCCGGCGGGGTTGATGAAGTCGGCGAGCTGCAGCGTGCCCAGCGTCTGCGGCGTGGCCGACGCGGTGGTCGTGGCCGACACGGTGCCGTCCGAACCGATGGTCAGCGACTGCACGTTCGGCGGCATGGTGATCGCCGGCTCGATCGGATAGCCGTCCGAGGTGACGAGCTGGCCATTCGCGTCGGTGTGCAGCGAGCCATCGCGCGTATACGCCACGGTGCCGTCGGGCATGCTCACCTGCAGGAAGCCGCGGCCCTGGATCGCCACGTCCATCGAGTTGCCGGTCTGCGTGATGTTGCCCTCGGTGAACAGCTTCTCGTTGCCCACCACGCGCACGCCGGTGCCGAGCATCAGGCCCGAGGGCGACAGCGTCTGCTCGGTAGTCTGGCCGCCCGGCTGACCCTTGTTCTGGTACATCAGGTCCTGGAACGCCGCACGCGAACTCTTGAACGCGGTGGTGTTGGCGTTGGCCAGGTTGTTGGAAATGACGTCCATGCGCGTCTGCTGCGCATCGAGGCCGGTCTTGGAAATCCACAAGGACGAAAACATCGGTTACTCCCTTGAAGCCGTGGCTCAGTTGGACTGCAACAGCTTGTTGGCGGAATCGGCGTTGTCCTCGGAGGCCTTGATGGACTTCACCTGCATGTCGTACTGGCGCGAGAGCGCGATCATCTTCACCAGCTCGGCGGACGCATTGACGTTGCTGCCTTCGAGCACGCCCGAAGCCACGGTCACCGCGGGGTCTGCATCCGCCGTGCCACCACCGGCCATGTGCATCAGGCCGTCGTTGCCCTGCACCAGCTGCGTCGCATCGGGGTTCACCAGCTTGATGCGATCAAGCGTGGTGACCGAGTTCGGCCCCTGCCCCAGCGGCACCGAAGAAATGGTGCCGTCGTTGCCGATGCTCACTTCCGCGGCCGGCGGGATGGTGATGGGACCGGAACCGCCCATCACCGGGTTGCCGCGCGCATCGACCAGCCCGCCATCGGCGGTGAGCTGCAGGTCGCCCGCACGCGTATACGCTTCCGAACCGTCCGGCGCCTGCACCGCGATCCAGCCCGCGCCGCGCACCGACACATCGAGCGGACGGCCGGTGTTGATCTGCGACCCCTGCGCGTAGCTCTGGCCCACGCCCTGCGTGACGGCATTGATGCGCGAGGGCGAACCCTGGCCCAGCACCGGCACGCTCTGGAACGCGGTGAGTTCGCTCTTGAAGCCGACCGTGGACGCGTTGGCCAGGTTGTGGCTCACCGCTTCCTGCGCACGCATGATCTGCGTGGCGCCGGTCATCGAGACGTAGACGGAACGGTCCATGGCGTTCTATTAGCGCGAGACTGCGTTGAACAAGGCGGAGGCCAGCGTGTTGTCGGTGGACAGCACCTGTGCATTGGCCTGGTAGTCGCGCTGCGCCTGGATCATGTTGACCAGCTGCGCGGTCGTGTCGGCCGTGTTGGAGCTTTCCAGCTCACCCGACTTGATGTTGCCGTATTCGCCCGAGCTGGCCGTGCCCATCACCGCCTGACCGGAATCGGTGCTGGACGCCCAGGTGGTGTTGCCCAGCTGGCGCAGGCCCTGCACGTTGGCGAAGTTGGCAACCGCCACCTGGCCGATCTGCGTGCTCTGGTTGTTCGAATAGCTCGCGGTGATCACGCCCTTTTCATCGATGTCGATGCCGGTCAGCGTGCCCGCCTCAAAGCCGTTCTGCAGGATGCTGCCGGCCGAATAGTCGGTGCCGTACTGCGTGATGTTGTTGACACCGAGCGAAAGCGTCAGCGGCGCGGAGCCGTTGCCCAGGTTGACCGCGTTGAAGGCGAGCGTGCCGTTGCTCGGCGTGGTGAGCTTGCCGGTGCTGTCGAACGTCATCGGCTGCGTGCCGGCGCTCTGGCCGTCTACGTAGAGATTGGCGTTCCACGCATTGGTGCCGGTCTTGACGTAGTAGATGGTGGCCTGGTGCGAACCGCCCTGCGAGTCGTACACCGTCACCGGCGCTGCGTTGTTGTACGTGGTCGAGTCAGTGGTGCTGAACGCGCCGGTCGGCACGGTGGCGCTGGCCGGCAGGTTCGAGGCCAGCGTGATGGTCGACGTGGCCGTGGCGTTGCTCTGCGCGGTCACCCAGTTGAAGTCCGACAGCGTGCTCATGTCGAAGCCACCCGCGCCGTTCGGCGGATAGATCTGCAGGCGCGCGCCTTCCGGCGTGGTGACATAGCCGTTGGAATTCTTCATGAAATCGCCGGCGCGGGTGTACTGCGCACCGTTGCCGTTGTTGACCACGAAGAAACCGTTGCCGTTGATGGCCAGGTCCAGGCTGTTGCCGGTGGTCTGCAGGTCGCCCTGGTTGAACTGCTGCGCCACGTTCTGCAGCATCACGCCGCTGCCGACGGCCGTGGCATTCAGGTTGAGGCCGGTCACCGCGAACACGTCGGCGAATTCCGCACGGGAACCCTTGAAGCCCGTGGTGTTCGCGTTGGCGATGTTGTTGGCGATGACGTTGAGATCGGACTGGGCCGCATTGATGCCGCTGAGCGCTGTATTCAGTGCCATGTTCGGTTCCTCGTAAGTAAACGCAGCGAGCGTTTAAAGAATTTGTGCCACTTGGCTGAGCGACACGCCGCCCACGCCCGAGACCTGCAGATACGTACCCACCGAATCGCCGCCGTAGCCGACGCCGGTGACCGTGCCGGTCACATAGGTGTCGAGCGTGCTGCTGCCGGCGGTTGCCTTGAGCGTGTAATTGCCGCTGGCGACCGTGTTGCCGTTGTCGTCCTTGCCGTCCCAGCTGAACTGGGAAAGCCCTGTGCTTTGCGACCCAAGCGGAATCGTGCGCACCACGTTGCCGCTGCCGTCGAGCACCTGCACCGTGACGCTGCTGGCCGCGGTGACGTTCACCGCGCCCTTCATGCTGCTGGAGCCGTCGTAGCTCACCGTGCTGGAGGGCACCATCACCTGGCGGTTCACCAGGTTGGACGAACTCAGCACTTGCGAGGTCTGCATCGCCGAGTTGATGTTGCTGCTCAGGGTCTGCAGGTCCGTGTCGAGCTGTTGCGTGGTCGACAGCTGGCTGAACTGCGCCATCTGCGAAACGAACTGCGAGTTGTCGACCGGATTGGTCGGGTCCTGCGCTTGCAGCTGGGCCGTCATCAGCTTGAGGAAGTCGGCCTGCGACATGGTCTTGGACAGCGTCGAGTTCACGCTCGACGTGTTCGCGGTGGAGCTGCCTGTACTGCTGTTGCCTGGAATCGTGGACACGTGGGTTTCCTCCCGGCTTACTTGCCGAGGTCGAGGGTCTTGAGCATCAGCTGCTTGGTGGTGTTCATCACTTCGACGTTGTTCTGGTACGAACGCGACGCGGAAATCATGTTCACCAGCTCGTCGATGGGGTTGACGTTGCTGCCATATACGTAGCCGTTGCCGTCGGCCATCGGGTTGCCCGGCTCATAGCGCGCCTGCACGTCGGCCTGGCTTTCGGTGACACCTTTCACCTGCACGCCGACGCTGCTGTCGCCATCGGCATTGCCCGCGCCGCCGAGCGCGCGCTGCACCGCCGAGAACAACGGCTCCTTCGCGCGGTACGCACCTTCGGGCGTGCCCGACACGCTGTCGGCATTGGCAAGGTTGCTGGCCACGGTATTGAGGCGCAGCGACTGCGCCGCCATGCCGGACCCGGCAACATCGAAAATCTTGAACATCGACATCACTGGCCTCCGGTGATGGCGGTGCGCAGCATGTGGATCTGCGCGGTGATGAAGGAGAGGCTGGCCTGGTAGTGCACGCCATTGGCGGCGAAATTGGCCTGCTCGGTCTGCGCATCGACGGTGTTGCCGTCCATGCTCGGCTGCGTCGGCACGCGGTACGCGAGCTGCGTCGATGCCTGTGCCTGCGGATTGATCTGCCCCGGCTGCGTGATGGCCATCGCCAACCCATCGCTCTGCCCGCTGGCGCTGGCCAGCGCCTGCTTGAAGTCGACGTCGCGCGCGAGATACCCCGGCGTGTCCGCATTCGCCAGATTGCTGGCCAGCACCTCGCTGCGACGCTGCCAGAGATCCAGCGCCTGCGTGTGCAAACCGAACAGATTGTCGTTGATCGAACTCATCGCTCACTCCTGCAGCGGGGCTGCGGGAGGGTTTGAGCAAGTTGCGTGCCACGGGGTCTGGCTGGCGCGGGAAGCCGCGCCGTTGCTGGGTTTGCGGGGGATGATGCGTGTGTTTGGCGGTGGGCTGGCGGCGTGCCGACGGAAATCCGACGCGGGTGGCAACGGCTTCCCGTCACCCCTGATTTTCCGCCCCCTCTGTTTGTGGGAGCGCACCCTGTGCGCGACAGCCTTTTTACGCCGGCCCTCACGTTTATCGCTCTTGTGAGAGCGAGCTATTGCCTTCGGTAGCCGTGCTATCGCGAGCATGCCGCTTGCGCAGCGGGCGTTTCGACGTCCTGCCGGCGACGCGAAGCTAGTCCCGTGGGACCGCCGAGTCACTTTTCTTTTGCTGGCCCAAAAGAAAAGTAACCCAAAGAAAATGGCCTTTGAGAGCCAAGGCTCATAGCAGTACGAGGAATAGAAGCGTCGGAAGACTGAGGCCAGCCGGGTCAGGCTCGTTACTACCTCGAACGGGGCGGCTACACCGCAACGCGTCGGAGCGAAGAGGACTTAAAGCAGCTTCGTTGGACGACGCGGGATTCTTGATGCCCCCCCAAGCTTTCCCCCTCTCCCCTCCGGGGAGAGGGCCGGGTGCTCGCGAAAGCTTTGCCTACCTCTGTAGGAGCGCCCCCAGTGCGCGACCGCTACGCATCAACGACCTCTGCGGTCGCGCACTGGGTGCGCTCCTACAGGGAGAAGAACCCGCTCTTCGCTCTGGCCTTTGACTATCAATCCCCTATGCCGCGAGCAGGCGGGAGGCGGAATAGCCCGTAGGGTGGCCGGCAGGACGCCGGCCAGTGGATCGTCAGGGCAGGACGCCCTGTCGATCCACCCCGCCTCCCGTCTGCGACCCCGCAGGGGCGCGGCATCGGGGTGGCCTCTCTTTTGGTTACTTTTCTCTGGCCAAACAGAGAAAAGTGACCCGGCCTCCGGCAGGAGGGCGGAAGCCCGCCGCAGGCGAGCCAAGTCGCGGTATCGCTACAACCGAAGCCCCTCGCGAAAGGCCGTCGCGCACAGGGTGCGCTCCCACAGGAGGGTGGCGGCGACTTGGGCAACGCAGCCCAAACCGCCGCCCCTCAAAACTTCTCAAAACTCTCCGGCAACAACTCCAGCACCGTCTGCGCCAGCAGATCCGGCTGGAACTTCGCCACGAAGCGATCGGCGTTCACCTCGCGCACCATTGCCTCGTTGAAGATCCCGCTGATCGAGCTGTGCAGCACCACCTTCAGCGGCCGCAGCTCCGGCGTCTCGCGAATGGCACGCGTGAGCGCATAACCGTCGATGCGCGGCATCTCGATATCGGACACCACCAGCGTGACGCCCTCGCCTTCCGGCGCCTTGGCCAGTTCCTTCAGGCGCTCCAGGGCCTCGCGGCCGTCCTGCGCAACGATGCATTCCACGTCCATCTGGCGGAACAGGCCCACCAGCTGGTTGCGGGCGACCAGCGAGTCGTCCACCACCATCACGCGACGCGGCTGCAGGTCGTGGAAGCGGGCCATGCGCTGCATCGGCTCCGATAGCGTGGTGGTCGTCGCGTTGAGGCTGGCGAGTACCTGTTCCACGTCGACCACCGCCACCAGTGCCCCATCCACGCGCGTCACGGCGTTGACGCGGCTGCCGAAACCCAGTGCCGGGGCGGGCGCTTCAAGGTTGTCGCCGTCGCATTGCACCAGGCGCTGCGGGTCGGCGACCAGGAAACCCTGCACGGTCCGGCTGAATTCCGTCACCATCAGGTGCGCCGACGGGTCGTCGCGCAGCGGTGTGTAGCCCAGCGCCACGGCCATGTCGATCACGGGAATGGTCGTGCCGCGGTAGTCGCAGCTGCCGGCGATGAGCGGGTTGGCGCCGGGCATGCGCTCCATGGGCGGGCTGCGCATCACTTCGCGCACCTTGAACACGTTGATGCCGTAGAGCTGCTCGTCACCCATGCGGAACAGCAGCATGGCCACGCGGTTGTGGCCCGCCAGCCGTGTCTGCTGCTCCACCTTGTCCATCCATGCGCTCATGCGCACTCCTCGCCAGGCGGCCGGATGCCGCGATCACATCCGACATATCGGCACGCGGGGCACCTGCTTGAGCGTGGCAAGCGAGCGGTGGCACGTCGCTTGCTTCTCAAGTTCCGACGTTTCCCGCCGATGCCGGAAGCGAACCTTATAGGAAGGAACGATCCACCCATGAGTCTTATCTGGAGCCAGCCTCTCGCCGAGCTTGCACGCGCCGCCGCAGCGGGCGACCAGGCACGGGTGGCGCAGCTGTCCGCACGCCATCCTCGCGCCGCGCAGGCCCTGGCGCCGCTGCTGGCCGCCATGTCCGCCACGCCTCCGCCGGCGGCCGTGGCCTTGCAGACGCTGGAACAGCAGGGGCTGGTGCTTAGCTCCGCGCAGCAGCTGTCGCGTGAGCAGGCGGCGATGCACCAGTCCGCCCAGGACAGTCGCAACGACGTCGGCCGTTTGACGGACGGCAGCGCCGGAATCTCGACATCGTTGCAGCAGATCGCCACCGGGCTTGATTACGCCCGCCAGACCGGCCAGGCCAGCGAGCTCAGCGTCAGCGAACTCGATGGCCAGCTGCGCCTGCTGCGCACGGCCCTCTCCGCCATGAGCCGCAACCAGAGCAAGCTGGCCGAGGAAGTGGCACAGATCCGCAAGCTCACCGGCGTGGTGCAGGAAATTGCACACCAGACCAACCTGGTCGCGCTCAACGCAGCGATCGAAGCCGCACGCGCCGGCGAGGCGGGTCGTGGCTTCGCCGTGGTCGCCGACGAGGTGAAGCAGCTTGCCGAGAAGACCAGCCAGGCCACCGCCGAGATCGAACAGGTGACCGGCTCGATCGGCGAGTTCTCGCTGCAGCTGGACGGCGATGTGCAGCAGGGCATGCAGCGCCTGGAGCGCGCGCAGTCCGGCGTCAGCCAGACCGAGACTTCGCTGCAGGACAGCGGCGAAGCCCTGCGCCAGGTCGGCGACCGCATCGCCAGCATGCACAAGAATCAGGACGCCCAGCACGCCCGCGCCGTCGCCGCGCAGGCCGCGCTCGGCGCATGGCATCGCCGCGCTGCCGAAGCCAGCCGCCAGGCCGAGGCCTTGAGCCGCGGCGCGCTGCTGGCCCATCGCCTTGCGCTCGACTGGCTCGAAAGCGAAAGCGGCGAAGATCCGGCCAGCCTCAGCCTCACCGTGCGCGAATCGGCGCAGAGCCTGCGCCAGGCCATGGACCTCGCCCTGCAGGAACCGGCCGCACTCGATCGCCGCTGGTTCGACACGCAGCCGCTGCATCGCACGCTGCGCCGCCTGACCGCCGGCCGCGACACCCATCCGGCCGCTGCCGCGCTCAATGCCGCCGCCACACGACTGCGCGAACACGGCAACAGCTTTGCCACCCTGCTCTGCGACGGCAACATCGACCAGGCCAGCCAGCTCGTTCCGCAGCTGGAGAGCGAGCGGGAAGTCGTGCTCACCCAGCTCAACGCGCTGCTGGCCGATCTATGACCCGTCGCCGGCTGGTCGTCGCGCTACTGCTTATTCTGTTTGCGCTGCCCGCCCTCGCCGCGGAGCCGGCGCAGGCGGCTCGCGCCACCGCCGAGCAATGGCTGCGCGATCAGTACGCGACACCGGGCGCCCGCGTGGTGGCCCAGGCGGGCACGCTCGATCCGCGGCTGCAGCTCGCCCCCTGCCCGGCCACGCTGAGCGCGAGCCTGCAGGAGGGCACAAGGCTGATGCCTCGCATGAACGTGACGGTGCGTTGCCCCGGCGCCGACGGCTGGACCTTGCGCGTTCCGGTGCAATTGCAGGTTTTTCGCCAGGTATTTGTGATCGCCCGTCCGCTTCAGCGTGGCGACGGCGTGAGGCCCGATGATGTGCGCAGCGAAGAGCGCGACGTCACGCGCCTGGGCTACGGTTATGTCAGCGACATGGGCGAGGTTGAGGGCCGCACGCTCTCCCGCGCCATGGCCGCCGGCAGCGTGCTGACTCCGGCCGCGCTGGGCGGACGCACCGCCGTGAAGGCCGGCGACCAGGTACAGCTGGTATCGCGCCTGGACGGCATCGAAGTGCGGGCGAGCGGCGTGGCGCTGGGCAGCGGCGACAGCGGCTCACGCCTGCGAGTGCGCAACGGCAGCTCGGGCAAGGTGATCGATGGGATGGTCACCGCGCCGGGCGAGGTTCTCGCCCTCCCCTAAGGAAAACCCTAAAGTTTGGCGCCGCCCTGCCGATCCTGACGGTAACAGGGCCAAAACCAGAGACAACGGACCCATGAACACCACCATCTCCAACAACGGCCTGCCCAAGCTTCCCCAGGCCCCCAGCGGCCAGGGCAGCGCGACGCAGAACGCCACCGGCACCACCGGCAGCGAGGCCGCCAGCAGCGCTGGCGCCGACGACCGCGTGCAGCTGACGGACTCGGCCAAGGCCATGCAGGAAGCCGCACGCACCCAGAGTGGCGCCGAGGTCGACACCAAGAAGGTGGAGCAGCTGCGCCAGGCGCTGGCCAGTGGCACCTACAAGGTCGATGCGAACCGCATCGCCGATCGCATGCTGTCGCTGGAAAGCCAGCTCAAGCCATGAACACCTCTCTGCAAGCCGAACTGGACCATGCCCTGACGGCCGCGGTCGAGGAGATGCGGCTCGCAGTGGAGCAATTGGCCGATGCGCTCCATGAAGAGCGCTCCGCCCTGGAAGCCGCCAACGTCGATGCATTGAATCGCGCAGGCGCCGCCAAGCACTCGCTGATGCTCAAGCTGGAGCAGCTCGACGTCGAGCGCGTGCAGCTCAGCCAGGGCGCACCCGAGGCGAGCCGCGAGTTGGCTCCGAAATGGCAACAGATCCTGCAGTCGCTGCGCGCCTGCCAACTGCTCAACCAGCGCAACGGACAACTGGTGGGCGTCCGGCTGCAGCAGGTGCGCAAGGCGCTGGCCGTACTGACCGGCAACGACGCCGAAGCCAGCGTGTACGGTCGCGCCGGCGAGCTGCATACGAGTCTGCGCTCGCAGACACTGGCCGAGGCATAACCCTCATGGCGCGCATCACGTTCCCAGCGATGCGCTCCTGTCTACCGGTGATCGTTGCCGGTTTCCCCCACTGCCAATACATCGACTGACCATGAGCGAAGCCGCGGCCATCCCCTCTGCCCACGAAGGCGCCAATGCAAGCGAACAGCCGCTGCCGGTCATTCGCCTGCCGATGCTGGATACCAAGCGCGAGCTGTTCGCCTACGAGATCGTGTTCCAGAACGAGGCCGAGGACGAAGCCGCGCTAATGCGCCGCGCGCTCGCCACCATTACCGATGGTGCGCTTGCGCGCCTGGTGCGCGGCAACCGCACCTTCCTGCGCCTGACGCGCGAGCTGCTGATGGAAGACACCGACGTACTGCAGCACCAGCCGCGCTTCGGCGTGCTGCTGCAGCCGGATGCCGCCACCGACACCGCCCTGCTCGATCGCCTTTCCCGCATGGCCCAGCGCGGCTGCCCGCTGATGCTCGACGCCGGCGAAACCCCGCTGGAATACAACGTCGCGGTGGAGCCGCTGCTCAAGATCGTGCAGTACGTGCGCCTGGACGCCAGCAGGCTGGACCCGGCCGCACTGCGCACCCGCAGCGAGTACCTGCATGCACGCGGCATCCACGTCATCGCCGGTCACGTCGACGACCACGATACCTACCACCGTTGCGAAGCGCTGCCGGTACAGGCCATCCAGGGCCAGTTCCTGCTCAAGCCCGAACCCGTGGCCGTACCCGTGCTCACCGCCAACCGCCTCAGCCTGCTGCGCCTGATGAAGGCGCTGGAAGAAGGCAATCCCGGTCCGGTCGAAATCGGCCAGATCGTGCGCGACGACGCCATCCTCAGCTACAAGCTGCTGGGCTGCGTGAACTCCGCCTACTTCGCCCTGCCGCGCCAGCTCAAGTCGGTGCAGCAGGCCGCGATCTTCTTCGGCGCCAACCGCCTGCGCAACTGGATCTACACCATGGCGCTCGGCGGCGTGGGCGATCGCCCGCCCGAACTGCTGCGCGCCGCGCTGATCCGCGCGCACATGTGCGAAAAGCTCGCCCAGCACATGCCCGGCGAACAGCGCGAAATGGCCTTCACCGCCGGCCTGTTCTCCCTGCTCGACACGCTGATGGAAGCCCCGATGGACTTCGTGCTGTGGCACCTGCCCCTCGCACGCGACATCAGCAGCGCCCTGCTGGAAAACAAGGGCCCGTTCGCCCCGCTGCTCGAACAGATCCGTGCCTGGGAAGCCGGCGACCTCCGCGGCGGCGAAGCACAACCCCAAGTCATCCGCCGTATGGCCGCCATCTACCTCGAAGCCACGCAGTGGGCCGATCACGTCTACGCGTTTGCGGATCAAAGGCCGAATTAAGGCTTGCACCCTCGGGTGAGAAAGCACTAGTCGGGTGGCGGAAAGACTCATGAGCGCGCCTCGAGATAAGGCGCGCCGCAAGACTTGCCCCTCACCCCCACCCTCTCCCCGCAGGGAGAGGGAGAAATCGCGCGGCATCCCGCAGATCCCATCAGCACCCAACGAAGCCGCATTAAGTCCTCTTCGCCCACCGCGAAAGGCTATCGCGCACAGGGTGCGCTCCAACAATTAACGAGCCGCTCCAGCTTAGAGATCAGGGCGAAGAGCCATCGCGCAAGCCATACAGACCAGCGCGAAAGGATGTCGCGCACAGGGTGCGTTCCCACAATCAAAGAGCGGGATTAGCGTGGCAACCGAGGCGACGGGCTATCACGCACAGGGTGCGCTCCTACAAAAGAACGGATCACAGGCGACCGCTACAGCCAGCGCAAAACCTCACTCCGCCGTGGCGCGAATCCGCCAAACCGCCATCACCAACCCCAACAGCGCGACCCCAAACCAGGCGCCGCCCACCGCCATATCCGTCCCCAGCCACATCACGCAAGCCAGCGCGCCCATCAACAGCGCACTCGCACCCAGCGCCAGCAGAAAATCGTGATGCGTACGTGGCCGCTCCGGCAGCAGCAACAACGCGCCCAGCAATCCAAGCAATACCGCCGCGCCGCGACGCGCCCAAACGAATGATGGCGCCTCCGGCACATCGGGCACGACGTCGACCAACGCGCGATCGCCCACCTGCACGTCATACCCCTTGCCATCGGCGGCGTGCACCGCCGGCACCAGATGATCGCCGTCCACCTGCGCAAACACCGTCACGTCCTGCGCGGGCACCGTTTCCCAACTCACGCGCAAATCGCCCAGACGCGGCTGCGCAGGCTTGGCGCTCGTGGTCAGATAACGGTCGTTGAGCGAGAAACTGGCCGCAAGATTGGGCGGCACGGCCTTCATGTCCGGCGTCAGCACGTCGCTGCCCGGCAACGCATGCAACAACGGCGGAGACAGCACATAACCGCCGACGCGCACCTGCCCCGCGTCGAACTGCTTGCCCTGCACGGGGAAATGTTCCGGATTGCCATGGCCCGACGGCTGCGCGAAGCGGCTGGAATCCACCGGCCGATCGACCCAGTCGAGTTCGTAATGCACGTCGCCGCCGACGCGTACTTCGCGCCACTGGAACATCTCGACATGCCTCATCAGCACCGGCACCGCTGCCCGCTGGCCAAACTCCGGATCGTACGGCGCTTCCACCACCTTGACCGGACCGGCCACGCGCACGAGATAACCGTGGCCCGCCTGCGCCTCGTTGCTCGCGCCAACGTCGAGGATCTGCCCGCCATGTTTTTCCGAAGCATGGTGATGATCGAGCAGCCCCTGCTCCGTCATCGCCACCAGGCCTGCACCGCCCAGCAGGAGCAGGGCACCCAGCACGCGTCGCATCCATTGCCGCATATCGGTTTCTCTCCCCTGCCCCCTGCCCATGACTATGCGCCTCGCAGTTCGCGAACCTCGTCGGCCGTACCGTAGCGGCCGCGCTCGTCGCGCACCACGCGCGCCGCGGCGCAATCGTGATCGTGCGTGAAGAACAGGCGCACGCCGCGCACAAGCTTGTCCTCGAGAAAGGCACGCTTCTCGTCGATCAGCTTTTCCGGATAACGGTCATAGCCCATCGTAATAGGCAGATGCACCCAGAAGCGTCCAGGAATCAAATCGGCGCAGAACACCACGCCCGCTACCTCGGCCAACATCAGGCCGGGCGTATGGCCGTCCGAATAGCTGAAGCGCACCGACTCACCCAAGGTCTTCGAATGCTCGCCTTCGACCAGTTCCAGCCGGCCGCTCTGCTCCAGCAGCGGCTGCAATTCGGGCACGAACGACGCACGGTCGCGCGGATGCGGCTTCAGCGCGCGACGCCAGTGCTCGCCACCGACCAGAAAGGTCGCGTTGGGAAACAGCAGGCGCGGCGGCTGGCCTTCTTCCCACGCAGCGAGCAGACCGCCGGCGTGATCGAAATGCAGATGCGAAAGCACCACGGCATCGATGTCTTCATGCGTCAGCCCGGCTGCAGCCAGCGAGTCGAGCAGCACGTGGCGGTCTTCCACGACACCATAGCGCTCGCGCAGCGCCGGCTCGAAGAACGCGCCGATGCCCGTTTCGAACAGCACATTGCGGCCATCCAGGTGTTTGACCAGCAGGCAGCGGCAAGCCAGCGGAATGCGGTTTTCGGCATCCGGCGCGATCCAGCGCGACCACAGCGCACGCGGAGCGTTGCCAAACATGGCGCCGCCATCAAGCCATTGCGAGTTACCCGTTAGCGACCAGAACTCCATATCAAATACCTCGCGTTGCCACGGATTCGCCGGGAGCGAATCCGGAAGCCGCAGGCGGCCCCGCGCGACGCGCGGAGTGAGGCTCATGGACGGGCCGAACAAACATGGCGCGGCCATCGAGCTGTTGCGAGTTGCCGGCGAGGGACCACAACTCCATCGTCATTGCACCTTGCCCAGGCCCGATTCGCGGCGAGGATCGCTCGCGGCATCGAGCTTGTTGTTCTTCAGATCCCACGTCACCACGTTCATGAAGCCCCACGAGCTGCGCTCTTTCAGCGTGTGGCCCATGCGGGTCAGACCTTCCGTGGTGGCGGCATCGAAGGTGCCCGACTCCACGTCCACGCGATCAGGCATGTATTGGTGGTGGAAACGCTTCTGTCCGGCGATGCCGGCCGCGTCCTTGCCATCGATGAAAGCGAGGATGCCTTCAAGCACCTGCGTGATGATGGTGGAACCGCCCGGCGAACCGATCACGCCGACCCGATCGGCGCCGAACACGATGCTCGGCGTCATTGACGACAGCATGCGCTTGCCTGGCGCCGGCGCATTCGCCTCGCTGCCCAACAGGCCGTAGACGTTGGGCTTGTTGGGCACGAGCGCGAAGTCGTCCATCTCGTCGTTGAGCAGCACGCCGGTGCCTGCGGCAACGAACGTGGAACCCATGGTGTAGTTCACCGTCTGCGTGATGGACGCGATGTTGCCGTCCTTGTCGATGATCGAGAAATGCGTGGTGTGCATGCCCGGATCGGTGCCGGCGCTCACCGGCAGCATCGACGACGGCGTGGCCTTGTCCATCAGGATGGTCTGGCGCAGGCCCGCTGCGTAGTAAGGCGACAGCAGCATGTCCATCGGCATCTTCACGAAGTCCGGATCGCCAAGGTAATCGTTGTGATCGCGAAACGCGCGACGCATGGCTTCGATGACCAGGTGCGTGCGATGCACCGTATCGAGCTTGGTGAGGTCATAGCCCGACAGGATGTTGAGGATCTCGGCCACCGCCACGCCACCGGACGATGCCGGCGGCGCCGTCACCACGCGATAACCGCGGTAGTTCACCACGATCGGCGCGCGCTCCTTCACCTGATAGCTCTCGAGATCTTTGGCCGTCCAATTGCCGCCCGCTGCGCGCACGGCGTCGACCAGCTTCTTGCCGACTTCGCCGCGATAGAAGCCGTCGAATCCGTGCTCGCCCAGCAATTCGAGCGTGCGCGCCTGGTCCGGGTCGCGCCATACCTCACCCACGACAGGCGGCTTGCCGTCCGGCAGGTACTTGGCCGCGGAGGCCGGCCAGCGGCGGATGTCTTCCGCGCGCTCGCTGATGGCATTGACCAGACGGCCATCGGGCTTGAAGCCGTCGCGCGCGATGCGCACGGCCGGCGCCAGCGATTCCTTCAGCGGCAGCTTGCCGTAATGCGTCGCAAGCCACGCGAGGCCCGCCGCTTCGCCCGGAATGCCCGCCGAAAGCGGTCCATTGAGCGCGGTATCGCGATTGGGCGTGCCGTCCTTGTTGAGATAGTCCTTGGCATTCACGGCCGCCGGCGCGGTTTCGCGCGCGTCGATGAAAACCTCGCGGCCGTCGGATGCACGGTGCAGCACGGCCATGAAACCGCCGCCGATACCCGAGCTTTCCGGCTCGACCACCGAAAGCGTCGCGGCCACGGCAATCGCCGCATCGAACGCATTGCCGCCCTTGGCGAGCACTTCGTGGCCCGCTTCGGTGGCGTGGAAATTGGCGCTCGCGATGCCGGCATGACCGGGACGCTGGCTGATGACTGGCGCGGAAGGCGCGGCAGGTGAAGAAGCAGGGCGGCTGTCGGCGGCGTACGCAGTGCTGGTGGAAAGCAGCAGGCTCAGCAGCGCTACGCGCCAGTTGAACGAAAACGTCATGCGTTGTCCTTTGCCATCAGGTGTTGGTACTTCAGCATCAGCTGGTCATTCGTCTCGGTGTGTTCGGGGTCGACGATGATGCATTCGACCGGACACACTTCCACGCACTGCGGCTGGTCATAGTGGCCGATGCACTCGGTGCACAACGAGGGGTCGATCACGTAGTACTCCTCGCCCAGCGAGATAGCCTTGTTGGGACAGACCGGTTCGCAGACGTCGCAATTGACGCAGGTATCGAGGATTTTCAGGGACATTTTGTCAGTTTACATGCTGGGACTGCCCAATGCGCCGCAAGATCCCACTGTAGAAGCGCACCGGTGCGCGAAGGGCTTATGGAGTGGCGTGGCCGAGACTCCGCGGTCGCGCACTGGGTGTGCTCCTACAAAAAAACAGTAGATGCCCAAAAAGAAAGGCCCGCGGCAAGCATGCCGCGGGCCCTCGCGTTCGCTCCGGAAAACCGGAACTTAGAAGTTCACGTAGCGGATGGTGGCGCCGGTCGGCTGCAGGGCCGAAGTCACCTTGTCCTTGTCGCCCGCGTCGCCGATCACCAGCACGATCACGTCCTTGAATGAACCGGGCTTGGCATCCTTGAACGCCTCGGTCACGAAGTCGGCGGTCTTGGCCGAATCCGGGCCGGCGAACACCAGCATGTTGCCCGGCAGCACGCCGCGCGCCACGGTGTCCTGGACCTGCTCCAGCTGGCGCTGGCGCACCGCGTTGGCGTCATCGGAATCGCCGGCCGGCACGAGGTACGGGAACGGACGATCAGCCGTCATGCCCTGCATGTTCTTCTGGACGATCTGGCCCAGATAGGCGTTCCACGCCTTGCTGTCGTTCGGATCGGTCGGCTTGGAAACCGCCGCGACCTGTTCGGTCGGCTGCTGGGCTTCTTCCTGCTGGCTGCAGGCGGTGACGCCGGTAAGCGCGAGGGCGGCGAGGAGAGCGTACTTGTACATGGTGGTCACCTTGGATGGTGGAATTCTTGAAATGACGAATCCATTGGATGACGGGACCATCCGGCCGCCGTACGACGGAGCCGGTAACCGGGAGCCCGGGCGGGCGACATGCAACCCCTCGTTCCCCTGGTCCGCGGCGACGACTGTCCTGTCCGCAGGATGCCCGCGAGGATACACGACGAAGGCCCGTGTCGACACCGCAGGACGTGCTGCAGTGCGATGGGCATCCAGAGCGTGATGTCATTGTGGAAGCGCACCCTGTGCGCGACGCAACCTTGTCAAACGACCAGGCCGCTGTCGCGCACAGGGTGCGCTCCCACAAACGAGGCTTTTTTCAGCGCCAGCGCTGGCGCATCGCCTGCTGCACGGCCGGGTGCACGAAGCCGGTGATATCGCCGCCCAGACGGCCAATCTCGCGCACCAGCGTCGAGGAGATGAAGCTGTACTGCTCCGCCGGCGTGAGGAACAACGTCTCCGCCTGGGGAATGAGATGGCGATTCATGCTCGCCAGCTGGAATTCGTACTCGAAGTCGGATACGGCGCGCAGACCGCGGATGATCACGCCCGCGCCCACTTCTTCCACGAAATGCGCCAGCAGGCCATCAAAGCCACGCACTTCCACGTTCTTAAGATCGGCCAGGGCGAGCCGCGCCAGCGCGATGCGCTCGTTGAGGCTGAAGCCTGGCCCCTTGCCCTTGTTGGGGCTCTCGGCCACCGCCACGATGATGCGCTCGAACAGCGGCGCGGCGCGCGTGACCAGGTCCGAATGGCCGTTGGTGATGGGGTCGAACGTGCCCGGATAGACGGCAAGACGCTTGTTGACCGGAGGCTTGTTCACGAGACGGATCACCGGGTGCAGGGGCGGCTAGCTTAGGCGCGTTCGCGCCCATCGACCAGCCCGCGCACACCCTCGAAATCCATACGCCACCGTCAGGAAGCCACCGGCATCCGTCGATGGAGCGCGTAGCGGACCTCACCGGCCACGCCCTCGCGATGGAGCGCCCACGTATCGGGCAAGGCCAGCTCAGCGTGCCTGGGAGATTCCACGTAGATCCATGCCGCAGGCGCCAGCCATCCGCCCCGCTCCAGGCGCTGCGCCAGCGGTGTCCACAGGTCCTGCGCGAATGGCGGATCGAGAAACACCAATCCGTATGGCTGTGGAGCGCCCTGCAGATAGGCCAGCGCGTCGGTCGTGGCGACCTGCCCGCCCTGCACCTTCAGGCGGGCAAGGTTGTCGCGCACGGCCTGGGCCGCCCGCGCATCGCGCTCCACGAACTGCACGCCGGCCGCACCGCGCGACAGCGCCTCAATGCCCAGTGCACCGGTGCCGGCGCACAGGTCCAGGCAGCGCGCACCGGAAATCACCGGCGCCAGCCAGTTGAACAAGGTCTCGCGCACCCGTTCGGCCGTGGGGCGCAGGCCTGGCAGGTCGGGAACATCCAATCGTGAGTTGCGCAGCTGGCCGCCGATGATGCGGATGCGCCCCGGGGCACGACCCGTCATGGACGCCACTGCTCAGCGGTGAGTACAGGTGGGGGTGGTAGCATGCCGCCCATTGTCTTTGAATCGCCGCCGCAATGCTCAAATTCTGGAAGAAGAAACCCGCAGAGACGCCACCGGGCCAGCCTGCCGCACCTGCGGCGGACGAAGCACAGGCCGAGGGTTTCGCGCACGACACGGATGCCGCCTCGCTGGACCAGGGCACGTCCGCGCTCGATGAAGCGCTGGCAGAGGCCCCACCCCACCCGGAAGCGCCGGCTGAAGACGAAGCCTTCGAACAGGTCGCCATCGCCGAAGCCGCCGCACCCGCCAAGCGCAGCTGGCGCGAACGCCTTTCCGGCAGCGCGTTCGCGCGCGGCCTGTCGTCCCTGTTCGTCCGACACCCCAAGCTCGACGATGACTTGCTGGACGAGCTGGAAACCACGCTCATCACGGCAGATGTCGGCATCGAAGCCAGCACATCGCTGGTCGAAGACCTGCGCAAGCGCATGCACAAGCGCGAATTCGCCGATGCGTCCGCCCTGCTGACGGCACTGCGCCAGGCGCTGATTGCCCTGCTGAAGCCGGTGGAGCAGCCGCTCGACGTCGCCGGCCACAAGCCGTTCGTGGTGCTCACCGTGGGCATCAATGGGGTCGGCAAGACCACCACCATCGGCAAGCTGGCACGCCGCTATCGCGATGAAGGCCGTCAGGTGATGCTGGCCGCGGGCGACACCTTCCGCGCCGCCGCAGTGGAGCAGCTGAAGACGTGGGGCGCGCGCAACAACGTGCCGGTCATTTCGCAGGGCCAGGATGCCGACGCCGCCAGCGTGATCTTCGACGCGTTGCAGGCGGCACGCTCGCGCAGCGCCGAGGTGCTCATCGCCGACACCGCCGGCCGCTTGCACACGCAGGGCGGCCTGATGGACGAGCTGGGCAAGATCGCCCGCGTCATGAAGAAGATCGACACCGAGGCGCCGCACGAAGTACTGATGGTGATCGACGGCACCACCGGCCAGAACGCCGTGAGCCAGGTACGGCAGTTCCGCCAGATCGTCGGCGTCACCGGCCTGGTGGTGACCAAGCTCGACGGCACCGCCAAGGGCGGCGTGGTGTTCGCACTTGCGCGCGAATTCGGGCTGCCGATCCGTTACGTGGGCCTGGGCGAAACCGCCACCGATCTGCGGGTATTCGACGCCGAGGCCTATGTCGACGGCCTCCTTCCCGCCAGCCTGGGTCAAGGCTGAGGGGGCCGGGCCGGTGCCGCGCTGGCTCCGAATCACCCTGCTGATCGCCAGCAGCGCCACGCTGCTGCTGGTAGCGGTAGCACTCATCGCCGTGCACTTCCTGCTGCAACCCGAGCGCATCACCGCGGTACTGAAGTCGCAGGCCCGCGAAGCCGGACTGGAACTCAACCTCGCCAGCCCCGCCACACCCGCCCTGTTTCCCCGTCCCGCGCTGGAACTGCAGGGCATCACGCTGAGTGCGCAAGGCGCCAGCATGCCGATCCTTTTGGCGGCGCGCGGTACGCTGGCCTTGCCGTGGCGAACGCTGTTCCGCGGCGAGACCATCATTTCGCAGATGCAGATCGACTCGCCGCGCGTGGATCTCGATGCGCTGCAGTCCTGGGCGTCAGGCCTGCCTTCCGGCCCGTCCACGCCACCGGCGGAAATACCACGCATCGACGCCGGCGTGCACATCACGCGCGGCAGCCTCGTACGCGGCAACCAGATGCTGCTCGGCGATGTCGAGCTGGATGCGGGCAAGCTCGCTCCGCACCAGCCCTTCCTCCTCAACATCGTCGCAAAGGACGCGCAAGGCACCCCCACGCAACTGCGCCTGTCATTGACGCCCAGCATCAATCGTGGCGCACTCCAGCTCGACAACATCGCCCTGCATCTCGCCCACAGCAGCTCGGTGACCCTGCAGTTGAAGGGCAATGCGCGCTGGCGCGGTGCGGCCGATGCATCGGCACATCTCGACGGCAAGCTCGATCACGCGAACTCCGGCGAATACGCCACGTCGATCGAACTGACACCCGCCAACGAGAACAACCCGTTGATGCTCGGCCTGAAACTCGACGGCCCCGACAACCACGCCGACCTGCAGGTACCGCCGCTCGCGCTCGCCGACTGGTGGTCGCAGCTCGATCACGACGAAGGCCCTCGCCTCGCCGTACCGCCGGGTAACGGCCACGCTGAGATCGCCCGGATCGATACCGGCGACGTGAGCATTGAAGGCCTTACCATCCAGGCCGGCACTGACGTTCCTGCGCCCGCGACCAGCAGCGCGCCTCCTGCGCAACCTGGCGCGACCAAGCCGGCGAAACCTGCGGCGAAACGCAAATCACCATGAATCCGTTCGCTTCCGCATTGCTGGCCTGGTTCGACGACCACGGCCGCAAGGACCTGCCTTGGCAGCATCCACGCGACGCGTATCGCGTGTGGCTGTCCGAAGTCATGCTGCAGCAGACCCAAGTGGTCACGGTGATCCCGTACTTCCAGCGGTTCGTGGCGTCGCTGCCCACGCTGCGCGATCTCGCCGACGCCGATGAAGACACCGTGCTCGCGCTGTGGTCGGGCCTTGGCTACTACCGCCGCGCGCGATTCCTGCAGCGCGCCGCCCAGATATGCGTGGCGCAGTATGGCGGCGAGCTGCCACGCGATTTCGATGCACTGGCCGCATTGCCCGGCATCGGGCGCTCGACGGCCGGCGCCATTCTTGCGCAGGCATACGGGCTGCGCTTTCCCATTCTCGACGGCAACGTCAAGCGCGTGCTCACCCGTCATCTCGGCATTCACGGGCATCCGGGCCAAAGCGTCGTGGAGAAGCTGCTGTGGCAACACGCTGATGCATTGACACCGACCGACCGCGTCGCTGATTACACGCAGGCCATCATGGAC
>Ga0209258_100611_pt1 | contig 28810 bp, 26 predicted proteins | sample Araplaol_mTSA_r2_FD_184281 | JGI IMG/M metagenome (GOLD analysis project Ga0209258, IMG submission 184281) | Arabidopsis root microbial communities from North Carolina, USA - plate scrape CL_Col_mTSA_r2 (SPAdes) (version 2) | ecosystem: Host-associated > Plants > Roots > Endosphere | place: USA...
CGCGTCAAGCGCTACAGCCAGCGCAGCCAGCTCGAGCGCCTGCATGTCGAACCCATCTCCAAGGCGGCCGCTGACCAGCGCAAGGGTCGTTGCGGTCGCGTGGGCCCGGGCACCTGCTATCGCCTCTACGACGAAGCCGACTACGACAGTCGCGTGGCTTATACCGATCCGGAGCTGCTGCGCTCTTCGCTGGCGAATGTGATCCTGCGCATGCTGTCGCTGCAGCTGGGCGAGGTGGACGAATTCCCGTTCCTGGAAGCGCCCGATCCGCGCGTGGTCGCCGACGGCTACCGCCGCCTCGCCGAGATCTCGGCCATCGACGATGCGCGTCGCCTCACGCCAGTCGGCCGCGTGATGGCGAAGTTGCCGATCGACGTGCAGCTGGCGCGCATGCTGGTGGAAGCGGAGAAGCTGCAAAGCCTGCGCGAACTGCTGGTGGTGGTCTCCTTCCTCAGCATCCAGGACCCGCGCGAGCGCCCCGCCGACGCACGCCAGCAGGCCGATGCGGCGCATGCGGCGTTCGCCGATCCGAAATCCGATTTCGTCGGCGTGCTGAATCTTTGGCGTGACTACGGCAAGGCGCACGAGGACCTCACGCAGTCGAAGCTGCGCGACTGGTGCTCACGCCACTTCCTCAGCTTCATGCGCATGCGCGAATGGCGCGAACTGCACCGGCAGTTGTTGCTGGTGGTGCAGGAGCTCGGGTGGAAGCTGGATGCTCCTCCTCCCTCTCCCCTCCGGGGAGAGGGTCGGGGTGAGGGGGCAACCTCGCCTCGCGCTGCAAAATCCAAGGCTGTTGCTGTCGGGAAAAAGCAGGATAGGCAAAGCTCCAGCGAGCACCCGCCCCTCACCCCAACCCTCTCCCCGGAGGGGAGAGGGAGCGAGGACGAAGCGGCACGCCAATACGAATCCATCCACCGCAGCCTCCTCGCCGGCCTGCCCACCCACGTCGGCCACAAGGACGAAAAGGGCGTCTATCGCAGCACACGCGAGCGCCGCTTCCAGGTCTTCCCGGGCTCGTCGTTGTCGAAGGTGCCACCGAACTGGATCTTCGCCGCGCAGGTCCTCGATGTCGGTGGCCGCGTGTGGGGCATGATGTGTGCGCGCATCGAACCGCTGTGGATCGAGCAGCAGGCAGCGCATTTGCTGCGTTCGGCGTGGCGCGATCCTCATTGGTCGCGGAAGCGTGGCCACGTCGTGGCCTATGAGCAGGTGAGCCTGTTTGGACTCACACTGGTCGAACGTCGCCCAGGCACCTTCCAGAAGCAGGATCCGGTGCTGGCGCATGAGATCTTCCTGCGCGAAGCACTGACCCGCGGCGATATCGATGCACGCGCGGACTTCGTGCGTGCCAACCAGCGCGTGCTGGAGGATGCCCGAGGTATCGAGGCCAAGCAGCGCCGCGAAGGCCTGCTGCGTTCCGAGGACGAGCTGGTCGGTTTCTTCGAAGGCAAGCTGCCTGATGACATCTCGGACAGCCGTGCGCTCGACGCGTGGTACCGCAAGGCACGTCCCGCGGAACAGGCGGCGTTGCGCTGGTCGCTGGACGATGTGATGAGCGGCGGCGCCGGGCTCGATCCCAAGGCGTTTCCCGCGTCGCTCGATGTTCCTCCCCAGAAATACCGTCTTGAGTATCGCTTCGTGCCTGGCGATGAAGCCGATGGCGTGACCTTGCACCTGCCACTGGCGATGTTGAACGCACTGCCCGCGGCGCGTTGCGAATGGTTGGTGCCTGGATTGCTGGCGGAAAAAGTGGCCGAGTTGATCCGTGGCCTGCCCAAGGCGCTGCGTCGCAATTTCGTGCCCGCGCCGGACTTCGCGCGCGCGTTCGTCGAGGCCGAGGCGCCGCGCGACGAATCCCTGCACAAGGCGCTCGCGGCATTCCTCAAGCGGGCCACCGGCGTGGATGTCGCCGCGACGGATTTCGATGCCGTGGAACTGCCTGCGCATTTCCGCATGCGCTATCGACTGCACGACGAAAGCGGCAAGACGCTCGCCACGGGGCGCGATCTCGCGGCGATGCGCGCGCAATGGGAAGGGCAGGCGCGCGAAGCGTTTTCGCGCAAGACCGATATCGAGCTCACGCGCGAAGACATTGCCAGCTGGGATTTCGAAGAGATTCCGGCGCAGGTGCGTTCGGCTGGAGGCTTGCTGGCATTCCCGGCGTTGGTCGATCTCGGCGACGCGGTGGCGCTGCGTGTGTTCGAGCGCAGCGATGAAGCGCGCGAAGCGCACGTGCTGGGCGTGATTCGCCTGCTGCGCAATGCGCTCGCCAGCGACATGAAGCAGGCACGTCGACGCCTGCCGATCGCCAATCCGCTCGCCCTGAAATATGCGCCGCTCGGCGGCGTCGACGGCTTGCGCGAAGACCTGGTGGAAGGCGGATTCACCGACCTGCTGGACCGTCACGATCTCAACGTGCGTACGGCCGGTACGTTCCAGGCATTGCAGACGCAGATGGAGCGCGAACTGTTCGGCGCGGCGGTCGAGCGCCTCAAGCTGGCCGAGCCCATCATCGAAGCGCAGGCGGATCTCAAGCCGTGGCTGCAGCCGCCGTTGATGGGTTTTGCCCGCGCCAGCTACGACGACCTGCGCGAACAACTCGAGTCCTTGCTCACCGCCGGTTTTCTGCGTGAACTGCCCACCTCACGGCTGGCGCACTATCCACGCTATCTGAAGGCGATGCGACTGCGCGCGGAGCGCCTGCGGCAGGATCCGGCCAAGGATCAGCAGCGCATGCTGCAGGTGCTGCCGTTCTGGCGCGATTACCTCAAGCACCGCGCCGCAGGCACGGGCGGACTGGACGAATTGCGCTGGCTGATCGAGGAATGGCGCGTGTCGCTGTTCGCGCAGGAATTGAAGACCGCCGAGCCGGTATCGGCCAAGCGGCTCACGCGGGCGCTGGAGCAACTTTACTGAGATCCGAGCGGTGGAGAGCAAGTGCTCGATTGGCAAACTTCAGGCGCACCGCCGCCTCATGCAGCGGTGCGGTGTTGCTACCCGAGACGCGGTGATTACTTGATACGAACCACGCTGGTGGTGTCGTTGCAGCCATCCACGGCCATCATCCAGTTGCCCATCAGCGAGCGACGAACGGTCACTTTCGGGTTAGAGCTGGCCATGCAGGCGAGGCGGCTGCTATCGGCCTGCTTCCAGACTTGGCCGTTGTCGAGGGTGAATTCACCGTGTCCACTGAAGCCGGTGAATTCGCCTTGGATTCGTCCCTGGACGGGTCCTGCCTTTTCACTGGTGGGGTAGAACACGGGCTTGCCGCTTTGGTCGATCACCTTGGTGGCTACTTTGCCGTGACCACTTAACCAATCGTCGAGATTCTTCAGTTCGTCCGTGGACAACTTGTCCAAGCCGGCCGCCTTGAACTCCGCCGGCGACATGCGCTGCTGCAGCGGCACGTACTGGTCGGCGGCCAGGGCAAGAGCAGGAACGATCAGGGCGGCACTCACGAACAACGGCAGCAGGCGGGCCAGACGCATGGAAATGTCCTCAAGGGCAAGGGAGCAACGTCGCCGCCGCAGCATACACGGCATGAACCGCCGGTTCATGCGGAAGGGGGGGGCCGTGGGAGCGGCCTGCACTAGAATGACGGCATGGTCCAAGCCGCCCTCAACGCAAGCCCGGGTCTCGCCCAGTGGCGCGAACGCGTCGGTCGCGTGCCGCCCGTGCTCGGCGAGGCGCTGGACGCATGCACGCCCTTGCCGGTGAGCCAGGCCGAGCTGGCGGATGCGCTGGACCTGCTCGCCATGCTCGGCTCGGACGCGCAAACGCAGGCCGCGGCCGTGTGGTTCGAAGTGTCGCGCGCCGATCCCGCGCTGTGGTCCCACCGCGAAGCCACGCTGCCGGCCGACTTGCAGCGGCTGGTCGCCGGCCAGTTTGCGGCCGAGCGGGTATGGGCGCTGCACGCACAGCACGGTGCCGATCACGGTGCGGAAGGCCTGCGCCGTCTGCTGCTGGCGATCATCCGCGATGTGCGCGTGGTGTTCATCCTGCTGGCCCGGCAGCTCGCGCGCATGCGCATGGCCAGCACCTGGCCGGAGGCCGAGCGTCAGTCGCTGGCGCGGCTCACGCGGGACATCCATGCGCCGCTCGCCAACCGCCTCGGCATCTGGCAGCTGAAGTGGGAGCTGGAAGACCTCAGCTTCCGCTACCTGCAGCCGGAAACCTACAGGCGCATCGCCAAGCTGCTGGACGAACGCCGCGTCGATCGCGAGGAATTCATTCGCGAATCGCTCGATGCGTTGCATCGCGCGCTCGACGCGGCAGGCATTCGCGCGGAACTGGCGGGCCGGCCAAAGCACATCTATTCGATCTGGAAGAAGATGCAGCGCAAGTCGCTGGAGTTCTCCGATCTCTACGACATCCGCGCCGTGCGCGTGCTGGTCGACAGCGTGGCCGACTGCTACGGCGCGCTCGGCGTCGTGCACACCTTGTGGCCGCACCTGCCGGGCGAGTTCGACGATTACATCGCGCGACCCAAGGGCAACGATTACCGCTCGCTGCACACGGCGGTGGTCGGCCCGCGTGGCAAGACGCTGGAAGTGCAGATCCGCACGCACGAGATGCATCGCATCAACGAACTCGGCGTCGCCGCACATTGGCGTTACAAGGAAGGCGGTGCGGGCGACAGCGAGTTCGAAGCGAAGATCGCCTGGATGCGCCAGCTGCTGGAACCGCGGCCCGACAGTGATGGCGACCTCGCCGCCGACCTGCATACCGAGCTGCTGGAAGACCGCGTCTACGTGCTCACGCCCAAGGGCGAAGTGGTGGACCTGCCGCACGGCGCCACCGTGCTCGACTTTGCCTACCACGTGCATACGGAAGTGGGTCATCGCTGCCGCGGCGCCAAGGTCAATGGCCGCATCGTGCCGCTCACTTTCCAGCCCTCCAGTGGCGATCGCGTGGAAGTGCTCACCGCCAAGGCTGCCGAGCCCAGCCGTGACTGGTTGTCGCCGCATCACGGCTACCTGCATACCTCGCGAGCGAAGGACAAGGTGCGCGCCTGGTTCCGCCGCATTGCGCACGACGCCAACGTCGCTGCCGGCCGCGCGATCTTCGAAAAGGAGATCAAGCGCCTGGCCTTGCCGTCGGCCGACATCAGCAAGCTGCCGGCGCATTTCCATGTGAGGTCGCACGAGGAGCTGCTCGTCGCGCTGGCGTTGGGCGAAGTCGCGCCGGGCCAGATCGCGCGCGTGCTGCAGGAGGCCGCGGCGCCGCCACCGGCCATGACGCAGTCGGCGACCATGACACCGCCGAGGCCGGCGACGCCCGGTCACAGTGCGCTCAGCATCGAGGGCGTAGGCAATCTGCTCACCACGCTGGCGCGCTGCTGCCAACCGTTGCCGGGCGATCCGGTGCGTGGCTTCGTCACCAGGGGGCGAGGCGTCTCTGTTCATCGCGCGGATTGCCCCAGCCTGGCGCGTCTGGCGCGGCGCGATCCCGACCGCGTGATCGACGTGGAGTGGGGCAAGGCCGCCGCTCGCGCCTACGAAGTGGACATCGAACTGCGTGGCTACGACCGCAAGGGTCTGCAGAAAGACGTCACCAGCGTCATCAGCAATGCCAGCGTGCACATCATCGCGTCGTCCAGTCGCGTGTTCACGCGCACGGGCGAAGTGGAAATGCGCTTCACCCTGCGTGTCCGGGACTTCGAACAGCTGTCTACGCTGCTGGATCGCCTGGTGGCCTTGCCCAACGTGGTCGACGCGCGCCGCGTCAGCGTTGGCTGAACGGCTGGTCTTAACAACCCGGCCCGGGCCCGCCGCGATGCTAAGCTGCGGCCGAGAGTCTCCACTTCCCCAAGGCCCATGAACGGACGCAAAGACCAGTACGACCAAGGGTCGCCAGGCCGCACCGAGCCGACCCTGGGTAGCCTCGACAACCTGGATGCGCCCAGCTCAAGCCCCCTGAAAGACGCGCCCCGGGACGACGACGGACTGCCCAAGTTCAACCTCGACCCGGACATGCGTCGTCCGGTGCCGCCGCGCGAACCGACGCCTCGCCCTCGCGATCGCCCGCGCAAGCGCGGTTGGCTGGTGCCGGTGGCGTTGCTGGTGGTCATCGGCATTGGCACCAGCGTGTGGATGGGGCAGGACAAGCTGCGCGGACTGGTGCCCAGCACCGAGCTCGATGGCGTGTTGGGACGTGCCGAGACCGCGCTGCAGGAAGGTCGCCTGGACGGCACCGACGGTTCCAGCGCCCGTGAATTGTTCGAAGCGGCACGCGCCCTGCAGCCGGACAACGATCGCGCCCGCGACGGTCTGCGCAAGGTTGGTCAGGCAGAGATCGCCCGCGCCGACGCGGCGCTGCAAGCTCACAAGCTCGACGAAGCCGACCAGGCGCTCGCAACGGCGCGCGAACTGCTGGGCGGCGGCACCGACGTGGACCGCCTGAGCCAGGCAATTGCCAGCGCACGCAACGGTTCGGTAAAGACAGACAACCTGGTCGACCAGGCGCAGCAGGCGCTCGAGGCAGGCAAGCTCGATGGCGATAACGGCGCGGCAGCGCTATATCGACGCGTGCTTGCCGCCGATCCCAACAACGCCGTTGCCCTGCATGGACTGGACAAGGTCGCCGACGCGCTCGCCGCGCAGGCGCACAAGGCGCTGGATGCGGGCGATCGCACAACGGCGTCCGCGATCGTCGACCGCATTGCCGCGATGCTGCCCAATTACGGTGAATTGCCGGCCTTGCGTGCCGCCCTGGTGCAGGCCGACCAGCAGAACAACAGCCAGGTTACCGACGCGATCAAGCAGGGCCAGGATGCGCTGCGCGCCGGACGCATCACCGGCGAAGGCGACGACACCGCGCTCGCGCACTTCAAGGCCGCGTTGGCGATCGACCCGAATAACGCGGACGCCAAGACCGGCATGGGCCAGGTGGCCCAGGCACTGATCGTGCAGGCCAACGCTGCGCTCGACAGCGGCGACACTGTGCATGCCAGCGGTTTGCTGGATCAGGCCGAAGCGCTCGCGCCGCACTCTGCGGACCTGGCATCGGCGCGCGCGCGCCTGACCGACGAACAGAAATCCGTCGCGGTCGCGCAGGCCGCGAGCGAAAAGCACAAGGCCGCCGCGGAACCGCAGGCGAACGCCAAGGCTGATCGGCGCAAAGCTGCCGCCAGCGCGCAGGTGGCTGGCGAAGACGAGGACACCAGCGAAGCGCCGCTGGAACATCCGCCGCTCACCCCGCAGCAGAGTGCGGAACTCTCGCGCACATTGCTGCGCGCGGACAATGCGGCACGGCAGGGCAATCTGATGCTGCCGCCGGGCGAGAGCGCATATGACCTTTACCGTCAGGCGCTCGCCATCGACGGCAACAACGTGACCGCACGCAACGGTCTCGAAAACCTGCCCAACATCGCCATCGGCCAGTTCAACCAGGCGCTGATGAACGGCAATCTGTCGGTGGCAAACAGCCGCCTGGCAGACCTGGCCGACCTGTCGCCGGGCAACACCAACCAGGGGGTGCTGCGCCAACGTCTGGCCAGTGCGTGGATGGACCAGGCCGAGCAACAGTTGCAAAGTGGCGATCGCGCCGGTGCTGCCCAGTCGCTGGATAGCGCACGCAAACTCATGCCGGGCAATCCACGCCTGGCCACCTTGATGGCACGCCTGCAGTCCGGTTCCTGAGGAATCGCCCATGACGGTGATGGTGTTCGGGGCCAGCAGTCAGATCGGCCGCTTCCTGCTGCCGCGCCTGCTGGCGCGCGGTGAAACCGTCAAGGCGCTCAGCCGCTCGGAACGTGCCAGCGAACCGGGCCTCACCTGGGTGCATGGCAAGTTGCCTGATCGCGTGCCGGATGTCGGGCGCCCGCTGGTGATCATTAGCTTCGGCCCGCTGCTGCCGTTCGCGCAGTGGCTGTCGTCGCTGGTGCTGGCACCGGGCACGCGCGTGATCGCGACCAGCTCGATGAGCGCCGAATCCAAGCAGGATTCCGACGTGCCGGCCGAGCGCGCGATATCGCAGTCGCTGCGAGATGGCGAACTCGCGTTGGCCTCTGCTTGCGAAAAGCAGGGGGCGCTGTGGACGATTTTTCGCCCCACGCTGATCTACGGAGCGGGACTCGACAAGAGCCTTACGCCAATCGCCCGTCGTGCCATGCGGCTGCGGGTGTTTCCGTTGCCGGCGGGACGTGGCCTGCGCCAGCCCGTCCATGCCGACGACATCGCTGCGGCCGTGGTGGCGGCGCTGGATCATCCCGAAGCGGCGGGCCGCATCCTGCCATTGGGCGGCGGCGAGCGGCTCACGGCCGGCGAGATGTTCGCGCGGGTGCGTCGCAGCCTGCCGATCGGCACCTTGCCCGTTCCCGTGCCGGCGCCGCTGCTGCGCCTGGGTCGCCATGCCGTGCCCAGGCTGCGCGGTCCGTTGACGCGGCTGGAAGCCAATCTCATCGCCGATAACAGCGAGCTGCAGCGGTTGCTGGGCGTGTCACCGCGCCCCTTCCAGCCAGATGCGACCTGCTGGGAACCTCAGCTGTAGGAGCGCACCCAGTGCGCGACCGCGGGGACGCGGCGCATATCAGTCAGTGGTTTTCGTCTCTGGCTCCGGCGTTCCTGCCAGACCCATCGCGTACCGGGTGCGCGCCTACAGCGGGCGGGTGGGGCCAGGGAACCTGCCGGCGCCTCCTTCCAGCCCCATCCACGCCACAAACGGCCGCTGGCGTTCAGATACCCGCCGGGCAGCGGGTCCTATGATCCCGTGGCCTCTTCCGTTCAGGATTTCCCCTCTTTGGCCTTCTTGACCCGCCTCCGTTCGTTCGCCAGCGCCGTCTGGCCCTGGGTGCGCATTCCGTTCTGGATCTGCATGGGTCTGCTGTTCGGCTTCGTGTTGCCTTACACCCTGGTGCTCAACAAGCGGGTGCAGGATCGCTTCAACGATTTGGTGTTCGCGGTGCCCACGCGCATTTATGCGCGACCGCTGCCGCTGTCGGCCGGTACGCCGATGAATCCGGCAGCGCTGGAACTCGAGCTCACCTTCGCCGGCTACAGCAACGATGGTCGCGGGCAGGTGGCCGGCACCTGGGCGAAGGACGGCAGCACCTACAGCATCGCCTCTCGCGGCTATGCAGGCCCTGACGGCGGTGAGCTGCCTAAGCGCATCCGCGTCGTGCTGGGCAAGGGGCAGGTGACCAGCGTGAAGGACCTGGGCAGCGGCCGGCCGCTCGATACGACCCATCTCGACCCGGCGCGCATCGCCACCGTGTACGGATCGCAGCAGGAAGAGCGCCGCATCGTGCGCCTGGCCGACGTGCCACCGCTGCTGATTGGCGGTTTGCAGGCGGTGGAAGACCGCGACTTCAAGCATCACATCGGCATCGACTTCACCGCCATCCTGCGCGCGTCGTTCGCCAACCTGCGCGCAGGCCATACCGTGCAGGGCGGCTCCACGCTCACGCAGCAGCTGGTGCGCAACCTGTTCCTGGATCGCTCGCAGAACCTCACGCGCAAGTTCAACGAAGCGCTGATGTCGATCCTCATCGAAACGCACTACGACAAGAGCCGCATCCTCGAGGCCTACGTCAACGAAGTATTCCTCGGCCAGCAGGGCAACCAGGCCGTGCACGGTTTTGCCGCCGCGTCGGAGTTCTACTTCGGCCGCCGCATGGAAGACCTCAAGCCGCAGGAGATGGCGCTACTGATCGGCCTGGTGAAGGGACCGAGCTACTACGACCCGCGTCGCTATCCGGACCGCGCGCTGGTTCGCCGCAATCTCGTGCTCGACCAGTTCGCCGAGACGGGCCTGATCGCCCCCAACCAGGCCGCCGCCTTCAAGAGCACGCCGCTGGGCATCGTCACCAACGGCCAGTTGCCGCACAACCGCTTCCCGGCTTTCATGCAGCTGGTGCGCGCACAGATCACCAGCGACTTTGACGACGACACGCTTTCCAACGGCAACCTGAGCATCTTCACCACGCTCGATCCCGCCGCGCAGCTGTACGCCGAGCAGGCGATCACTTCGACGGCTAACAGCCTCGGCAAGCGAGGCGAAGCTGCACAAGCTGCCGCCGTGGTCACGGAGGCGAAGACCGGCAACGTGCTCGCCATGGTGGGCAGCAAGTCGCCGGGCGAGCAGGGCTTCAATCGTGCGATGGATGCGCGCCGCCCGATCGGTTCGCTGATGAAGCCGCTGGTGTATCTCGTCGCGCTGGCCAACCCCGAGCGCTGGAACCTCGGCAGCCCGGTGGAGGATTCGCCGATCAGCATGCGCCAGCCCGATGGCAGCTTCTGGACGCCGAAGAACGACGAAGGCGATGTGCACGGTTCCGTGCCGATGATCGACGGCCTGGTGCACTCGTGGAACCTGGCGACGATCAACCTCGGCATGAGCGTGGGCATCGCGCGCATCAAGGCGTTCCTCGAATCGTTCGGGCTCACCGACGTCAATCCGAGCCCGTCGCTGCTGATCGGCGCCGAAGACATGTCGCCGCTGCAGGCCGCGCAGCTCTACCAGTACATCGCCGCCGACGGCCACGCGTTGCCGCTGCTGGCGGTGCGTGGCGTGGTCGACAACAAGGGCCAGACCATCAAGCGCTACGAAGTGAAGACTGGCCCCGGCGAATACCAGCCGGCCGTGCGCCTGGTGACCTGGGCCATGCAGCAGGTGGCGCGTACAGGCACGGCGGCCTCCATCGGCAGTTCGGGACTTGCCTACCTCAACGCCGCGGGCAAGACCGGCACCAGCAACGACATGCGCGACAGCTGGTTCGCGGGCTTCACCGGCGATCACCTCGCGCTGTTCTGGATGGGCCGTGACGACAACAAGCCCAGCGGCCTCTACGGTGCAACCGGCAGCCTGCGTGCATGGCAGGAACTGTTCCGCAAGCTGCCTACGCGCCCGTTGTCGGCGGCGCCTGGTGACGGGCTCGAAATGGCCTGGATCGCCAATGGCCACCGTTCGGAAGAAGGATGTGAAGGTGCGCGCCAATTGCCGGTGGTCGCCGGTACACTTGGGCAGGACGCCGAGGGCTGCTTCTGGCAGCACGTCGGCAATCTTTTCGGCAGCGCCGATACGTCCCCCACGCCCCCCGCTCCTACCGAACCCGCACGAGATTGACCATGTCGAGCCGTCTTCTTCGCCACTGTGCCGTCCCAGCCGCGCTGGCGGCCCTGTTGCTTGCCGCGTGCAGCCAGCCCAGCGTTCCGGCGCAGGCCACGCGTCCGACCATTTCGGATGAGCAGATGCTGGCGTCGATTCGTGCGGCCGGCGACAAGGAAAAGTCGGCCATCGACGTGAATCCTTTGCGCGACCCGGGCGTGGCCGCACTGCAGGACGCCGCCGCAGGTGATCTGCGCACCGGCAAGTACCAGGACGCGGCGACCAAGCTCGACCAGGCGCTGAAGATCAGCCCCGATTCGCCGGATCTGCTGCAGGACCGCGCCGAACTGGCCATCCGCCTGAAGGACTACGGCAACGCCGAGAAGCTCGCGCACCGCTCCTGGGAACTGGGCCCGCGCCTCGGTCCGCTGTGCGCCCGCAACTGGCAGACCATCGTCGAGCTACGCCAGCGCGCCGATGACCAGGCCGGTGCCGCGAGCGCCAACAAGTGGGTGTCGCAGTGCCATGTGGAAGGGTTGCAGCGTTACTGAGCCGGGAATCACGCCTGCCCTGCAGGAGCGCACCCAGTGCGCGACCGCAGAGTAACGTCGGAACGGTAGTGATCGGTTTTCACTATCGGTTCGGAAAAAGCGGCGCCGCTTCACTCGCTCCTTAGGCTATCGCGCACTGGGTGCACTCCTACAGGAGATGCATCGCTCTAGCGCCTGCGCTCTTCCATCAGCCCCACCAGATTCCCATCCGGATCACGCAGAAACGCCAGCCATAGCGTGTGATCGGACAGCTCGGCGGTCACCCGAGGTTCGTGCTCGCCGACTGCGCCGCGATCCAGCAGCGATACGAAAGCGTTTTCGATATCGAGGACCTTGAAATACAGAATGGAATTGCCGCCCACGGTGCCGCCGCCATCGGGGGTGGACAGCATCAGCCGCACCCCGTCGGCATCAAGAAACGCGAGATTGGGCGCCGGTCGGAACAGGAACGGAAGTCCGAGGATGTCACGATAAAACGACAGCGCGCTGTCGACATCGCTGACGGTGATAGCGATCTGGCCGATGCCGCGGACAGGTGAGGACATGGCGAGGCTCCGCAAGGGGTTGCCCGAGTCTAGGGCATTCGCGGCCGGGGCGAAGGTCCGCCATACTTGCCGGATGATCGATAACGAGGACGTTGCCGCGCTGCTGGGCACGGAAGGCCCCTTCGCCCGCGAGCTACCCAATTTCGCCCCGCGCGCCGCTCAGCAGGACATGGCGCGAGCGGTGCAGCACGCCATTGCCGAGCGCGAGACGCTGATTGCCGAAGCCGGTACCGGCACGGGCAAAACCTTTGCCTATCTGGTGCCCGCCCTGTTGTCGGGCGAGCGCGTGATCGTTTCGACCGGCACCAAAGCGCTGCAGGACCAATTGTATTTCCGTGATCTCCCGCGCGTGCGCTCCGTGCTGGATGCGCGCCTGAAGACGGCGTTGCTGAAGGGTCGTTCCAACTACCTGTGTCTGTATCGCCTGGACCAGACCGTGCGCGAAGGCGCCACGTTCGATCGCACGCAGGCGTCGCAGCTTGCCGCCGTTCGCGCGTGGTCGGCGCGTACGCGTCGTGGCGATCGCATGGAGCTTGCCGAGGTACCGGAAGAATCGCCGCTGTGGCCGCGAGTCACTTCCACGCCGGAAAATTGCCTCGGCGTGGAATGCCAGTTCTACGACGACTGCCACGTGGTGAAGGCACGACGCGAAGCGCAGGAAGCCGATCTCGTCGTGGTCAATCATCACCTGTTGTTTGCCGACCTCGCGCTGAAGCAGGAAGGTTTCGGTGAGATTCTTCCGGGTGCGCAAGCTTTCATTCTCGATGAGGCGCATCAGATCCCAGAGCTGGCGGGGCAGTTTTTCTCGCAGAGCATCAGCGCGCGGCAGCTCAGCGAGTTGGCGCAGGACAGCCTCAACGAATGCAACGGCGTGACCGGTGCCATCGGCTTGCTGCTGGAGCCGGTGGAAGCACTGCAGGAAGCGGTGCGAAAGCTGCGCCTGGCGATGGATGCCTTGCCCGAGCGAGGCCCGTTTCATCTGCTGGAGGCGAGTGACGCGATCAGTGCGACGCTGCATGACACCCGCGAGGTGCTGGCGGCGCTGACCGACGTGCTGGTTTCGCAGGCGGAGCGTTCGCGCGGCTTTGCCAATGTGCACGAGCGCGCCGCGCATCTCAGTGAACGTCTCGATCGCATCGCCGAGCGCGAGAGCGAGTGTGACGTGCGCTGGTTCGAGCTGTTTCCGCGTGGCTTTGCGCTGCATGCCACGCCGCTTGATCTCGCTGCGCCGTTGCGCGCGATGCGCGAGCAGACACAGGCTGCCTGGGTACATACGTCCGCCACGCTTTCGGTAGCGGGCAGCTTCGATCATTTCGCACGGCAGCTTGGGCTGGAAGATCCGCAGACGCTGCATGTCGAAAGCCCGTTCGACTATGCGAAGCAGGCGCTGTGCTACCTGCCCGAGAACCTGCCCGATCCTTCCGTTCGCGACTACACCGATCGCGTGATCGAGGCGGTATTGCCGGTCCTGCATGCATCGAACGGCCGTGCCTTCCTCTTGTTCACTTCGCATCGCGCCTTGCGTCGCGCCGCCGATCTGTTGCGCGAGCGCGTGCCGTGGCCGCTGTTCGTGCAAGGCACCGCGCCGCGTCATCGCCTGCTGGAAGAGTTTCGTGCCAGCGGCCATGGCGTGCTGCTGGGCGCCGCGAGCTTCTGGGAAGGCGTGGACGTGGCGGGTGAAGCGTTGAGCGTCGTGGTGATCGACAAGCTGCCGTTCGCCGCGCCCGACGATCCGGTATTGCAGGCGCGACTGGAAGCGCTGGAACACTCGGGCATCAATCCCTTCATGGGGTGGCAGGTGCCCAGCGCGGTGATCGCGCTCAAGCAGGGCGCGGGGCGCCTGATCCGCGATGTACACGATCGCGGCGTGCTCGTGCTGTGCGATCCGCGCCTCACCACCAAGGGCTATGGACGTCTGTTCCTGGGCAGCCTGCCGCCCATGCCGCGCACGCGAGTACTGGCCGACGTGCAGGCGTTCTTTACCGGGGACCCGTCGTCTGTCGAGTGATCGGGGCACGCCGGCACTGGATTTCCGCACCCGGCCGCCGGACGATGTCCCGACAATCCACCGCATAGAGGGCGACGGCATGGCCAAGGTCACCGGCATGGGCGGCTTCTTCTTCAAGTCGCGCGATCCCAAGGCATTGGGCGAGTGGTATGCCCAGCATCTGGGGCTGTCGATCGAGGGATGGGGCGGCGTGCGTTTCGATGACGATCCCTCGCGCAGCGGCTATACCGTCTGGTGCCCGTTCGCCGCGGATACCGACTACTTCGCGCCCAGCGCGCAGCCGTACATGATCAATTTCCGCGTGGACGATCTGGACGGCATGCTCGCCCGGCTTAGGGAAGCCGGCGTGACGGTCGATGATCGCGTCGAGGAAAGCGAGTTCGGGCGTTTCGGTTGGATCATGGACCCGGAAGGCACGCGCATCGAACTGTGGCAGCCGCCGACGTAAGTACTAACCAGCGGCGAGTTGCCGAAGACACGCCGCTGTTGCCGCATCGGCAGGCACGAAGGCTTCCAGCGCCAGCTCGGCGAGCGTGATGTCCATTGGCGTGCCGAACACCGTCGTGGTGCTCAGCATCGACAGCACGACACCGCCAAGCTCGAGCTCCATCGGCACGGCGATCGCATCGTTGATATGCGATGGTGCAGCCTCTTCGCCCGGATAGCTGCGCAGTTCGGCGAGCAGTGTCATCAACTCTGGGTCCTGCGTGGCGTCGATCTGTCGCCGCAGGCGTTCGAGCAGGTGCGCGCGCCATACGGGCAGGTTGCGGATGCGCGGCGCGAGTCCCGTCGGATGCAGGCTCAGTTTGAGCACATTGATGGGTGGCTGCAGCCACTGCGACGGAAGCCCTGCGAGCAAGCGTTGCGTGGCCTGGTTGCAGTCAACCAGATGCCAGTGACGATCGACCACCAGGGCCGGATAGGGCTCCATGCCTTGCAGCAGCAGGCGCATGGTGTCGCGCACGGACGCAAGTGCGGGATCGGCCAGCGCGCGTTCGCGATAGGCGGGTGCGAAGCCGGCGGCGATCAGCAATTGGTTGCGCTCGCGCAAGGGAATCTCCAGGTACTCGGCGAGCCGCACGATCATGTCGCGGCTCGGTTGCGCGCGGCCGGACTCCATGAAGCTGAGGTGTCGCGTGGAAATCTCCGCACCGCTGGCGAGATCGAGCTGGCTCAGGCGCCGATGCCGCCGCCACTCGCGCAGCAGGTCCCCGATCGGGCGTGGAGAAGAGGCGGGCAGGGCGGCAGTGTTGCTCATCGGCGTGGGCGATCCAGGCGGGTAATCACGTGATCTTCCCATGCGAACGCGACCGGAGGCGGGGACGACGGCGTGTCGCACCGTCGTCCCAATGGCGATCAGGCCATCTGCGGAACCTTGTCCAGGAAGCCGAACACCTGGCGAATACGGCCGTCCTGCATGGCGGCCACGTCGAAGCCGATCACCAGCGGTTCGTCCGCCCCCGGCGCGGCCAGGTGCCACTGGAAACGCAGTGTGTCGTGGTGTGCGTCGACATCGCCGGCCAGCGTGAAGCGATGGCCCGGAAACATGTTCTGCACCGCGGCGACGGTGGCGTCGATCGCCTCCCAGCCCTTAGCGTCCACCATCGGGTCGGTGTAACGCGCGTGCTCGTTGTAGACGTCTTCGATGAGGTTGCGGCGACGCAGTGCGTCGGTCTCGTTCCAGCTGGCGATATAGCGTTCAGCGAGGGCATAGGCGTGGGTGGTCATGGTCGTTCTCCTCTTCGTGTTCGTTGGGGTGAGCCCAGCTTGCGGTCACCCATGCGCACAAGCGATTACCTGGCAGGTAATGGATCGTTGCCCTGCTTTTGCCCCCACCAGGCCCGCACTTGCCGCCCCCAGGCCCGATCGATGGCGGCAGTGGCGCTGAACCTGTCAGGCGTGTCCAGGGCGGCGCTTGCCATTACCATGGAGTCCTCATGAATCTGCTCGCCATCGAAACCTCCACCGAAGCCTGCTCCGTCGCCCTGATCCATGGCGACGAAGTCATCGCGCGCAGCGAGATCGCGCCCCGCCGTCACGCCGAGCTGGTGTTGCCGATGGCGGACAACCTGCTGGCCGAAGCCGGCCTGGGGCGCCACGCACTCGATGCGATTGCCGTGGGCCGCGGACCCGGCGCATTCACCGGCGTACGCCTCGGCATCTCGCTGGCGCAGGGCATGGCGTTGGCGCTGGATGTCCCGGTGGTTACCGTGTCGTCGCTGGCTGCACTCGCACTGGAAGCGCCGGAAGACGAATCGGCGATTCTCGCGGTGATCGATGCACGCATGGGCGAGATCTACGCGGCCAGTTTTCGTCGCGACGACAACGGCGGCCTGATCCCGCTCGACGAGGAACGCGTGTGTCTGCCGCAATCGCTGTCGTTGCCCGAGCAGGCACGGTGGCATGTGGTCGGTACCGGATGGACCACCTACGCCGACGAGTTGCGTCGTCATCTCACTGGCGAGCTGCGCTCCGCCGAGGGCGCGCGCTATCCGCAGGCGCGTCACGTCGCCGAATTGGCCGCACGGGAGTTCGCGGAAGGCCGCGCAACGGCGCCCGAACATGCGTTGCCGGTGTACCTACGCGACAAGGTGGCGCTCACCTTGGTGGAGCAGGGCAAAGCCTGACGCTGCGGTTTGTAGGAATTTTCCTACGACAATTTTCCTACCACTTGTATGAGATGCCGCTCCGGCGTCTGTCCCGCTATGGTTGCCGGGTCCCAGGGGAAACACGGATGGGACCGCCGGCCACGGATGGCCACGATTCACTTCGCGCCGTGACCTGAGGGAGACGCCGGATGAGTCGTCCAGGGGACCGCAGGGCATTCCTTTCGCTTTCAAGCCGCGCATTTCTCGCCGGCATACTGGCACCAACAGCGACTTTCGCGGCTTCCACGAGCAGTGATGACGGTGCGGCCGGGGCCAGGCCCTCTCGCAACCTCTACGACGACGCCTTCGTGTTCGACGGCAACAGCACGCCGGGCATCGGCGGCATCTGCTGCAGCGACGACACCGCCGAAGCGCTGAAGGTCGTCCGCGAAAGCGGCGTCACCGCCATGAAGACCACCATGGGTGGTTTCGAGGGCAGCTTCGAGGAAACCGTGGGCGAGATCGCCGCGGTGCAGAGGCTGGTCGGACATTTTCCCGATCATTTTCTCCGGGTCGCCCGTCATGACGATCTCGAACGCGCCAAGCGCGAGCACAAGCTGGCGCTGATCCTCTCGTTTGAAGCGTCCAGCATGCTGGGCGACAAGCCTGATCGCATCGAGACCTTCCGCAACCTCGACGTGCTGGTCATGCAGTTGTCCTACAACCGCAAGTCACCGTTCGGCTGCGGCTGCCTGGATGGCGATACCGATGGCGTCACGTCGCTGGGCCGCGAGGCGATCGCACGGATGAACTCGCTCGGCGTGGCGCTGGACCTGAGCCACGCCAACGTAGCGACCACGAAGGACGGTATCGCCGCATCGACCAAACCCGTGGTGATCACCCACGCAGGTTGCCGTGCGGTGTTCGAGCATCCCCGCAACAAGACCGACCGCGAGATGAAGGCCATGGCGGATAGGGGCGGCGTGATGGGCATCTACATGCTGCCCTTCCTCACCGAGGACACGCGCCAGCCGATGCTTGTGGATTTCATGCAACACCTGACGCACGCGCTGGATGTGTGCGGCGAAGACCACGTCGGTATCGGCACGGACCTGTCGGTCGCCGCGCTCACCGACGAAGACATCGCCTACCTGATGAAGTACCTGGAGGAACGCCGGAAGAAGGGCATTGCCGCGCCTGGCGAAAACCGGCCCCTCTACATTCCGGACCTCAACACGCCGCGCCGGCTCGAGCGCGTGGCAGATGCCATGCAGAAGCAGGGCTACGGCTCGCGCGCCATCGAGAAGGTGCTCGGCCTCAATTTCAGTCGCGTCTACCGCGACATCTGGACGGCCTGAAGCGCCAGCGTCCTCAATCGGAGGTTTTGTCTTCGGCCGGGCTGTCCGGGCCCGGCGGCAGCGGCTTGCCCGATTGGATGGCATGCGCGTGCATGATCGCCGGCAACAGGCCGGGGAAGCGCTGCTGGATCTCGTCGCAGCGGGTCGTATTGAGCATCTCCACGCCGCGGCGCTCGCTGCGGATCAGGCCGGCCTCGCGCAGGGCGCGGAAGTGCTGGGACAGTGTGGACTTGGGGATGCAACGGTTCTCGACCTGCAGGAAGGCCGAGCAACTGCTGTTGGCGCCCTCCGCGCAGGCCAGCTGCGCATAGATACGGACGCGTACGGGATCGGACAGGGCGTGGAGAATGCCTTCCACGGTGATGTCGTCGATCGAGGGGTGGGTCAACGGACGCATGGGGGCATTTTACCAGCTCTTGAAAATTAGTTCATAAGTTCGTATGTTACGAACTATGGGAGTTAAGCACTCCCAGTGATTCACTCCCACCCCCATCAGGACCCGTCATGAGCAAGCTCAAAGGCAAAGTCGCCGTTGTAACCGGCGCATCCAAGGGTATCGGTGCCGCCATCGCGAAGTCGCTGGCCGCCGAAGGTGCTTCCGTCGTCGTGAACTACGCCTCCAGCAAGGCCGGCGCTGACGCCGTCGTCAGCGAGATCGAAAAGGCCGGCGGCAAGGCCGTGGCCGTCGGCGGCGACGTCTCCAAGGCTGCCGACGCCCAGGGCATCGTGGATGCCGCGGTCAAGCACTTCGGCCGCCTCGACATCCTCGTCAACAACTCCGGTGTCTACGAGTTCGGCGCCATCGAGCAGATCACCGAGGAACACTTCCACAAGCAGTTCAACGTCAATGTGCTCGGCCTGCTGCTGACCACCCAGGCGGCCGTGAAGCATCTCGGCGAGGGCGGCAGCATCATCAACATCGGCTCGCTCGTGACCCGCATCGTGCCGGAGACCAGCGCGGTCTACACCGGTACCAAGGGTGCGGTGGACGCGATCACCGGCGTGCTGTCGCGCGAGCTAGGCCCCCGCAAGATCCGCGTCAATGCGGTGAACCCGGGCATGGTGGAAACCGAAGGCACCCACTCGGCCGGCTTCATCGGCTCGGACTTCCACACCCACGCCGTGGCGCAGACCCCGCTCGGCCGCATCGGCCAGCCGAACGACATCGCTTCGATCGTCACCTTCCTGGCGTCGGACGACTCGTACTGGCTGACCGGCGAGCGCCTGTTCGCCGGCGGCGGCGTGCGCTAAGGCAGGCTCCCTGGCGTCGGTGCGCTTCCGTGCACGGAGGCGCACCGACGCATGCATCGCCTTGACGGAACAGGTCGGAGCATCGGGTTCGATTCCTCATCGAACCAGGTGGGCCATGCCTCAGGATGTCTCCAGCCTCGGTGCTCCGCACTTCGGCGTCATTCGCTTCCGCTCATCGTTCGACTTCGCAAAGACCTTCGACGGACTCGAAGAGGCCATCACCTCGCGTGGTCTCACCATATTCGCGCGCATCGATTTCAGCGGCGACGCGGAGCGGGAAGGGCTGAGCATGCGCCCTGAGAAGATGTTGATCTTCGGCAACCCCAAATCAGGCACGCCGTTGATGAAGATGGAACCGACCATCGGCCTCGATCTGCCGCTGAAGGCCCTGGTGTGGGAAGACGAGCACGGCGACGCGTGGATTGCGTGCAACACGCCGGAATACATCGTCGGCCGGCATGAGCTCGGACCGGAAACCGCTAGTCAACTTGCGCCGGCGATGGCGATCCTGCAGCAGTTCGCGCGCAAGTGAAGAACGGCTTCGTGCGGCGCGTGCGTCGCTTCGTGCTCAGACGAATTCCACGTGCCTGATCCAGTAACGCTGCCGGCGCGCCAGGCGCGCGTCCGCATCTTCTTCACCGAAGCTCGCCGCGCTGTGCTTCAACCGCGAAGGTTCGACATCTTCGAATGCATGGACATTGACCACGGCATAGACGTGGCCATCGATGGCACTGGTGACCAGCGGGACCACCCCGCAACGCGCGCACACATGAAATTCCGCCGTGCCCGTGCCGAAGGCATAGCGCGATACCTGCGCGGAATCCTGCACTGAAATCCGCAAATGGCCGTCCGGGCAGGACGTCCAAACGCCGCCATGCTTCCTGCAGAACGAGCAGTCGCAGGCACGCGCCGGGATTTCGACGGGGTCGGGCTCCCAGCGCAGTGAAAAACCGATGTTGCCGCAGTGGCATCGACCTTCGATCAGCATGCGCGCAATTCCATGGAGTGGGATCAGTCGGCGGGCGTGGACATCGCGTCGATGATCGCGCCGGTCTGCGCTTCACTCAACAGGCAGTGCGTGGGGCCGACCTTGGCCGTGAGGTCGTCGTGGGTCACAAAGGTGCGGTCACCCAGATGATTCGTATACAGCTCGATGCCGGTGCACAACGCGTAAGGCTTGAGCGGTTCGCTTGGGTGGAGTGCCTGGTACACGCGTAGCGCCATCAACGCGGTCGTGGCGATGCCGGGATGGCTGTTGTCGGCATACAGCCAGGGGAAATCCGCGTGCTGCTGCTGCAGATTTCGCATCGTCTCGCTGATCTCCAACGCTGGTGCGCCCATCTCGTGGCCGAGTTCAGCCTCGGCACTCACCAGCATCTGCGAGAACCTGGAGACAGACTGGTAGGTGCCCATATAGAGCACCCTTGCCCCGTGCTCGCGTGCCTGCCGAGCCAACTTCAGATGCGCGGCGGTCATGCGATCGCATGTTTCGCGTGCGTCACCCATCGTTCCGCTGGTTTCGCGCAGGCACAGCACGTCACCGCCACGCTCCTGCAGCACCACGATCCGGTAGACGCCCGAATCGAGCAGCTCGTTGAGCCTGGGCCCCTGCGCCAGCTCCGAAAGCCTGGCGCCACCGCGCACGTACATGTCGGCACGGTAACGTGGTGACCCGTCCTGGGCTTGCGCGGTGAGTTCGAAGATCACCGGCAAGCTGTTCACGTAGGTCAGGCTGTTGCCGACGAACAGTACGCGTTGTTCCTTGGCGTCCTTGACAGATGCCATCGCCGTCGAGGCCAACAGCAGAGTGAGCAAAGCGATGCATACCTTGCGCCATGAGGTCCGCATGCCACATCCCTGTGCAGATGCCATCGAAAGGCGGAAGCCCGAGTCTGCCGCGTGGGCACGGCGCGAGGCAATCCTCAGAGCTGCCCGATCACCAACTGCACCAGCAGGCTGCTCACCGACACCGCAGCCCATACGCCGAGGCCGAGCAGGATAGGGCGCGCACCGGTCGAGGCCATCTTGCGCAGGTTGGCGGAGAGGCCAATGGCGGTGAGCGCCACGATGATCAGGAACTCGGCCGCCATATGCAGCGCCGGCTGGATCGCTACCGGCACCACGCCCGCCGTGCGCAGCGCCGACGCCACCAGGAACCACAGGATGAACCACGGGAAGATGCGGCGCAGGCTGAAATCGGTGGCGCCCTGCTTCTTCTGCTTCCACGCGGTGGCGAAGGCGAGCACCAGGCAGATCGGGATGATCAGTGTGGCGCGGGTGAGCTTGACGATGGTGGCGTAATCGCCGGCCTGCTTGCTGAAGCTGTAGCCCGCCGCTACCACCGACGACGTATCGTTGATCGCCGTGCCCGCCCACAATCCGAAGCCAAGGTCGGAGAGATGCAGCAGGTGGCCCAGCAGCGGGAACAGCAGGACCGCCACCAGGTTGAACAGGAAGATGGTGGAGATGGCGAACGCAGTGTCGTGTTCGTCCGGCTTGATGATGGGCGTGACGGCCGCGATGGCCGAACCGCCGCAGATCGCGGTGCCCACGCCGATGAGGATCTTGAGCTTGTCGTGCACGCCAAGCGCGCGTCCCAGCAGCCAGGCCGCGAGGAAGGCGACCGTCATCGTCACCAGCGTGACCGACAGCGATTCCAGTCCGGTCTTCGCCACCTGATTGAGGCTCAGGCCAAAACCCAGCGCGATGATCGACCACTGCAGCACCTGCTTGCCCGCGAACTGGATGCCGGGCGTGAAGCTGCCGCCGGGCGCCACGATGTTGCGTACCAGGATGCCGAGCACGATGCCGAATACCGGCCCGCCGATCAGCGGCAGCTCGCGCCCGAGGCCCAGCGCCACCAAGGCGATGGCCACCGACAGCAGGAGGCCAGGCAGCCGTTGCGAAAGCGAAGGCGTGGCGGTGGCAGCGGTGGTCGTGGCGTTCATGGCGTTCTCCTGGAATGGCGCCATTGTCCGCCTCATGATCTATCAGTAAAATTTGGAATTATTGATTCATCTAATAAGGCATCCTGATGATCAATATCAGCCCGCGCCAGCTCGAAGTGTTCGTGCAGATCGCACGCCTTGGCAGCGTGCGTGCTGCCGCCGAAGTACTGCACCTCACGCAGCCCGCCGCCAGCATGGCCCTGGCCGAAATGGAGCGACAGCTGGATGCCCCCGTGTTCGCACGGGAAAGAGGGCGCTTGCGGCTCAATACGCGCGGCCGCGAACTGCTGCCGCTGGCGCAGGAACTGCTGGAGCGCTACGCGGAATTCGGCCGCATCGGAAGCGGCAGCGCCGACGAACTCGGCGGCGAGCTGCGCGTGGGTGCGAGCAACACCGTGGGCAATTACCGGGTGGGCGAATTGCTGGGTGACTTCGTTCGCGCCCATCCACACGTCTCGGTACGGCTTCGCGTGTCCAACACGGCGGAGATCGTCGCCGCCATGCTCGACCACGCATTGGAACTGGGTTGCGTGGAAGGCCCCGTGGCGCACCCTTCGTTGGAAGTGCGGCCGTGGCGCGATGACGCGCTGGTAGTCTGCGCGCCGCCCGATCATCCGCTCACGCGTAAACGCCGTCTGCAACCCGGCGACTTCGCCGGCGCACGCTGGGTATTGCGCGAACCGGGTTCGGCGACCCGCAGCCTGAGCGAGCGCGCGATAGCCAGCCTTCCGCCCGGCGAGACCGTGCTGGAGCTGGATCAGGCTGAGGCGATCAAGCAGGCCGTGATCGCGGGCCTTGGCATCGCCTGCGTACCCGAAGTGGCGGTGATCGATGCGGTGGCCGCGGGGCGATTGAAAGTGCTGTGTACGCCGTTCTTGGACTTGCGGCGCAAGTTGTCGTTGCTGCTGCACAGGCAGCGCTACCGCGGGGCATTGATCGAGGCATTTCTCGACAGCGCGCACTGAGCACAGGTCAGATCCTATAGGAGCGCACCCAGTGCGCGACCGCGGCGCATGTTTGTTGTCGTGATGCAGGTTGATCGCGTACTGGGTGCGCCCCTGCAAAAAGGCGACCCGTCAAATCAACCGGTGATTGCAGCCAGCAGCGCCTCGGCTTCCTCATGCGTGCGCGAACGCAGGATACGAGGCGCCTGTGCACGCAGCACGCCGTGGTCGAGCGCGTTGAGTCGATCGCGCACGTGCAAGAGCTGGCTGGGATGCATGCTGAACTCGCACAGCCCCAAGGCCAGCAGCAGGGCGGTGAAGTTGGTGTCGCCGCCGATCTCGCCACATAGGCTCACCGGTTTCTTCGCGCGGCGACCTTCGGTGATCACGTAGGCCAGCAGCCGCAACAGGGCCGGTTGCAGCGGGTTGTAGATGTTGTCCAGCGCGTCGTTGCCGCGATCGGCGGCAAGCACATACTGCGCGAGATCGTTGGTGCCGATGGCGAGGAAGTCGGCATGCTCGAGCAGCGCGCGCACGTTGATCGCCGCGGCGGGCACTTCGATCATCGCGCCGAGCGCCAGCTTTTCTGGCAGGTCGACGTTTTCGCGCTTCAGCTCCTGGCGGGCCAGCTTGAACAGCGTGCGCACCGCGATCAGTTCGTCCGGCTGCGTCACCATCGGCACCAGCACGCGCACCGGCCCATAGCAGGCCGCGCGCAGAATCGCGCGGATCTGCGTGGTGAACACGGCGGGATAGCGCAGCGAAAGCCGCACGCCACGAACGCCCAGTGCGGGGTTGTCTTCGCCGCGCAAGACCAGTCCCGCGGCGTCGGCCTTGTCGGCGCCAAGGTCCAGCGTGCGGATGGTCACCGGCAGGCCGCCCATACCCAGCACGAGATCGCGATAGGCATTGAACTGTTCGTCTTCCGTAGGCAGTCCCTTCTGGCGAAGGAACAGGAATTCGGTGCGATACAGCCCGACGCCGTCCGCGCCGCGCAAGCGGGCCATGGCGATGTCGGCGGGCATTTCCGCATTGGCAAGCAGTCGGATGTCGACGCCGTCGCTGGTGCGTGTCGGCGCGTTGGCCAAGGTGGCGAGACGCCGGCCTTCCTGCGCCGCCTCGCGTTGCCAGGAGCGGTAGCGGGCGAGATCCTGCGCAGTGGGATGCACCACCGCTTCGCCGCGCTCGGCGTCGAGCAGGATCAGGTCGTCGTCGTGGATGGTCGACAGCGCGTCGCGCGCACCGACCAGCATCGGCAGGTCGAGACTGCGGGCCAGGATTGCGCTGTGCGAATACGGACTACCGGAGCTGGCGACTACGCCGAGCAAGCCTGCGCCGGCCAGGTGCGCCATGTCCGCCGGTGCGATGGTGTCGGCGATCAGGATCTCGCCGACGCGCGCGGCCAGCTTGCGTTCCTCGCGGCTGGTCTGGCGCTGCAGGGCGGAGATCACGCGGTTTATCACCTGGTCGACGTCTTCCTTGCGCGAACGCAGGTAAGGGTCGTCCATGGCCTCGAATACGGCAGCGAGGCGATCACGCTGCTTCTTCAGCGCAGCGCCGGGACGGTAGTGGCCGATGCGCACGAGATCGTCCAGGCCGCGCAGCAGTTCCGGATCGTCCAGCAGCAGGCTGTGCGCATCGATGAACTCGTTCACCTCGCGCGCCAGTGCGCCATGCAGCTTGCCGCGAAGTTCGCGCAATTCCTGCCGGGCGGTTTCCAGTGCACGATGCAGGCGCGCGAGTTCAACGTCGACCTCGTCCTCATTGAGCGGACGGGTATCGACCAGATAGCGACTGGGTTGCACCAGGCGGGCACGGCCAAGCGCCATGCCCTTTGCAGCCGTAGTGCCCGTCAATATCTGTCTCATGCATACCCTCCGTGGCGGGATGGCCGCTCAAGCCACCAATGACGCCGGCATCCGGCCAGCCTCTCGAATCCCGTCCGGGAAAGATCGCATGACGCAGCAAACCCGGCCGTGAATACGGCCTCAACATGCGACGCTCGAGCGATCAATTTCCCCACTCAGGCCCCTTCGTCAAACTTGCGATCGAACAGTTCCACCACGGCGTTGATGGCGGACTCCTCGTCCGGACCATCCGCGCGAACGGTGAGCGGCGTGCCGATACCAGCGGCCAGCATCATGACGCCCATGATGCTCTGTGCGTTGACCTCGCGCCCCTTGCTGACCAGCCACACCGTCGATTTGAATCCCTGTACCAGCTGCACCAGCTTGGCCGACGCGCGCGCGTGCAGGCCGAGCTTGTTGGATACCACAATGTCTCGTTCAAGCATGGTCGATGAAGATTCCCCCGCGGCCGCCACTGGCCGCTATTTCCGCCAGCTCATCCAGCGGTTTTTCAGCATAGTTGAGTACACGCAGCAGCATCGGTAGGTTGAGGCCCGACACGCAGCGCAGTCGTACGCCCAGCGCACTCAGTGACAGCCCGATGTTGCATGGCGTGGCGCCATACAGGTCGGCCAGCACCAGCACGCCGTCGCCCTGGTCGAGCTCCCGTGCATGCTTCGCAGTGAGCGTGCGCATCACGTCGGGGTCGGCCTGCGGAGGCACTTCCACCGCCTCTACCTGCAAGGGCAGCTTGGGCAACACGTGGTGGGCGGCGGAGATCAGCGCCTGGCCGACCGCCTCGTGCGTCATCAGCAATACACCGACGCTCATGACGGCGTGCCGGTCCGCTTCGTGGATAAGGACAGCATGGCGATCACTCGAGTTCGCGATGGAAGGTGAGCACGCCGTTGCGTAGCTCGCGGTAGTGGGTGGCCAGCTTTTCCACCAGGTACACCGAGCGGTGACGCCCGCCGGTACAGCCAATGGAAATGGTTACATAGCTGCGATCATCCACCTCGAAGCGTGGAAGCCAGGTGTCGAGCCAGCGCATGGTGTCGGCCAGGTACTCGCCGACCAAGGGTTGGCCATCGAGGTACTCACGCACCGCCGCGTCCTTGCCGGAGAGCGGTCGCAATGTCGGGTCCCAGTGCGGATTGGGGAGGCAGCGTGCGTCGAACACGAAGTCCGCGTCCAGCGGGAGTCCGCGACGGAACGCGAACGACTGGAACATCAGGGTCAGACCTTCGGTCGCATCGGCGTAGCCGGTGGCGAACAGCCGGCGCAGCTGGTGCACATTGAGGTCGCTGGAATCGATCACCTTGTCGGCGATGGCGGCGAGCGGGCGCAATAGGCGACGTTCTTCGGCAATCGCATCGGCCAGCGACATGCCCTGCCAGGAAAGCGGGTGGCGTCGGCGCGTCTCCGAATAGCGCTTGATCAGCACCTCGTCGCGGCTGTCCAGGAAGATCAGGTGCGCATGCACGCCGGCTGCGGCCAGTTCGGACAACATGGCCGGCATGCGTCGCAGGTCTTCGCTGGGATTGCGCACGTCCACGCCTACGGCGACGTGGCGGCGCTTCTCACCGGCATCGCGTCGCACCGATGCCACCAGTTGCGGCAACAGTACGGTCGGCAGGTTGTCGACGCAGTAGAACTCGAGGTCTTCCAGCGCGCGCAGTGCCACGGTCTTGCCGCCACCGGACATGCCGGTGAGCACGATGAGATGCGTCGCGTCGGGTGAGGAGGGAAGGAGGGGAGTCTTCTCGCTCATGGGTCACCAGGGGGGCAGGCGGCGCATCTGGTGCGCCTGGCGATCAATGAAGGTCTGGGCCGGGTCGATGCCCTTGCTCTTGAGTACATGGTTGCGCACCGCGGCCTCGACCAGCACGGCGAGGTTGCGGCCGGGCGCCACCGGAATGGTGATCATCGGCACCTGCACTTCGAAGATCTCGCGATGGCCGATGTCGCCGGTGAGGCGGGTAAGACCATCGGTGTCCTCGCCTTCGCGCAACGGCTTGAGGTGCACCACCAGCCGCAGGTATTTGGACGGCTTCACGGCCGTATGACCGAACATCTCGCGCACGTTGAGCACGCCGAGGCCACGCACTTCCAGCAGGTCCTGCAGCAATTCCGGGCAGGTGCCATCGATCACGTCGGGCGCGATCAGGGTGAACTCGGTGGCATCGTCGGCCACCAGTCGATGGCCGCGGCTGATCAGCTCCAGTGCAAGCTCGCTCTTGCCCGAGCCTGATTCACCGGTGATCAGCACGCCGATCGAGAACACTTCGAGGAACACGCCATGCAGCGTGATCTTCGGCGCCAGCATGCGCGCCAAGTGGTACTGCATCCACGTCAGCAACTCGTGCCCGCGCTTGGAGCTGATCCATAGCGGCGTGTTGGTCTCCTCGGCCACCTCGCGCAGGTCGGTCGGGATGGCCTGGTCCTTGGTCACGATGATCGCCACCGGCTGGTAGGCCGCGATCTTGTTGATCGCTTCCCAGCGCTGGCGCGAGTCCAGGCCGTCGAGGAAGTTGAGCTCCTCGGTGCCGATGATCTGGATCTTGTTGGGGTAGATGACGTTCAAATACCCGATCAGCGACGGGCGTCGGGTGGTGGTGGCCGCCTGTTCGAGCACGCGCGACTCGCCGCGCATGCCTGAAACCCAGCGCAGCGCCATGCGCTCGTGGACACCATCGTAGAGTTGTCGGGCGGTCAGCCGATCCAAGCCATTTCCTTTGCGCCGCCAAAGGGAGCCTTCATGGCTAGGGGCAGCTACACGGGCATTGTGCCAGTTCGCACCGGCAGGTGCCTTGGATGGCGGAATTCGAGGGGTAGGGCCCGCCCGGATGCGGGCGGGCCAGGGAGGGTTAGCCGTAAAGGCGCTCTTCACGCGAGGCGCGTTGGTGCTTGTCGCAGACCTTCTCGCGGTGTTTACGCAGCTGGGTCACCAGCTTGTCGAACAGGACATCGATAGAGACGTACATGTCATTCTCGTTGGCCTCCGCGTGCAGGGTGGAACCGCTGACGGTCATCGTGCCTTCGGCACGCTGCTGCAGCTTGTTCACGGAAAGCACGATGCTGAGGCTGAGAATTCGTTCGTCGAGGCGGGTGAGGCGGTCGAGCCGGCTGTTCACGTGATCCCGCAGTGCCGGGGTGACTTCAATCTGCTGACCGCTGAGCTGAACTTGCATGTTGCGCCTCCTCTGGTACACGCCGCCGAAGCGACTGGAATCGATGCGCCGAACGCCCATCGCGTCACCGGCACACCTTCAAAAACCCGGGGGTGTTTCGATGTTTTTTTCCGGCCTCCTCACCAAGTCGGGAGAGTCACTATGCGCCTTTGACGTCATGCCCGCGTTAGAAAGACCTTCACGGTTCGGACATGGCAGTTTTCCGCTCGCACAGAGTCAGTATGAAATATGGAGACGGCTTTTTTGCCTCCAAGTTCCTGGGGCGCTTTGTCACGGATCGAGCAGGCCCGTTCAGCCAGCGCGTTGGCGCTCGCTGGAGCTGGGAATGCGCATGGCCTCGCGATACTTGGCCACGGTGCGTCGGGCAACCTGAATGCCCTTGCGGTGCAGTTCCTCCGCGATCGCCTGGTCGGACAGCGGCTTGCGCGGGTCCTCGGCATCGACCAGCTTGCGCAGCATGGCCTGGATGGCGGTGGCCGACGCGCTGCCACCGTCTTCGGTGGACACGCCGCTGGAGAAGAAGTGCTTGA
>Ga0209258_100612_pt1 | contig 28784 bp, 22 predicted proteins | sample Araplaol_mTSA_r2_FD_184281 | JGI IMG/M metagenome (GOLD analysis project Ga0209258, IMG submission 184281) | Arabidopsis root microbial communities from North Carolina, USA - plate scrape CL_Col_mTSA_r2 (SPAdes) (version 2) | ecosystem: Host-associated > Plants > Roots > Endosphere | place: USA...
CTGCATGGCGCGGTGGGCTGGGAACAGCACGACTTCAAGTTCGCCGGCCAGGGGCGCTCGCACGTCCACAATGTGACGCTGTCGCTCGGCTACACGTTCTGAGCCGGCGCGCGCACGAGGAGTCCCTGGCGTGAAGCACGTCTACCCACCGCGGCATCCCGCCTGGCTCGACGACAAGGCCGGGCCGGTGCCAGGCGCGGGCGCCGACTCGCCACCGGCAGCGCCGGCAGGCGGGCGGGACGAGCCGGGAGACGCCGGGAAGGCCGGTTCCGGTGGGCCTGCGGACGGCGACCGGCAGCGGGCGGTCGACGGGGCTGCCGACGCGCGTCGACGGCCTTGATGGCCGGCGTCACGCACGGCGGCGCGAGGCCAGCTCGCGTGGCCTGGAACGGCGGGAATCGACCCCTCGCGAAGCGGGGTGCCGGCTTGCAGCAAATCTGGGGCCTGGAGGCGCCGCGGTCCAGTTCGAGCAAGCTCGAACATTCCGATCTGCGAAACAATCGATCGGCTTCCTGCGCTGAAAGCGCCGGTGTTCGTGGGTAATCAGGGCGTTTCGACCGCGTTTGATGAACAAAATTGCGGGATTACCCGAGGCCGTGATTTCTGGCACGCACGTTGCGTATTTCCTGGCATGAACGCGAATCCGGCAACTCTTGCCGGGGGCGCGGGCCCACGCTCAGGAGGAACCAATGGGTTCGATGGACTTCCGCACGGAACAGCGACAGACCCAGACGCTGTCCCCCCGCCTGCAGCACGCCGTCCGGCTGCTGCAGCTCTCCTCGCTCGAATTCGCTCAGCAGGTTCACGACGCCCTCGGCAAGAACCCGTTCCTGGAAGAGGATTCGTCCGACGAGGCCAGCGACGACGCCGTCTCGCCGGAGCAGGCCGCCGAGGCGCAGGAAGCGCGCGAGGCGCAGGAGGCCGCCGCCGAGACGATGGCCGCGCCGGAAGGCGAAGGCCCGGGCGAGGGCGACCGCGACATGTGGCAGGCCGACGGCCTGGGTTCGGGCAAGCGCGCCGACGACGACGAGACCAGCGCGCTGGACATGATGGCCGTGCCCACCTCGCTGGCCACGCACCTGCACGGCCAGCTCGCCGTGCTGCCGCTGACGCTGCGCGACCTGGTGCTGGCCAAGGTGATCGTCGAATCGCTGGACGACGACGGCTACCTGCGCACCGAGCTGCAGGAGATGATCGCCGTGGCCGATCTCGACCCGCCCGCCACGCTGGAGGAGATGCAGATCGCGCTGAAGCGCGTGCAGGCGCTGGAGCCGGCCGGCGTGGCCGCGCGCAACGTCTCGGAGTGCCTGCTGGCGCAGTTGTCCACCATCGAGGACGAGGACGCCCGCGAGGTGGCGCGCCACATCATCGGCGAGCACCTGAACTGCCTCGCCGCCAAGGACGTGAGCACGATGGCGCGCGCGCTGGGCCGCACGCCCGCCGAGATCGAGGCGGTCTGCGATCGCATCCGCCGCCTCGACCCGCGTCCGGGCTGGCGCTTCGGCTCGACGCAGCTGCAATACGTCATCCCCGACGTGATCGTGCGCAAGGTGCGTGGCCAGTGGAACGTGCAGCTCAATCCCGCCATCATCCCCAAGGTGCGCCTGAACCAGGTCTATGCGGAGCTGTTCCAGCGCCACCGCAGCAAGCAGAACCCCGAGATGGCCACGCACCTGCAGGAGGCCAAGTGGACGATGCGCAACGTCGAACAGCGCTTCTCCACCATCCTCAGCGTCGCCGAGGCCATCGTCTCGCGCCAGAAGCACTTCCTGGAGTTCGGCGCCATGGCGATGAAGCCGCTGGGCCTGCGCGAGATCGCCGACGAGCTGGGGCTGCACGAATCCACCGTGTCCCGCGTGACGAACAACAAGTACATGGCCACGCCGATCGGCGTGTTCGAGCTGAAGTACTTCTTCTCGCGCGCGATGACCACCGCCAGCGGCGGCGCGTGCTCCGGCACGGCCATCCGCGGGTTGATCAAGGACATCATCGAGGCCGAGGCGCCCACCGCGCCGCTGTCCGACGCGGAGATCGCGCGCCAGCTCGCGACGCAGGGCCTGCAGGTCGCCCGGCGGACGGTCACGAAATACCGCCAACTGCTCAAGATCGAGGCCGTCGAGCGCCGGCGGCGCCACACGCCGTCCTGAGCGGCCCTCGTCGAACCGCGGGCGGGGCGCCGTACAGTCGGGGCGTCGCCAAGGTTCCAGCCAGAGAGTCCCGTCATCGCGCTCCTCGTCCTGATCTGCGTGGCCCTCGCGGGCTTCGTCGTCGTCCTCGCGGCGCGGGTGCGCCTGGCTTCGGCGTTGATCGCGGAGCTTCGGGACCAGCGCGAGCGCGAAGTCGCCACGATCGCCCACGCCCGTGAGGAGGCGCACCGGATGTCCTCGTTGACCGAAGAACTGGATCGCGCACGCCGCGCGCTGGCCGACGCCCAGGCGGCGCTCGCCTCGCTGCGGGCCGAGCGCGACGCCGCCGTCAGTGACGCGCAGGCCGCGCATCGCCAGCGCCATGCGTTCCTGGCCGGCCTGGCACACGACCTGCGCAATCCGCTCGCGCCGCTGTCCAACGGCCTGGAGCTGCTGCGCCTGACCGACGACGATCCGGCCGGCCGGCTGCGCACCCGCGGCATCATGGAGCGCCAGGTGGGTCACCTGATGCGCATCGCCGACGACCTGTCGGACCTGGCACGGCTGTCCGGCACGAAGGCGACGCTGCAGCGCGGCACGTTCGACGTCGCGACGGTGCTGCAGGGTGTCGCCGAGCACCTCGCGGCGACGCTGCAGGCCCAGGAGTTGACCCTCGACATCGAGGCCGCGCCCGGCGCGCTGCCGCGCGTGCGCGGCGACGCCCAGCGCATCGGGCAGGCGGTCGGCCACCTGGTCGCCGACATCGTGCGCCACATCGAGCGCGGCAGCACGATTCGCGTCGCGGCCGGTGCCGTGGACGCGGACGATGCCCTGCTGGCGATCTCGGTGGCCGCCGCGGTCGATCTCGACGAGCCGCCGCGTCCGCTCGAGGACGTGGACTGCGCCGCGCTCGGCCTGGGCGTCGCCCTGGCCTCGCAGCTGGCGTCGATGCATGGCGGCGGCCTGCGGGGACGGCGTCCACCCGGCGCGCGTCGCGTCCGCTTCGAGCTCACCCTGCCGGTGGACGCCGAGGCGGCCGAGGCGCCCGCCGGCGCGGAGCCGAGCCCGCCCGCCGGGGCCGAGCCCGCGCTGCGCGTGCTGCTGGCCGACGACAACGTGGACTTCTCGCAGAGCTTCGCGTCCATGCTGGAACTGCTGGGCCACCGCGTCGAGATCGTCCACGACGGGCTCCAGGCCGTTTCGCGCCTGGGCGGCTCGCCGCCGGACATCGCGTTCATCGACGTGGGCATGCGGTCGTTGGACGGCGTCGAGGCGGTGCGGCGCGTGCGTGGCCAGGGCCAGACGCACGACGTCGTGCTGGTGGCCGTCACCGGCCGCGGCGGCGCCGAGGATCGCGCCCGCGCCGCCGAGGCAGGTTTCGACCGCTACCTCGTCAAGCCGTTCGCGATGGAGGACGTGCGCGACGCGCTCGACGCCGCCCGGGCGGCGCGCGGTGGGGGCGAGCGGTCCGCGGCCCGCTTCGCGGCAGCGCGCCCGGCCTGAGCGCGGCCGGCTGGGCATGGGCGTTGCCGCCTGAAGGGCAAGGGCGCCCGATCCGTGGCGCCCACCGGACGGGAGAATCGTCATGCCCCAAGGCCCCTGGAGCGCCAAGCGAGAGCGCCAGTACACCGACATCAAACAGAGCCTCCTGTCGCGCGGACGCAGCGAGAAGGTCGCCGAGGAGATCGCCGCGCGCACCGTCAACAAGACCCGCGCGCAGCACGGCGAGGCGCGCGAGGCCAGTCCGCAATCGCTCGACGACATGCCACCCTCCAAGCGAGGCGGCGAGCACTCGCACATCGGCGCGCAGGGTCGCACCTATGCGCAGCTCTACGAGGATGCGAAACGCGCCAACCTGCACGGCCGCTCCAGCATGAGCAAGGCCCAGCTCGAGCGGGCGCTCAAGCGATGACGCGCGCCCTGTCCTGCGTGGGCGGGGACGGCGGCACCGTGCCGGTCCCACCCGACACCGGGCTGCCGCCCGTTGCGCCGCCCACGCCCCCCGCGCCGCCGCCGATGGCCCCGCCGCCGGCGCCTGTGGACGACCCGTCGCCGTCGGCCACGCCGCCCGCGCCGGTCGGGGATCCGCCGCGCGCGCACCCGCCGGCCTCGCTCCTGACGAGCTGATGAATGAAATGCAGCTTGCGCACCGCCGGCCGAGAAAGCACGAAGGGGTAGAAGTCGGGCTCGCCCATGCTGCGCGTGACCTCGTTGAGCGCGCCGGTCAATTCGATCCAGCCGTTGATGATCGCCAGGAAGCCGAGGTCGTCGGCCGAGGATGAGGCCGGCGCATCGTCGCCCTGCAGCGCCTGGGCGGTGAACGGCTCGTACTGGATCTCGTCATGGTGGGCGACCAGGCCGAAGCTGCGCGCGGTGTCGAGCGCGTCGACCATGTGCAGGTAATGCGCCCAGGTCTCGGCCCAGTCCTCCCACGGGTGCGCGGTGGCATAGGCGCTGACGAAGGCGTTCTTCCAGTCCGGCGGGGCGCCGTTGGCGTAGTAGGCCTGCAGCGCCTGCGCGTAGTCGGCGCGGTCGTCGCCGAACAGGGCCCGGCACGGGGCTTCCCATCGGGAGCCCTGGACGAGCCGCTGCCAGTAGTAATGCCCGATCTCGTGGCGCAGGTGGCCGATCAGCGTGCGGTAGGGCTCGCCCATGCGCGATCGCATGGTCTCGCGGTGGACGTCGTCGGCCTCCTCGATGTCGAGCGTGATCAGGCCGTCGGCGTGGCCCGTCATCACGCGCGGGCCGTCAACCGGCGAGCGCAGCAGGTCGAACATCACGCCGCGCCCGGGGTCCTCGCCGACCCGCGAGGCGACTGGCAGCTTCAGCGCGATCAGCTGCGACACCAGCGCGCGCTTGGCCTGCTCGACCTTGAGCCACAGCGCGGCGTTGTCGCGATCGGCGGGATCCGGCACGGTACGGTTGAGCCGGCACGAACGGCAGAACGGCTGTGCCTTGGTGGCCTCGTCGTCGGGCAGCAGCCAGTTGCACGGCGCGGCGGAGGTCCAGTTCGCGCAGCGGCGGTAGGTGTTCAGCGGCAGGGTCGCGCCTGCGCCGCGCGTGCGCATCGCGCGCAGCGCCTGCGGATCGCGCGTGGGCGCGAGCGGGCGCAGCAGCACGAGCTCGGGGTCGTAGCCCAGCGGCGTGCCGCACGCCAGGCAGACGTCGTTGCGAAAGAAGACGGGGCGACCGCAGCGGCAGCGGAACGCGCGGCGCGCGGTGGGCGTCGCGGTGAGCAGCGCCGGGACGAGGCGTCGCGTGTAGGCGGGCGGCGGGGCGGTCATCGCCGGGGCGAGGCAAGCGTCGCGCCCGTCCCGGCCAGGCGATCTGCGCGGTGATCGTCCGGCTCATCGCCGGATCGGCGCCCCGGCGTCGACGCGAGACTGGCGTCCTTGCCAGAAGAACGCACGCCATGAACAAATCCTCCTTCCGCCTGGGCCCGCTGGGCCTGTGGCTCGCCGGCCAGGCGACGATTCTCGTCGGCGCGGCCGGCATGGCGTGGACGCATTCGTTCGTCCCCATGGCACTCGCCGGCTCCGCGGCGCTGATGCTGACGGTGCCGCTGGTCAAGGCGATCGCGACGGGCCGCCGGCGGCGCTGAAGGCGCGGCGGCGACGGGCCGCGCGGGCCCCTCACTTGCTGAAATGGAGGCGAATGGCCCGGCGCTCGCATGGGGCGGGCAGGGCCGAAGGCATCCATTCCGCAGGAGACCGCCATGGCAGATTCCCGACTCGTGACCGGCCTGTTCCCCGATCGGGACAGCGCCGAGCGCGCCTACTCGTCCGTCGCCGCGCGCGGCTACGACCGTGACGACGTCAACCTGGTGATGTCGGACGAGACCCGTGCCCGTCAATTCCCGGCCGACATGGCGGTCGCCACCGAGCTGGGCACCAAGGCCGCCGAGGGCGCGGGCATCGGCGGCGCGATCGGCGGCACCGTGGGCGCCATCACCGCGGCCGTCGCCGCGATGGGCACCAGCCTCGTGCTGCCCGGGCTCGGCCTGGTGATCGCCGGGCCGATCGCCGCGGCCCTGGCCGGCGCGGGCGCGGGCGGCGCGGCCGGCGGGCTCGTGGGGGCGCTGATCGGCTGGGGCATCCCCGAGGAGCGCATCGCCGAATACGAGTCGGGCATCCGCGAAGGCGCGATCCTGATGGGCGTGCGCCCGCGCAATGCCGAGGACGCGCTGGCCTTCGAGCATTCATGGCGCGACGCGAACGGACAGTTGATCCGCAGCTGAGCGCGCGTTCCAATATCCGCATCCGGGACGGCGCCCGACCGAGGCGTCGCCATTTCAAGGAGACATCATGGGCAAGTATCTCGTCGGTTGGTTGCTGGGGGTGCCGGTCTTCGTGCTGGTCATCCTGTACTTCTTCTTCCACTGAGCGTGGCGGGGCGCCCGGCATGAACAAGGACCAGCTCCAGGGCCGCATCGCGCAGGTCAAGGGCGACCTCAAGAAGATCGCCGGCCGCGCGACCGGCAACCGCCGACTGCTGGGCGACGGCGTCATCGACCACGCGCGCGGCAAGGCCCAGGCAGGCTACGGCGACATCCAGGAACGCCTGCGCAAGGTGCTCCCGCGCTAGCAGGAGCGTCCGCCGGGGCGCTGCTCAGTGCGCGCCGATGTTCGCGTCCAGGAAACGGGCGACGCGGTTCCAGAAGTCGACGCGCGTGTCGAGCGCGCGCCAGCCGTGGCCTTCCTTGTCGTAGACGACCCACTCGATCTGCGCGCCGGGCTGCCGCTTCAGCGCGTCACGGAACCGCTCGCCGTGCTCGATCGGCACGCGCCTGTCCTTGCCGCCGTAGGCCATCAGGACCGGCGCGTGGATCCGGGCGACGACGTTGGTCGGAGACGTCGCCTTCAGCTGCGCCGCATCGGCCACCGGGTCGCCCACCAGCACCGGCATGCCGTACTTCTTCCACTCGTCGGAGGTGTCCGACCAGCTGGCCGTGTACATCAGGTTCATGTCCGTGACGCCGACCCAGTCGACGCCGCAGCGGTACAGGTCGGGATCGCGCGCCAGGCCCATCAGCACGGCGTAGCCGCCATAGCTCGCGCCGGCGATGCACACCCGCTTCGGGTCGGCAATGCCTTGCGCGACGGCCCATCTGACGGCGTCGGCGATGTCGTCCTGCATGGCGAGGCCCCATTGCTTCCAGCCGGACTGGAACAGCTTCTGGCCGTAGCCGGTGCTGCCCCGGAACTCCGGCTCGAGCACGGCGTAGCCGCGCGACGCGAGGAACTGCGACTCGGGTTCCCAATCCCACGAGCGTCCGCGCACGTGGGGGCCGCCGTGCACCAGCAGCACCAGGGGCAGCTGCTTGCCCTGCGCGCCGGCGGGGATGGTCAGCCAGGCGGGGATGTCCAGGCCGTCGCGTGCGGCGTATTGCACCGGTTCCAGCGTCGCCTGCGTCTTCGGGTCGATGTCGGGCATCGTGGCGCCGAGCTTCAGCAGCTTGCCCTTGGTCTGGTCCAGCAGGAACCACACCCCTGGCACGCGGTCGGACGTCGCATGGACGACGACCGCGTCGAGGTTGCCGTTGGCGGCCACGCTCAGGTGGTTGGTCGTGGACGGCAGCAACTTGTCGACCTTGGCCTGCAGGGCCTCCAGCTCCGGCGCCACCCATTGGGTGACGTATGCGTCGGCGCGAAAGGCCAGGCCTGCCAGCTTGCCGCCGACGCTGATGTATCGCGGGTGCAGGTCGTACTTCGGCGAGACCAGCCAGGGCTTGTCGGCGAGCTTGCGGCGCGCGAGGTCGTACGTCCACACCGAGACCTTGTCGCTGCCGTTGCGCGCCTCGACGAACAGCTTGCCGTCCTGGTCGATGTAGCTGGGGTTGAACGTCTTGTCGTCGACGAAATGTTCGAAGTCGCCCAGCGTCGTCCATTCCTTGCCACCGGGCTCGAGCGCCATCACCTTGCTGTGGTTGCCCTTGTCGGTCACGACCACCCGCAGCTCGCCCTTGGGGTCGAAGACCCACTGGAACGTGTGCGGGGGCGTGGGCACGTCGGCGACCTGGCCGTGGAGGGTGTCCAGCCGCTGCAGTTGCAGGTAGTCGGCGTGCTTCTCGTCGTACTCCTCGGCCTTGTAGACGTAGACGTCCTCGGAGACGCCGTCGACCGGCTCCAGGAATTCGGTGTTCCAGGGCAGCACGCGGGAGTGGTCGCCGCCGCGCTCGAAGAACGGGTGGCCGTGGCGGCTAACGAGTTCGCGCAACGCGCTGCCGTCGATGTTCACGCCGTACAGGCCCGGGGCCGAGTCCAGGTCGCCGACGGGCGAGTCGCGATCGCCGAGCTCGAACACGAGGCGATGGGCGTTGACCCAGTGGAAGTCGGCGACGTCCGCGTCCTCGAATCCGGCCAGCGAGGTGAACCTGGCGGTCTCCACGTCCATGCCGACCAGGCGCACGCGGCTCTTGGCGTCGGTGGCCAGGAGCAGGGCCACCGTCTGGCCATCGGGGGACAGTTGGGCCGCGACCATGCGCGGGTGCTGGAAGAACTTCTCCGGGCCCGGCGGGCTGTCGGCGGCGTGGGCGCCGGAGGCGATGGCGGTGGCCAGCAGCGCCGCGAAGCGGCCCAGCGGCACGCGCGGAATGGTCATGTGGTCTCCCTCGTTTCGAATCGTTGTCGCCGGGCGCTGCCGGGCCCGTCTGGCCGGGCGCCGCGAGTCTAGCGGCACGGCCGGGCGTGCGCATCCGGGGCAGCCCTGCCGCGGGCCGCCGACTCGGAGGCGATTCCAAGGATCCCCAGGTGAGGACGCCGCTCAGCCTGCGGGCGCGTTCAGCACCGCCTCGACGTGGTAGCCGTCGGGGTCGACCACGAAGGCGGCGTAGTAGTGCGGGCCGTAGTGCGGGCGCGGGCCCGGGGCGCCGTTGTCGGTGCCGCCATGGGCGAGCGCGGCTTCGTGGAAGCGGTGGATCGCCGCGTGGTCGGGCGCCGCGAAGGCGATGTGAAGGCCCGCCGGCGGGAGGATGGGCGAGGCGGTGCGCTGCTTGATCGCGAACTTGTCGCCGCCACCTTCGCGACCGTATCCGACGGCCTGGTCGTTGGCGCCGCCCTCCAGGTCATCCCAGACGCGGACGAAGCCGAGGGGGCCGAGCGCGGCGTCATAGAAGGCGGCGGAGCGGCGCAGGTCGGCGACGCCGAACGAGAGGTGGTGCAGCATGGCGGTCGGGATCCGGAGGCGGGATCCCGATTGTGATCGCTGCAGCCGGCGCTACAGCAGCAGCTCGCTCGACTCGCCCGCGGGCACCGGCATCATCGACGGCAGCGCCACCTGCACGCTGTGCTGGCGCGCATCGTCGGCCAGCGGCACGCGGCTGTCGCCGAGCGCGCGGCCGTCGAGGGTGACCTGCGGCTGGCGCTCGTGGCCGGTGCGATCGAACTGCAGCCGGTAGAACGCCGACTTGTAGGTGTAGTCGACCTCGAAGCTGCTCCAGTGCGGCGGGATGCGCGGGTCGACCAGCAAGGTGGCCTGGCCGTCCACCATCTCCAGTCGGAGTCCCAGGACGGCCTCGACCAGCAGCCGGTACATCCAGCCGGCCGAGCCCGTGTACCAGCTCCAGCCGCCGCGGCCGGTGTGCGGCGCGACGCTGTAGACGTCGGCCGTCATCACGTAGGGCTCGACCTTGTAGACGGCCACCTCGGCCGGCGTGCGCGCGTGGTTGACGGGGTTGATCATGTCGACGACGTCCCACGAGCGCCGCGCATCGCCGCTGGCCGCGAAGGCCATGGCCGCCCAGATCGCGCCATGCGTGTACTGGCCGCCGTTCTCGCGCACGCCCGGGACGTAGCCGCTGATGTAGCCCGGGTTCGGGCCCTTGCCATTGAACGGCGGGTCGAGCAGCTTGACGATGCGCTGCTGTGGGTCGACCAGGCGCGCGGCGAGCGAATCGAGCGCCTTGCGCGCGCGCTCGCGCGGCGCGATGCCCGAGAGCACCGACCAGCTCTGCGCGATCGAGTCGATCTGGCACTCCACGCCGGTGGCGGTGCCCAGCGGCGTGCCGTCGTCGAAGTACGCCCGGCGGTACCAGTCGCCGTCCCAGGCGTTGGCCTCGACGGCCGCGGCCAGCTTCTCGCGCGCCTCGACGCAGGTCTGCGCGAACGTGGCGTCGCCGCGCAGCCGGGCCAGCTTGATGAACTCGCGCAGCACCTCGCACAGGAAGAACGCCATCCAGACGCTCTCGCCCTTGCCGTGCTCGCCGATCAGGTTCATGCCGTCGTTCCAGTCGCCAGCGCCGATCAGCGGGAGACCGTGGTCGCCGAGGCGCAGGCCGTGCTTGACGGCCAGCGCCGCGTGCTCGTACAGCGATGCCGACCGGTGCGAGACGTTGGGCAGGTCGAAGTAGGACTCGGCGTCCGCCGGCACCGGCCGGCCCTCGAGGAAGCCCACGGGCACCGACATCACGGCGACGTCGCCCGTGGCTTCGATGTAGCGGCACAGCGCCAGCGGCAGCCACAGGTAGTCGTCGCTGATGTGCGTGCGCACGCCGCGGCCCTGCGGGGGATGCCACCAGTGCTGCACGTCGCCTTCCTCGAACTGGCGGCTGGCGGCCAGCAGCAGCTGCGCGCGCAGCAGCTCGGGTCGTGTGTGCACCAGCGCCATCGCGTCCTGCAGCTGGTCGCGGAAGCCGAAGGCGCCGCCCGACTGGTAGTAGCCGCTGCGCGCCCACAGCCGGCACGAGATGGTCTGGTAGACGAGCCAGCCGTTGGCCAGCGCGTCGAGCGCCGCGTCGGGCGTGCGCACCTTGACGGCGCCCAGCGTCTTCGACCAGTGGCCGACGGCGCGCTCGAACTCGGCCTCGGCCACGGCGTCGCCGCGGTACTGCAGCGCGGTGCGCAGGGCCTCGGCGGCGGTCTTGCCCATGCCCAGGCGGAACACCACCGTGCGCGACTCGCCCTCGGCAAGATCCAGCGGCACCTGGAACGCGGCGCAGGGGTCCATCGCCGCCCCGAAGCGGCCAGACAGCCCGGCGCGCCGCAGCGCCATCGGCTCGGCCAGGTTGCCGTTGCGGCCGACGAACTCGGTGCGGTCGCAGGTCATGCTGCCCGCCGCCTGGTGCTCGGCGTCGACGTCGAAGAAGCCCATGTATTCCGCGTGATCGCCACTGTACGGGTTGCGCGCTGTGGCGGGCCCGTCCTCCTGGTGGTCGGTGACGATGTGCGGCGCGGTGGCGGGGCGCAGGGCGCCCAGCACCCACTCGACGTAGCCGGTGGCGCTGATGCGGCGTGGCCGGCCCGAGTCGTTGCGGATCGTCAGCATCGAGAACTTGATGGGGGCGTCGATCGCGCAGAACACGCGCAGCTCGCTGCGGATGCCTTGCGCGTGCTGCTCGAAGATGCTGTAGCCGAAGCCGTGGCGCGCGACCGCGGCTCGGCCCGGCGTGCCGTCGGGGTTGAGCGCGACGCCGTTGGGCATCCAGGCCACGCCGGTCTCCTCGTCGCGCAGGTGGAAGGTCTCGCTGCTCGGGTCGGACACCGGGTCGTTGTGCCACGGCGTCAGGCGCCATTCATGCGCGTTCTCGGCCCAGGTGTAGGCCGCGCCGGACTCCGAGATGACGGTGCCGAAGTCGGGATTGGCGATGACGTTGGCCCACGGCGCCGGCGTGCGCACCCCGGTGGGCGGCGCGACGACGTACTCGCGGCCGTCCTTGCCGTAGCCGCCGTAGCCGTTGAACAGCGCGAGGTCGCCGGTGGGCACGCGCGGCGGCGGCGCCGTGTCGGGACGGATGTTGCGCGTCGGGACGAACGGCGCGAGCCGGCGCTCGGGGCCGCTGCCCGGGCGCATCGCGCCGCGCGGCGCGATGCGGCGCTCGGTGCGCAGGCGCCGCGTCAGCTGTTCGGCCAGCGTGCCCTGGCGGTCGCTCAGCACGGCCCGGGCCACCGACAGCAGCAGGATGCGATCCTCGTGGGGGATCTGGTCGGCATGGCGCACGAAGATGCCACCCGGGCGGTCGACGACGTGCGCCTCCACGCCCGCGGCGATCAGGCCCATGATCTGCTCGTTCAGGCGCTGGCGGTAGATGTCGCGCTCCTCGTTCCAGATGACGAGGTCGACGGCCAGGCCCTTCAGGCGCCACCACGCGTGCGCCATCACCAGCTGGCGCACCAGCTCGAGGTTGGCGACGTCCGAGACCTGCACCAGCACGATGGGCAGGTCGCCCGAGATCGCGTAGCCCCACAGGCCAGACTGGCCACGCCGGTTCTGCTTGATGATGGACGGATCGGCCCGCAGCGCGCCCTGGCTGAACAGCACGGCGCCGGCCAGGCGGGCGTACATCTGCGCGTCGGCCTCGCTGGCGTTGAGCTGGCGCAGCAGCACCTGCGCGTGCGTCCACGCGAGCTCGAACACGCGCTCGGCCAGGCGCCGGTCGCGGTACTTCTCGATCAGCGCCAGGCAGTCGGCCCGCGTGTCGCCCACCCCGTAGACGAGGTCGACGATGACGGTCTGGTCGGGTTGCAGCGTGATGGCGCAGCGGCTCGCGACCACCGGGTCCAGCACCGAGCCCTGCGAGTTCGACAAGGCGTCGCCGCCGAACATCGCCGCCGGCGCGCGCAGCGTGCCGCCGCGGCCGATGAAGCGCGCGCGATCCGTCTCGTGGGTCACGGCCGAGACGTTGTCCACGCCGCGCGGGGCGTGCACCGCCATGAGGTGGAACATCCACGGCGACGGATCCTTCTCCGCGCGCGGACGCCGGTTGGCGAGCAGGGCGGGCAGGCCGTCGACGATCTCGGTCTGCACGAACAGCTTGCCGAAGGCCGGGTGCTGCACGTCGGCCGCCGGCGTCTGCAGCACGACCTCGCAGTAGCTGGTGACCTCGATCGTGCGCACGCGTCGCGTCGTGTTCTTGATGCGCAGGCGCCGCAGCTCGATGGCGTCCTCGGGCGAGACCGCGATCTCGGTGTGGGTGTCGATGCCTGCGTCGCGCCGGCGGAACTCCGCGCGGCCCTCGGTGAAGATGGCCTGGTAGTCGCTCGCCTTGCGTCCGGTGGGCTGGTGCGCCGTCGACCAGTACTCGCCGGAATCGACGTCGCGCAGGTAGGCGAAGCTGCCCCAGTCGTCGCGCGTCATGTCCTCGCGCCAGCGCGTGACGGCCATGTCCTTGTAGCGGCTGTAGCCGCCGCCGGCCTGCGTCACCATCATGTGGTAGTTGCCGTTGGACAGCAGCTGTACCTCGGGCGTGGGCGTCAGCGGGTCGGCGAACACGCGCATGCTCGTCTCGGTGCTCACCGACACGGCGCGCGGCGAGGCAGGCTCCATGGTGGCCTCCGCGACGATGGGCATGACGTCCTTGGGCACGCGCTCGTGCAGCAGCATCAGCGTGGCCTGCACGCTGCGGTCGGACGCGAAGTGCTGCTGCATGCGCGAATGGCCCAGTGCCTGCTCGATGGCCAGCAGGCTCATGCCCTGGTGGTGGGCCATGAACGAACGCACGACGGCCTTGGTCTGGCCGCGGGGCACGCGCATCGGCGTGTAGTCGACGGCCTCGTAGAAGCCGAACTCGCCGGCTGCGCCGAGGGCGGCCAGGCGCTGCAGGTTGGCGCAGGCGGCCACCGGCTCGACGATCGTGGCCATGGCGGTGGCGTAGGGCGCGATGACCAGCTCGTCGCCCAGGCCGCGCTTCAGGCCCAGGCCCGGCGCGCCGAACGCCCGGTACTGGTAGTTGAGCGCCGTGTCGGTGGCGTTGTAGCCCGACTCCGAGATGCCCCAGGGCACGCCGCGCTCGCGGCCGTAGTCGATCTGGCGGCGCACCGCCGCGCGGCAGGTCTGGTCGAGCAGCGTCTGCTCGAAGTTGGGCATGATCAGCGGCGGCATCAGGTACTCGAACATCGAGCCGCTCCACGACATCAGCACCGGGTTGCCGTCGTGCGCCGTGAGCAGGCGGCCGAGCGCGAACCAGCTCTCCTGCGGCAGCTGGCCGCGCGCGATCGCTGTGAAGATGCCCAGCCGCGCCTCCGACGCGAGCAGGTCGTAGTGACCGGCGTCCAGGCGCCGCTCGTCCACGTTGTAGCCGATCGACATCAGGTGGCGCCGGTCGTCGTACAGGAAGCCCTGTTCCTGCTCGCTGAGCGCGTCGACGCGGCGCGCCAGTTCCTGGATGCGATCGAGGTAGACGGCGGCCTCGCCGATGCCCAGCGACGCCAGGACGCCGAGCGTGGGCAGCGGCGCGCGCGCCGCGGCGGCGACGGCGGCAGGCGACGCGTCGGCGGCCAGCGGCAGGGACAGGCCCCCGAACGCGGCCATCTCGTCGCGCCCGGCCTCGCACTGCGCGACCAGCGAGCGGGCCCAGCGCAGCGCCTCGCCCGTGTCCTCGTCGTCGACCGCATCCTTGCGCGCGGCGTGGGTCGCGAGCGCGCCCTCGACTGCCGCCAGCACGTCGCGCGACATCGCCTCGAAGCTCTCGAGAACGGCGGCCAGCCCGGCCGCGGAGACGGGCATGTCGGCGCAGGCGGCTTGCACCAGCTTGTCGGCGCGGTCCAGCGCCGGCAGGTGGGTGTTGGTCGGCAGGCTCTCGCGGACCAGCGCGAGCACGTCGGAGATGCCCATGCACCACAGCGGCGAGAACGGTGGCTCGTCGGGCAGCGCCAGCAGCGCCATGCGCAGCGTCATGAACTGCGCGACGAGGTTGCCGCTGTCCACGGTGGAGATGTAGCGCGGCGCCAGCGGCAGCAGCGACTGCGTGTCGTACCAGTTGTAGAAGTGGCCGCGGTGGCGCTCCAGCCGCTCCAGCGTCGTGATGGTGGCGGCGATGCGCGTGAGCGTCTGGTCCAGCGTGATGAAGCCGCAGTCGCGCGCCGTCAGGTTGGCCAGCAGCGAGAACCCGATGTTGGTCGGCGAGGTGCGGTGCGCGACGCGCGCCACCGGATGCAGCTGCACGTTGTCGGGTGGCAGGTGGTTGTCCTCGGCTCCGACGAAGGTCTCGAAGAAGGCCCAGGTGCGGCGCGCGACGCGGCGCAGGAAGCGGCGTTGCGCCGCGCTGAGCTCGCTGCGTGGCAGCGCCAGCGGCCGGTCGGCCCACCAGACGATCAGCGGCGAGAAGAACCACAGCAGCAGCAGCGGGGCGGCCGCGGGCAGCGCCCACGGACGGACGAACGCGAGCAGCGCGGTGATCAGCACGGCGGCGGTCGGGCCGGCCCACAGCGCGCGCAGGGCGTCCTGGAACGCCGCCGGCGTGCCCGGCGGGTGTCCGGTGCGAACGTCGGCCGAGGCCGTCCATTCCAGCAGGCGGCGTCCACGCACCATGCGCCAGATGGTGCGGCCGATCGCGTCCAGCGTGGCGACGGCCTCCGTGGGCAGGCAGGCCAGGGTGTGCCCGAGCTGCATCAGCTGCAGCGCGATGGGCATCAGGCGGCGCGGCGAGGGCGATGCGGTGAACCAGTTGAGCGGCGCCCGCGCGAGCCCCATGACGTGCGCCGCGAACGGCACGATGCCCACGATGACCACGATGCGCAGCGTCCACATGAACGGCTCGGGCAGTCGCGCCCAGCCGAGCACCGCCAGCGCCATCAGCGCCGTCGGCACCAGGCTGCGGCGCAGGTTGTCGAACAGCTTCCACTTGGACAGCGCCGACAGCGGGTTGCGCGGCGCGCCCGGCAACGCGTGCAGGCGCCGGCGCAGCCAGCCGATCAGCTGCCAGTCCCCGCGCACCCAGCGGTGGCGGCGCGCCATGTCCACGCTGTAGCGCGAGGGCGTGTCCTCCAGCAGCTGCACGTCCGACAGCAGCCCCGAGCGCGCGTAGCAGCCTTCGATCAGGTCGTGGCTGAGGATGCGGTTCTCGGGCATGCTGCCGTGCGTCGCGCGCTCGAACGCGTCGACGTCGTAGATGCCCTTGCCGACGAACGAGCCTTCGCCCATCAGGTCCTGGTAGACGTCGGACACGGCGCGGGTGTAAGGATCGATCCCGGGCTCGCCCCCGAACATGCGCGCGTAGCCGGAGCGGCCGACGCTGGGCAGGTTCAGGCCGACGCGCGGCTGCAGGATGCCGTAGCCCTCGACGACCACGTCCTTCTTGACGCCGCTGCCGAAGCGCGGCCGGTTCAGCGGATGCGCCATCGCCGAGACCATCTCGCTGGCCGACTCGCGCGGCAGCTGGGTGTCGGAGTCCAGCGTGATGACGTAGCGCACGTCCTGCAGCGAGCGGGTGTCGCCGACGATGCGCGCGAACGCCTTGTCGGCGTCGGGCCGGCCACGCAGCAGTGCGTTGAGGTCGGCCAGCTTGCCGCGCTTGCGTTCGCGGCCCATCCAGATGTTCTCGACCGGATTCCAGCGGCGCGGCCGGTGCAGCAGCAGGAACGGGTGCGGTCGCTGCTGGTTGCCGACCGGTTCGGCGTAGCGCTTGTTGAGCGCGAGGATGCGCGCCTCGGCGTAGTCGACGAGGTCGTCATCCTCCGGCAGCGTCTCCTGCTTCGCGTCGCGCAGGTCGGTCAGCAGGGCGAACTGAAGGTGCGGGTCGCGATTGGCGAGGTAGCGCACCTCGAGGGCATCGACCAGCGAGTCGACGTCCGCCAGCTTGCCCAGCAGCGTGGGCACCGCCACCAGGGTGCGCGAACGCGCGTCGATGCCCAGCGTGTAGTCCAGCCGCGGCAGCGCCTCGGGCGTCACGCTGAGGGTGACGATCCAGTTGACCAGCGCCAGCGCGAGCTGGCTGGTGGCCAGCATCAGCAGCAACACCAGCGCGATGCCGCCGGGCGTCCACAGCTGCAGGTCGAGCTCGTGGGCGGCCTGCTGCATCGGGCCGAGCGACATCAGCATGGCGAACGCGAGGATGCCGCCGACGTAGGCCGGCAGCGGCGAATGGCCGTGGCGCCGGCGCCAGCCGCTGCGGTGCACGCCCATGGCCGCCTCGAGCGCCGGGCGACCGTTGCCGACGAGCCAGTAGCCCACGTGCGACTCCCGGTCGTCGGCGTCGCCGTCGCCCTGCGCGCTCGGCGCGGCGCGGTCGCGGGCCGCCGCGGCGGCGAGCTCGATCGCCTTGCGCGCCACGGCGGGTTCGTCGCCGCGGGAGGCCTTGGCCACCTTCTCGACGGCGTGGCGGTAGGTGTCGCGGGTGTCGAAGTCCATGCGTCCGTAGACGCCCAACGGGTCCTCGCGCAGGACCTGCTCGACGCTGCTGAGCGTCTCGACGAACTCGGGCCAGTGGGTGGCACCCAGCAGGCGCAGGCTGCCGATGCTGTTGGCCACCGACACCTGGCTCGCGGCCTGGATCTGGCCCTCGACGGCCACGAGGCGCTCGATCGTCTCGTTCTCGTCGGACAGGCGCTGCTCCATCCAGGTGAGCGGCAGTGCCAGCGCGGCACCCTGGCCCTGCAGGCGGCGCGCGAATTCGGCGACGAAGGCGCTGCTCATGTTCGGGTTGGCGCGCGCCATGTCGGCGATCACCAGGATCAGGTCGCTGGGACGCTCCTCGGCGGCCTGCAGCATGCGCGACGCCCAGGTCTCGGCCATGTCGCGTTCCTGCAGCGCCGCCGCCACCCGTACCGCCACGCGGCGCAGGTTCTCGATGAGCGCCAGGCGCAGCATGATCGGGAACGCCCACAGCTCGCCCAGCTTCAACGGCTGGCCGGTCTGGTACGCGGCGACGAAGCGGCTCAGCGTGCCGCGGCTCAGACGCCCGTCGGCGTGGGCGATGGCCTGCAACGCCAGGTCGTAGACGCGCGGCATGGTGCCGTCGCGCGCGGGGTCGGTGTCGGCCAGGCGCGGCAACTCATGGCTGTAGCCGTGCGGGAGGTGACGCCGCGCGGTGCGCACCTCCTCGTCGATCAGGTACATGTTGTCGAGCAGCCACTCGGCCGCCGGCGTGACGGGGCGGTCGTCGGCCACGGCCTGGCGCAGCTGGCGCGCGACGTTCTCCAGCACGCGCTGGTTGGACGCGAGCCGCGACAGCAGGCTGTCGGGGCGGTGCTGTTGCGCGAGGCGATGGCGGCCGGCCAGCTGCTTGCCGTGCGCCACCATCTGGTCGCTGCTGAACAGGGCGGCTCGCAGCGGCTCCTCCTCGTCATGCTCGCTGGCGCCGCGGCTCCACGCGAGCCCATGGAGCCACTCCGCGCTGTGCGAGAGCAGGGTGCGGATGGAGCGATCGGATCCCGTCATTTGCTTGTTTTCCATGGGGTCCTCGCAGGACCAATGGACGCGGCTGCGGCAAGTGGTGAGCCCGGCCGTTGCGCAGCATGCGCCAGGGGGCCTTGACGAGCAGCATGCGACCGGCGTAAACGTTGCGGCAAGCGGGATGGCACACCCCTTGCCTCATCAGGGCCATCCCAGGTCGCCGCTTCGTGCCCCGATCTCCCTTGTCGCAACCCGGTGCCAGCCATGTCAGCAACGCCTTCCGCCTCTGGAAAATCCGGCCGCAGCCCCTGCGGCGATGCGCTGGAAGTGCTGTCGCACGGCCATGAACAGACCCGCGCGCTGGCCGACGAATGCCGCCGCTTCGCGCACCACGTGGAATGCGACCCCGCGATGCAGCAGGTGGCCGAGGCGCTGTGCCGGGCGATCCACCGGATGGCCGCGCTGGAGGAGGAGCTGTTCTTCCCGGCCGCGCGTGCCGCGCTCGAGGCGTCGGCGCTGGTGGACATCGCCGAACTCGAACACGCCACGGCGCGCCAGATCATCCGCCAGCTGCGCGAGACCGACCCGCGCGAGCCACGCTACGAGGCGCTGGTGCTCGCGCTGACGGAATGCGTGGAGCGCCATGCGCGCCACGAGCAGGGCGAGCTGTTCCCGCGCCTGCGCGAGTCCTGCCTCGACATGGACGCGCTAGGCCAGCAGCTGAACGAACGCCTGTCCGCGGCGGACGACGGCGCCGCACGCATGGAGGAGCGGCGCCACGCCGTGCGGGCCGCGACGCACTGACGCCAGGGGCCTACGCACGCGCGGCGCGCCGTCCTACGGGACCCCGCCGAATGGGCACACGCGTTGCCTTTCGAACCCTGCCAGCCGGAGGCCGTGGATACGGTCACCGGCATCCGAACCGGACGCCTCGGCGCCCCAACGTACCAGGAGTTCACACCATGTCCCCGATGCACAAGTCCATGACGGCCCTGGCGGCTTCCGCCCTGCTGGCCACCGTCGGTTTCGCGACGGCGCAGTCGACCGATTCGTCGATGCAGGACCCGAACGCCGCCGCCCCGGCCAACAACCCGCAGTCCACCACCACCACCGACGCCAACGGCAACCAGACCACGACCACCACCACCGTCGACACCTCCACCGAGGTGATTCCCGCGCAGCCGACCGGCGTGGTCGAACTGGCCAAGCCCAAGGACACGGTGATGCCGACCGACAAGCAGCCCAACGGCCCGATGGGCATGGAGAACAACTTGATGACCACGGGCGTGGTCGACGGCATCACCCGCCCGAGCGTCGGCGACCACGCGACACCGCCCATCCCCGGACCGGACACGCAGGTCCAGGTGAGCCGCGAGACCACCACCACGACCACGGTGACGCCGCCGGTCGAACAGCCCGTCGCCACGCCGGCGCCCGCGCCCGTCGCAGCCCCGGTGACCGAGCCCGCGCCGCAGCCGGCGCTGGCGCCCAAGGCCGACCGCAACTGACCGGGCAGCCACTCCTGAACAACGGGCCCCGCGGGGCCCGTTTCCGCGTCCGGGGCGGACCCGTTTGACGCCTTGCCGGCGCGGTGGTCAACTGCATCCGGCCAACCCGCCTGCAAGAACGACCGCCGGCACGGCCTGCCTCCGATCTGGATGCCCCATGGGGTATCCAGGCGGGCGGCGCGCCCGCCGTCGAGCCGGCACACGGGTTGCCGGTGGGCCCCCACCGGGCCGCCACGCCCGTCCGATGTCCAAACGGAGAACCTCCCCCATGGCCAACAGCACGACTCCCGAAACGAACTTTCCCAAGGCTGGCGCGACGACGCCGAGCTCGGCCTCGCCGGCCACCCCGTCGTCCGGCGGCTCGGGGTCGCGCCCGCTGGGTGCCGCGGCCGGCGCCGCCGACGCGGCCATCGACCAGGCCGCCGACGCCGAGCGCGACGTGATGCGCCGCGTGGTACAGGGCGCGCACGAGGCCGTCGACCGCATCGCCGACAAGGCCATCCCGGCCGTCGAACGCCTGCGCGGCACCTACAACGACGCCACCGAATCGCTCAAGCAGCGCGCCGACCAGGCCATCGACCTGAAGGACGAGTGGACCGAGAGCCTGCGCACCGCCATCCGCGAGCATCCGATCGCCGCCGTCGGCACGGCCCTGGCGCTCGGCGTCATCCTCGCCAAGCTCACCGCCAACAACGATCGCTGACCCGCGCCCATGGACGACGACGCACCGGCGCCGCCCGAGGGCCCGCCCGACGAGATCGTCTCGCTGCCCAAGGCCATCGGTGCACTGCTGGCCGACCTGCCGGGCATCCTGACCGACCGCGTCCGCCTGCTGTCGCTGGAGTTGCGGCGGGCCACCAACGCGCTCGGCCAGATGGTGGCCCTCGGGCTGCTCGCCGCCATCCTGGTGGCGACGGCGTGGCTGGCGTTCTGGATCGGCCTGGCGGCCGCGTTTCTGGCGTTGGGCGTGGCCTGGCCGTGGATCGTGCTGCTGGTGCTGTTCATCAACCTGTCGGCAGCAGTCTGGTGCGTGATGCGCGTCAAGCGACTCGTGCCGCTGCTTGCCCTGCCGGCCACGTTGCGCCGCCTGACCGATGCCGACGACCTCGAGCACGACCTGCATCGCCAGCACGAGCAGCGCCGGCAGGGCGCGGCCGACCGCGCGCAGCAGCCAGATCAGCGCCACGATCAGCACAGGGAGCGCCGCGATGGCTGACCCGCGCCAGCTTCCGGCCCGGGCCGGGGAACCCAGCCTCGACGAACAGATCGCGATGGCGGAGCGGGCGGTCATCGCGCGCGACCTGCGCATCCGCCGGCGCACCGACGCCCTCGTACGCCACGCCAGGCACGAAGCCATCAAGCATGCCGGCGGCGGCCTGCTGCTCGGGCTGGGCACGGTCGCGTTGACCTGGTGGCTGAGCCACCTGAGCCGCAGGAACGCGCCCCCGCCGGCGCCCGAGTCGCGACAACCGGAACACAACACGTTCGAGCACCTGTTCCGCGATGCCGGCGTGATCCTGGCCGGCCTGCTGCCCATGCTGTGGCCGATGCTGCCGAAGTCGTGGCGGCGCGGCGTCACGCCCAACACGGCGGGCACCGTGCTGACCTTCCTCGCGCCCATCCTCGGCAAGCTGTTCCGGCGCAAGCCGCGCGAGCCGCAGGAGTCCTGACGGCGCGCCGCCGTCGGCATGGGGCTTGCCTGGGAGGGCCGCAGGGCCTGGTCGCAGTCCCCGTCCGTCCATGAAAGCCACCATGACCCACGCCCGCGGCCTTGCCGCCGCCTCGTTCGCCGCCCTGTTGCTGACCGCGGCGCCGCCCGTGCCCGCCCAGGCCAGCGCAGCGGCGATGACGCCCGCGGAGCGGCACGACTGGGAGAACCTGCACCGCGTCAGCCGGATCCTGGGCAGCGAGGTGCGCACGAAGTTCGGCGAGAAGATCGGCGACATCCGCGACGTCGTCGTCGACGACCGCGGCGCGATCCGGCTGGCCATCGTGTCCACCGGCGGCTTCCTGGGCGTCGGCGACCGGCTGCACGCCGTGCCGTGGGACCTGCTGAGCCCGGGCCCCAAGGACGACCGCATCCTCGACATCGACAAGGCGCGCCTGCAAGCCGCCCCCGGATTCACCTCCAGGACGTGGCCCAACCTCGGCGACGAGCGCTGGCTCGCCGACAACCGCCGCTACTACCTGCGCTGATCCACCTCCACCGACCTTCGTCCAACGAGCGACGCCCCTCGACCCGGGAGACCGACCATGAGACTGCTCACCAGCCTGGCCCTCATCACCATCGCCTACGCCGCGCTGAGCCGCGTGAACAAGGTGCACACCGCACGCAGCCACGGCAAGCCCGCTGCCAAGCCGGAGGCCGTGCAGACCTGGGAAGGCGAGGGCGGCGGACTGCCCAGCGGCGGCCCTGGCCCCGGCGTGAAGGTCGCGCCGGCCGCGGTGCCCGACCCCGACCTCGCGCACGGCGCCACCTGAGCGTCAGCGCGGTGGTTCGGCGCGCGCGACCCGGCGCCTGTCGCGCCGCTGCTGCACCCGACGACGCCGGTACAGTGCCATCAGCGGCGTGGCCGACACGCCATGCAGCAGGATCGACAACGCGATCGCCGGCAGCGTCGCGTTCATCAGGTCGCCGGCCAGCGTGGGCGACAGTCCCGAATCGATCACCAGCGCCAGGTAGAACAGCGAGCCGACGCCGCGGATGCCGAACCAGGCGACGATGCGCCGCTGCGTCTTGGGCAGCGCGCGGCCCGGGATCGTCAGGAACACGCTGAGCGGCCGGATCAGGAGCAGCAGCAGCGTCGCGTAGACGAGCGGCTCGCCACGCCACTGCACCCAGGGCATCGCGAAGCCCATCAGCAGCACCATCACCACCTCCGCGAGACGGCCGCAGCGATGGCCGAACCCCAGCAGCCGCTCGGTGAGCTCGTCGGGCTCGACGCCGGCGCGCGCGAGCGACGCCACGGCCTGCGGCGAGCGCCGGAACAACCCCAGCGCCGCGGCGAACACGAACAGGAAGGCCGAGGTCTCGGTCAGGCGCGACAGGCCGTAGGCCACGGTGATGATGCCCAGGTACATGAGCTCGTCCCAGCCCAGCCCGTGACCCCGGCGCTGCAGCGCGTGGATCACGCGCCCCAGCACGCGCCCGAAGGCCCATCCCAGCAGCGCGCCGCCCGCGATCGGCCAGGCCAGGTCGTGCCACAGCCAGCGCGTGCCGCCCGGGCCCAGGTCGCCGATGCCCAGCAGGCCGAGCGCCAGCAGCACGACCGGCAGCGCGGTGGCGTCGTTCAGGCCCCCTTCGGCGGTCAGCGCGACGCGCACGGCGTCGCGGTCGTTGTGCGAGCGGATCTGCACCTCGGAGGCCAGCACCGGGTCGGTGGGCGCGAGGATGCCCGCCAGCAGCAGCGCGCCGGCCCAGCCGAGGCCGGGCATCAGCCAGGCGCCGGCCAGCGTGGCCAGCGCGATCGTCGCCAGCATCGTGCCGCCGGCCAGCACCAGCGCGACGCGCCAGCCCTTGAGCGTCCACGGCATGCGCAGCTGCAAGCCCACGGCGAACAGCGAGATCAGGACGGCGATCTCCGTGATGACCACCAGCATGTCGGCGCGTGCCGGTGCGGTGGGCGGCGTCACCACCTTGCCTCGCACCATCCAGCCGGCGATCCAGCCGACGGCCAGGTAGACGACGGCCGGCGACAGGGGCAGCCGCGTCACGTGCAGCTCCAGCAGGCACATGCCCAGCAGCACTACGCCCAGCAGCAGCAGCGTGGCGGTCAGCATCGCGCGCGCCTCGTGCGCGGGCGGGCGGCCGTGCGCGTCACGCGCCCTTGCGCGGGGGCGCGAACTTCGCCTTCGGCGACGAGGCGGGCAGCGGCGGCGCCTCGGCCGGGCCCGTCTTCACGCCGGCCTGCGCGGCGCCCGGCACGTGCGACACCGCCGCGGTGCATACGTCGCGCTCCTTCTGCTTGAAGTCGACCAGTGCCAGCAGCGAGGCGAGCGGGTTGGCCAGACCCAGCAGCACGGCGGCGCCCGCGCGCGTGGCCAGCGGCTTGGCCTCGGGCCGGATGTGCGGCGCGTCGAAGCTACCGGTCACCTTCACCGGCGTGCGCAGGGCCAGCGGGCTGAAGTCGTGCGGATGGGCGGTCATGCGCAGGTCCAGCGTCTCGCTGGCCAGCGACAGGTCGCCGTCGATCAGCATCGTCGTGTCCTTGGTGTCGATGACGAACACCTCGGGCATCACCTTGCCGTTGACGAGGTCGAACTGCGCGACGGCGCATTGCATCGGCAGCTTGTCGTCGCCCTTGATGAACACCCCCAGCGCCTGCGCGACGTCGATGCCGGCCGCCTCCACGAGGATGTGCGAGACCGTGCCGTCGCGCACCCAAACGCGCGCCGTGCCGTCCAGCGAGGCCAGCAGCTGCGCGGTGGACTTGCCCGCGCCCTTGAGCTGCGCGTTGCCGCCGAGCGCGCCGCTGACGTAGCCGACGTCGGGCTTGTCGCCGGATCGGGCGTCCTTGCGCACCGCGATGTCGCGCGCCGTCACGAAGCGTTCGAGCTGGATGCCGCCCCAGCGCAGGTCGGCGGTCCACTTGGGCACCGCGGGGCGGCTGTCCAGGCCGATGGCGCCGCGCACCTCGCCGTTGGAGGTGCGCGCGAGCAGGTCCTTCAGGTCAAGCACGCCGTCCTGCAGCGTGATGCGGCCCTCCAGCGGCTTGAACGGCTCGAGCCGGGCCGTGCCCAGGTCGAGCGCGGCCAGCGCCACGCTCACATCGGCGTTCATCATCTTCAGCGAAGGAATGTCGAACTCGCGGTCGGGGATGACCCTGCCGGGCTTGGCGTTGGACGCGGACGCCGGCGCATCGGGCGGCGCGGCGCCGAAGGCCGGGCCGAGGTCGGCCAGCGCCAGGCGCGCGCCGCCCAGCCGGCCCGTGAGCACCGGCACGGCCGGACCGGTGTCGAACCTGAAGTCGCCATTCAGGCGGCTGGAGCCGATGTCCATCGCCGCGATGCCGGCCTGCCAGACGTCGCCGTTCTTGCGCAGCCGGCCGTGCGTGGCGAATTTCGCCGTGGTCGGCAGCGTGACGCCCAGAGCGTCGCCGACGGCCGCCAGCGAGGGCCCGGACGCCACGAACGTGGCATCCATGCCGCCGAAGTGCAGCAGGTCGGTGGCGGTGCCGTCGACGCGGATGCGGGTCTTGTCGGCGTGCACGTCCAGCCAGAGCGGCACCGAGATGGCCGAGGTATCGGACGCGGCGAGCGGCAGCAGGCCGCTGGAGCGCAGCTGGATCAGCAGCGGCGCCTTGCGGTAGGTGCCCTGGCCGTCGACCTGCAGGCCCGGCGTGTTCTCGTCGATCGCGATCGCCTGGCGCGCGGGCGACGCGGTGCCGCCCGAAGCCGCCAGCGGCGCCGAGCTCACCAGCGGCGCGGTGCCGACGGTGGCGATGCGCACCTGAGGCGTCGAGGCGCCCGAGGCGGCGATCGCGGCCGCCTCGGCCGTGCCCTCGCGCGTGGCCACGTGCGCGTCGGCCGTGATCTGCAGCGGCTCGTCGACCACGCGCACCTCGCCGTTGCGCACGTTCAGCCGCTCGAAGGTGGGCAGTTGCGGCGAGCTCGCCGACGTGGCCGGCTGGGCGGCGCCGAACTGCCAGTTCGCGTGGCCGTCGGCGTCGCGCTTGAGGTTCAGCTCGATGCCGTCGACGTCCAGCAGCTTGACGGCCAGCGGCTGGCCGGTGCCGCGCCATTGCTGCCACAGGGTGCGGTAGCTGAGCGCCAGCCTGACGCTGCGGGCATTCATGAAGTCGCGCGGCTTGCCGGCGTCGTCGACCAGCGTCGGTCCGCCGTTCGGCGCGGGGCCGACGGTCATCGCATCGGTGTGCGCGCGGATGGAGCCGAACAGCCGCACGCCGAAGCGTTCGCCGAACGACACGCGCCGGCCGAGGACCTGCGAGAGCTTGTCTTGCAGCGGATGGCGCAGGAACGGCCACTCGACGGCCTCGCACACGCAGATCGCCACGACGACCGCCACGAGCACGCCGAGCGCGGCCAGGCCGGCATTGCGCCAGCGGCGAGGGACGGGGCGGGCAGGGGGGGCCATGGCATCGATTCTTCTTGTCATTGCAATGAACGGTTCGCCGGACGGCACGCGGGCATGCACGGCGAGGGCGGGAGCGGCGCGCGCGCCGGGCTGGGGCGAGGTCGCGCGCGGGCCATCGGGCTTTCAGTTCGGTCCGCGATCCGGCCGCGACGGATCCGAGATGCGCCGCAGTGCCGCGGCGACATGGCCCTGGTGGCGCGTGGCGAGGTCGCCCAGCGACACGATTCCCACCACGCGGCGATCCGAATCGACGACCGGCAGTCGGCGGATCTGCACGTCGGCCATCTGCTGCATCGCTTCCTGGACGGTCTGCTCGGTGGTGCACCAGCGGGCGTGGTCGGTCATCACGTCGCTGACCTGCGTATGGGCGGGCAGGCCGGCGGCGGTCGCGCGGATCGTGATGTCGCGGTCGGTGATCATGCCGACGAGCCCGTCGTGGTCGTCACACACGGGCAGCGAGCCGACGTTGAGCTCATCCATCACCTGCGCGGCGCGCTGCAGGCTCTCGTCGGGACGGACCACCTGCACGTTGCGCGTCATGAAATCCGAGACTTTCTGCATGGGAGGCCTTGCGGTGGGACACGGGAGCGACCGGCCGGTCTTCGGGCGACTGGCAAATCGCGCTCCCATGGGCCGCCGCGGGCGGCGCGGCCTTGTGTCGGGATGCGCGGCGCGGTGTCAGCGGCCCGAGCAGCGCGAGCAGTCGTCGCTCTGCAGCGGACAACGCCCGCCGGGGCGAAGCCGTGGCCGCCCTGGCCCAGCGCTGTTCCAGCAGCGACGCGCGCGCCTCCTCGTCGGCCAGCATCTCGCCCAGCGCCAGCACCTTCGGATGGATGTAGGACTTGCGACAGACCGCCACCGTGTTGCGCAGGCGCGCGGCGACTTGCGCGACCACCTGCTTGGCCGCGCCCGGCACGCGCTCGCCCGAGCAGGCCAGGCGCGTGAACTCGAGCGCCAGCACGCTGCCGTGCCAGGTGCGGAAGTCCTTGGCGGTCACGTGGATGCCGGCGATGCGACTGAGGTAGTCGTTGACGTCGGCCGAGGTCAGCCTGTGGACGCGGCCGTCCTCGTCGGCGTAGCGGAACAGCTCCTGACCAGGCAGGGCCTTGCAACGGCGCACGACCGCGGCGACGCGGCGATCGGACAGCGTCACCTCGTGGCGCACCCCGCTCTTGCCGACGAACGACAGGCGGATCTCGTCCTCGCGCACGCCGGCGTGGCGCGCGCGCAGCGTCGTCAGGCCGTACGAGCCGTTGCCGCGTGCGTACTCCTCGTTGCCGATGCGGATGAAGGTGGTGTCCAGCAAGCGCACGAGCGTGGCCAGGACGCGCTCGCGGGTCGGGCGGCGCCCCTCATGGCCCTCGAGGTCGCGCTGCACGGCCCGCCGGATGCGCGGCAGCGCGGCCCCGAAGGCGCGCATCGCCTCGAACTTGTCCTGCCCGCGCTGCTGCTGCCACAGCGGGTGGTAGCGATACTGCTTGCGTCCGCGCGCATCGCGGCCGGTGGCCTGCAGGTGGCCGTTGGCGCGGCGGCAGATCCAGACGTCCTCGTAGGCCGGCGGGATGGCGAGCTTGCGGATGCGGGCCAGGACGGCCTCGTCGGTGATGCGGCGTCCGGCAGGGTCGACGTAGTGCACGGCGTCGCCGCGCCCGACCCGGCGGATGCCGGGCTCGGCGTCGCTGACCCAGACCAGCCCGTCGGGCACCGGTTCGGCGGCGGCCGGCGCGGCGCGGGAGGAGCCGGAACGAGGGGCGGTGGACGGCTTGCGCATGGTGGGAGGCATCGGCAGGCCGCGTGCCGCGGGCGGACGCCGGTGGGCGCGCCGCTTGCCGTCGACGCCCCACCATGACCGCGAACACCTACGATTCCCCGGCGCCGCGGCGCCCCGCCGCGTCGCGCGAGTACGGCGACGACGGATTCTTCCAGCGCCTGGCAAGGCGCCTGCGCGACCTGCTGATCATGGGCGTCGCCGGCCCCGTCACGGGCGCCTGCGCGATCGTCGCGCTGCACTTCGCCCTCGGCGTGCACCCCAGCCAGGCCGACATGGCCGCCGAAGCCGCGCGCCAGCGCGAGGCCGAGCGCGCGCTCGCGATCCTGGAAGACCGCTGGCCCGGTACGGCGAGCGGCAGCATCCCGCACGCGAGCGCGCCGGACGTGGCGCCGCCGCCCGGCATGCCCGAGCTGACCGCCGCCGACTTCCGCTCGGTCGAACCGACGCCCGACGCGCGCCACATGGCCGACTGGGTGGTGGCCCGCCACGACAACGGCCGCATGCCGTTCATGGTGCTCGACAAGCGCGACGCCCGCCTGTACGTGTTCAAGCCCAACGGCGAGCTGATCGACCAGACCCCGGTGCTGCTGGGCGCCGCCCATGGCGACGACACCTATCCGGGCATCGGCGACGTGCCGATCGACAAGGTCAAGCCCTACCAGCGCACCACCGCGGCCGGCCGCTTCGTCACCCGCCCGGGCCTGGACGCCGACCACACCGACGTGGTGTGGCTGGACTACGACGCCGCGCTGGCGATGCACCGCGTCATCAACAAGGTCAAGTCCGAGCGCCGCCTGCAGCGCCTCGCCTCGCCGAACCCGAAGGTGCGCCGCATCTCGTGGGGCTGCATCAACATCCCGATCGCGTTCTTCGACACCTACATCTCGCCGGTCTATGGCAAGCGTTCCGGTGTGACCTACGTCATCCCCGAGCGCAAGTCCTTTGCCGAGGTGTTCGAGCGCACGCCTGCGGGCGGGCAGCCGATGGTGGCCTCGACGGAGACCCTGGCGCCGAAGGACGTCGCCCAGCGCTGACGCCGGGCATCCGACGCGTGACGGAGAAGGACGCGCCCCTGTTCGCCCCGCGTCCGGACATGACGCCGGCGCAGCAGTGCCTCGCGCACCCGCGCGCGTTCGCGTGGCGCGTGCTGACCGGCTTCCGCGCCAACCAGGGGCTGCTGCTGGCGGGCGCGGTCGCGTACTACGCGCTGCTGTCCATCGTGCCGCTGCTGATCCTGAGCG
>Ga0209258_100617_pt1 | contig 28339 bp, 27 predicted proteins | sample Araplaol_mTSA_r2_FD_184281 | JGI IMG/M metagenome (GOLD analysis project Ga0209258, IMG submission 184281) | Arabidopsis root microbial communities from North Carolina, USA - plate scrape CL_Col_mTSA_r2 (SPAdes) (version 2) | ecosystem: Host-associated > Plants > Roots > Endosphere | place: USA...
GCAGATGCACAGCGTGCGCGCGATCGAGCTGCACTTCTGGATCGCCACCATCGGCATCGTGCTGTACATCGCCTCGATGTGGAGCGCCGGCGTGATGGAAGGCGTCATGTGGCGCAGCGTCAACAACGACGGCACGCTGGCCTACAGCTTCGCCGAAGTGGTCAAGGCCACCTTCCCGTTCTACGTCGTGCGCTTCTGCGGCGGCCTGCTCTACCTGAGCGGCATGCTGGTCATGGCCTGGAACGTCTGGAAGACCGCGACCGGCAGCAGCTATCGCCCGGTGCGCATCCCGCTGGCCGTCGCGAGCGCCTGAGCCTTCAAAGGAAAACACACCATGGCAAACGACTCCACGGCGACCAAGCCCGGGTTCTCGCACGCGGCGATCGAGACGAACAACTTCCTCATGATCGTGCTGATCCTCGTGGTCGTCGCGGTCGGCGGGCTGGTCGAGATCGTCCCGCTGTTCTTCCAGAAGTCGACCACGCAGCCGGTCGAGGGCCTCAAGCCCTACACCGCGCTGCAGCTGGCCGGCCGCGACGTCTACATCCGCGAGGGCTGCTACGGCTGCCACTCGCAGATGATCCGTCCGCTGCGCGCGGAGACCCTGCGCTACGGCCACTACTCGATGGCGGGCGAATCGGTCTACGACCACCCGTTCCAGTGGGGCAGCAAGCGCACCGGGCCGGACCTGGCCCGCGTCGGCAGCAAGTACAGCGACGAATGGCACCGCATCCACCTGAACAACCCGCGCGACCTGGTGCCGGAATCCAACATGCCGGCCTATTCCTGGCTGGCCGACGGCAAGGTCGATCCGGCCGCCATGGCGCCGCGCATGACCGCGCTGCGGCGCGTCGGCGTGCCCTACACCGATGCCGAGATCGCCGGTGCGTCCTCGGAAGTCGAAGGCAAGACGGACCTCGACGCGCTGGTGGCCTACCTGCAGGTGCTCGGCACCTCGGTCAAGTGAGGTGATGCCATGGACCTCGACCTTGTTCGATACGCCGTGACGGTGCTGTCCTTCATCCTCTTCGCCGGCATCGTCGCGTGGGCCCTGTCGCCGCGCAACCGCGCCGCGTTCGACGAGGCCCGCCAGCTGCCCTTCCTCGATTCCGGAGACCCGCAATGAGCGACTTCTTCTCGGCCGGATGGTCGGTCTACATCGCCGTGGTGACGGTGGCGAGCCTGCTGGGCTGCCTCGCCCTGCTCATCTCCACCAGCCGCACCCGCGTGGATCCCAAGAGCGACACGGGTCACATCTGGGATCACGACCTGCGCGAACTGAACAACCCGATGCCGCGCTGGTGGGTCGTGCTGTTCGTCATCACGATCGTGTTCGCCTTCGCCTACCTGACGCTCTATCCCGGCCTGGGCAGCTCGAAGGGGTTGCTGGGCTGGTCCAGCGCCAAGGCGTACAACGAGGAACAGGCCAACGCGAACACGCAGCTGTCGGCGGTCTATGCGCACTATGCCGCCATGAGCGCACCCGATCTGGCCCGCGACAAGGGCGCCATGGCGATCGGCGAACGCCTGTTCGTCAACAACTGCTCGGGCTGCCACGGCTCGGACGCGCGCGGCGGCAAGGGCTTTCCCAACCTGACCGACGACGACTGGCTCTACGGCGGCAGTCCGGAGACCATCGTCCAGACCATCACGCACGGCCGCCAGGGCATGATGCCGTCGATGGCGGCGGCCGTCGGCAGTCCGCAGGACGTCGACAACGTCGCCAACTATGTCCTGAGCCTGTCGCACAGTCCGCACGACGTCGCGGCGGCCGCCGCCGGACAGGCGAAGTTCGTGGTCTGCGCCGGCTGCCATGGCATGGACGCCAAGGGCAACCCCGCCGTCGGCGCGCCCAACCTCACCGACGACACCTGGCTGCACGGCTCGGGCAAGGCCGCCATCGTGCGCATGATCCAGAACGGCAAGACCAACGTCATGCCCGCCCAGGAACACCGGCTCGCGCCGGAGCAGATCCACGTGGTCGGCGCGTACGTCTGGAGCCTGTCGCATGGGGGCCCGGCAAAGTGACCAGGAGCGCGCGGCGATGACCGTCGAACCCGCCGTCACGGCGCCTGCGCGCCGGCCGGTGATCCCGATCGCGGTCGAGCCGGCGGTCGGGCTTTATCGCGCGGAAAAGAAGATCCATCCGCGCGAGATCCGGGGCCGCTTCACCACGTGGCGCTGGGTGTTCGTCGCGCTCACGCAGCTGGCGTTCTACGGGCTGCCCTGGCTGCAGCTCCACGGCCGCCAGGCCGTGTTGTTCGACCTCGCGACCCGCCGCTTCTACCTGTTCGGGCTGGTGCTCTACCCGCAGGACTTCTTCTACCTGGCGATCCTGCTGATCGTCAGCGCCTACGGTCTGTTCCTGTTCACCGCGGTCGCGGGGCGCCTGTGGTGCGGCTTCGCCTGCCCGCAGACGGTCTACACCGAGCTGTTCCTGTGGATCGAACGGCGCTTCGAGGGCGACCGCAGCGCGCGCCTGCGGCTGGACGCGTCGCCCTGGACCTTCGACAAGGCCTGGCGCAAGTCCGCCAAGCAGGCGAGCTGGGTCGCACTCGCCCTGTGGACCGGCTTCACCTTCGTGGGCTTCTTCACGCCGATCCGCACGCTGGTGCACGAAAGCACGGCCCTGTCGTTCGGCGCCTGGGAGTGGTTCTGGATCCTGTTCTACGGGTTCGCCACCTACGGCAACGCGGGCTGGATGCGCGAGCAGGTCTGCAAGTACATGTGCCCGTATGCGCGCTTCCAGAGCGCGATGTTCGACCGCGACACCATGATCGTCACCTATGACGGCGCTCGCGGCGAGCCGCGCGGGTCGCGGCCGAAGTCGCTGGCGCACGCCGACCTCGCCGCCGCCGGCAAGGGCGAATGCATCGACTGCACGCTGTGCGTCCAGGTCTGTCCGACCGGCATCGACATCCGCAAGGGCCTGCAGTACGAATGCATCGGCTGCGCCGCCTGCATCGACGCCTGCGACGGCGTGATGGACAAGGTGAACTACCCGCGCGGCCTGATCCGCTTCGCCACCGAGAACGGGCTGGAGCAGCACTGGAGCGGGCGCCAGATGCTGCGCCGCGTGTTCCGGCCGCGCGTGCTGCTGTACGGCACGGTGCTGCTGGCGATCGTCGCGACGGTGGCCACCAGCCTGGCGGTGCGGCGGCCTTACCGCGTCGACGTCCTGCGTGACCGCGGCTCCCTGGCGCGCGAGGTCCAGGGCGGGCGCATCGAGAACGTCTACCGGCTGCAGGTCATGAACGCCAGCGAATCGGCCCAGCACTTCCGGGTGTCGGTCGAAGGCCTGGACGGCATCGCCATCGCCTCCGAACCGGCACTCGATGTCGACGCGACCGGCGAACGCTCGCTGGCCGTGCGCGTCCAGCTGCCGGTCGCGACCGCCGAGGCCACGGGCGCCGGCATCCGGCCGATCCGCTTCGTGGTGCGTCGCGACGGCGACGACCGCACCCCGCTCGTGGAGCGATCCACGTTCGTCATCCCCCGCTGAACCTGGAGTTCGCCATGGCCCTTCCCGCCACGCTCGCCCCCGCCGCTCCCGTGCCCTGGTGGCGCTTCTTCACGGGGTGGCTCGTGTTCGGGCTGCCCATGGCGGCGGTCGTCGCGGCCTCGCTGTCCGCCGTGATCGCCGTGCGCGGCGCCGATCCGGTCGTCGACGCCCATCGCCCCGCCGCGCACCAGGCCGCGGACGAACAGGCCGAGCACGGACCGCAGGCGCAGGCGCGCCTGCCGGCCGAGTTCGCGCGCAACCACGCCTCGATGCGCAAGTGATCCCATCCAGGCCCCGGCCGACGACAGGAGGCGAGACGATGCGATTCCGGACCTTGACCATCCTCTGGCCCTCGTTCCTGATGGCCGGCGTGCTCGACGGCATCGTGTTCTCGCTCGTCGACCCCGCGGACAGCCAGCTGGTGCGCTTCGCGTTCGACGTGTCGCCGCAGGGCATCTACACCATCGCCTTCCTCGTGTTCTGGTCGGTGATCGCGTGCGCCAGCGGCATGACGGCGCTGCTGGTGGTCGAACAGGACAACGACGCTGCGCATTGATGCGCCGCAAGCGCCCGGCCCACCGGTGGTCGCACCATGGTGGCATGACCGACACGCCTGCAGCCATCGCCGTCGAACCGGCATCGCCCGGCCAGGTCCGGCATCGGCCGGTCCGGCGCGCGCCCGCGCGCTACGCGATCTATCCGACGGCCGAGCATTTCGACGGCCGCTTCGGCGCATCGCAACTGATCGCGGCGCTGTCCGCGCGCCGCGTCGCGTCGCAGACGGCGTGCACGCCGCTGGCCGTGCACGTCCAGGTGCCGTTCCATGACTCGCCGCATCGCGGCCCGCCCGCGCAGGCCGGCGCACGCCGTCGCGAGCGCGACGCGTCCTACCTTGACGCCCTGGAGCGCGAGGTGACGCTGGTCGTCGAACAGATCGGCCCCTGCCGCGCCGTCTCCCGCCTGCACATCGGCGGCGACTCTCCAGGGTGCCTCAGCGATGCGCACCTGGCCCGACTGATGGGCCTGCTCCGGCGCAATTTCTACCTGGAGCCGAGCGCCGAAGTGGCGATCGACGTCGACCCGGCGGACTTCGATGCGGCGCGCCTCGCGCACCTGCGCGAGCTCGGCTTCGCCCACGTCGTCCTGACGCTTTCGGATGCGGCGCGGGAAACGCTCGATCACGTCGCCGACCTGATGCACGCGTCCTGGGATCTCGCCTTCTCGGTGATCGATGTCGAGCTCGCCGACGAGGTCGCGATCGCGGCGCACCTGCTCGCCGACATCGCCGCGCTGCAGCCCGACAGGATCGCGCTGCCCGCCGCTGATCGACGTCCCGGCCGTACCGACGCGGCACGAGTCGCCGACGACGAGGCGGGCCGGGCGGTGTTCGGCTCGGAAGCGCTGTCCTGCCTGGCCGCCGCCGGCTACGAGGCTGTCGGCATGGGCTGGTTCGCGCTCCGTGGCGACGCCCTGGCGGTCGCGCGGCGCGAAGACGGGCTGCACATGACCTTGCAAGGCTATCGCCCGCAGCCCGACCACGACGTCCTGGGACTGGGCGCCGGCGCCATCGGCCGCATCGGCGATTGCCTGTACCAGAACGCCCGCACGCTGGCCGCCTACCACGGCGCGCTCGAGCACGACCGGCTCCCCGTGACGCACGGCCACGTCGTCGATGCCGACGACACGCTCCGGCGCGATGTCATCGAGGCCTTGATCTCGCGCGGGCACGTCGACTTCGACGACATCCTGGCCCGCCGCGGCGTCGACATGCGCTCCGCCTTCGCCGCCGAGATCGCCCGCCTCGCGCCGTTCGTCGTGCGCGGACTGGTCGAACTGCACGGCGATCGCATCGTCGTGACTCCGGGCGGACGGCACGCGGCCGACGAGATCGCCGCCGTGTTCGATCGCTACCTGCACGAGCGTGCCGGCCCCGCGCGGCCTGGACACGCCCCGCGGTGAGTGCCGCGCTGGTCGTCGCGGGGCTGGCGCTGGGCGCGGCGTCCGCACCGCATTGCGCCCTGATGTGCGGCGCCCCGTGTGCCGCGGTCACGCGCGGCGCGCGGCGCGAGACCCTCCTGTTCCAGGCGGGCCGGCTGGTCGGCTACGCCGCAGCCGGGGCCGTCGCCGCGAGCGCGGTCGCGGTCCTGGGCGGCTGGGCGCGGGCGACCCCCTGGCTGTCGCCGTTGTGGACGCTCACGCAACTGGCATTCCTCGCGCTCGGCCTGTGGTGGCTCGCGACGGGGCGCATGCCCGCGAGGCTGTTGCGCGACGGAACGGCACCGGCCGTGGCCGCACGCGCGCGGGTCGCGTGGCGCGCCGCGGGCGCGGGCGTCGCGTGGGTGGCGTGGCCGTGCGGGGTGCTGCAGGGCGCGCTGCTGCTGGCCTCGCTCGGCGGCGACGCGTTCGCCGGCGCCGCCGTGATGGCCGCATTCGCGCTGGCCTCGGCGCCGGCCTTGCTGGCGGCACCGGCCTTGTGGACGGCGTGGCGCCGCATCGCGGGGCGCGGACGCGCGGCTGCGGAGGTGCTGGGATATCGCGTCGCGGGCGCGGCGCTGACCGCGACCGCCTCGCTGGCCTTGTTCCACACGCTGCGCGATCGCATCGCGGCGCTGTGCCAGCTCTGACGCCGCGCCGCGCGCCGCGGCGCCTCAACGCTCCACGAACGCGCGCTCGATCACGTAGGTGCCAGGCACCGTCATGTTGCCCTCGCTGAAGCCGCGCGCCTCCAGGACGGCCCGGGTATCGGCCAGCATCGCCGGACTGCCGCAGATCATGCACCGGTCGTGCGCCGCATCGAACGCCGGCAGGCCGAGGTCCGCGGCGAGGCGGCCGCTCTGGACGAGCTCCGGGATGCGCCCCGTGCGCACGAACGGCTCGCGCGTGACCGTCGGGCAATAGACGAGAGCCGACCGGACGGCCTCGCCGAGGTATTCGTCGCGGGGCAGGTCGTCACGCAGGAGGTCGGCATAGGCGAGATCGCGGACGCGTCGCACGCCATGGACGACGACGACGCGTTCGTAGCGCCCGTAGGTCTCGAGGTCGCGCACGATGCTGAGGAACGGCGCGAGGCCGGTGCCGGTGGCCAGCAGCCACAGCGTCCTGCCGGGCAGCAGGTTGCGCAGCACGAGGGTCCCGGTGGGCTTGCTGCCCACCAGCACCTTGTAGCCCGGGCGCAGGTGCTGCAGCCGCGAGGTCAATGCGCCGTCGGGCACCTTGATGCTGAAGAATTCCAGCTCGGACGCATACGGCGAACTGGCGATGCTGTAGGCCCGCATCAGCGGGCGCCCGTCGACCGCCAGCCCGATCATCACGAACTGGCCGCTGTCGAAGCGGAATCCGGGCTCGCGGGTGGCGGTGAACGAGAACAGGCGTTCCGTCCAGTGGCGGACGGACAGGACGGTGGCTTCCGCGAATGCGCCCATCGGGTGTGTCTCCAGAGTGTGTCGACAGGGTGCGCTCGAAGCCGCTCCGGCGCCTTGCCCGAGCGCAAGAGGTCGGGACGACGGCGAGGACATCCGCGCTGCGTGGCCCGCTTCATTTGACGGCGATCAATCCGTCCGGTCGACATCGCGCTACCTTGCGAACCATGACACGCGCCACACCTCCCCGCTCCGCTTCGGAGCCGGACGTCCCCGAAAGCCATCCCGCCGCGGCATCGTCGCGCCCGATGCACGACGCCTGGCGCGTGCTCTGGGCCGCACCGGCGCTCGTCATGGTCGCACTGCGCATCTCGGCGCCCGATGCCTGGGCCGCGCTGGCGCTCCTGATCGCCTCGATCGCCGTCATGAACGCCGACGGGCTCGCACGATGCGCCGGCAGGCTCTCGAGGCGCCCGGCCGTCCGACGCGACGACGTCGGCGCGCCCGGGGCCGGCGACTGATTCGCCCGGTCGCGTCGCCGATCGGTGCGTCATGCTCCACCTCGCCCGACTCTTCGTGCCGGCTTGGCATCTGGCGTGCACGCTCGTCCTTCTGGGATGCGTGTCGACGGACGGGCGCGACACCGAGGCGCGCCGCGCGCACGACCTCGTCAATGCCTCCACCGTCACGCTCGCCACGTTCGGCGAGGGCGACGAGCACCCCGACGTCAGGCAGCAGCTTCGCGATGCCTGCGCCGTGATGATCTTTCCGCACGTCGGCAGCGCCAGCTTCCTGTTCGGCGGATCCGCCGGCGCCGGCATCCTGCTTGTCCGCGACACCGCCTCCGGCCAGTGGGTCGGGCCGGCGTTCTACGCGCTCGACGAAGCCAGCGTGGGGCCCCAGGTCGGGCTCGCCCGGCGTGAACTCATCGTCGTCATGCATCGCTGCGACGGGCTCGACGGACTGCGCGACGAGCGGGCCTCGCTGCGGATCGGCACCTCGTTGACCGCACAGGCGGCGGAACGCGGGCGCGGCGTGGAGGTGGCGCGCGACGTGCGGGCGTACTCGCGCGTCGAGGGGCTGTATGTCGGCGCCGCGCTCCAGATGGCGGTGCTCAGGCCGCGCAAGTCGCTGTCCGACGCCTACTACATGCAGCCGCTGACGGTCGCGCAGATCCTGTCGCCGGACCGCCCGTGCAGCGAGCCGCTGTCGCGCGAGATCCGCTACATGATCGAGTCGGCGACGAAATAGGACCTGCGTCCTCGCGGCAGCTCAATGCGCGAACAGGGTCGGAACGCCGAGGTCGGCGAGCACCTCGCGCGTCGCACCCCCCAGCAGCCGCTCCACGACGCGCGGCCTGCCCCAGGCCCCCATCACGAGCAGCTTGGCCCCCATCGCCTTCGCGTCGAACAGCAGCGCCTGGCCGACCTGGCGATCGACGGGCGCGAGCCGCACCTGCACCGCCATGCCGTGCCGCGACAGCCAGGCGACGGCACGCGTCATGTCGACGGGCATCGGCATGTCGGAGGGCGCGCCGAGGGGCAGCACGCGAACGAGGTCGACCGATGTCGCCCGCCGCAGCAGGGGCAGTGCCGCCGCCGCGGCGCGCGCGGCCCCCGGACTGCCGTCCCATGCGACGATCGCCTTGCCCTGGCCGGGTTCGAAATGCCCGACCCGCGGCAGGACGAGCACCGGGCGCGCACTGGCCAGGAGCACCGCGTCGACCAAGGCACGCTGCGCGGCCTGGTGCGGACCCGCCGATTCGGGAGCCCCCATCACCACGAGGTCGCTGCCCAGGGCATGGGAACACAGCGCCGCGGCGGCGGGCGAGCCGTCGCGGATCGCGTCGAACGTCGTCAGGCCCGCCTGTCGACAATGCCGCAGGAAGATCGACTCGCGTTCGAGCGCGGCATCCTCGATCTCGCGCATGCGTGTCGTCAGGGGATCGCCCTGCGCGAAGACGGGCGGCTCGCCCAGGGCCAGCGAAAGGTGGTGGCAGGACAGGCCCACGAGCCGCGCATCGGACAGGCGGGCCAGCCCGGCGGCGTATTCGGATTGCGCGCCGACGTCCGGGCCTTCGTCGATGTGCAGCAAGATACTGCGATAGGTCATGGCACCTCCTGTGCAGTTCCATTCTTCGACAGGCGCACGGGCCGGGCCTTGCGCCAGCGCAGGGCGTCCGACCGACGTGCCCGGCCTCGGGCGCGATCCCCCTGTGGTCGGGCGATCGGCCCTGCGATCACGCCGGCCCGGGGCCACGCGATCCGGGCGGCGACGCCCGGCTCACCGGCACGGGAACGCAGGCGGTTCGTGCAGCGCCTCCCACATGGTGAGGGTCCCGCGCCAATAGGCACGGGGCCGCCCGGCGATCATCCAGGCCACCTGCCCGGCCGTCGGCACGAGGACGTCGCCGCGGCGTCGCCAGTCCGACCAGTGGCCGATCCACGCGGTGTCGACGAAGTCGCGCCCCACCATGCGTGGCCGGTTGCCCTCGACGGATCGCACCAGGCCATCCGCGCCGAAGGCGAAGCGCAGGGTCACCGACGCGCCCGCCGCGGCGAGCTCGGCATCGGCGTGATCCGCATCGACCGCTTTCCAGCGCAAGCCCGGGCAAGCCGCCAGCGCCCAGGGAACGTAGACGGCCTCCGCCAGCCAACGCATCAGCTCGCCGCGTGCGATGGCCTCCGAGCCGCGCGCCGAGGCCACCGGCACGAGGCCCCACAGCCACGCGCCCAGCTCGCCCCTGCCCCGCACATAGGCGTCGACGACGTCGATCGACAGGCCCAGGGCGCCCTGCGCGCGGGCGGACCACACGAAGCCGGGCGCCCGCGCGGCCATCCACTGGCGCGACCGCAGGGGCCACCATGCCTCCCTGTCGAGCGACCGGTTGAGTTCCGCGCGGTAGCCGAAGCGTATGGCCATGGGCGCTGCTGCGGCCTGTCCCGACACCAGCCGAAGGTAGCGCGACACCGGCGGCGGCAGCGGCTGCAGGCCGGCCGCGCCCGCCGCGTCCGGCAGCGCCGCGGTCGACCAGAAGTCCGCGAGCAGGCCGCGCAGGCATGTCGGACCCGGCCGCAGCGACAGGGCCCTCGAAAACAGTGGGTGCACGCGCTCAGGCCATGTGCTGGCCGCCGTTGATCGCCATGTTGGCGCCGTTGACGAAGCCCCCGCGCTCGGACACCAGGTAGCCGACCAGCTGCGCGACCTCGTCCGGCTCGCCCAGCCGGCCCGCCGGGATCTGCGGCAGGATACGGGTCTCCAGCACCTGCTGCGGCACCTTCTCCACCATCGCGGTGCGCAGGAAGCCGGGCGACACGGTGTTGACGGTGATGCCCTTGCTGGCGAACTCGATCGCCAGGGACTTCGTGAAGCCGTGGATGCCCGCCTTCGACGCCGCGTAGTTCGACTGTCCGAACGCCCCGCGCTGGCCGTTGACGGACGAGATGTTGACGATGCGGCCCCAGCCGGCGGCCAGCATGTCCTCGATCACCGGCTTGGTCATGTTGAACATCGAGTCGAGGTTCACCCGCAGCACCTGCTGCCACTGCTCCTGCGTCATCTTGCGAAAGCTCGCGTCCTGCGTGATGCCGGCGTTGTTGACCAGCACCGACACCGGTCCGAACCGGCGACGGATGTCCTCGACCGCGCGGGCGCATGAATCGAAGTCGGCCACGTCGACCGGCGCCGCGACGAAGGCATGGCCCTCGCGCTCGCGCTGCGCGAGCCAGTCCCCCACATGGGCATTGGCCGGCGTGTGCAGGGCCACCACCGCGAATCCGTCGTCGGCGAGCCGCTTGCAGATGGCCTGGCCGAGGCCGCCGGTGCCGCCCGTGACGAGGGCGAGGCGCTTGTTGCTGCTCATGGGGGAAGTCCTTTCGTTGCAGAGGGGGCGCCGCGATCGGCGCACCTGCATGCACAGGTTAGGCGTGCCGGTGCGGCCTCCCGTTGACGCGGCTCAAGAGGCGACGCGTGGCGAGCGCGGCGGCACGGCTGCATGCCGGCGGCCGTCTACACGAGCAGCGCTGCGGCCCAGGCCGCGGCCACCTGCAGCGCCAGCCCCGCGACGATCGGCACCGCGAATCGCGCGCCGCCCGAGCTGAAGGCCAGGATAGCCTTGGAGATCGCATTGGTCGAGAAGGCGGCCAGGATGGGCCCGACGGCCTCATGGGCGGCGAGCCTGCCCGACGCGACGAGCGACGCCACCGAGGCCGCGGCCGCATGCGCATCGGCAAACCCGGCGACGGCGACGCCGAGCACAAGGCCCGTCCTGCCGAACCGGGCCTGCAGGATGAACGAGAGCCCGGTCAGGGCCGTGACGGTCGCCGCCAGGGCGATGGCCTTGCCGATGCCGAAGGCGCGGCCGGCCTGGACGTCGGGCTGGGTCGGCTGCCTGAACGCCCACACGCTGAAGCCGACGGCCAGGAAGACACCAGTGCCGCCCGCCGCGATCAGGGGCACCGATATCACGCGCACCGCATCGAGGCTGGATGCGGCGACCACCGCCGCGAGCTGGATGACCGTGGCGACGCAAGACATCAGCGCCCCTGAGACCGCCGCGCGGAACATGGCCGGGGACTGGCGCACGCGCGTGCCCATCGCTCCGACGGTCGCCAGGCTCGACACGAAGCCCGACGCGAACCCGGACGCCGCCAGGCCCCAGGACGCACCCAGCATCCGCTGCGCGACATGGCCGAGCGCGCCGATCCCCATGATGAGCACGACGATGGTCCAGGTCGTGCGCGGGTTGAATGCCTGCAGCGGCCCGACGTAGCGATCCGGGATGAATGGCAGCACCACCAGCGCCGCCGCCGCCAGCATCAGGCCATCGCGCCATTCGTCGTCGGTGATGGTCTGCCGGACGAAGGCGTGCAGGCGGGCGCGCGCGGCCAGGACGATGGTCGCGACCACGGCGATCGAGACCGCGGTCTCCGGCTCTCGCATCGACAGGGCCCCGAGGGCCAGGGTCAGCAGGAGCGCGGAACCGGTCGTGATCCCGGCATCCGTGACCGGACTGCGCGCATAGGCGACCGCCAGCAGCCCGGCCAGCGCCAGGATCATCGCCGGCAGGGCCCAGGCCGCCGCCGCCGTCGCCGAAGCGGCGCCCAGCAGGGAAACGATCGTGAACGTGCGGATGCCGGCCTGGATGCGCCGCGGGCCGCCACCCTTGCGACGCTCCCGCTCGAGTCCGACCAGCAGGCCGATGCCGACCGCCGCCGCCAGGGGGATCCAGGTGTCGGGTGTTTCGCCGGCCATCCGTCGTTCAATCCGACGCGGCGCCGGCCCCGGTCCACCGCCAGTCGCGGATCTCCGGCATGTCCTCGCCCTGCGCCTCGATCCAGCGGCGGTGCTCCGCGAGCCTGGCGCGGAACGCCCGCTTGACCGCCAGCTTGCGTTCGCTGACCGGCAGCCGGTCGATGGCCTCGATGGCCAGGTGGAAGCGATCGAGCTCGTTGAGTACCGTCATGTCGAAGGGCGTCGTGATCGTGCCCTCCTCCTTGTAGCCGCGGACGTGGATGTTGGCGTGGTTGCTGCGTCGATAGGTCAGCCGGTGGATCAGCCACGGATACGAATGGAACGCGAAGACGACCGGCCTGTCGGTGGTGAACAGCTCGTCGAAGCGGCGCCCGTCGAGCCCGTGGGGATGCTCCTCCCGCGGCATGAGCCGGCACAGGTCGACGACGTTCACGACACGCACGCGCAGTTCGGGCAGGTGTTCGCGCAGCAGCTGCACGGCGGCGAGCGTCTCCAGCGTCGGCACGTCCCCGCAGCAGGCGAACACCACGTCGGGCCCGAGGCCGTCCGTCTCGTTGCCGGCCCAGTCCCAGATGCCGATCCCCTCGGCGCAGTGCGCGGCCGCCTCGTCGACGTCCAGCCATTGCGGCGACGGATGCTTGCCGGCGACGATGACGTTGACGTACTGGCGGCTGCGCAGGCAATGGTCCGTCACCGACAGCAGGCAGTTGGCGTCCGGCGGCAGGTACACCCGCACCACCTCCGGCTTCTTGTTCATCACGTGGTCGACGAAACCCGGATCCTGGTGCGTGAAGCCGTTGTGGTCCTGCCGCCAGACGTGGGACGACAACAGCACGTTCAGCGAGGCGATCGGCCGCCGCCACGGCAGCCTGCCCGTCACCTTGAGCCACTTGGCGTGCTGGTTGAACATCGAGTCGACGATGTGCACGAACGCCTCGTAGCAGTTGAACAGTCCGTGGCGGCCGGTCAGCAGGTAGCCCTCGAGCCAGCCTTCGCACTGGTGTTCGGAGAGGACCTCCATCACCCGTCCGCTGGGCGCGAGGTGCTCGTCGCCCGCGCGAACGGGCAGCGCCCACTGGCGGTCCGTCTTCTCGAGCACGGCCCCCAGGCCGTTCGAGAGGGTCTCGTCCGGTCCGAAGACGCGGAAGTTGCGCGTCGATTCATTCAGCGCGCAGACGTCGCGCACGAAGGGTCCGAGGACATGGGTATCGCCGATGCCGCGCACGCCGCGCTGATCGACCCTGGCGCCGTAGTCCCGGAAGTCCGGCAGGCGCAGCGCGCGCAGGAGTGCGCCGCCATTGGCGTGCGGATTGGCACCCATGCGACGGCTGCCCTCCGGCGCCAGCGCCGCGATCTCGTCGCGCAGCCGCCCGTCGGCCCGGAAGAGCTCCTGCGGCCGGTAGCTGCGCAGCCATTGCTCGAGAAGGCGCAGGTGTTCCGCATTGCCGCGGGGATCGGCGATCGGCACCTGGTGCGCGTGGAAGCTTCCCTCCACCGGCACGCCGTCGACGCTGCGCGGGCCGGTCCAGCCCTTGGGCGACGCGAGGACGATCATGGGCCAGCGGGCGGACGCCGCGCGCTCCCCGCCGCGCGCCGCGCCCTGGATCGCACGGATGCCCGCCAGGCAGTCGTCGAGCGCGGCGGCCATCGCGTCGTGCATCGGCGCCGGCTCGTGGCCTTCGACGAAGCGCGGCTCCCACCCGGAGCCCTGCAGCAGCGCGACCAGTTCCTCGCGCGGAATGCGCGCCAGCAGCGTCGGATTGGCGATCTTGAAGCCGTTCAGGTGCAGGATCGGCAGGACGGCGCCGTCGTGCACGGGATCCAGGAACCGCGTCGACTGCCAGGCGGTCGCGAGCGGGCCGGTCTCGGCTTCGCCGTCGCCCACCACGCAGGCGACGATCAGTTCCGGATTGTCGAACACCGCGCCGAACGAATGCGACAGCGAGTAGCCGAGCTCGCCGCCTTCATGGATCGATCCGGGCGTCTCGGGCGAGGCATGGCTCGGGATGCCGCCGGGAAACGAGAACTGCCGGAACAGCCGCCGCATGCCGGCCTCGTCCTGCGAGACATCGGGATAGATCTCGCTGTACGTTCCCTCGAGCCAGGTGTTGGCCACCACGGCCGGGCCGCCATGTCCCGGGCCGCTCACGTAGATCATGTCCAGGTCGTGCGCCGAGATCAGTCGGTTCAGGTGCGCGTAGATGAAGTTCTGGCCAGGGGTGGTGCCCCAATGACCCAGGCGCATGCGCTTGATGTCGTCCGGCACGAGCGCTCGCTCGAGCAGCGGGTTGTCGCACAGGTAGATCTGGCCGACCGACAGGTAGTTCGCAGCACGCCACCACGCGTCGATGCGATCGCGAAGGTCCGTGTCGAGCACTGGATTGGATTTCATGGAGGCTCCGCGACTTCCGGTCAGGCAGGCCTGCATTCTTCGGCCCGATCGACCGGACGCCCTTGCGTTCGCGCAAGCGGCTGGCAGGGGCCGGGCCGCCTTCGATGCGCTCAGGCGGCGGCCAGCAGGTCCAGCGCGTCGCCGGCGATGACGCACTCCTCGTCGGTGGGAATGACGAACACCGCGACGGCGCTGTGCGACGCATCGATGCGCTGCGCGTGGCGCTGGTTGGCCTGCGCGTCGATCGCCACGCCGAGCCAGCCGAGGCGATCGGCGATGGCGGCCCGCAGCGCCGCGTCGTGCTCGCCGATGCCCGCAGTGAAGACCAGCGCATCCACCCCCTGCAGCGACGCCGCCAGCCGGCCCACCTCGCCCGCGCAGCGCGCGGCAAGCAGCGCCAGCGCCTCGGCCGCGGCCGGGCAGGTGGCCGCGTCGTGCTCGAGCGTCCGCACGTCCGCGCTGCGGCCCGACACGCCAAGAAGACCGCTGCGGTGGTACAGGAGATCCTCGACCTCGGCGGGCGTCATGCCGCGCCGCTGCAGCAGGTACAGGACCGCCCCGGGATCGAGCGCGCCGCAGCGAGTGGCCATCGGCACTCCGTCGAGCGTGGAAAAGCCCATGCTCGCGTCGACGCTGCGCCCGGCGCGCATCGCGCACAGGCTCGCGCCGCTGCCCAGGTGCAAGGCCACGACGCGGCCCGCCGCGAGCGCAGGGGCTCGCCGCGCGAGTTCACCGGCGATCCAGGCATAGGACAGCCCGTGGAAGCCGTAGCGCATCAATCCCTCCTCGTGCAGCGCCCTCGGAAGCGCGAACCGGCGCAGCAACGGATCCTGCGTGGCATGGAACGCCGTGTCGAAGGACGCGGTCTGGGGCAGTAACGGCCTCAAGGCGCGCACGGCACGCATCAGGCGGACGCCGTGCCCCTGATGCAGCGGTGCCAGGAACGTCAGGGCGTCGATGTGGTCGAGCGTCGCGTCATCCACGCGCACGGCACGGTCGAAGCGCTGTCCTCCATGCACGATGCGGTGTCCGACTGCGACGAGATCGCCCAGCGCATGGTGCGACTCCAGCTGGGCCAGCAGCGCGTCGATGACCTCATGGAGCGAATCGGTGACCGGTGCATCCAGCGGCAGGATGTCGTGCGCGCCGCTCCGGTGCAGCAGGAGGCGAAGGGGCGCGCGCAGCAGGTCCAGGACGCCCCGCGCCAGCTCGCGCCGGCTCGAAGCGTCGTAGAGGGCCAGCTTGATGGTCGACGAGCCCGCGTTGAACGCCAGGACCAGCCCGTTGGACGATTCGCTGCCTCTCCGGGAAGACCTGGCCGTACGCGACATGCGCCACTCCGATTGCTGCCCAATGGCGGCCTCCAGGGGCGACCGCATCGCCGGCAAGGCCGTTCGGCGGACGATTGTCCGGCCCGCCGGCACGGGCGCGTTGAGCGAGCGCAAGGCCTTCGGACGCATCGACCGACGGGCCGAGCGTCCGCACCGCCCGACCGCGGCCAGGCGGTTGACGTCGGTCAACGCCGCGCCGGGCTGCGCGCCGCATGCTTGCACGCATCGCATCCCACTCCATGAGGACCACCGTGAACGTCGACACCCAGCAACACCTGACCACGCTGCGCGACCTCCTCGGCTATCGCATCCACGAACTCGAGGCGGAGGTGCACGCGGCCGCGCTGCAGCGCGCCAGCGAGGCGGGTGCGGTCGACCCGGCCTCGGTCATCGATCGCAAGGAAGAAGCCGACGCGGAACAGCGAGCCGAGCTGCTTTCGCAGTCGGATCGGCTGGTGGCCGAGGCGCTGGCGGACTGCCGCGCCGCGCTGAAGCGCCTCGACGAGGGCCTCTATGGCGACTGCAGTGACTGCGGCGAGCCCATCCCGCTGCCGCGCCTGATGGTGCTGCCGCAAGCGCAGCGCTGCGCGCGCTGCCAGGCGGCGTTCGAGGGCGGCCGCCGCGTCGCCGCGTGAGCCCGCGGGCCGCGGCCCGCTTGCTCAATCCGCCTGCTCGAAAACGCCGCCGAGGCGCATGCGCCGCTCGAAGAAGCTGCGGCCCAAGGCCACCAGCTCGGCCGGTGTCGGCCGATCCACCGTGTCGCGCGCGACCACGCGGCGGACGGTCTCCGGATGGTGCTTGCGCATGTAGCGCTCGAAATCGGCGGTCGCCTGCTGCGCGCCGACCACGAGCACCTCGTCGAAGGCGTCGATGGCACCGCACACGGCGCCGAAGAACTCGTGCCCGTCGCGCACCTCGCTGTGGTGCTGCCGCGTATCGTGCCGGCGCGCATGCAGGTGGACGGGCTGGGACGGCTCGCTGCCCAGCCCGTGCAGTTCGGCCTGTGCGTGGTCGAGGCGGACGATGGCTTGCCTGGTGGTCATGTCGTAAATCCGGTGGTTGCGATCCCGCCATCGTCCCCGCCTGCGCACCCATGCGCCTTGCTCGGGATCAATCGGCAGGATCAGGCCGCGACGCGCACGGCGTGCCGACCGCGATGGCGCCCGCGGTGCCGATGGAACAGCCGCTTCGCGACCTCGGTGCAGGCGACGTACGTGCCCGTCACGCCCGCGATCGCCAGCACCAGCGCCGGCGGCAGGGGCACGAAGCCGAGCGGCGCCGCCAGCGGCGTGTACGGCAGCGCGAAGGCGATGGCCACGACCGCGATCGCGCCGAGCGCCAGCGCGGGGTGTGCCCGGCTCTTCCATAACGCGCCGCGCGTGCGCAGCACGAAGATCACCAGTACCTGCGTCGCGAGGGATTCGACGAACCAGCCCGAGCGAAACAGCGCCGCGTCGGCATCGAAGCCGGCCCGCAGCAGCCAGAAGGTGCCGATGTCGAACGCGGAGCTCAACGGCCCGAAGACGAGCATGAAGCGGCGGATGAAGCCTGGATCCCAGTCGTGCGGGCGCGCCGTCTCGGCCGCGTCCACCTCGTCGAACGGAATGGCGATCTCCGAGGCGTCGTACAGCAGGTTGTTCAGCAGGATCTGCATCGGCAGCAGCGGCAGGAACGGCAGCACCAGCGAGGCCGCCGCCATGCTCAGCATGTTGCCGAAATTGGAACTGGTGGCCATCATGATGTACTTCATGACGTTGCCGAACGTCCGGCGTCCTTCGACGATGCCGTCGCCGAGCACGGCCAGGTCGCGCCGCAGCAGGATCATGTCGGCGGCCTCGCGTGCGACGTCGACGGCGCCGTCCACCGAGATGCCGACGTCCGCCTCGTGCAGCGCCGGCGCATCGTTCACGCCATCGCCCATGAAGCCCACGACGTGGCCGCGGCGACGCAGCGCGCGCAGGATGCGGCACTTCTGCGCCGGCGAGACGCGGCAGAACACGTCGGTGCGCAGCGCCAGCGCCGCCAGCGCAGGGTCGTCCAGGTGCTCCACCTCGGCGCCCGTGAGCAGGCGCCGCACCGGCAGGCCGACCTGCGCGCAGACGTGGCGCGTCACGCCCTCGTTGTCGCCCGTGACCACCTTGACCTGCACGTGCAGGGCGCGCAGGCGCGCCAGGGCCTCGGTCACGCCGGCCTTGGGCGGATCCAGGAAGGCCACGAAGCCGACGAAGACGAGGTCGCGCTCATCGCCGGGAGCGACGTGTTCGCATCCGGGCGGCATGGGCCGCGACGCGACGGCGAGCACGCGCAGGCCGTCGCGGCTGAACGCATCGAAGCGCGCCATCGCCGACGCCCGCGTCGCGGCGTCGAGCGCGACGACGGCGTCCCCGCGCTGCAGCGACGTGCAGGCGGCCAGCACGTCCTCGGGCGCCCCCTTGACCACGAGGACCCGGCGGCCATCCTTGTCCGCCAGCACGGAGACGCGCCGGCGTTCGAAGCCGAACGGCAGCTCGTCGAGCTTGCGCCAGCCGGCCCCCTCGGCGCCGGGCGCGGCCAGGATGGCGTCGTCCAGCGGACTGCGCAGGCCGGACTCGAAATGGCTGTTGACCCACGCGAGCTCCAGCACGCGCGCGTCGGCCTGCCCGTCCACGTCGACGTGGTGCTCCACCCGCACGCAGGCCTGCGTGAGCGTGCCGGTCTTGTCCGTGCACAGCACGTCCATGCTGCCGAGGTCCTGGATCGCCGCGGGCCGCTTGACGACGACCCCGCGCGCGGCCATGCGCAGCGCGCCGCGCGCGAGCGTCACCGAGACGATCATGGGCAGCAGCTCCGGCGTCAGGCCGACGGCGAGCGCGACGGCGAACAGGAACGTGTCCGCCATCGGGCGATGCGCGTGCAGGTTCGCCAGCACCACCAGCAGCACGAGCATCGAGGTCAGCTTGACCACCATCTCGCCGAAGCCCCGCGTCCCGCGTTCGAACGCGGTCGGCGGCGGCGCCTGGCGCAGCGTTCCGGCGATGCCGCCCAGCGTCGTCGCGCGTCCGGTGGCGCAGACGAGCAGGCGCGCGCTGCCGCTGAGCACCGACGTGCCCATGAACGCCGCGTTGGTCGCCGAGGCGAGTTCGCCGTCGCGCCGCTCGACTTCGCCCGCGCGCTTCTCGACCGGCCAGGCCTCGCCCGTCAACGCCGCCTGGCGCACGAAGAAGTCGCAGGCCTCGAGAACCCGGCCGTCGGCCGGGACGAGGTCACCCGCGGCGAGCTGGACGACATCGCCCGGGACGATCTGGTCGGCCGGCACCTGCAGCGGTGCGCCGTCCCGGACGACGCGGGCCGTCAATGCGACGGAGGCCCGCAAGCGGCGCACGGCGTCGCCCGCGCGGCGCTCCTGCACCGTGTCGAGCACGATGCTGCCCAGCACGATGACCGCGATGACGACGGCGCTGGCACGATCTCCCATCGCCGCCGACACGCCGCAGGCGGCGAGCAGCAGCAGGACGAGCGGGCTGCGCAGGTGCACGAGCAGTTCGAGGAGCGCGGAGCGCCGGCCGGGCTCGTCCAGGGCGTTGGGCCCGGCGGCGGCCAGACGGCGAGCGGCCGCAGCCGACGACAGGCCGCTCGCGTCGCACGCCAGCGCCGCGAGCGCGTCGTCGAGCGGCGATTCCCAGAACGATGCTGCAGGCTGTGCCGGAGCGGCTGGATCCACGTTTGTCCTCGTCTCGGTTGCGGTGACGCGCCGATCGGCCGCGGCTGCCGTGGCAGCGAGCATCCCTCGCGCGAGCCCGGGGCCGCTTGCGCGGCGTCAACGCAGACTTCAGGGCACCAGGACCGCAGCACCGACCAGCCGGCCCGCGCGCAGGTCGGCCAGCGCCTCGTTGGCGCGCACCAGCGGATAGGTCGTGACCGCCACGTCGAGCGGCACGCTGGCGGCCAGGGCCATGAACTCGCGCGCGTCGCGCCGCGTCAGGTTCGCCACGGACAGGACAGCCCGCTCGCCCCACAGCAGGCGGTAGGCAAAGGACGGGATGTCGCTCATGTGGATGCCCCCGCAGACCACGCGGCCGCCCTTGCGCACCGCCGCCAGCGCCCGCGGAACGAGTTCGCCAGCCGGGGCGAAGATGATGGCGGCATCGAGCGCGACAGGCGGCGAGTCTTCCGAGGCGCCCGCCCAGGCTGCACCGAGCCGGCGCGCCAGCGACTGCGCCGGCTCGTCACCCGCGCGCGTGAACGCGTAGACGTTCAGGCCCTGGTGCACCGCGACCTGCGCGATCAGGTGCGCCGCCGCGCCGAAGCCGTAGAGGCCCAGCTCGCGCACGTCGTCGCCGGCCATGCGCAACGAGCGCCAGCCGATCAGCCCGGCACACAGCAACGGCGCGAGGTGGACCGCGCCGAGCGGCGTCGCCTCCTCGTCTGGCAGGGCGACACAGAACGCGGCGTTCGCCAGCATGTGCGTCGCGAAGCCGCCATCGCGCGTGTAGCCGGTGAATTCCGGCGTGTCGCACAGGTTCTCGCGCTCGCTGCGGCAGAACGGGCAATGCCCGCAAGTCCCCGCGAGCCAGGCGACGCCCACGCGCATGCCCGGCAGCGGCCATCGCACGCCCGCCCCGGCGGCCTCGACGATGCCGACCACTTCGTGGCCCGGCACGACCGGCCCACGCGAGGGCAGGTCGCCGTCGACCACATGCAGGTCCGTGCGGCACACGGCGCAGGCCAGGACGCGCAGGCGCACCTCGCCGCTGCCCGGCTGCGGATCGGGCCGGTCGCGTTCGACCAGCGGCGTTCCCGGCTTGTCCAGCACCATGGCGCGCACGTGATCCTCCTGTCGCGCGTTTCTCGCGAGGGCCGGCGCCGCGATCAGGCGACGCTCGCGCCCGCGATGTCCGCCGTCCGCACCAGCTCGCGAGCGCGACGCTCGTCGTCGCGCGAGCCGTGCACGAAGACCACGAAGCGCCTCGCCGCGATCTCCGATTCGCAGGCCCGGGCATCGTCATCCCGCAGGCCCGCGCTCGTCAAGGCCCCGGCGATCGCCGACACGCCGCCCCCGACGGCCGCGCCCTCCAGCGCGGCGAGCAGCATCGTGGCGAGCGGCCCCGCCGCCAGGATGGTCCCGGCGGGCGGGACGACGAGCGCGATGCCCGCCGCCAGGCCCCCCAGCGCGCCCCAGATCCCGCCCACGCCGATCCATTGGCGCAGCCGTTGGTCGACCGGCCGCGGCGACGCCTCGGTCTCGCCGCCGCCCACGACGGACAGCGCTCCCGGATCGAAACCCTGGCGGGCAAGCGCGTCCGCGACCGCGCGCGCGCTCGCGATGCTGTCGCACACGGCGACCACGGGATCGGCATGCACGGGCATGTCGGACGGGCGGCCCATCAGCAGGCACCGATGAGGGCCGACACGTGGGCGGCGACGCTGCGCGCCAGGCTGGGCAGGTGGTAGCCGCCTTCCAGCGAGGACACCAGCCGGCCAAGGCAGTGCCGCTCGGCGAGGTCGAGCAGCCTGCGCGTCACCCACTGGTAGTCCGCCTCGACCAGCGCGAGGTTGCCCATGTCGTCCGACCGGTGGCCGTCGAAGCCGGCGGAGACGACGATCAGCTGCGGACGGAACTCGTCGATCGCCGGCACCCAGCGGCTCTCGACGGCATCGCGCAAGGCCTCGCCGCCCGAGCGCGGCGCCAGGCCGACGTTGACCATGTTCGGGCCGGAGGTGTCGACCGGGAACGGATACAGCCCGAGCTCGTAGGTCGAGCACATCAGCACCCGCGGATCGTCGCGGAAGATGTCCTGGCTGCCGTTGCCGTGATGGACGTCGAAGTCGACCAGCGCGACCCGCTGCAGCCCATGCACCGCGAGCGCGTGGCGGATGCCCACGGCTACGTTGTCGAAGAAGCAGAACCCCATCGCCGCCGCGCGCTCGGCATGATGGCCCGGCGGGCGCACGCAGCAGAACGCCGTCTCGCACTCGCCGGACAGCACGAGGTCGGCGGCCATCACGACGGCACCGGCCGCGCGCAGCGCCGCGACCACGGTGTGCGGGTTCATGCGGGTGTCCGGATCGATCTCGACGTAGCCGTCGATCGGCGTCGACGCCATGATGCGGGCGACATGTTCCGGCGCATGCGCGCGGCACAGCTGCTCCGTCGTGGCCAGCGGCGCGTCATGGATGCTCATGAAGTCCAGGATGCCGTCGAACAGCAGGCGGTCGTGGATGGCGGTCAGGCGGTCCGGACACTCGGGATGCCCGGGCCCCATCTCGTGTCGCAGGCAGTCGGCATGCGTGACGTAGGCGCTGTGCATGGCCCGTCCCGCGCTCACGCCGGCGTCTCGGCCGCCTTGGCCAGCAGCACCGGAACGCTCGAGCGGCGCACCACCAGTTCGGCATCGCTGCCGAGAGTCAGGCGCTTGAGGCCGCGGCGTCCATGCGTGCCCATGACGACCAGGTCGCAACGCTGCGCGGCGATCTGGTCGACGATGACGTCGCACACCGGCGTCGCGCCGCCGTCGACGACCGTCATCTCGCACTTGACGCCGTCCTTCGCGGCGATGGCCACGGCTTCCTCCGCCAGACCCTGGCCGGTCTTCATGAGGATCTCGGCCAGCTCGCCGTAGTTGACGTAGGCCTCGCTGCCCATCAGCAGCGGCAGTTCGCTGACCACGTGGAGGACGACCAGCGTGGCGCCGGAGTCGACGGCCAGGTCGACGGCCTCGCGCAGGCCGGCGCGCGACGGCGGGCTGCCGTCGTAGGGAACGAGGATGCGTTTGTACATGTCGGGGCTCCTGTGCCGGATCGCCCCGGCCGGCGTCGCGCCAGCTCGCCGCGACGATCCGATTCTTCGCGGCCGCGGGAAATCGGCCTTGCGTTCGCGCAACTGCACGACGCGTGGGCAACGACTTGCTCCAGCGCAAGACGACGCGTACACGGCAACGCGAGACTGGGCGATCCATGCGGGCCGCCCTCGTGCGTCGCGAACCCTGCGCGCGAGCCAGCCTGTCCGTCGAGAAAGCGAAGCCATGAGAATCGATCATGACAACGGCACGGTGCCGGCCGGCGCGCGCCGCACCGGCGCGCGCGAGTTGCCGGCCAACGTGCGGACGCTGCCGGAGCTGCTGTCATGGCGCGCGGCCGCCACGCCCTGGCGACCTGCGTATGCGGAATACGACGCCACCGCGGACGACTGGCGAGAGACGTCCTGGCGCGAGGCCTCGGACGCCGTGCACCTGCACGTGCGGGCGCTGGGCGCCCTCGGCGTGGGCGAGCACGCACGCATCGGCATCCTCTTGCCCAACGGCTACGCGACGGTCTGCATCGACCTGGCCACGCTGGCGGGCGGCTGGGTCCCCGTGCCCATGCACGCGCTCGACAATCCGGCCAGCATCGCCTACATCCTCGGCGACACGGCGGCGGAGCTGCTGTTCGTGGAGACCCAGGCGCAGTGGACGGACATCCGGGCGTCCGGGCTCGTCGCGCCGTCGCTGCGCGCCGTCATCGTCCGGCGTGGCGATGTCGCGCAACCGGCAGGTGGCGAGGGCCCCCGGTTGCTGGCGTTCGAGGCCTGGCTGCGCATGGCGGATGCCGGCGCGACGACGTCCGCCTCCGCGCCGAAGGCGACCGATCTCGCGGCCATCGTGTACACGTCGGGCACGACCGGCCGCCCCAAGGGCGTCATGCTGACCCACGCCAACGTGCTGTCCAACGTGCGCGCCTGCCTGGCCCGGTTCGAGGCGCGCGAGGACGACCGCTTCCTGTCGTTCCTGCCGCTGTCGCACACGTTCGAGCGCACGGCCGGCTACTACCTGCCCATCGCGGCCGGGGCCTGCGTGGCGTTCGCGCGTTCGGTCGACCAGTTGCCCGCCGACCTGCGGCGCGTCAGGCCGACGATCCTGGTGTCGGTGCCGCGCGTCTACGAGAAGGCGCAGGCGCGCATCGACGCCACGCTGGCCCATTCCCTGGCGGCGCGCATCGCCTTGCGCTGCGCGGTGGCGGCCGGATGGCGGCGTCACCTGCGCCAGCAGGGCGCGCCGGGCGCCTGCCAGTTGTCGCAGCCCCTGGACGATCTCTGCAGCCGCCTGCTCGATGCCCGCGTGGGGCAGCCGCTGCGCGAGCAGTTCGGCGGCCGCCTGCGCGTGGCCGTGAGCGGCGGCGCCGCGCTGGCGCCTGCCATCGCGCGCAACTTCATCGGCCTGGGGGTGGAGATCGTCCAGGGGTACGGCATGACCGAGACCTCGCCCGTCGTGGCGGCCAATGCGCCGGGCGACAACGATCCGTCGACCGTGGGCCGGCCGCTGTACGGCGTCGAGCTGCTCATCGGGGAGCAGCGCGAGCTGCAGGTCCGCGGGCCCAACGTGATGCGCGGCTACTGGAACCGCCCGGAGGACAGCGAGCGCGCCTTCGTCGACGGCTGGCTCCGGACAGGCGACCAGGCCGAGATCGTCGACGGGCGCCTGCGCATCCTCGGGCGGATCAAGGACATCATCGTCACGGCCACCGGCGAGAAGATCGCGCCGCTGGACGTCGAACAGGCGCTGATGGCCGATCCGCTGATCGAGCAGGCCTATGTGTTCGGCGAGGGCCGGCCCTTCATCGGCTGCGTGCTGCAGCTGGAAGCCACGCGGTGGAAGACGCTGGCCCGCGAGCTCGAGCTGGATCCGGACGCGACGGGATCGCTGAGCGCCTTGGAGGCCCTGCGCGCCGTGGAGGCCAGGATGAGGACGGCCACGTCCTTCCTGCCGCGCCACGGCCAGCCGCGCCGGGCCATCCTGACGCTGGAGCCGTGGACGACGGCCAGCGGGCTCCTGACGCCCACGCTGAAGCTCAAGCGCAAGAACATCGAAGCGCGCTTCGCCGAGCAGATCGCGGCCCTCTACGGCCAGTGAAGGGGGCGGTCAGGCCGCTCGCGCGCTCGCGGGCGCCAGGCTCAGCGCGAAGCGCAGCACCCCGGGCTCGAGCGACGGCTCGAGCACGAAGCCGAAGTCGTGCGCCAGCGCCCGCATCGCCTCGTTGTCGGCCAGCACGTCGCCGACGATCCGGCTCGTGCCGCGTTGCCGCAACCAGTCCACCAGGCGGCCGAGGAGCAGGTGGCCGAGGCCGTGGTGGTGCAGGTCGCTGCGCACCAGGATCGCGAACTCCGCCTCGACGTTGTCGGGATCGCACACGGCGCGCACGACACCCAGGATCTCGTCGCGGCCGCCGCCGTCCGCGACGGCGACGAACGCCATCTCGCGTGCATAGTCGATCTGCACGAGGCGGGCGATCTCGCTTCGCGGCAGCGTGCGGCGCGCGCTGAAGAAGCGCAGCCGCAGGTCGTCGGGCTGGACGCGATCGAGGAAGGCGCGATGCAGGGCCTCGTCCTCGGGGCGGATGGGCCGCACGACCAGGTCGCGCCCCGCCCATTCGAGGTGCGACACCAGCTCCTGCGGATACGGCAGGATCGCGAAGTTGCGGACACCGGCCGGCGCCGCCGCGCTCAGGCGAGCCCGCGCATCGAGGGCCAGCACGCCGTGTTCGTCCGCCCACAGCGGGTTGACGTCGAGCTCCGCCAGTTCGGGCAGGTCGGCCTGCATCCGCGACAGGGCGCACAGCACGTCGGCCACCGCCTCCACGCGCGCCGGTGGACGATCGCGCCAGCCCGCGAGCAGGCGCGACACGCGCGTGCGGCCGATCGCCTCGCCCGCCAGCACGCGATTGAGCGGTGGCAGCGCGATCGCGCGGTCGCCGAGCACCTCGACGGCGGCGCCGCCCTGCCCCACCATGAGCACGGGGCCGAAGGTGGCATCGACGCTCGCACCGACGATCAGTTCCTGTGCATGGGGTCGGCGCGCCATCCGTTGCACGCTGAAGCCCGACAGGCCGGCCTGCGGCCGGGTCGAGCGCAGCGTCGCGAGCATCCGGTCCGCGGCCCGCCGCAGGGCGGCTTCGTCGGCGATGTCGAGCATGACGCCCCCCGCATCGGACTTGTGCGTGATGTCGGGCGACAGTATCTTCAACGCCACCGGGAACCCGATCTCGCCCGCCGCGGCGACCGCGGCCTCGGCCGTGGGCATCGTCCGTCGCGTCGCCACCACCGGGATGCCGTAGGCGGCCAGCAGCCGCTTGGCCTCGACCTCGTCGAGCATCGTGCGGCCCTCTGCCAGCGCCGCGGCCACGAGGGCGCGGGCCTCGTCGACACGGGGCTCGGGCGTGTCGCCGGGCGCCGGCGCCTCGAGCAGCAGTGCCTGGTTGCGACGGTACTGCGCCAGCATCCCGAAGGCGCGCACGGCCTGCTCCGGCGTGTCGTGGCAGGACAGTCCGGCCGCCTCGAATTCATGTCGCGCCTGCGCGACCGATCCGGCACCGACCCAGCAGGCCAGCACGCGATCGCGCCTGGGCTGCAGCAAGGGCAGGCAGGCGCGCGCGATCGCGTGGCTGTCGACGATGGCCGTCGGTGCATGCATGAAGAGCAGCGTCCCGGTGTCCGGCGCATCGAGCAGCACCTCCAGCGCATCGACGTAGCGCTGCACCGGCGCGTCGCCGATGATGTCGACCGGGTTGGCGTGCGACCACGTCGACGGCAGCCGGGCGGACAACGCCGCCAGCGTCGCGTCCGAGAGGTCCGGCAGCGCGATACCTTCGCGGGCCGCGGCGTCCGCCGCGACCACGCCGGCGCCGCCGCCGTTCGTGAACAGGGTCAGGCCCTTGTCCGTCGAGCCGGTCAGGCGCGTGAGCGTCTCCGCGCCCAGGAACAGCTCGTCGAGCGTGTCCACGCGCAGGACACCGGCACGGCGCAGGGCCGCGTCGAAGACGACGTCCGCTCCGGCCAGGGCCCCGGTATGCGACGCGGCGGCCCGCACGCCGGCCCCCGCCCTGCCCGCCTTGACCACGATCACCGGCTTGTTGCGCGCCGCGGCGCGCGCCGCCGACATGAACTTGCGCGGCGACTCGATCGACTCGATGTAGAGCAGGATCGCCCGCGTGCGTGCATCGCTGGCCAGATGATCGAGCAGGTCGCCGAAGTCGACATCCATGTGCTCGCCCAACGACACGAGGCTGGAGAAGCCCACGCCGCGCGACTTGGCCCAGTCCAGCACCGCAGTCAGCAGCGCGCCCGACTGCGTGACGAACGCCAGCTCGCCGGCCGGCGCGTCGGTGTGCGCGAAGCTGGCGTTCAGGTGCAGGTGCGGCGACAGCAGGCCGACGCAGTTGGGCCCCAGCAGGCGCATCAGGCGGGGCCGCGCGGCCTCGTGCATGCGCACCTTGTCCTCGGCACTCAGGCCCGCCGTCATGACGATCGCGGCGCGCGTCCCGCGCAGGGCGAGCTCGGAGACGGTCTTGCCGACGGCGGCCGGCGGCACGCACACGACCGCGAGATCGGCCGGTTCCGGCAGGTCGGCGCAGCACGCGAACACCTTCTCGCCATCGAGTTCGCGGTGCGCCGGATTGACGGCGAACACCTTGCCGGCGAAGCCGCCGGCGCGCAGGTTGCGCCAGACGGTGGCGCCCACCGTCGCGGGCCGGTCGGAGGCGCCGACCACCACCACCGACCGCGGCGCGAACAGCGCATCGAGGTTGCGGATGCTCATCGCGCCCTCCGCGGATCCCGGTGGGCATCGTCGATGGGCGCGGTGGTATCGCGCATGGCGGAATCCCTGGGGCTGTTGCGTCGCCCGCCACGATAGGCGCCTGGCGCGCGCGGCCCTTGCGCGATCGCAAGCCGGACGTCGATGTCGAGCGTCGACGTCCGCGATTGACGCCCATCAATTCCCGACGCCGCGACAGGCCGAGACTGGCGCTTCCAGACCTTGCAGGAGAGATGCGATGTACGCCAGGATCCTCGTTCCCGTCGACGCCAGCGCCGCCGCCGCGGCCGGCCTGAAGGAAGCAGCGCGGGTCGCGCAGTTGTGCGATGCGCAGCTGCGCCTGCTGCACATCGTGGACGACCTGCACTTCGCACCCGAGGCCGCGCTGCATCCGACCACGCCGGCTGCCGGCATGTCGACCGCACTGGAGGCGGGGTCGGCCCTGCTCCAACGGCTGCGCGACGATGCCATCCGCGAGGCCGCCGTCGTCGAGAGCGTGCTGGTGGAGAGCGCCGGTCGCCCGCTGCACGAGATCGTCAACGAGCAGGCGCAAGCCTGGCACGCCGAGCTGCTCGTGCTCGGAACGCACGGCCGGCGCGGCGTCGACCGCTTCGTGGCCGGCAGTGTCGCGGAGCAGGTCGTGCGGCATGCCGACGTGCCGGTGCTGCTGGTGCGCGCGCCGCAAGCCGGGTCGCAGGACGGCGGCCTGCAATCGATCGCGGCGGCGATCGCCTGACCGGCGCGCGCGGCCAGGTCGGGCCACCGCAATCGCCCGCCTTGCCGGCGAACCGCGGCTGCGCGCCCGGCGGCTGCCGGTCCCGCCCTGGCGGAACGTTGACGGGCCGCAAGGGAGCCCGCCGGCGGACGCCCTAACGTGGATGCATGCCGCCAGTCGCACGGGCTGGCACGAGCCGGGAGCCCCGCATGAAGATTCTTTTCGCCGTCGACGGCAGCGACTA
>Ga0209258_100620_pt1 | contig 28259 bp, 24 predicted proteins | sample Araplaol_mTSA_r2_FD_184281 | JGI IMG/M metagenome (GOLD analysis project Ga0209258, IMG submission 184281) | Arabidopsis root microbial communities from North Carolina, USA - plate scrape CL_Col_mTSA_r2 (SPAdes) (version 2) | ecosystem: Host-associated > Plants > Roots > Endosphere | place: USA...
ACAGAGCGGCAGTGCATCTATGAGCGATATCGAGCGTCGTCTGGCCGCCATGGGACTGGAGTTGCCTCCGCCTTTTCCCGTGCCTGCCCACCTGTCGTTGCCTTTCGATGTGGTGCAGGTGGATGGCCTGCGGGTCCTTGCCTCGGGACACGGACCCCAAGCAGCCGATGGTTCGCTGGCGGGCCCGTTCGGCAAGCTGGGCGCCGAGCTCACGGTGGAAGAAGGCTATCGCGCGGCACGGCTGGTCGCACTGTCGATGCTTGCGAGCATCAAGCGCAGCATCGGCGATCTGGACCGGATACGCCGGTGGCACCGTGTATTCGGCATGGTGAATTCCGCGCCGGGTTTCGCGCAGCAGCCAAGCGTCATCAACGGCTTCTCCGATCTCATCCTCGAGTTGTATGGTCGTGAGCGCGGCGGGCACACGCGCAGCGCGGTGGGCATGGCGGAGCTGCCGTTCCATATGCCGGTGGAAATCGAAGCCGAGCTCTCGCTCATGCCTTGAGTAGCGCGTGCCTGACTGAAGCTGCGGGCGCCATCACGCCCGAGGTGCTCCCGTTTGGTATGGTCGGACGAGTCAGCGCACCAAAGCCCCCGTTCCGCCCCGGAGGAGACCTCATGCATCGCTCGTTGCCTCGTTTTTTTCTCTGGATGACGTGCTTCTTCTGCTTCGCCTCGGCCAGCGCGGCATCCGGCGGCGCAGCACACTGGATAGGCGCATGGTCCGCGTCGCCTGATGCGGCGGGTCCGGCGGTGTCTGACCAGACCATCCGGCAAGTGGTGCGCACCAGCGCGGCCGGCACGGCGGTGCGCGTGCGCTTGTCCAACCTCGATGGCACGGCACCGTTGACGCTCGGCCCCGTTCGCGTAGCACTTCATACGGAGGGAAGTGCCATCGCGCCGGGCACGGACCACGCGGTGTCGTTCCACGGCAAGCCGACCATCACGCTCGCCAAAGGCGAGGCGGTGTGGAGCGACCCGGTCGAGATGGCGGTGAAGCCATTGCAGGAACTGGCCATCAGCCTGTACGTGCCCGCGAACGCGGGCGTGGCTTCCACCATCCACAGCGCGGCATTGGCGACGGCTTATCTTACGGAGCAGGGTGACGCCACGAGCTCGGTGCAGTTTCCTGGCATGGAGACGAACAACAGTCGCTTCTTCCTCACCGATGTCGACGTGGCCTCGGCACCGGAGGGCGCCACCATCGTCGCGTTTGGCGACTCCATCACCGACGGTGTCGGGTCCAATGCCGACGCGCAGCAGCGCTGGCCGGACTATCTCGCCACACGCCTCCAGGGCGATGCACGGTTCAAGGCTGTCAGCGTGGCCGACGCGGGTATCGGCGGCAATCGCATCCTGCACGATGATTACGGCCCGAGCGCCCTGTCGCGCTTTGATCGCGACGCGCTGGACAAGGCGAACGTACGCTGGATCGTGCTGCTGGAGGGCATCAACGACATCGGTAGCTCCGGCCCCCACGCCAAGGCGGAAGATCGCGTGACGGTGGAGCAGATCACCGGCGGCATGAAGACGCTGATCCAGCGCGCGCATGCGCGTGGCATCCGCATCTATGGCGCCACGTTGACGCCATTTGCCGGTGCTTCCTGGCCTTATCACTCCGCCGCCAATGAGGCGAAGCGCAAGGCGGTCAACGACTGGATCCGTCACAGCGGCGCCTTCGACGCGGTAGTCGACTTCGACAAGGCCATTGGCGATCCGGCGCATCCCGACCGGATGCTCCCCGCCTACGACAGCGGCGATCATCTGCACCCCAATGGCGAGGGCTACAAGGCGATGGCAGCGAGCATCGACCTCGGGCTATTCCAGGCGAAGCACTGAAACTCGCCTTGATCTGCGCTCGCTGATCATCCGATAGGGCGGATCGACGCGATCCGATCCTCAGTCGGCAGGGTGCAGGTCGTCCTGCGGCGAGGCGAACTGGTGAAGGATGCCGCCAAGACTGCGCAGGTCCTGGCTGTTGTGATGGGCGACGCGATGCAGCGGCGCAGCGGACCCGCCGCGCAGGAAGCCGAGCCACGCGGCAGGTGCCTCGGAACCGGGCAGGTCGTCTTCGCGTACGACCTGCAGCAACTGCCGCTCCGCGGTGGCGAGGCGGCAGTTTTCCCAGGCGCCGCGCCAGCGGCGTCGCACCGGGTGAAGCAGGTCGATGTGCATCAGGCCATCGAGTGGGCTGGCACGGCGTTGCAGGCGGAAGCGCGTCTTGAGCAAGGGCGCGTCGTAGGACTTGCCGTTATAGCTGACGAGCACGCTGTCGGGCTTCAGCCACGACGCGAAGCAGTCGAGCATGGCCGACTCGCCCGCGAGCGTGGTGATCAGCAACTGGCGTTCTCGGAAGCGGCCTTCGTGCCAGTCGCCTACGCCAATCATGAAGGCGCGTGTGCCGGTGCCGCCGGCAAGGCCGGTGGTCTCGGTGTCGAACAGTACCAGTCGTTCGGGGTCGATCCACGCATCCAGCTTGGCGAACTGGGCATGGAACAGCGGTGGTGCGGGCGGCCACGCGACGGTTGCCTCGCACAGCTGCAGACCGGGCGCGATGGTGCCGCCGGGCAAGTCCACTGCCGCCGTCGCGACCTTCGGCGGGGCCACGCGCGTATGCCGCCGCACGCCGAGCAATGCACGCAGATTGTCGGGCAGCGGTTCGGAGCGTCGCGCTGGCGCTGACACGGGCTCGGATGCGGCGGGCACCGACACGCCGGCTTGCCGGCGCAGGCCACGCAGTTTGTCGGCAAGCGTGCTCACAGGGCGACGATCAGATCGAGCACGCGCGTGGCGAGCGATTTGAGCGAGCGTTCCTGCTGCTCGTCGGCGGCAAGCACCGGGCCCACGCACGCGGGGCAGCCGGCATGGCAGTCGCAGCGATGCACCAGTTCGCGCGCCAGGCGCACGAGGTCCTCGCGTCGCTCGTACAGCGGGGCGCTCAGGCCCACGCCGCCGGGAAAGGCGTCGTAGAGGTACAGCGTGGGCACGAACGGTCCCTGCAGCACGGCTTCGTCCTCGCCGAAGCCGGCGCGCAGTTGCGCGCGGCCGTTGGCGTCGGGCGTGGCGAACCACGCACCGTCGCCGCTGCCGACGGCCTTTTGCAGGTCGCGCGCTTCGGCCATCACCGCCACGGTGGCGACGATGTGCAGTGCATGCGCCGCGGCGAGGAAACCGTCCAGCGCTTCTTGTCGATGGTCAAAGGCTTGTTCCAGCGCGCGCTGCGGCAACTGCCACCACACGGCGGTGGTGTGCAGTTCGAGGTCGGGAAGGTTCACCGGACCGTAGCCGATGTTTTCGTGCGTGTAGTAGCGAATCTTCTTGTAGCCCGCCACGCGACGCGCCACGTGCACTTCGCCGTGATGCGCGCTGCCGCGGCCAGCGGGCGAGCCATCGAACGCTTCAAGCACCTTGAGCTTGGTGTAGTCGATGGCATCGGTGTAGTAGTCGACCTGCGTGCGCGTGACGTACGCCTTGCGGCCGGTCCAGTCCAGCTTCTCCACCTGGTAGGGCACCGACTGGATCATGTGGATCGCGCCCTCGTACAGCGTCAACGAGGCCGCGCTGAAGTCCACTTCGGCCACGATGGTCTGCCGGCCTTCGGTGCGATCGACCACCACGAAGTTGCCGTCGGCCACCGAGCGCAGCGATACGGCATTGGCTGGATAGCTGTCGGCGATCCATTCGAAGCGTTCGCCTTCCTGGTGCAGCACGCCTTCCTCGGCCAGCACCTGCAGCCACGGCGTGGCGTCCTGCGGGCCGTACAGTTCGCCGTCGCGAAACGGCAGTTCGAACGCGGCGCAGCGGATGTGATCGAGCAGGATCAGCGGCTGGTCCGGCGCGATGCGCGCGTGTTCCGGCGGCGCGCCCTGGAAGAATTCGGGGTGGCGCACGAGGTATTGGTCCAGCGGATCGCTGCTCGCGACCAGTACGCCGAGCGAGGCCTGCTGGCGGCGACCCGCGCGGCCAAAGCGCTGCCACGTGGCGGCCACGCTGCCGGGATAGCCGTTGAGCACGACCACGTCGAGCGCGCCGATGTCCACGCCCAGCTCCAGCGCCGACGTGCTGACGATGCCGTCCACCTGGCCCGCGCGCATTTCGCGTTCGGCGGCGCGGCGTTCAGTCGGAAGGTAGCCGCCGCGATAGGCGCGGATGCGCGGCGGCTTGCGCGGATCGCTGTCGAACACGTCCTTGAGGTACTTGGTGAGCACTTCCACCATCAGCCGCGATTGTGCGAACACCAGCGTCTTCAAGCCGGCGCGGATCGCCGTGCGCGCGATGCGGTTGGATTGCGAGCGCGCCGAGGCGCGCAGGCCGAGGTCGGGATTCACCACCGGCGGGTTCCACAGCAGCACGTGCTTCTCGCCCACCGGCGCACCGCTCTCGGTGATGGCCGTGACCGGCTGCTCGATCAATGCGCTGGCGTGCTCGGCGGGATTGCCGATGGTGGCCGAGCACAGGATGAACTGGGGCGACACGCCATAGAACGCGCACACGCGCTGCAGGCGGCGCAGCACGTTGGCGACATGCGAGCCGAACACGCCGCGATAGGTGTGGACCTCGTCGATCACCACATAGCGCAGGTTCTCGAAGAACTGCGCCCACTTGGTGTGATGCGGCAGGATCGCCTGGTGCAGCATGTCCGGATTGCTCACCACGATGTCGCCATGCAGGCGGATGGCCTGCCGCGCATCGCCCGGCGTATCGCCGTCGAAGGTAAACGCCTTCACGCCCAGCCCGCCGGCCTGGTTGAGTTCCAGCAGCTCGGCCACCTGGTCCTGCGCGAGCGCCTTGGTGGGAAACAGGAACAGCGCCTTGGCGCGCTGGCGGATCGCCGCGCTGATCACCGGCAGCGTGTAGCACAACGATTTGCCCGAGGCAGTGGGCGTGGCGATCACCACATGCTTGCCGGCGGCTGTCGCATTCCAGGCCTGTGCCTGGTGGTCATAGAGTTGCTCGATGCCGCGCGAGCGCAGCGCCTGCGCGAGCGCGGGCGGCATGTCGCCGGGGAGCGGCGCGAAGCGTCCCTCGCGCGCCGGCTGCACGAACGCGCCGGTGATCCGATCCCCATAGCGTTTGGCCAGCCGGCCCGCCAGCTCGTCGCCCCCGAGCACGGGCGCGGCCAGAGCGCCGTCCTGGCGCACCGCGCGCCGGGCGAGAGGGTTGGGCAAGGCATTCATCGGTGCGCTCCGGCCGGCAGGGAGGGCATTGCAGCCGGTGGGCGTCTCATCAGGTGAGACGGGATACGCGCCAGTCGCCTGCCGCGCGTATCCGTTCGGCCAGGAAGTCGAGCAAGGTCTGCACCGCCGGCAGCATACCGACCCTGCGCGAGTCATCCGGTAGCAGTTCGGCCGGTTCGCCCGTCACGAGCTGGTCGATTACCACCGTGCTGGGCGGGTCCGCGCTGGCCGCGCCGTGGACGACCGCGCCGCGCGATCAGGTCTCCGGTGACCATGCATGGCGATCCCGGCGTCCGCCCGCCTCGGGCGGACGGTGAGCGCGGCTACTAAGTCTTTCCTAAGCGTCTCCCGCATAATGGGCGCCGTCCGCGCCGCCAACGGGAGCCAAAGGTTCGTGCACATCCTTCTGGTCGAAGACGACGCGCAACTTGGCGCCGCCATCCAGCGGGCGCTCAAGCGCCTGAACTACACCGTGTCTTGGCTGACGGACGGCCGTTCGGCGCTGAACGCCATCCGCGATCGCTCGGCAGATCTGATCCTGCTGGACCTGGGCCTGCCGGGCCGCGATGGCATTGATGTGCTGGTGGAGGCGCGCCGCGCGCACATCGATACGCCCGTGCTGGTGATGACCGCGCGTGACGGCCTGACTGCACGCGTGGACGGGCTCGATGCTGGAGCCGACGACTACCTCACCAAGCCGTTCCATGTGGACGAACTGGCCGCTCGCATCCGCTCGTTGAGCCGGCGCATGCGCGGTCTGGCGGTGAACCGCATCGACGTAGGTGTCTTGAGCCTGGACGTGGGTACGTCCGAAGTGATCTTTCGCGGCAAGCCCGTGGACCTCACGCGCCGCGAGTTCGCGCTGCTGCAGATGCTGCTGGAAAGCGCGGGCAAGCTGGTGCGTCGCGAAAGCCTGGAAAATTCCCTGTACGGGCTGGATCACGTGGTCGGCAACAATGCGCTGGAAGTGCTGGTGCATTCGCTGCGCCGCAAGCTCAGCTTCGAGACCATCCGCAACGTACGCGGCTTCGGCTACATGGTTCCGCGGGACCTCAAATGACGGCCGGCAGCCTGCGTTCCCGTCTGCGCGTATTGATCCTGGGTGTGATTGCGTTGGTGCTGCTGCCCTTGGGGGTGGTAAGCATCAAGCGCACCGTCCAGGAGGTGGGCGAACTGTCGGACGGCCGACTCGCGCAATCGGCGCGCACGCTGCAGACGATGATCGGCAACGTCGGCCTGGGTACCATCCGGCGCAAGGCGGGCGAGGGTGGCGTGGTGGTGCCGATCGAAGCCAAGTCCACGCAGGACCAGTCACGGCATGAGCAGACCTACGAATCCGAAGTGGGATTCCAGGTGTTCGACATGCAGGGTCGCCTGCTGATGGTGACCGGCAACATCGCCGACCTGCCGCCGCCCACGCTCGATCATGTCGGCTACGAGGACGCACAGCTGGGGCGCTACCGCTGGCGCCTCTTTACCCTGCCGGCCACACCCGAAGGCGTGACCATTCGCGCCGCCGAACGCTATGACAGCCGCCGTGACATCGCTCGTGCGCTGTGGATGGAATACGTGCTGCCGCCTTTGATCGGCCTGCCCGTGCTGGCCTTGCTGGTGGGCTGGGCCGTGCAGCGCGGTCTGCGCCCGCTGGACGAACTCGCCGCACTGCTCGCTTCGCGCAACCCGGGCAGCAAGGAGACGCTGGCCGTGGCCGATGCGCCGCGCGAGCTGGAGCCGGTATTGACCGCACTCAACGACCAGTTCGCCCGTCTGGAAGAAGCGCTCGAGCGCGAGCGCCGTTTCAGCGCGGATGTCGCCCACGAGCTGCGTACGCCGCTGGCGTCCACCATGATCAATCTGGAAAACGCCGAGGCCACGCGCGACACGCGCGAGGCGGGAGTGGCGCTTGCCGGCGCGCGCGAAAGCCTTGCAGCGCTGGAACGTCGCGTGGAGCAGCTGTTGTCGCTGGCCCGCCTGGACGCTGGCTTCGGCGATGCGGAGCGCGCCGTCGTTGACCTGCCTTCGGTGGCGAAAACCGTGATCGAGGAACTGTCCCCCTTGATCGCCGACAGCGATGTGGAGCTGGCGGTGGAGCTTCCCGACCGACCGGTGCATGTGCATGGTCATGAGGTCGCGCTCGCTGCACTCATGCGCAATCTGCTGGAAAACGCCTTGCGCCATGTGCCCGGCGGTGGCCGCGTGCAGTTCGCCGTGGGAACGGACCAGGGCAAGGCCGTGATCGACGTGATCGACAACGGCGAGGGCATTCCGCCTGAGCGTCGCGCCGCGGTGTTCGCGCGCTTCCATCGCGAAGCCGGCAGTCGCGGCGACGGCTACGGCCTGGGTCTTTCCATCGTGCAGCGGGCGGCGCAGCTGCATGACGCCTCCATCGAACTGCTGGATTCGCCGTTCGGCCGCGGCCTGCGCGTCAGCGTACGGATGCCGCTGGCGACCTGACTCCTGGGGCATGTTCTTGCGATGCCGACCCGCGGATCGCCGGCTGCGCTTGCTCCGTGGACTTCGATACGGCCAAACCGGCGGCCCTCCGGGGCCGCCCATGCCTTGCGGCACACAGCAAAGAGAAACCTAAGGCAATAACGTTAGGGTGTGTGCTCCCCTCCCGTTGCGTGCGGACCGCAGGTGCGATTGCCATTTCCCCAAGCATTCATGAAGGCTCATGGCCGCGCCATGGTCGTCATGGCCGCTCTTAGCATGGCCGGCTGCGCCACCTATCAGGCCAGGCCGCTGCCCGAACAGGCGGCGTCCGCTTCATCGTTGGCGCAGTTGCATGGTTATGACACGGCCACGCAGCCGTTCGACGGGGATACGGTCGAACGGCTGGTGCTGCTCAACAATCCGGATCTCCGCAGCGCGCGTGCACGCCATCAGGCGGCACAGGCGCAGCGCCAGCAGGACAGCGTCCTGCCCAACCCGGTGGTGGGCGGCAGCATCGGCTACCTGTTGTCGGGGCCGGGCGACGCCACCGCGTGGACCGCATCGATCACGCAGGACATCACCTCACTCATCACGCTCAAGCCGCGGCGCGAAGCGGCCAAGGCCACGGCGGACGAAGTGGACGCGAGCCTGCTGTGGGAAGAGTGGCAGACCATCGGCAAGGCGCGACTGCTGGTGATCGATCTCGTCGAAGGGCAGCGACAGCTCGCCTTGCAGCAAAAGGCGCTGGATCTTCTGACCCAGCGCGAATCCCGCATCACCAAGGCCATTGACGCGGGCAATGTCGATCGGGTGACGGTGGCTTCGGATCTGTCCGCGGCCGCCGACGCGCGCACCGCCTTTCACGATCTGCAGCGCCGCCAGCTGGACCAGCAACAGCAGCTCGCCGCGCTGCTGGGTTTGAAGCCTGACGTCGCCGTGCCGCTCGCCGCGTCGCTGGCGCCAGCGGATATCGATGCCGCGGCGATCCGGCAGCAGGCCGACAGCATCAGTCGCCGTCGTCCGGATCTGGTCGCCCTGCAGCTGGGCTATCGCGCGCAGGAGGCAACGCTGCGGGCCGCGGTGCTCGCGCAGTTTCCGCCCTTGTCGATCGGCTACGACGCCTCGCAGGACAACAGCCGCGTGCGCAACGGCGGGCCGGCGGTGTCCTTTGCGTTGCCGATCTTCGATCGCAACCAGGGCAACGTGGCGATCGCCAAGGCCACGCGCGAGCAGCTGCATCAGGAATACACCGTGCGCATGGCGACCTCGCGCGACGAAGTCGACGCCTTGCTCGATCAATACGCCCAACTGCATCAGCAACGCCAGGCGCTGGTGCCCGCAAAGGACGATGCCCTGCGTGCTTCCGGCCAGGCCCGGCGCGCGTGGCAGGATGGCCTGGTGGACATGCGTACCTATGTGGATCTCGAAGTCGCCGCGCTCAATCGGCAGGCCGCGCTGGTCGCCACCGAGCAGGCCATGCTGGAACAGCAGGCCGCGGCGGAACTGCTGGTCGGCCGTGGCATGCCGACATCACTCGAACAGGATGTGATCGCCCCATGATGTTCCGACAGCCATGGCTCGTACCTGCGCTCGCGGTATTGATGCTGGCCGCATGTTCCCGCGGCGAAGCGCCCGAAGAAGCCGCCGTCAGTGCCGCCGTGACGACCGTGCCGGTGCGGCAGGGCAGCTTGCCCGAGCTGGTGGAGGCCTATGGCACCGCCGGACCTTCCGCCGATGCGGCCCACGTGATGAACGTGCAGGCCGCGGGGCACGTTGCGCAATGGGATGTGACTGCCGGCCAGCCGGTGAAGCGTGGGCAACGCCTGCTCACCTTCGCGCTCGCGCCCGCGTCCGTCGCGGCCTACCAGCAAGCCCTCTCCGCACAGAAGGTGGCCGCCGCGGCGCGTGCACATACCGATGAACTGTTCGCGCAGCAGCTGGCCACGCGCGACCAGAAGGAGCAGGCCGACAAGGCCTTGCAGGATGCTCAGGCCAATCTCGATGCATTGGTGCAGCAACAAGGGCGCAGTTCGACCATCGAGGTCACCGCGCCGTTCGATGGCACGGTGGTGAGCGTGGATGCATCGCAGGGCGACCAGTTGCAGCCCGGCGCGCCGTTGCTCACGTTGCAGCGCGGCGATGGCCTGGTGGTGACAGTGGGCATGGAGCGCGCCGCGATGGGACGCGTCCAGTCGGGTGCAAGCGTCACGCTGGCGCCGCTGGATGCCGCCACGTCCATGCACGGCACCGTGCGTCGCATCGCGCGCGCGCTGAACCCGCACACGCATCAGCTGGACGTGGAAGTGGTGCCCGATGGCGCACTGGTGAACGGCGAGAGCTTTCGCGCCGATATCACGGTCGGCCAGTGGCAGGGTTGGCTGGTGCCGCGCGATGCCCTGCAGGGCGACGAAGCGGATCGGCACGTCTTCCAGGTGGCTGGCGGCAAGGCCGTGCGCGTGCCGGTGAAAGTACTGGGCGAGTCGGACGACACCAGCGTCGTCACCGGCGCTTTGGACGTCCATCGGCCCTTGATCACCGTCGGCGCCACCCAGCTCGACGACGGCATGGCGGTGCGGACGCCGGCGGCGGACGCCAGGCGATGAGCATGCCGTCGTTTCTCGCCCGGCACGCGCGTGCCATCGTCATCGTGGCCTTCGCGTTGGCGCTGGCCGGTCTGGCGAGTTCGTTCACGCTGCCGGTGGGTTTGTTTCCGCAAGTGTCGTTTCCGCGCGTGGTGGTCGACCTCGACGCGGGCGATCGCCCCGCCGATCAGACGGCGCTGCTGCTGACACGGCCCGTCGAAGAAGCGATACGCACCGTCCCCGGCGTGGCCAACGTGCGTTCGGACACCACGCGCGGTTCGGCCCAGATATCGGTCGACTTCGGCTGGGGACGCAACATGATCGCCTCCACGCTGCAGGTCGACGCGGCCATCGCGCGCGTATTGCCCAGCCTGCCGGCGGGCGCCACGTACAACGTGCGGCGCATGGATCCCACGGTGTTTCCGATCATCTCGTACGCATTGCAGTCGGACACGCTGTCGCCGGTGGCGCTGCGCGACCTCGCGCAGTACCAGATCGTGCCACTGCTCGCGTCGGTGGATGGCCTCTCGCGCGTGGACGTGCAGGGCGGCGAGACGGCCGAGCTGCAGGTGGATGCTGACCCGCGCAAGCTCGCGCAGTACGGCCTGGGTTTGGACGACCTGGTGTCCGCACTGGCTGCCGCCAATCAGCTGGAAGCCGTGGGACGCCTGCAGGATCGCAACCAGCTTTACCTCGTGGTGGCCGATCACTCGCTGCAGCACATCGAGGCCTTGCGCAAGGTGGTGCTCAAGAGCGATCCCCACGGTTGGGTACACCTGGGCGATGTGGCCGAGATCCATGCTGGCTATGTGCCGCAGTGGGTCAAGGTGAGCGAGGACGGCAAGCCCGCCGTGCTGCTCAACGTCTACGAGCAGCCGGACGGCAATGCCGTGCAGATCGCGGGCGCAGTGCGCCAGAAGCTGGCGGCGTTTCGCCTGCCTGCCGGCGTCACGCTGAAGAACTGGTACGACCAGAGCAACCTGGTGGTGGATTCCGCACACAGCGTGCGCGATGCGGTACTGATCGGGCTGCTGCTTGCAGCCGCCGTGCTCCTGCTGTTCCTGCGCAATCTTCGCGTGACGCTGATCGCCATGGTGGTGGTGCCGCTGACGCTTGCAGTCACCGTATTGCTGCTGCAGGTGTTCGGCATGAGCTTCAACATCATGACGCTCGGCGGCATCGCGGCCGCCGTGGGCCTGGTGATCGACGACGTGATCGTGATGGTGGAGCATGTGGCGCGTCGTGCCGGCACGGAGGAGGGTGGCGGCAGGGAAGCCGTGCTGCCGGCCGCGCGGGAGTTTCTCGCACCACTCACCGGCTCGAGCCTGGCGACATTGATCGTGTTCATCCCGCTGGGCCTGCTGGGTGGCGTAACGGGTTCGTTCTCCAAGGCACTGTCGCTCACCATGGCCGCCGCCCTCACGGTGTCGTGGTTGGTCAGCGCGTGGGTAGTGCCGCCCTTATTGCGCTGGCTGGTGGACTTCAAGCATTGGCACGATCCGGGTTTAACGCATGACCGGTGGTTGTCACGCTGGCACGGACGTCTTTATGACGGACTCGCGCGACGGCCAGCCTGGCTGTTGGCCATCGTCGTGCCGCTGCTGCTGATCGGTGGCATCGCCTACACGCACGTGACCACGGGCTTCATGCCCGACGCGGACGAAGGAGGCTTCGTGATGGACTACTACGCCAAGCCAGGCCGATCGCTGCCCGAGACCGAGCGTCAGATCGGCCAGATCGACGCCATCCTGCGCCACACGCCGGAAGTGGCGACGTTCTCGCGTCGGCTCGGCACTGGCCTGGGCGGCGAGCTGGGGCAGTCCTATCACGGTGACTACTTCGTGCGCCTCAAGCCCGACCACGCGCGTTCGACCGAAGATGTGATGAGCGACGTGCGCCAGCATGTCGAGGGCGAAGTGCCCGGCGTGCAGGTGGAACTGGCGCAGCTGATGGAAGACCTCATCGGCGACCTCACCGCGGTGCCGCAACCCATCGAGATCAAGTTGTATGCCGTCGATCCTGCGCGACTCGTGCCGCAGGCGCAGAAGATCGCCAAGGCCCTGGCCGACATTCCTGGCGTCGTGGAAATCAAGGATGGCGTGCAGCTTGCCGGCGACGCGTTGAGGGTGCAGGTCGATGGCGACAAGGCGATGGTCGAGGGCATGACGGTCGGTGCCGTCACGCAGGCGGTGGACAGTGCGCTTACCGGTGTCATCGCCACGCAGATTCCGCTGGCCACCAAGAGCGTGGGCGTGCGGGTGCGCATGCCCGACGCCATGCAATGGCGCCTGCCACAGCTGCTTGCGCTGCCCATCCGTGCGCCGGATGGCCATGTGTTTCCGCTCAGTCGCGTGGCGACGATCGTGACGGAAAACGGCCAGCCGCAGATCTCGCGCGAAAACCTGCAGCAGATGGTGGCCGTTACCGCGCGCATCGAAGGGCGCGGCATGAGCGCCGCGGTAGCGGATGTGAAAAAGCTGCTCGCCAAGCCCGGCATGCTCGACGCTAGTATGCGATATGAACTCGGCGGGCTGTATCAGCAGCAGCAGATCGCCTTCGTCGGGCTCACCAAGGTGTTCCTGATGGCGCTGGTGGCGGAGTTCGTGCTGCTGTTGTTCCTTTACGGCAGGCCCGGGCTCGCGGTCATCGTCATGGCGTGTTCGCTGTTCTCGGCCACGGCCGTGTTCATCGTGCTGTGGCTGAGCGGGGTAGACCTCAACATCACCGCGATGATGGGCATGACCATGATCATCGGCATGGGCACGGAGATGGCGATCTTCTATGTGTCCGAATACGTGACCCTCGCCCGCACGCTGCCGCTGCGCGAAGCCTTGCGGACCGCCAGCCGCGACCGCCTGCGTCCGATCACCATGACCACCCTGGCGGCCATCCTCACCCTGCTGCCCCTGGCGCTCGCACTCGGCGCGGGTGCCGGCATCCAGCAGCCGCTGGCCATCGCCATCATCGCGGGCCTGACCTTGCAGTACCCGCTGGTGTTGCTGGTGCTGCCGACGCTGATCGGCCTTGCGTCCCGGCATTCACATGAACCTGATGAAAGGCATGTGACAAAGGGCTTGCAGTAAGGGGCCGTAAAGCCGTTGTCGCCTTGCCTGGCCGTCCGCAGCGCCATGCAGGGCGGCATGCCATATCCCGATAAGAATCCCGTAAGCAAGGCCACGCAAGATTGACGGCATGGACTTCAGGCTTGCTCGTGACGGTCAGTTGAAAATTCCACCCGCGCTGTGGCTGCTCGTGTTGCTGCCGCTGCTGGTGGTGCTGCCACCGGTGCCCATCGACGAAACCCGCTATCTGAGCATTGCATGGGAGATGCGCCAGACCGGCAGCTGGATCACGCTGCACCTCAATGGCGCGCCCTATTTCGACAAGCCGCCGCTGCTGTTCTGGCTGTTGAACCTGGCCTGGAGCGTGCTCGGCGTTTCGTTGTGGTCATCGCGTGTCCTGGTCGCCCTGTGTGGCGTCGGCTGCGTGGCCTTGTGCCAACGCCTGGAACAGCGGCTTTCACCGCAGAACGCCGGACAGGCGCCCTGGCTGCTGCTCGGCCTGATCTTCCTGGTGCTGTTCACCGGCGTGGTGATGTTCGATGTGCTGCTATGCCTGTGCGTGCTGCTGGGCTTCGTGGCCATCGCGGATTACGTGAGGGAAGGGCGGCACGCTGCGTTGTGGCTGCTGTTTGCGGCGAGCGCGCTTGGCTTGCTCGCGAAAGGCCCGGTGATGCTGCTGCATCTGGCGGGGCCCATCCTGCTGGCGCCGTGGTGGTCCGCCGACGGGCAACGCGCATCGTGGCGCCGCGTGCTGGCGATGCTGTTGGTGGCCGTCCTGGGCGGCATGCCGGTGCTGGGCTGGGCGTGGGCAGCAGTGCAGCATCTCAGCGCGGCGGACGCCGACAACCTGCTGCTGCGCCAGACGGCCGGACGCGTGGTGCAGAGCTTCGCGCATAACCGGCCGGTGTGGTGGTATCTGCCGTGGGTGCCTGTGCTGCTGTTTCCATGGCCGCTGCTGCTGCGCTGGCGCCGCGTGCCGGGCGCCATGCGCGCCTCGCGCCTCTCACGCGCTGCCCGGTTCGGCGTGTGTGCTTCGGTGCCCGGCCTGATCGCGTTCTGCGTGGTGAGCGGCAAACAACTCCATTACCTGCTGCCGCTGATGCCCGGCGCCGTCATCCTGCTCGGTGCGTGGCTCAGGAGCGCGCCTGACTTGCTGGATATCCGGCGCATGTGGGTATGGATTGCCGTGATCGCCGGCGTGCTCGCCTGGGCGATGTTTGGTCCCGAGCCGATCGGCCGCGGCATTCTTCAACGCCACACCGTCATAGGGCTTTATCTGCTGGCCGCCGGTTGCCTGCTGGCGGGCGCGGTCTTGCTGATCGCAAGCCGTGGCCTGCGCATCGAGCAGCGTGCGGCGGTGGTCGCCCTGCTGTTGACGCTGGCGTCGCTGCCGCTGATCAGGCTACAGGCCTTGGGCGCGATGGACGCACGCGGCATCGCCCAGCGCATCGTCGAGCTGCAGGCGCAGGGCGTGCCTGTCGCGCGCATACCCAACGACCCGGGCGTAATCACCTTCCTCGCCCAATTGCCGGCGCCCTTGCCGGAAGCGGCCCGGCCTTCAGCTTGGGCGAGAGAACACCCCAACGGGATGATGTTTGCCTACATGGGGCGCGGATCAGCGCCGGAAGGAACGCAAAACGCCGTCAGGCTAGCCAACGGCTGGGTCGGGCTGATGCCTTCGCCGGTCGTCGAGGCCAACGCGGCATTGCTCGACCGGTTGGCGCCCCAGTCTGGGGATTGACGTGCTGATCTGATCGCTCTGCACCGCAGCGCGGCGAGGCTGCCAGCCGGCCGATCAGTGCGGCAGGCCGGCAAGGCGTTCGCCGTGTACGGCTTCGCGCAGGGCTGCCACGCCAGGTTCGGAGGCGGCGTCCATGTCGTCGCCGTACATCACGCGGTTGCGGCCATCGCGCTTGGCGCGATAAAGCGCGTTGTCGGCGTCGATCATCAGCTGGCGCAGTTCATAACCGCTGCGGTCGGTGCACGCCACGCCGAAGCTCGCCGAAATCACCACGTGCCGCGTTTCGCCCCACAGCGGTGTCGCGGCAATGGCCTGGCGAATCCGCTCGGAACGTTCCTGCGCCTGCGTCGCCGTGCAGTCCGGAAACAGGATCGCGAATTCCTCGCCACCCAGCCGTCCAAACAGTTCGTTGCGCCGAAGGTGCTGCTGGCAGGCCGCTACGGCGCGCTTGAGCACCAGGTCTCCGATGACGTGGCCATGCGTATCGTTGACGAGCTTGAAGTGATCCAGATCCATCAACACCAGGCACACACTGCGCGTGGTGCGAGCAGCCTGGCGCAGCGTCTGTTCCGCCTCGTCGACGAAATGCTGGCGGCTACAGATATGCGTGAGGCTGTCCTGCGTCGCCAAGCGCTTGAAGCGCAACTGCGAGCGCTTGGTGCGCAACAGCCAGAAACCGGCCGAGGCGAGCACGGTGAGCAGCAGGGCGATATACAGCCGACTGGTTTCCATCGCCTTGTGGTCCAGCTGGCGCTGCAGCTGCAGGATCTGGTTTTGGCGGTTAAGCGTATCGACTTGGCTTTTCTGGGTCTGCACCTGTTGTTTGATGGTTTCGTAGGCCAAGGCGCCGGCGGTAACGTCGTTGAGGTAGCCCTTGTCCGCTTCCATGTATTTTTCATGGTAAGCCAGTGCATCACTCGCATGGCCAAGGCGGTTTTCGATCTGGAAAAGGAGCTTGTACGCACGGCTTAGCGGATCGCTGTATGCGTTCTCAACTTTTCCGTCAACCGTGGCGAGGGCAAACTTGCGGGCTTTGACGAGATCCCCCAGGCCAAAATAACCCTCGGCGAGTTGTACGTTGAAGTACTGCATGAGGCCGGGGTATTTGTAGCTTTGTACCTCGGCGTAATTCTCTTCTAGCAGGCGAATGGCGTCGGTGAGCAGACCCTTCTGCAAATAGAAGCCCGCCATATCGCTACGGACGGCGTTTGCATAGAGAGAATCGTTGCCCTGGGTGCACAGGGTGACGCCTTCCTGAAATTGGGCAGGCGCCAGTTGCGTATTGTTGCTATGGAATAGTGCCTGGAGTCTGTAGCGTGTGGCGTGGCAAGCATTGCTGTCGGGTGGAACGTTCTGCAACATTTGCTCGGCGTATCCGACGGCCTGTTCGTAGTGGTGCGAAACGATCAGGAATTGTGCGGCCTCACCCATGGCAGCGTAGCGTGCACCCTTGTCTGAAACTTGTGGGAGCAGCTCGGTCAGGCGATTCAGCTGAATGAACGCTTCATCATATCGATGCGCGAAACCGAAGATGTTCACCATGGTGGCCATGGCGCGCAGACGCAATGCCATATCCGGCGCCTGCTCAGCGATCGCCCGCAAGGAGCTTATGGCTCGGGCTTCATTTCCTTCAAATACAGCCTGCCAGGCGTCCAAGTAGCGCAGCGCCCATTGCTGGTCGACCGGCAGGCTGTCCGCTATGCCGTGGAGTTGCGCAAGGATTCTCAAGAACTCGTCGTGGTCCGACGTCTTGATGCTGAAGGCGCGCTGCAGCAATTGCTCGGGCGGAGTGGACGTTGACATGGCCATGCAGGCCATGCCAACACAGATGCCCGTGAGAGCGATAATGCTCCCTACGAACTTCCGACTCGTTTTGGCAAGCCGGAGCACAAAGCGCTCAGGCTGGCGAGATGAGCGAACGGGAGGTGACGGAGAAGGTCGCTAAGGCATCCTTCTGTTCCTCGCCCTCGCCCTCGCCCTCTTCTTCTTCCTCTTCCTCGCGGCCGGGGTTCTCAAGGGTATGGAACATCGGCCTCAGATCCAGAAGAGAGTAGAGATCGTTGGTGCTGCGAGCGATGATGGCTGCGCCGAGAGCGGAATCGATCCGCGACTCCTCTAGCGCCTGTGCAATATCTTCTTGCGAGGCATGACGCAACTGGGCATCCGCGCCCATTCGTTCAAGAAACTCGATAACGCTCGACATAGCTAGTTTTCCCCCTGATGGTCGTTTACAGCGACACAACCCCCCTGATTTGCCGGTCCCCCCTCCCCGAGGAGCACTGGGAGAGGGCGATCATAACGCCCTTTTAGGGCAAAGATGTCTAGATGACACGCCGGGCTCGGTCCTCCGTACTTAGCTGGCGACGGATGCAAGGCTGGGTACAGTCAGCTGAGGTCCCGGGTTTCAGGATTGGACATGAGAACGGTGGTCAGGATATCGAACTCGTTGAGATTGAGCGCTATCGGATGCACCAGCTGCGGCATGGGGAGAGAGCCTGCGGTGCGCCCCTTGCCGGTGGAGGCCGACATTCCCGTGGATGGGAACCAACCAATCGACTGTTCTGGGTCAAACGGGCGAATGGCAGGAGGCGTCAAAAGATGCGGAGGGGTGCCCCTCCGCCCATTGTTGGTAATCACTCGGTTGCAGGAGCAGCTTCCTTTTCTTGCTCTGCATCCTCTTCAATTTCTGGCAAGCCCGGATTGCATATAACGTGGAACATCGGTCGTAGCTTCAAAAGCGCATAAAGCTCAGACGTACTCTTGGCGATGATTGCCGCACCCACGGCTGAGTCGATCTTCGAGTCGGCGAGGGCCTGCTCGATGTCTGCCTGGGGGGCGTGACGCAATTGTGCGTCCGTGCCCATTCGTTCCAGAAATGCGATAACGCTCGACATGGTGACGTTCTCCATTGGTCATGTAAGGCGATATCTCCCCTGACTGCGATTCCATCCCCCGGGGAGAACTGGGAATTTAGGATCCTTAATGCCTGCTCTGGGCTTGCAAATGCTTTAACAAAGAGCTTGGTCTGAGGCGCCGCCAACTCGTGGGTGACATGGAGGAGGCTGCCATTTCCCTGCGAAGTAAACCAACCTATATAGCCGCGATCTGGGCATAACGTGTGGATAGCAAGGCGCATCATAGAAGATGGAGAGGTTCGACCCTCTCCATCTTCCGTACGGCAATCACTCGGTTGCAGGAGCTGCCTTCTTTTCTTCCTCTGCTTCCTCTTCGATCTCCGGCCACGGCCCCGGAATATTTTGAACGTGGAACATCGGTCGTAGCTTCAAAAGCGCATAAAGCTCAGACGTACTCTTGGCGATGATCGCCGCACCCACGGCTGAGTCGATCTTCGAGTCGGCGAGGGCCTGCTCGATGTCTGCCTGGGGGGCGTGACGCAATTGTGCGTCCGTGCCCATTCGTTCCAGAAATGCGATAACGCTCGACATGGTGACGTTCTCCATTGGTCATGTAAGGCGATACCTTCCCTGACTGCGATTCCGTCCCTCGGGGAGAACTGGGACTCTAGGTGCAAATGTCTTGTAACAAAGAGCCTGGCTTGGTGCTCCTTCATGCCTGGGCGGTGACAAGGTCAAGAGCGGTCAGCCTGGCATGAATTTCCGCGTCTGCCTCGAGTGGTCGTGCGGGAGGCACCACAAGGGTTTCGGCAGAGTTGATCTCCGCCTGGGGCAGCTGCGAAAGCGGAAGGCGCTCTATGCGTGGTGCCTCCATCGGTAGGGTGGCGGCACGGTAAATAATGACTTCGTGGTCACAAGGGTAGTTCCGCTCAAGCACGTCCACCAGCACCTGTCTGTACGCCGCGCCAGTCGCAAAACGGCTCCCTGTCTGCTCGCCCGCCAGGCCAACCTGCCAGAGGACAAGCCAGGCGCTGGGGTCAACCCTCCTCCTAAAAAGCATGAACTGGGTCGTTTCAAAGTGCTGACAACCAACCGTCCCTGGGTCGATGCCCAGATCAGCATAAAGACAATCTTCTGAAGAAACGCCGGGTTCCATATGGGCCGGATAGCCCTCATCGCGAGCGATCTTCACTGCACGGTGGGGGGCAGTGGCAAAGACCCCCGGGTGACCATAAAACACTCCGCAGACGCGTTTGCCTGCCCGAACCTCGGTAAGCATGGTATCGACCATCTCGCGGTAGGTCTGGATACGTTTTTTTCCTTCGGCATAAAGGGGCTGCAAGCTGCGAACGTCTGGATGCATCTCCTGAAGCCATAGCTCGACTACGCCATCGGAAACAGCGGCAAAGACGACGTCGGCTTTTTCGATATGGCTGCGTGCAAGCGGCGTTATGTGTGAACCCAAGGTAATGCCGATTCCGACGCAAGCTAGGCTGCCGGTAAGTGGTGGCTTGCTCAATGCTGTGTACTCCCTGTCTAGTAAGCGCTAGGGATATGGCATCCCTCCCAATCCCGTTCAGCATAAGGGGAACTGCAATGGCGCCGCCACATTAGATTTCTATGGCTCAACCATGCAATTGGCGTTAGCCTGATTCGCCCAATAGGGTTCAAAGCCCAATGGGAGTCAGGCATGCGATTCTTGCGTTTTCAGCACGGCGGCCGCGCGGGTCTGGCGGTGGATGCCGGAGATGGTTTCCGTGCGCGCTTCGACGACGACGCAGGGTATCCGTGGGACGTCTCGGCGCTGGCACGCATGGACGAGTCGCAACGCGCGCGTGCGCTCGATGCCTTGCAGAGCGGTGAGCCGGTTGATGCTGATGCGCTGTCTTTCCTGCCGCCATGCGCATGCCCTGGCAAGGTCGTATGCCTCGGTCTCAACTACCACGACCATGCGCGAGTTCGATGCGGAGGCGCCGAGCTATCCCGCCGTGTTCGCCCGCTTCGCCTCCAGCCTCGTCGGCCATGGCCAGCCGTTGGTGCGGCCGCGTGTGTCAGACAAGTTCGATTACGAAGGCGAGATGGCGGTGATCCTCGGTCGTGGTGGCCGTCACATCGGCGAGCGCGACGCATTGGGCCACGTATTCGGCTATGCCGTGTTCAACGATGGTTCCATCCGTGACTACCAAATGCGCACGACGCAGTGGACGGTCGGCAAGAATTTCGACGGCACCGGCGCCTTCAGTCCATGGGTGGTCACGGACGACGAGTTGCCACCCGGCGGCATGGGCCTCGTGCTGGAAACGCGGCTGAACGGCGTGGTGATGCAGCATGCGTCCACCGACGACATGGTGTTCGGCGTGGCGCGCACCATCGCCTTGCTCAGTGAGGCGATGACGCTGGAATCAGGAGACGTGCTGGTGATGGGCACGCCGTCGGGCGTGGGTTACGGGCGCAAGCCGCCGGTCTACATGAAGGCCGGCGATGTCTGCGAGGTATCGATCGGACGAATCGGCACGCTGCGCAATACCGTGGTCGACGATATGTGACAAACGCGACTTTTTCGAGGAGCGCACCCAGTGCGCGACCGCAGAGCATCGACCAACCACCGTGCCCGCCAGTCGCGCACAGGGTGCGCTGCCACAAACGGAACCGTCAGCCCGCGCCGCTGCTTCCCTTCAACGAGGACAATGCCGTCAGCAGCGCCTGGCCTGTCGGGCTGCCCCAGCCGGTGCACGCGTCCCATCCGCTCGCGGCCTTGAACGCACCGTTGTTGCCCTTGGTGATGTCGTGGAATGCCTTCGTGCCGATGCCGTAGAGCGCCTCATGCACATCGCCCACGTTCTGCCCGAGTTGCTGGTTGAAGCGCGCGATCAATGCAGCCCATAGCGGAGCCACAGCGCTGGTGCCGCCGATGACCTGGCTCTGGCCGCCGACGCGGACCTGATAGCCGGTTTCCGGATCGGCATTGCCGGCGACATCAGGCACGCCGCGACCGCTGGAGCCCTTGGCGCCCCCAGGCACCTTGGCGGACGCCTGCCACGAGGGCAGCGCGAAGCTGGCGCTGACACCGCCGCCGGTCGCGCCTTCGTTCTTCGCCAGTTCGTTCCACACGACTTCGCTCGAGATCTTGCTGCCGCTGCCGGTGAGCTTGGTGCCGCCGCAGGCGAGCACGTAGGCGCTGGAAGAGGGGTAGTCCACGTGCTGCTGGCCATCGCTCTCGCCATCGGTGGAACCGCTGTCGCCGCTGGCCGCGGTGACGGTGACGCCGAGCGTGACGGCATCCTGTAGCGCGCTTTCCATGGCGGCAAGCGTGGTCGACGCCCAGCTGTCTTCGGGACCACCCCAGCTGATCGAGATGACGGATGGGTTGCGCGTACTGTCATGCGCGGCCTGCGAGATGGCTTCATAAAAACCCTGGTCGGTGTTCGGCGCGAAGTACACGGCGATGGAAGCCCCTTGCGCGAGCGCCCCGATCACTTCCACGTCCAGCATGACTTCGCCATCCGCATCGCCGCCGGGCTGGCTGGTGCCACCGGCGACGGAAACCACATCGACCTTCGGAATCTTGGTGGTGCCCAGCGATTGCATGTACTGGGTGAAGTCGCTTGCCGTGTAACCACCTCCCAGCTCGATGATGGCCACGGTCTGGCCGGTGCCATCGGCGGTGGACGGAAAGCCATACAGTTCGCCGACCTGCAGCGGCGTGTACGACGTCGCGGCGGCCGCGGCCGCCAGGCGGCGGAAGTGCGGGCGGGCCACCGGTCGCTGATCCAGGCCGAGCACCGCGACCACGGAGGAGGAGATGTCACTGGGCAACGTGGGCTTGCCGTGGCAGCCGCGCTTGATCGGGCCGCCATCCGGCATCTGATAGCTGCCCAGCTGCACGCCGAACGCCTGCTGCAATTGCTGCGGTGTGCCGCGCAGATGCATGACGCGTCGATGCAGTTCGCAGCCGGTTTCAGTGAGGCCGTGTTGTTGCGCGAAGCCGCGGATCTTCTCCGCATCCGCGGGATCGGCGCCCCACTGTGCGTCGAATTCCTCGCGCTTGCACGGCGGCTTGTGCGGCCAGGCGGCCGGCGTGGGATGAGTGCCGCGTCGTCGCATCACGACGGTGACATCGATGGGTTCCGTGCCCTGGTGCGGGCCGAGATACTGTGCGTCTTTGCCGATAGGCCAGAGACTTTGCCGGGCGGTGGACATGCTCATGGGCGGTGGCTCCTTCGAGGGTCGGGGGGAGACTGCACCGGCGAACGTGTCAACACGGTGTTCGCAAAATGGTGCGTTCACGGATGGTGCGGCTTGGCCGTCTCATCGAGCGCGTCAATGCGCCCGGCCCGGCATCCAGGCCATGACGCGCTAAAATGGACGGATATCTTGTCCGAGAGTCCGCCCATGAGCTTTCCCTCCGTCCGTATGCGCCGTATGCGTCGCGATGCCTTCTCCCGCGCCTTGATGCGCGAGCACACGCTGCTGCCGACCGACCTGATCATGGTTGCGTTCGTCATCGAAGGCGAAGGCCAGCGCGAGCCGGTGCCATCGATGCCCGGCGTGGCGCGTCTTTCGATCGACGAGCTGCTGAAGCTGGCGAGTGAATGCGTGCGACTGTGCATTCCCGCCCTGGCGCTGTTTCCGTCGCCGGGCGCGTCGGTGAAGACCGACGACGCGCGCGAGGCGTGGAACCCCGACGGCCTGATGCAACGCGCCACGCGCGCGCTCAAGGCGAAATATCCTGAGCTGGGCCTGATCGGCGACGTGGCGCTCGACCCGTACACCACGCACGGCCAGGACGGCCTCATCGACGAGCACGGCTACGTGATGAACGAGCCCACCATCGAGGCGCTGATCAAGATGTCGCTGGCGCAGGCCGAGGCCGGCATGGATTTCGTGGCGCCGTCGGACATGATGGACGGCCGCATCGGCGCCATCCGCGAGGCGCTCGAAGACGCCGGCCACATCCACACGCGCATCCTTGCCTATTCCGCCAAGTACGCCTCGGCGTTCTACGGCCCGTTCCGCGACGCGGTCGGTTCGGCGGGCAACCTCGGCAAGGGCAACAAACACACCTACCAGATGGACGTCGGCAACAGCGATGAAGCGTTGCGCGAAATCGAGCTCGACATCCAGGAAGGCGCCGACGCGGTCATGGTGAAGCCCGGCATGCCGTATCTCGATGTGCTGCGTCGCGTGAAGGATGCCTTTGGCATGCCCACGTTCGTGTATCAGGTGAGTGGTGAGTATGCGATGTTGAAAGCCGCCGCCCAGAATGGCTGGCTCGACGAGAAGGCGGTGGTAATGGAGTCGCTGACGGCGTTCAAGCGGGCGGGGGCGGATGCCATCCTGACGTATTTTGCGGTGGATGCGGCGCGGTGGTTGCGAGGGGAGTGAGGGCGGCGCCGGGCGCACGGCGTTAGCGGCCTCGCGCTCCACCCGCTTATTGTAGGAGCGCACCCTGTGCGCGACAGACTTTCGCGCGGGTCTGCACGTTTTGGTGGCTATGCTGCCGCAAGATTGCCGCTTACGACCGAAGGGAGTCCCTGTGGGACGCAGCGGGCGTTTCGATCTCCTGCCGGCGACGCGAAGCTAGTCCCGTGGGAGGCTCGAGACACTTTTCTTTTGCTGGCCCACGCACGCGCTCTTTGCGTGCGAACGGCGAAGCCGGCCCGCAGGGCGGAGGGCGCCAGCCCGGAGTCAAAGTCCCACGGGATTAGCTTCGCGTCAAAAGTAACCCAAAGAAAATGGCCTTCAGAGCCAAGGCTCTTAGCAGTACGTGGAATAGAAGCATTGGAGGACCGAGGCCAGTCTTGGTGCGCTCGTTACTATCTCGAACGGCGTGGATACACCGCAACGCGTCGGAACGGAGAGGACTTAAAGCAGCTTCGTTTGGTAGCGCGGGACTCTCAAGATGCCGGCACGCTTTTCTCCCTCTCCCCTCCGGGGAGAGGGCTGGGGGAGGGGCGGGTGCTTGTGGTGGCGTTGCCTATCGCGAGCAACGTCACGCCTGTCGATAAATCCCCAAATCTGCCTTCACGCCCAAGCCATGCATGAAAGCCGCGGGGTCGAAACGTTCCTCCGCATATAGCTTCTGCATGAAGGATTTCGCGGCGGCGAGGTGGTGTTCGTCGCTCCATTCCACCACGGTCATCACGTTGTATTCGCCGGCCAGGTCCGGCTGGCTGAGTACAAGGTTCTGGCGGCAGCCGGGCAGTTCATCGAGGGTGCGTTGCGTGTAGCGCACGCGTTCCATGAAGGCGGGCAGGGCGTGTGCGGGTACGTTGAAGCGATCGATGCGGTAGATGGCGTGGGTGGACATGGATGGAGCTCCGTGGGCAAATTTCGTGGCACTCTACGACCTCAACTTAACTTGAGGTCAAGAGGTGTTCCGTGGACAAGCTGCCAGGTCCGGCCGGCATGCCTTCGATGCTCACCGTGGGCGAGGTTGCGCGCCGCAGTGGAGTGGCGGTGTCGGCGCTGCATTTCTATGAAGCCAAGGGGTTGATCCGCAGCGAACGTTCGGCAGGCAACCAGCGCCGCTATCCGCGCGCGGTACTGCGCCGGGTGTCGTTCATCCGCGTGGCGCAGCGCGTGGGAATCTCGCTGTCGGACATCGCCGCAGCACTCGCCACCTTGCCCGTTACGGCGGCACCGGGCCGGGAAGATTGGGCGCGATTGTCTGCCGCCTGGCGTGCCGATCTCGACGAGCGCATCGCGCAGCTGAGGAAGCTGCGCGACACGCTGGATGACTGCATCGGCTGCGGTTGTCTTTCCATCGATCGCTGTCGGTTGCGCAATCCCCACGACACGCTGGCAGTCGAGGGCGCGGGACCGCGGCGTTTGCTGGTGGCGGCGGCTGGCGTCAAAGCGCGCCCGGCGCTCAGGAAGCCGACCGCGCGCTGATGCGAATCCGCCTGGGCTTGCCCGCTACGCCGACCACGCAGGGGAGGCGCTGCTGCATCAGCGCCGGATTGTGCTCAGACGTACTGCGCCACGCCGTTGCCGAACGACCAGTTCTCCTTGCCGGTTTCCAGCAGGTTGATGAGCACGTCCTGCGGGCGTAGCCCCGGCTCCTTGCCGAGCAGCTCGGCGGTGCGCCGGTAGAAGGCCTGCTTCTGTTCCACCGTTCGCGTGTTGTTGCAGGCGATCTGGATGATCACCAGATCGTCGGTGCGGGCGATGTCGAGGTAATTCGGGTCATAGTCGAATTCTTCCGCGTCGTGCTGGTGCACGACGATGAAGCGGTCGTTCTGCGGCACGTTGAAGCTTTCGGTCATCGCGCGATAGATGCTGTTGCGGATGGCGGCAATGTGCTGGGCTGACTTGCCACGGCGAAGTGAGATACGGACGAGAGGCATGGAAGGCTCCGTTGGATCAGGGCTGCGAGACATGGCCGACGCCGTACCACTGGCGTGCATCGGCGGCGAAAGGAGGCGTTTCATCGAACAGGCGGAAGCTCACCCAGGTCCAGCTGGTCGGCTCGAACGCGGTAACGGCGGCCACCGCGCCGCGTTCGACGTCGCGCTGCAGGGCGTCACGCGCGCCACTGCGCAGTTCGTCGAGCGGCGTATAGGGCGCGATAACCCGGGTCTCGCGCGAGGCGAAGCGCGCCTGCCTCGCGTGCGGGGGCAGGTAGGCATCCCACACCTGCCAGCAGCGGATCGACGGCCAGCCGAAGGCCTGCGTAAGCGCCTGGAATCCCGCACCGCCAAGAAAACGCTGCATGGCCTCGCTGTCGCGCCACACGTAGAAGGGCGCATAGAGGTTCTCCGCGGATTGATCGCCCCGCGTCGCATGCAGATACGCCTTCAGGCGCAGGCCATCGAAGTGGTCGAGGCTATGGCCCTTTTCGGCGATCCGGCGCCGCACGATGGCCATGTCGTAATCGGCCGGCAGGGTGAAGCTGTATTGCATGGCGATCATGGCGTGGCGCTTCCCTTGACCAGTTCGCGCAGCCGTGGAACCGCCGAAGCCGCTGCGGGCCAGCCGGCGTAGAACGCGAGATGGGTGATCAGTGCCGCGAGTTCGTCGTGCGAAAGCCCGTTGTCGACCGCCCGCTGCAGATGGAAGGGCAGTTGTTCGGTGCGGCCAAGGGCGACGAGGGCAGCGACCGTGGCCAGGCTGCGATCGCGAGGGGACAGGGACGGATCCTGCCAGACGCCGTCGAACAGCACGCGATCGGTGAGTTCGGCCAAGGCAGGTGCGACATCGCCAAAACGGCGTTGGCCCTGGTCGGAACGGGTCGTCATGAAAGCCTCCGGGACGAGTTGACGAATGCCAGAGTAGGACGGACAGTATTGTTCTGAAAATCGGAAAATATCGAACCGATAATCCAATAAAACGGGACGATGACCATGCGGCGTGTGAACTTCGATCTCGATGTCTTGCGTACCTTTGTCACCGGCATCGAGCTGGGCAGCTTTGCCAAGGCGGCCGACCGGCTCGGCCGCTCCACCTCGGCAGTCAGCGCCCAGTTGAAGAAGCTGGAAGAGCAGGCCGGCACGGCGGTTGTTCGCAAATCAGGGCGCGGCATGGCGCTGACCGAGGCGGGTGAAACCATGCTGGCCTACGCACGCCGGCTGCTCGAGCTGAACGATGAGGCCGCCGCCGCGCTGCATGGCACCGAGCTGGAGGGCTGGGTCCGCCTGGGCCTGCAGGAAGATTTCGGCGAAAGCCTGCTCACCGACGTATTGGGCCGCTTTGCGCGCGCCCATCCGCGGGTGCGGGTGGAAGTGCGTATCGCGCGCAACACGGAGCTGCTGGACCGCGTGACCTCGGGGCGCCTCGATCTGGCGCTCGCCTGGGATGCGGGGGCGGCCAGCCCCCACGCCGAGCACCTGGGCGAGGTGCCCTTGCGCTGGATTTCGGCGGCTGGCGGCCCGGCGCCATGGCTTACCGGGGGCGATCCGCTGCCGCTGGTGATGCTTGAAGCGCCGTGCGTGATGCGCAGCGCCGCCACCGCCGCGCTCGATCGCGCGCATGTCCCGTGGCGCATTGCGTTCACCAGCGCAAGCCTCGCGGGCACCTGGGCCGCCGTCGCGGCCGGTCTGGGCGTATCGCTGCGCACGGCCGTGGGCCTGCCGCCAACCGTGCAGGCACTCGCGCCCCATGACACGCCGCTGCCTGCGCTGGGCACGTTGGGTCTGTGCCTGCATCGCGCCGAGGCCGAATCATCGCCGCCAGTGCAACGCCTCGCGACCTTGCTCGCCCAGCAATGGCAGGGCCTTGCGCTTGCCGCGTGATGAGACGGCTGTGACGCGCGTCGGCATCGATGGCCGCCATCGCTTGGGCCATGACAGCGGTCGCGTGGAATAATGGTCATTCCCCGAATGGAGCGCGCGAGTGGATAGCCACCATTTTCTGGAGACGGCGCTGGTATTCCTGGTGGCGACCGTCATCGCAGTGCCGCTTACCAAGCGCTTCAAGCTGGGCTCGGTGCTGGGCTATCTGCTGGCAGGCATCGTCATCGGCCCGAAGGAACTGGGGCTGGTGAGCGACACCGCCGGCGTCAGCACGATCTCCGAATTCGGCGTGGTGTTGATGCTGTTCGTCATCGGCCTGGAGCTTTCGCCGCAACGCCTGTGGGTGATGCGCCGGCAGGTGTTCGGTACCGGCCTACTGCAGGTGCTGGCAACCAGCCTGGTGATCGGCGCGGCGGCTTATTACCTGTTCGGCCTGACCGTGAACGCGGCCACCATCGTGGGCGGCAGCCTCGCCTTGTCGTCCACGGCGTTCGGCCTGCAGATTCTCGCCGAACGCAAGGAAGCCGGCTCGCCTTACGGACGTCAGGCGTTCGCCATCCTGCTGTTCCAGGACCTGGCCGCGATTCCGCTGATCGCCGCGGTGCCGCTGCTCGCCACCGCCTCGGGAAAGCACGGTTTCGACCTCTACGCCGTGCTGCGCACGGGCGGTGCCATCGTCGCGGTGATGGTGGGTGGTCGCTATCTGTTGCGTCCCGTGTTCCGCTTCGTCGCACGTACCGACAGCGTGGAAGTCTCCACCGCCACGGCTTTGCTGGTGGTGATGGGCACGGCGTGGCTGATGGAAATGGTGGGCTTGTCGTCCACATTGGGCGCATTCCTCGCCGGCGTGCTGCTCGCCGATTCCGAATACCGGCACGAACTGGAATCGCACATCGAGCCGTTCAAGGGCCTGCTGCTCGGCCTGTTCTTCATCAGCGTCGGCATGTCGATGGACATCACGTTGCTGTTCGACCAGCCGCAGAAGGTGCTGATGCTGGTGGCGTGCCTGATGCTGATCAAGGGCGCGCTGTTGTGGCCGCTGGGCCGCGTGGTCGGCAGCCTCGATCGCCGCGACGCCTTGCGCCTCGCGGTGCTGTTGGCCTGCGGCGGCGAGTTTGCATTCGTGGTGTTGAAGCTCGCGCGCGAGCAGGATCTCATCACCAGCGAACAGCACGG
>Ga0209258_100621_pt1 | contig 28085 bp, 23 predicted proteins | sample Araplaol_mTSA_r2_FD_184281 | JGI IMG/M metagenome (GOLD analysis project Ga0209258, IMG submission 184281) | Arabidopsis root microbial communities from North Carolina, USA - plate scrape CL_Col_mTSA_r2 (SPAdes) (version 2) | ecosystem: Host-associated > Plants > Roots > Endosphere | place: USA...
CAGCCTGAACCAGTTCACGCGCCACGAGCGCCCCTTCTGGGAGACCGACCTCGCGCGTCTGAGCCAGGGCCGCTACACCGCCGAGATCGTGCCGTTCGATCGCGCCGGCATCCGCAGCCAGGAGGTGTTGACGCTGGTGCAGCTGGGCGCGGTGCCGTTCGCGGCGCTGCCGGTGTCCGGCGGCATCACCAAGGATCCCGAGCTGACCGCCCCGGATCTGGCCGGCCTGAACCCGGACATGGCGTCGATGCGCCGCTCGGTCGGGGCGTTCCGGCCCTACCTCGAGACCATGATGCGCGCACGCTACGGCATCGAGGTGCTGGCCCTGTACGTCTATCCGGCCCAGGTCGTGTACTGCAGGAAGGCGTTCTCCGGCATCAAGGGCCTGGCCGGGCTGCGCGTGCGCACGTCCGGGCCGGCCCAGTCGGACTGGGTGGAGGCCCTCGGCGGCAAGCCCGTCACCACCGGCTTCGGCGACATCCTGCCCCTGCTGCAGCGCGACGAGCTCGACTGCGCGATCACCGGCACGATGTCGGGCAACACGATCGGCCTGGACAAGGTGACGTCGCACATCCATCCAATGGCCATCAGCTGGGGCCTGTCGCTGTTCGTGGCCAACGGCGCGGCCTGGAACGCGCTGCCGGCCGACCTGCAGGCGCTGATCCGGCGCGAGCTGCCGCGCGTCGAGCACGACATCTGGGACGAGTCCGAGCGCGAGACCGCCGACGGCCTGGCCTGCGACGTCGGCGCCGCGGCATGCAAGACGGGCCGGCCGGGCCACATGGTGGAGGTGCCGTCCTCGCCGGCCGACGAGCGCCTGCGCCGCGAGATCTTCGCCTCGACGGTGCTGCCGCGCTGGCTGCAGCGCTGCGGACCGCAGTGCGCGGCGGTGTGGAACCGGACGATCGCGCATGTCGCGGGGATCGAGGCTCGATGACGCCTTCGCTGCGACGCTCGAGCGCGATCGTCTGGGGCGCGACCTGCGCGCTGCTGCTGGCGCTGGTGGTGACCGCCGCCTGGCTGGTCGCCGAGGAGCGGCGCGACGCGATCGCGCGGGCCGAGCAGTCCGTCACGCAGACGGTGTCCGCTTCGGAGTCCGAGATCAATCGCGCGCTGCTGTCGCTGGACCTGCAGCTGACCAGCCTGGCCGGCGTCATCGCGCCCGCCTGGCGCGCACCGGGCCAGCTCGACGCCGAGGCCGCGCACCGCGCGATGGCCGCGTTCAAGGATCGCCAGCTGCTGTTCACCGATGCCGCGCTGATCGACGACCAGGGCCACACGCTCGCCGCCAGCCTGCCGTCCAGCGACCGCAACGGCATGCAGCTGCCCGACGGCTTCGCCGCCAGCCTGCTCGCGCAGCGCGTGCCGCAGCTGACCATCAGCGATCCGGCGATCAGCCCCGACACCACCGAGCCGTCCGTCTACATGGGCCGCCTCGTCGCGCTGCCCGACGGCCGGCGCGCGCTGGCGCTCGTCGAGGTGCCGGTGACGGCGCTGGCCGCGATCATCGCGCAGGCGGGCGGCAGCCCGGCGATCGCCGTCACGCTCGAGCGCGAGGACGGCCAGCTGCTGGCGACGGTGCCGTCGGGCGCGAGCGTGCGCCCGCGCGAGGCGGCCCAATCCGTGCCCGACGCCGCGCTGCAGGGCCGCCCCGTCGTCGCGCCGTCGCGGCTGACCGGCCAACCGGCGATCGTCGCGGTCCGGCCGACGCTGTATCGCTCGCTGCGCGTGACGGTGAGCCTGCCGCTGGACGACGCGCTGCAGGCCTGGCGCAGCAACCGCAACATCATCCTGACCGCGTCGGTGGCGCTGCTGGCGCTGACGCTGCTGGGCGGCGCGATGTCGCAGTGGCAGTTCAACCGGCTCGTCGACGCGCGCGGTGCCGCGGCGCGCTCCGCGCAGGCGCTCGACCAGGCGCTCGTCGTGCTGCCCGACGGCTTCCTGCTGTGCGACCAGGACGACCGCGTCGTGCGCTGGAACGAACGCTTCCTGGAGATGTTTCCGTGGCTGCGCGGCGTGATCCGTGCCGGCATCACGCACGCGCAGCTGACGCAGGCCACGCGCTCGGCCAGGGAGTTCGACGCGACCGAGGAAGCGGGCCACGAATGGCTGGACGAGCGTCTGCGCGCCCGCCGGCGGGGCGAGAGCGAGCGTTCGCGCGAGCTGGCCAACGGCATGATGGTGCGCATCACCGACCGCCGCACGCCCGACGGCGGCATGGTCAGCATCTACCACGACGTCACCGCGGCCGAGCGCCGGCTGGCGCAGGCCAAGGAGAACGCGGAAGCCGCCAACCAGGCCAAGTCGCAGTTCCTGGCCACCATGAGCCACGAGATCCGCACGCCGCTGAACGCGGTGCTGGGCCTGAACGAGTTGATGCTGCACTCGCCGCTCGACTCTCAGCAGCGCCGCCACGCCGAGCTGATCGGCAGCTCCGGCCGGCTGCTGCTGGCGCTGATCAACGACATCCTGGACGTCTCCCGCATCGAGGCCGGCCAGATGCAGCTCACGTCGGCGCCGTTCAGCGTCCGGCCGGCGGCCGAGGGCGTGGTGGCGCTGATGCGCGAGCGCGCCGTGTCCAAGGGCCTCGCGCTGCGGCTGGAAGTGACGCCGCACGACGACGCGCTGATCGAGGGCGACGTGATCCGCATCCAGCAGATCCTGTTCAACCTGGTGGGCAACGCCGTCAAGTTCACCGACCAGGGCGGGGTGCAGGTGACCGTGGCGGTGGTGCCGGGCGTGGGGCGCGAGGTCACGCTGCGCATGGACGTCAGCGACACCGGCATCGGCATCCCCGACAGCGCGATGCCCACGCTGTTCGACCGCTTCACGCAGGCCGACTCCACCACGATGCGGCGCTACGGGGGCAGCGGCCTGGGCCTGGCGATCACGCGCGAGATCGTGCAGATGATGGGCGGCAGCATCGCCACCACCAGCACGCCGGGCCTGGGCAGCCGCTTCACGGTCACGATCCCGACCCGCCGCGTCGAGCGCGTCGAGGCGGCACCGGAGGCGCCGCCGTCCGGCCAGGCCGAGCCGGCGCGCCCGGCGCTGCGCCTGCTCGTGGCCGAGGACAACGACGTCAACCAGATCCTCATCAACGCACTGCTCGCGCGCATGGGGCACCGCGTGCACCTGGTGGCCAACGGCCGGCTGGCGGTCGAGGCCGTGCGGCGCGGCGACTACGACCTGGTGCTCATGGACCTGCAGATGCCCGAGATGGACGGCATGGAGGCCACGCAGGCGATCCGCGCGCTTGGCGGCGCGTTCGCGTCGCTGCCCATCATCGCGATGACCGCCAACGCGTTCGACGAGGACCGCCAGGCCTGCCTGGCCGCCGGCATGGACGACTACGTGGCCAAGCCGATCGACGTCGCGCAACTGGCCGAGGCCATCGCGCGCTGCACCGCCACGGTCGGTTGAACGCCCGCGCCGCATCCTGGCGCGGGTCTTGCGTGCGAAACTATCCGCCGGGATGATCGCCTGCGACGACGCACCAGATCGACCGCCGTGGCCTCCCTCCGGACGCCGTGAACCCGACCTCGCACGATGCTTCGCCTCGAACTCATCGACATCAGCAAGCAGTATCCCGCCGTCAAGGCCAACGACCGCGTCCGCCTGCGCGTCGAGGCGGGCCAGATCCACGCCGTGCTGGGCGAGAACGGGGCGGGCAAGTCCACCCTGATGAAGATCATCTACGGCGCGACGCGGCCCGACGAGGGCGAGATGCGCTGGGACGGCCGCCCGGTGGAGATCCGCAATCCGCAGGAGGCGCGCTCCCTGGGCATCGCGATGGTGTTCCAGCACTTCAGCCTGTTCGACACGCTGACCGCGGCCGAGAACGTCTGGCTGGGGCTGGACAGGTCGTGGTCGCTGGCCGGCGTCACGAAGCGAATCAGCGAGGTGGCGCACGAGTACGGCCTGGACGTCGACCCGCTGCGGCCGGTGCACACGTTGTCGGTGGGCGAACGCCAGCGCGTCGAGATCGTGCGTGCGCTGCTCACCAAGCCGCGCCTGCTGATCCTGGACGAGCCCACGTCGGTGCTCACGCCGCAGGCCGTGCAGGCGTTGTTCGTCACGCTGCGCAAGCTCGCGGCCGAGGGCTGCAGCATCCTGTACATCAGCCACAAGCTCGACGAGATCCGCGCGCTGTGCCACCAGTGCACCGTGATGCGCGGCGGCCGCGTCACGGGCGAGGTCGACCCGCGCCAGGAGAGCAACGCCGGGCTGTCGCGCCTGATGATCGGCGCCGAGCCGCCGCAGCTCGAACATCGCCCGGCCGCGCCCGGCGAGCAGGTGCTGGCCGTGCGCGGCCTCACCCTGGCGCGCACCGGCGCGTTCGGCGCCGACCTGGCCGACGTCACGTTCGAGGTGCGCCGCGGCGAGATCCTGGGCATCGCGGGCGTGTCGGGCAACGGGCAGCAGGAGCTGATGGCGGCGCTGTCCGGCGAGGACGGCCGCGCACCGCCCGATGCCATCCACCTGTTCGGCCGGCCCATCGGCGGCCATTCGCCACGCCGGCGCCGGGCGCAGGGCCTGCATTTCGTGCCCGAGGAACGGCTGGGCCGCGGCGCGGTGCCGGCGCTGTCGCTCGCGCAGAACACCCTGCTGACGCGCACCGAGGCGGTGGCGCGTTCGGGCTGGATCCGTGTCGGCCAGGCCGTCGCGCTCGCGCAGCGTCTGATCGAGCGCTACAACGTCAAGGCCGCGGGCCCGCACGCGCCGGCGCGCAGCCTGTCGGGCGGCAACCTGCAGAAGTTCATCGTCGGCCGCGAGATCGACGCCGGCCCGAAGCTGCTGATCGTGTCGCAGCCCACCTGGGGCGTGGACGTCGGGGCGGCGGCGCTGATCCGCGCCGCGCTGATCGCGCTGCGCGATGCGGGTTGCGCCGTGCTGGTGGTCAGCGAGGACCTGGACGAGCTGTTCGAGATCTCCGACCGGCTGGTCGTCATCGCGCGCGGCCGCGTCTCGCCGTCGGTGCCCGCGCCGCAGGCCACGCGCGAGCAGGTCGGCCGCTGGATGAGCGGGCTGTGGAACGACGAGGCCGCGAACGCGGGCGGGGAGGCAGTGCATGCTGCGGCTTGAAGCGCGTCCGACGCCGAGCCGGGCGATGTCGCTGCTGTCGCCGCTGCTGGCCCTCGCCGCCACGATGGTCATCGGCATCGCGCTGTTCGCGCTGCTGGGCAAGGATCCGGCGCGCGGCCTGGGGGTGTTCTTCGTCGAGCCGTTCCGCGGCACGTACGCCGTCTCCGAGCTGTGCGTGAAGGCGACGCCGCTGATGCTGATCGTGCTGGGCCTGGCCGTCTGCTATCGCGCCAACGTGTGGAACATCGGCGCCGAGGGCCAGTTCGTGCTGGGCGCGATCGCGGCCACCTGGGTGGCGCTGCACGCGACGCCCGACACCGGACACTGGATCGTCGTCCCCATCCTGCTTGCGGGCGTGGCGGGCGGCATGGCGTGGGCGGCCATCGTCGCCTTCCTGCGCGACCGGGCCAACGCGAGCGAGATCCTCGTCAGCCTGATGCTGGTCTACGTGGCGGTGCAACTGCTGAACTACCTGGTCTACGGCACCTGGAAGGATCCGGAGGGCTACAACTTCCCGCAGACCATCACCTTCCTGGACGCCACGAAGATCCCGCGCCTGTTCGCGGGCGTGCGGGTGAACATCGGCTTCGTCGTGGCGCTGCTGGCGGTGGGCGCGTTCTGGCTGTACCTGTTCCGCGCGTTCGGCGGCTTCCGGATGCAGGTCGGCGGCCTGGCCGCGGCGGCGGCGCGTTATGCCGGGTTCTCGTCGCGGCGCGCGCTCTGGACGGCGCTGCTGGTCTCGGGCGGCATGTCGGGCCTGGCCGGCGCGCTGGAGGTGGCGGGCCCGGTCGGCCAGCTCACGCCTTACGTGCCGGCGGGCTACGGCTTCGCCGCCATCATCGTCGCCTTCGTCGGCCGGCTGCATCCGGTGGGCATCCTCTTCTCGTCGCTGCTCATGAGCCTGTTCTACATCGGCGGCGAGCTCGCGCAGTCGCGCCTGGGGCTGCCCAAGTCGCTCACCGGCGTGTTCCAGGGGCTGTTGCTGTTCTCGCTGCTGGCCAGCGACACGCTGATCCACTACCGCGTGCGCTGGCGTCCGGCGCATCCGGCGCATCCCTCGCCCGCGGCCCAGGGGCCGGCCGCGTGATGGAGACCTACGCACTCCTGCTGGCCGCCACGCTCAACGCCGGCACCATCCTGGCCATCGCCGGCCTGGGGCTGCTGATCAACGAGCGCGCGGGCGTCGTCAACCTCGGCGCCGAAGGCATGATGCTCGTGGCCGCCATCGCCGGCTTCGCCACGGCGGTGCAGACGGGCAACGACTGGCTCGCGTTCGGCGCCGGCGCGCTCGCGGGCGCCGTGATGGCCGCGGCGTTCGGCGTGCTGGTGATCTGGCTCAACACGAACCAGTACGCCACGGGCCTGGCGCTGAGCCTGTTCGGCAGCGGCTTCTCGGCGTTCGTCGGCATCCACTACACGCAGGAGCGCCTGGGCCCCCGGCCGCACTACGCCATCCCGGGCCTGGCCGACCTCCCGTTCGTCGGCCCGGCGCTGTTCCGCCAGCATCCGATGGTGTACCTGGCCGTCGCACTGACGGCGGCCATCGCCTGGTTCCTGTACCGCTCGCGCGCCGGGCTCGTGCTGCGCGCGGTGGGCGAGTCGCCCGAGTCGGCGCACGCGCTGGGCTATCCGGTGCGCCGCATCCGGCTGCTGGCCGTGGTCGGCGGCGGTGCGCTGTGCGGCGTGGCGGGCGCCTACCTGTCGGTGATCTACACGCCGCTGTGGGTGGAGGGCATGGTCGCGGGCAAGGGCTGGATCGCGCTGGCGCTGACCACCTTCGCCACCTGGCGGCCCTCGCGCGTGCTGCTGGGCGCCTGGCTGTTCGGCGGCGTGACGATGCTGCAGTTCCACCTGCAGGGCCAGGGCGTGGCCATCTCCAGCCAGCTGCTGACGATGCTGCCCTACCTCGCCACCATCGGAGTGCTGGTGCTGATCTCGCGCAATCCGGCGTGGATCCGTGCCAACATGCCCGCTTCGCTGGGCAAGCCTTTCTTCCCCGGCGGCTGAACGCCGCAATGCAAATCCAAGAGGAGAGATCCATGACGACTTCCACCCGCCGCGGCGTGCTTCGTGGCACCGCGCTCGGCAGCATCGCGATCGCAGCCGCGCTCGCCGGCTGCAGCAAGAAGGAGGAGGCCGCGCCGCAGGCCGCCTCGGCCGCCGCGGCCGCGGCACCGGTGTCGGCCGCCTCGGGCGCGCTCAAGATCGCGTTCGTCTACGTCGGCCCGGTCGGCGACGGCGGCTGGAGCTTCGCGCACGACAACGCCCGCAAGGCGCTCGAGAAGGAACTCGGCGACAAGGTCAAGACGACCTACGTCGAGAGCGTGCCCGAATCGGCCGATGCCGAGCGCGTGTTCCGCGACCTCGTCGCCCAGGGCAACACCCTCGTGTTCGGCACGAGCTTCGGCTACATGGAGCCCATGCTCAAGGTGGCGGCCGACAACAAGGCGGTGCGCTTCGAGCACGCCACGGGCTACAAGACGCTGGACAACCTGCGCACCTATGACAGCCGCACTTACGAAGGGGCCTACATGGCCGGCGTCGTCGCGGGCGGCATGACCAAGAGCAACGTCATCGGCGTCGTCGGCTCGATCCCCATCCCCGAGGTGATCCGCAACATCGACAGCTACACCCTGGGCGCGCAGAGCGTGAACCCGAAGGTCAAGGTGCGCGTCGTGTGGGTCAACGAGTGGTTCAACCCGCCCAAGGAAACCGAGGGCGCGCAGTCGCTGATCGACGGCGGTGCCGACGTGCTGCTGCAGAACACCGACTCCAGCGCCGTGCTGCAGACCGCCGAGAAGAACGGCAAGTACGCGTTCGGCTGGGATTCGGACATGACGCACTACGGCCCGAAGGCGCACCTCGCGTCGGCGGCCATCAACTGGACGCCCTACTACATCCAGGCCGCCAAGGACGCGATCGACGGCACCTGGAAGACGGGCAAGAGCTGGTGGGGCGTCAAGGAAGGCGCCATCGACCTGGTGTCGATCTCCGACAAGGTGCCCGCCGACCTCAAGGCCCGGGTCGACAAGGTCAAGGCCGGCCTCAAGGACGGCTCGTTCTCGATCTGGAAGGGCCCGATCAAGGACAACACCGGCAAGGAAGTGCTCAAGGACGGGCAGGTCGCCGACGACGCGTTCCTCGGCGGCATCAAGTTCTTCGTCGCCGGCGTCGACGCGCCGGTGCCGGGCGCGAAGTAACCCGCCGCGCGCGCCCGCACGGGCGCCTGGCGCCCACGCACGCGGGAGGCTTCGGCCTCCCGCGGTCGTTTCGGGGCCGACGCCGTGCGCGACGTGCAGCGGCCTCGGAGGAACGGCTACGCCGCCCGCGGGTCGAACCGGGCGTCGCGGCGCGCCTGCAGGTCGCGTGCCTCCTCGATGCGGCCCGCGGCCTGCGCGGCGCGGATCGCCAGCGTGTAGGCGCGCCGCGTCTCTCGCGCCAGGAGGTTGATGCGTGCCCAGTGGAGTGCACGTTCGGGGTCGGCGCCGGCGTCCAGGTAGAACTCGGCGGCGTGGTCGGCGAACGCCAGGGGATGCCGCTGCAGCAGCTCCTCGAAGCGGTCGCGCGCCTGTTCGATTTCCCGTGCGCCGAGCGCGGCGTCGCCGGTGCGCCGGTGCAGCGATCCCAGCAGCGCGAGGCTCTCCGGATCGCGCGAGACCGCGACGATGCGTCCGAGATGCGCGACCGCGCCGGCGGTGTCGCCGTCGCGGGCCTGCAGTTCGGCCAGGTGCAGGTTGGCGGGCACGTACGACGGCACCTCGCGCAGGGCCTCGGCATACATCGCGGCGCCGCGCCGGGTGTCGCCGGCCTGCTCCGACCACATCAGGCCGCGCGCGAACCAGACGGCCGCCGCGGGGAAGGGCGACGTCGTGTCAAGGTCGCGCAGCGCCGCGTCGTAGAGCGCGTCGGCCGCCGCGATGTGGCCGACGGCGGCCTCCGCCAGCGCGAGCGCGCAGTGCGAGCCGAAGCCGGGGCGGCGCGCGGCCTGGGCGCGCAATGCAGGCAGCGCGTCCTGCGCCTGGCCCAGCGCGATCTGCAGCGACGCCCGTTGCGCGGCCACGGCCTCCGGCGACGCGCCCGCGCGTTGCGCGGCGTCGAGGTCCAGGCCGGCCTCGTAGAACCGGTGCGCCGCCGCGCGGGCATGGGCGCGCCGCAGCAACGAGGCGGCGCCCTGGCCGTTTGGTTCGGTGAGCGCGGCCACGCGATCGAGCACCTCGTGGTCGGCGAGGAACTGTCCGCGCAGGAGCAGCAGGTCGACCGCGCCGGGCTCGCCCGCCGCCTGCTCGATGAGGCCGTCGAGGTTGGCGAGCGCGATGTCGCCGTCGGTGCTGACGCGGGTGCCGGCCGCGGCGATCGTCGTGCAGGCCCAGAGCAGGGCGCCAAGGCAGGCGCTGCGACGCAGGACGAAGCGGATGGAAGTTCGAGTCATGGTGCCGCCAGGAAAGGGAAGTCGGTGCTGGAATGGACGCGATCGTCGTGGTCGACGCCGTCGTCCGACGTGTCGGGCGTGCCGCGGATCAACAGCGAGCGGAAGACGCCGTTGACGTCCACGCTCGGCGAGCGTCCGCCGCAGTCGGCGTTGGGCGCGCCGAACGCGGCGCGCTCGACGGCGAGGTATTCGACGCAGGTGGTACGGCGGCTGTCGATCCAGAGGCGGTCGTCGGCGAGGAGCGCGGCCAGGCGCTGGTAGCGCGCGGGCGAGTCCTTGCCGCCCTCGGCCAGCCACTGGTTGCCGGCGACGCCGTCCAAGCCGTCGTACAGCGCGAGGTTGCGGCCGATCTCGGTCGCGAAGGCCTGCCAGCCCTCGGGGTCGGCGCGGTTGTAGCCTTCCTTCAGGGCATCGGCGATGTCGGATTCGCCCACCGTCGCGAGCAGCGCGTTGGCCGTCAAGGGCCGGCCGACGCGGTCGATCGGCGCGCCGGCCGACGGCGGCTGCGCGCCGTGCTCGCCCGCCGGCTGGCGCCGCTCGGTGCGCGCCCAGACCGCCAGCATCGGGCCGCCCGCGGCGACCACCGGCAGGTCGATCGACACGACGATCGCCGACGTCTTCCAGCCGGCCAGGAAGTTGGCCGCCGGGCCGCCGTTGGTCTGGTGCCAGGCCTCGTGCATGGACTTGAGCGTGGTCTCGTCGAAGTGCGGAAAGCCGCTGGCGTCGCGCGTCGCGGCACCGCTGCGCAGGGCCGCGCCGGCCTGGTCGAGCGCGGCCCGCGTGCCGCGCACGTTGTTGAAGTACGGGTCGTCGCGCGGCCCGGCGAAGACGCGGAAGCGGTGCTTGCGGCTGTCCAGGCCGCGTGGCGACGCGACGTCGCCGTGCAGGCGATCCTGCGTGCCGGCCCAGCAGCTGGCGACGCCGTCGATCTCGAACTGGCAGGCGATACGGATGCCGGCGGTCGTGTGACCGAAGGACGGGCCGCTGTCGACCAGCATCACGTACTGCACCTGGTCGGAGAAGCGCCGGCCGACGATGTCGAGCGCGAGGTTCAGGCGCCGGCCGTCGGCCGACGTCCAGGCGTACAGGTCGCCGATGTCGGCGGCGGGATCCGCCAGCACGGTGGGGGTGTCGAGATGGTCCGACGCGAGGGCCGGCGGGCCGAGGAGGGCGGCGGCGAGCGCGAGGCTCGCGCCGAGCGGGCGGGCCGCGGTGAGCTTGTTCATGAGGTCGTCCTGTCGTTGCGGAGGGCACCGGTCGGGTGTCGAGGAACGCACGATAGGCATGGCGGCCGGCCGATACTTTGCAAAAACTGCGATGGCGCGGTTTTGCTAGAGTCGGCGCATGTCCAGCGCCACGCCCGAAGCCCCCGCCGCGGAGCGCGAATACCGTGACGTCCGGCGCGCGAACGGCCTCGCGCTGCGCCACTGCCGCTGCTGCGCGGGCGTGGACGACCCGGCGGTCGAGGAGGCGCACTCGGCGTTCTCCGTGACCCTGGTCGAGCGCGGCGCCTTCACCTACCGCACCCAGGCGGGCCGGGCCCGGCTCGGCGCCGGCTGGCTGATGCTGGGCAACGAGGGCGACGGCTACACCTGCTCGCACGAGGACGGCGACGGCACCGGAGACGACTGCGTCGCGCTGTCGCTGTCCGAGGCGATGGTCGACGGGATGCTGGCGGCGCTCGGCGCGTCCGGGTCGCGCCTGCGATTCGATCGCGCCGGCCTGCCGCCCGTGCCGCGCGTGACCGCGCTGCTGCAGGCGCTGGGCAGCGGCGGCGCCGAGGGCTTCGCACTGGAGGAGGCGGCCTTCGCGACGATCGCCGCGGTGCATGGCGCGCTGCACGACACCGCCCCGCCGGCGCCGCTCGCGCGCGACGACGAGCGCGCCCGCGCCGCCATGCTGCACATGGACACCCACGGCACGCAGGAATTGTCGCTCGACGACCTGGCGCGCGCCGCCGATCTCAGCCCGTTCCACCTGCTGCGCGTGTTCCGCCAGGCGATCGGCATCACGCCCCACCAATACCTGATGCGCGTGCGGCTGCAGCGGGCGATCGCGCTGCTGCGCGACACGCGGCTGCCGATCACCGAGATCGCCTACGCCTCGGGCTGGTCCGACCTGTCGAACTTCAACCGCGCGTTCCAGCGCGAGTTGCGCTGCTCGCCGCGCGAACTGCGGCGCGGCGATCCGAAGCTGCTGTCGCGCGACGGGAGGGCCGCGAGCGGGCGCCCGGGCACCTGAGGATTCCGCGGGCCCTGACCCGCGGCCGCTCGCGAGCCACCGTCACCGCGAACGCAAGAGGCCCGGTCCCACCGACGTCGCCCGCGTCTGCGCGGAGCGCGCGCCGGCGCGGCCACGCCGAGGCCGGCCCCTGGCGGCCACGCGCCGTCGCACCCGTCCGCACGGAACGCGGCTTGCTCGCGTCCGCGCAAGCACGCGGAGAAGACTCATGACGGCTCCTGATTTCGAAGACTTCGCGAGGGGAATGGTGCAGGCGGGCTCCACGCGGATCTTCGCGCGCTGGGGCGGCGCCGGCCGCCCCCTGCTGCTGCTCCACGGGTTTCCCGAGACTCACCTGATGTGGCGGTCCATCGCGCCGATCCTCGCGCGCGACCACTTCGTGGTCTGCGCGGACCTGCGCGGCTATGGCGCGAGCGAGTGTCCGTCCTCCGATCCCGCCCATGAGGCGTATTCGAAGCGAGCCATGGCGCAGGACATGGTCGAGGTGATGGCATCGTTGGGCCACTCGCGATTCGCGGTGGCGGGTCATGATCGAGGTGGGCGGGTGGCCTACCGGCTCGCCCTCGACCATCCCGGGCGCTGCGCCTCCCTCGCCGTGTTGGATGTGCTGCCCGTCAGCGAGGCGTGGGATCGCGCGGATGCGCGTCTCGCGCTCGGATACTGGCCATGGTCCTTGCTCGCCCTGGAGCAGCCGCTTCCCGAGCTGGTGCTGCAGCGCCTGGCCTCTGCCGTCGTCGATGCCGCTTTGGACGGGTGGGGATCCGCGCAGGAAGCGTTTTCCAACGACGTGCGCAAGGCTTACGCGCAAGCCCTGGAAGACCCGGCTCATGCGCGCGCCATCTGCGAGGAGTACCGCGCGGCCGCGACGGTGGACCGGCAGCATGACGAGCTGGATCGCCAGGGCGATCGGCGCATCACGTGCCCCATGACGGCCTTGTGGAGTTCGCGCGGCCCCTTGGCCGAGTGGTATGCCGATGCCGGTGGCCCGCTCGGCATCTGGAGCCGATGGGCGACCCAGGTCACGGGCCAAGGCGTGGACGCGGGGCACTTCTTCCCGGAGGAACTGCCTCGACAGACGGCGCAGATGCTGGAGCGAAGCGTTGGCGCGGCAATGTGGTGAGGCGCTCGCCTGCGGGCGACGGCGTTCGTCCCGCGGGTACTCCGCTTGCCCGCGCGCGCCTTGTCGGTCTCGCGACCGTCAAACTTTCCGATGCATCGGATCGATCGGCCGCGCGCCCCCCGGGCCGACGTCCGCGCATCGGGTCTCGCAGGGCAAGGAGACTTCCATGACGACCAGACTTGCAAGAGCCCTCGCGGCGGCCGCGTTGTCCGGCCTGGCCGGACTGGCTTCGGCCACGGCGACGCCCATCGACCTGCTCACCGCCTCCGGCGTGCCGGGAACCGGCGGCGACGCGACGGTCTACGGGCCCTGCTATTGCGATCAGGCGTCGTGGTTCTCGCCGGTGATGCTGCTGGGGCCCGGGACCTACGACTTCGGGACGGTGCGCCAGTACTGGGTGCTGTCGGGCACCACTCCCGACGGCGGGCCGGGCCAGGGCAGCCTCTGGCTGCTCTTCTCCCCGGTGGAAGCCTCGGGAACCTGGCCGCAGAATTTCCCAACTCAGACCACTTCCATGATCCCGGACCTGGTGCGGTGCGAGGAGGACGACGCTGCCTGCTACGCCAGCTACGACGGGCGGTTCGTCGACGAGCATCTCGTCTTCACGCTGCCTCCTGGGCAGAACGCCGTTCAGGTCGGCCTCGTCGGCCACTACGTGTACACGCCGCCGGTGGCGGCGGCGGTGCCCGAGCCTGTCACGCCCGCCCTGCTGCTCGCCGGCCTGGCGATGATGGCGGCTGTGGCGCGGCGCCGCGATCGAGCGGCATAGCCGGGCCCGCCGGACGGCCATGGAAAAAGCCCGGCGCGACCCGCGTCGTCCGGGCCTGGCGCGAGGCGGCGCGGCCTACTTGCCGGCCGGCATGTCCCGGGTCAGCGCGTCGAGCTCGTCGGTCAGGCGCGCCATGCGGGCCACCAGCGCGCGGTAGGGCGCCGGCGACGCCATGTCGAGGCCCGCTTTCCTGACGACCTGGTAGGCGTCGTCGGAGCCGCCGGACTTGAGCATGTCGAGGTAGCGCGTGCGCAGGTCGTGGTCGCCCTTCTCGATGCCCTCGGCGAAATACGCGGCGGCGCTGATCGACGTGGCGTACTGGAACACGTAGTAGTCCGTATAGAAGTGCGGGATGTATTCCCATTCGGTGCCGTACAGGTCCTCGATCTTCATCACGCCCTGGTCGTGGCCGTAGTAGCGGCGCAGCAGGTCCAGGTAGATCTTCGACAGGTCTTCCCCGGTCAACGGCTGGTCCTTCTCGGCGGCCTCGTGCGACTTCAGCTCGAACTCGGCGAACAGCGCCTGGCGGAAGAACGTGGTGCGCAGCGACTCGAGCTGGCGCGTGATCGCGTAGATCTTCTCGGCCTTGGTCTTCGCGTTCCTGGCGACATAGTCGGCCAGCAGCATCTCGTTGGTCGTCGACGGGATCTCGGCGACGAAGATGCCGTAATTGGCGAGCTCGTACGGCTGCGCGGCGTTGGCCAGCACCGAGTGCATCGCATGGCCCCATTCGTGGGCGACCGTCGAGACGCTCTCGTAGTTATTGTTGAAGCTCATGAGGACGTACGGGTGCACGTCGTAGGCGGCCGGGTTCATGTAGGCGCCCGAGCGCTTGCCCTTGCGCGGCACCGCGTCCATCCAGCCTTCCTGGAAGTGCTGGCCGAGCGCCTTGACGTAGTCCTCGCCCAGCGGCGCGACGCCCTGCAGCGTCAGCGCCTCGGCTTCGCCGAGCGTGTAGGTGCGCGGGGCCTTCACGAGCTCGGCGTAGATGTCCGAGTACTTCTGCTCCTTCAGGCCCAGCATGCGGCCGCGCAGCTTCAGGTAGCGCTGCAGCGTGGGCAGGCCGGCGTTGGCCTCGGTCACCAGCGTGCGGTAGACGGCCTCGGGCGTGTTGTCCTGCGCGAGCTTCGATTGCAGCGCGTTGTCGAACTTGTGCGAGCGGGCGTCGAACACCACGCCCTTCAGGTGCGCCACGTAGACGGCGCCGATCGTGCGCTGGAATTCCTTGAAGACGGGCCAGAACGACTTGAAGACGAGGTCGCGCACCTTCGGGTCGCCGTCCTCGCGCAGCTTGACGTAGGTCTCCTGGTCGAGCGTCACCTTCTTGCCGCGGATCGTGACGGTGGGCCAGGGGAGGTCGGCATTGGCCAGCAGTTCGTAGATCTGCGTGGGCTGCGACAGCGGATCCGATGCGCCCGCCATCAGGGCCTCCTCGCTCGCGGACAGCGTGTGCGCGGCCAGGCGCAGCATCGTGTGCAGCGCGTAGGCGTGGGGCGCGAGCTTGGGTTCGGCGGCGATGTAGGCGTCGATCCTGGCCTGGCCGATGGCCGCGACCTCCGGGTTCTCCCACGCCTCGGCCTGCGCGAACTGCGTCTGGGCGGCGGCGGACTGCTGGCGCAGCGCCTGGTTGGCGGTCACCTGGGTGTCGGCGTCGGCCTTCAGGCTGGCGTAGGTGTCCAGGCGATTGAGTTCGCGGTTGACGTCCGACATCACGGACATCGCATGCAGCAGGCTCGCGGCGCTGGTGCCCATCGTGCCCTGCAGGGCCTTGACCTCGGGCAGGCGGGCCAGCAGCTTCTGGCGGGCGGCTTCCCACGCGGTGTCGTCGGCATACAGCGTCGTCAGGTTCCACAGCGCCGGCGGGTTGGCCGCGGTGCCGGTGGTCGAGGGAGCGGGTGCCGCGGGGGTGGCGGCCTGGGTCACGGGCGCTGCGAGGGTGACGAGCGCGGTGGCGAGTGCGATGGCGGTGAGCTTCATGGTTCCCGGCGTTTTGCGAAATGGGCGAGGCGGGACGATACCGCTTCGCGGCGCCATTTCCGCTCCGGGCCTGGCCCGGAGGCGACGAACTGCAGAACCAGGGGCGCCAGTCGCGGCAGTGAAAACCCTCGGTCGCCAGTTTCAGCCCGCGAAGAAGCGATAGACGGAGCTGCTGCGGTAGACCTGCCCGGGCCGCAGCACGGTCGACGGCCAGTCGGCGTGGTGCGGCGAATCGGGGCTGTGCTGCGGCTCCAGGCAGACAGCGGCGCCGCGCTGGAGGACCTCGCCGCCGTGGCCCGCCAGGCTGCCATCGAGGAAGTTGCCCGAGTAGAACTGCAGCGCCGGCTCGGTCGTGTGCAGCTCCATCGCGCGGCCCGACGCGGGATCCTCCAGGCGCGCCGCCAGCCTCAGCGTGCCGATGCGCGCGTCGTCCAGGATCCAGTTGTGGTCGTAGCCGCCGCCCGCGGCCAGCTGCGGGTGGCTGTCGTCCAGGCGGTCGCGGATGGCGGTCGGCGCGCGGAAGTCGAACGGCGTGTCCGCGACCTCGGCGATGCCCATCGGGATGAGCTTGCCGTCGACCGGGTTGTAGCGGCTGGCAGGCATCGTCAGCACATGGTCCAGCGCCGAGCCGCGCCCGGCGAGGTTGAAGTAGTCGTGGTGGCTGAGGTTAACGACGGTGGCGCGGTCGGTGGTGGCCTCGTAGTCGACACGCCAGCTGCGGTCGGCGCCCAGCGAATAGGTGACGCGCGCCTGCACGCGGCCCGGGAACCCTTCCTCGCCGTCGGCGCTGACGTAGCGCAGCGTCGCGGCCGGGCCGCCGAGCGCGTCGTCGTGCTCGCGCAGCGATTCGATCTCCCACAGGCGCGTGCCCCAGCCGTGCGTGCCGCCGTGCAGGCAGTTGCTGCCGTTGTTGCGCGTGAGCGCGAACGTCTCGCCGCCGATGGCCAGTTCGCCGAGCGCGATGCGGTTCGCGTAACGGCCCACGATCACGCCGAAGAACGGATTGCGCTGTTCGTAGTCGGCGAGGTCGTCGAAGCCGCGCACCACGTTGGCGGCGACGCCGTCGCGATCGGGCGCCCACAACGCCGTGACGATGCCGCCCAGCGTGATGAAGGACAGCGTCAGGCCCCCGTGCGACAGGGTGACCTCGTGGACGGCGCGGCCGTCGGCGAGATGTCCGCGGTCGCGCTGTTGCATTCGGGCGGGAGGATGTTGGCTCATGAGAAGGTGCTGCTGTGGAGTGGATGGCGCGCCGCCTCGGCCTGGACGCGGCGTGCGTGCGGCAGCCAGCGGCCGTGCCGCCAGCGTTGCAGCATGAACAGGCCGCGCAGCCATTCGTCGAGGATCAGCGCGATCCATACGCCGATGAGGCCCCAGCCGAGATGCGTGCCCAGGAGCCAGGCGCCGAACAGCATGATCCCCCACTGCGACAGCAGCCCGGCGATCAGCGGGAAGCGGCTGTCCCCGCTGGCTCGCAGCGCGTTGATGATGATCAGGTTGAAGCTGCGCCCCGGCTCCAGGAGCAGGCCCAGCAGGATCAGCGTGCGGCCCAGCGAGACGATCTGCGGGTCGTCGGTGAACAGCCTCAGCGCGGCGGGCGCGATCACGGCGAAGACGATCGCCACGCCGGCCGTCACGACGAGCCCCAGCCGCATGTTGAGCAGGCACTGCTTGCGCGCCTCTTCGAATCGGCCGGCGCCGATGAGGCGTCCCACGACGATCTCGTTGCCGATGCCGATCGACAGGCATGCCAGCATCTCGATCTGCGCGATCTGCATCGTGTAGGCCTGCGTGGCCAGCATGCGCTCGCCCATGCGCGCGGTCAGCGCCGTGATGATCGTGAACGACGCGAACCAGCTGATGTTCTCCAGCACCGCGGGAAAGCCCAGCGACAGCAGCCGACGCAGGTCCGCCAGGTGGATGTTGAACAGGTCGCGCGGCCGCAGCTTCAGGCCGATGCGGCGCGACACGAGCATCCACAGCGCGATGACCGCCAGCAGGCGGCTGATCGACGCCGCGATCGCGATGCCGGTCACGCCCAGTGCCGGCAGGCCGCCGAGGCCGAAGATCAGCAGCGCGCTCAGGCCGGCGTTGACGGCGTTCTGCGCGAGGATCACGTACATCACCTCGCGCGTGTGGCCGTGCGCGCGCAGCACCGCGCACAGCGCGAAGATCATCGACTCCATGAACAGCGTGCCGCCCATCCAGTGCAGGTAGGGCAGCGCGTAGGCCATCAGCGGCGGCGTGAGCTGCGCCCAGCGCAGCAGCGTGGGCGCCGTGCCCGCCAGCAGCAGGCTGAACACCGCGCCCAGCCACAGGTTGGTGGCCACCGCCCCGCGCGCCATGCGCCGCGCGCCGGAGCGGTCTCCCATGCCCAGGTGGTGCGTCGTGGCGATCGACGCGCCGACCGCCAGCACGTTGAAGCCGACCAGGAACATCACCAGGATCTGCCCCGCGCTGCCCAGCCCGGCCACCGCGTTGTCGCCGATGCGGCTGGCCATCAACGTGGAGACCACGTTGGTGAGCATGTGCAGCGACTGCTCGGCGAAGATGGGCCACGCCAGGCGCAGCAGCCCGGGCGGCGGCGCGTCGGGCTCGTGCGTGCCGGGCAGCTGGGAGACGGTGGACATGGGGCGCCAGCTTACCGGCGATTGGTTACGAGCGATTACGGCGCGGCGCGGCCGCGGATCCGCGCACGTCGCGGCGCCGCCCCCAAAGAGCCATGAACATGACGAAAATGCGCGGCGGGCCACGGAGCTGCCGCCGCAGGCGACGCAGCTCGAGCTGTCGGCCGCTGCCGGCACGCGACCGAAGCGTCTCAGTCGCCGGCGACGAGTTCGGCGCCCAGATGCTCGTCGAAAGGCCGCAGCGCCGGCATCGCCTCGCTGGCGCCCAACCGCGCCTCGACCGCCTGGTCGGCCGGGGTGGCCGTGAAGGCGTTGCTGGCTTGGCTGGCGGGCGCCACATGGCAGCCCGACAGCAACACGAGCGCGACGGTCGAGACCGAGGCGAGAATCGCCGTGCCGATCGTGGCGAGTCCGCCGCTGCCGGGACGGGAACGAAGCGTGGCGCGTTGCGCGGCGCTGGAGCAGGAGTGCTGCATCATCAAACCCCCTGATGCGGACATCTGGCGGCCCGCTGCGAAGCCCCATCTTGAACCTTCGCGCGTGCAAGCACATCCCTCAGGCAGGGGACTCGGAGCATGTCCGGATTCACGCACGGAAGTTTCAACTCGACAGGAAAGAATTCGACCATGAACCCGACGAACCAGGTCGCCGTCGTCACCGGCGCCGGCAGCGGCATCGGCAGGTCCTGCGCGCTCGCGCTGTACCGGGCGGGGTATCGTGTCGTCCTCGCAGGCCGCCGCGCGCAGGCGCTCGAGGCGGTGGCCGCACAGGCCGGCGGCGGCGACGCGCTGCTGGCCGTACCCACCGACGTCACCCGGCCCGAGCAGGTCGACGCCCTGTACGCGGCCACGATCGCGCGATTCGGCCGCGTCGACGTGCTCTTCAACAACGCAGGCATCAGCGCCAACGGCATCCCGTTCGAGGAGCTGAGCCACGAGCGCTGGTGTGCGGTGGTCGACACCAACCTCACCGGCATGTTCCTGTGCGCCCAGGGCGCGTTCCGCGCGATGAAGGCGCAGTCGCCGCGCGGTGGCCGCATCATCAACAACGGCTCGATCTCGGCCCACGCGCCGCGCCCGGACTCCGCGCCCTACACGGCCACCAAGCACGCGGTGACGGGCCTGACGAAGTCGATCTCGCTCGACGGCCGCGCGTACGACATCGCCTGCGGCCAGATCGACATCGGCAACGCCGTCACCGACATGGCCGCGCGCATGGCCACCGGCGTGAAGCAGGCCGACGGCCGCATCGCGGCGGAGGCCATGCTGGACGTCGAGCGCGTCGCCGACGCCGTCGTCCACATGGCAGGCCTGCCGCTCGAGGCCAACGTGCAGTTCATGACCATCATGGCCACGAAGATGCCGTTCGTGGGCCGCGGCTGAACGCGGGTCGCGCCGCGCCGGGAGTCGCACGGTCGAGCAATCGGCCCCGGTCGGCGTGAAAAACCGCACCGGTCGCGTTGACCGCCGACGCAGCGGCGCGCGTCCGGCTGCCTAGACTTGCCGCATGAATCGACCCGCCCTCTTCGCCGCGGCGCTGCTTGCCGCCGGCGCCCCGTTCCCGCTCCAGGCGCAAGACGCGCCGAACGCACCCGCCCAGCCGCTGACCGTGGTGTACGTGAAGGCGGACCTGACGCCGCCCCTGGAGAGCCTGCCGGCAGACCAACGCGCCATGCTCGCCGACTGGAAGTTCGCCGACGTCGAACGGCTGATCCAGGAGCGCGCGCCGGCCGTGCTGCAGGCCAACGGCCTTGCCGGCGACGCCGCGACGGCGACCGCCAAGGACGAGGGTGCGGCCGACCTTGCGCAACTGCCGCCGGACCGGCCGCTGCTGGTGCTGCGCGTGCACGACGTCGTGCAGACCCATCCGCGCTTGTTCGTGACGGCGGGCGCCGTGCACGTGGAGGTGTCGTTCCATCCCGCGCAAGGCGGCGATGCGCGCGCGGCGACGTGCCACGGCCTGTCCGGCGGCACGCTCGGCTTCGACCCGGTGTGGGGGATCGCGAAGACCAATCGCGTCGACGCCAAGTGGGCCGACGGCATCCTCGTGGGCGCGCTGGACCTGATGGCCAGGCAGGGCTGCGTGACGCTCGCGGGGCCGCGCGCCGTCTTTCCGAAGGCCTGAGCACGGCGGCCGCGCGCGTCCTGCGCGCGCTGGCGAGGTGCGTGCGGCTGCACTTGGCGACCGGGCGGCGCGCGGCAGGAGCGCAGCACCGTTCCTCCAGTCGTCCACATCCCTGCACCCGCGACCGTCCGGATACCCGCGCGACCGTCGCATGCATTGCCCGCGCCCTTGCGCCGCGGCACGGACGGGATCACATTGCCTGGACAGGCACGCCGTCCATGGGCACGGTGGCGGCGGGCGGGGCCGGTGGGCCTCGCGATCGCGGTGCCGCCTCGTCGAGGAGCTCCTGCCATGCACGCTTCTTCCATCCCCGCCACGCTTCACCGCTGGAGCGACGGCGTCGCGCATGCGTTCGCGCCGCACCCGGCGCACTTCGACGCCCAGTCGCACCGCCTCAACGACAACCCGATGCGGGCGCGCCTGCGCCCGATCCACCTGCTGCCGCTGGTCATCCCCGGGATGGCCGTGCTGCTGGGCGTGTGCGCGGTGCTGATCGGCTCGTTGATGCGCGGCTGAACCATCGCCGGCGGGCACGGGGGTGGGCGGGTCGTTCGACCCGCCGTCCGCCGACGCGGGATCATCAGAGTTCGCGCAGCGCCGCCGTCACCGGCATCGTGGCAGCCCGCACCGCCGGGAACAGGCCGCCGATGAAGCCGATGGCCAGGGCCCACTTCAGGCCCTGCCAGAGCACGCCCGCGGTCACGTGCAGCTCGAAGCTGAGCTTGCCGACCGAGCCGGCCGCCATCGTGGAGGCGCTGTAGCCGTTGAACAGCAGCCAGGCGAGCGCCCCGCCCAGGATGCCACCCGCCAGCGCGAGCAGCATCGTCTCGAGCAGGACGGCCACGACCACCGGAAGCCCCGCGAAGCCGATCGCCCGCAGCGTGGCGATCTCGCGGGCGCGCGCCTGGACGGCCGCGAACATCGTGTTGAGCGCGCCGAACATCGCGCCGATCGCCATGATGGAGCCCACGACGATGCCGATGATGCGGATCACGGTGGCCGTGCCCTCGGACTGCTTGCTGAAGTAGTCGAGCGTCGTGCTGGCGTCGATCTTGAGCTGCGGGTTGGCCTCGAGCGCGGCCTTGAACGGCTTGAACCCGTTCGCGTCCGCCAGCCGCACCGTCACCGAGTTGCGGCTGCTGCCGCGCTCGTAGGTCTCGGCCACGACGTTGGCGTCCCCCCAGATCTCGGACTCGAGCGCGTCGCCGCTGGCGAACACGCCGGCCACCGTCCAGGTCTGGCTGCCGAGGCGGATCGGCTGGCCGGGCACCAGGCCGGCGAACTGCCGGGCGGCGCCGCGGCCTACGATCAGCTCGCGCAGGCCGGGCGTGAACCGGCGGCCGTCGACGATGTGCACCTGCGGTCGCACCGCCCAGGCCTCGGCGCCGACGCCGCGCAACTGCACGCTGCCTTCGTCGTCGGCCGTGCCGCCCTTGAGCGGCAGGTTGGCCGCGACGACGATCTCGGGCGAGGCCAGCGGCTCGCCCTTGGCGTCGCGCGCGATGCCCGCCGTCTGCGCGATCTGCAGGATGCTGTCGCGGTCGAGGCCCGACATCACCTCGGCGGCGGAGGCGCCGCGCAGCACGATGGCGGTGTCGAGGCTGCCGGTCTTGCGCAGCGTCTCGGCATAGCCCTCGGCCATCGCCAGCATGGCCACCAGCACGCCCACGACGCCGGCGATGCCGACGACGATCACGGCCGACGAGCCCAGCCGCTGGCCGAGCGTGCTGATGCCGACGCTGGCCACCGACATGGCGCGGCGCCCGGCTCGCGTCAGCGCCAGCCACAGCGCCAGCAGCAGGGTCAGCACCAGCGCGCCCTGCCAGGGCAGCGCGATCCACACGCCCAGCACCACCGCCAGGAACAGCAGCAACAGGAGGGTCATCCAGCTCTTCATGGCGGCTCCTTCAGCGACGCGCGAGCGCGTCGACGATGTTCAGGCGCATGGCGTTCCAGGCCGGCAGCGCGCCGACCAGCACCCCGATCGCGAGCATCAGCGCAAGCCCGAGGGCCCAGCTGCCCGCCCCCACGGGCGACAGGGCCAGCATGCCCTTGCTGCCGTGGCTGATCAGCGGGATCAGCGGCTCGGCGAGCCCGATGCCGATGACGCCGCCCAGCAGGAGCAGCAGCACCGATTCGGCGAGCACCATCGCCAGCACGCTGGTGCTGGAGAAGCCGATCGTCTTGAGCACCGCCAGCTCGCCCGTGCGCTCGCGCACGGCCTGCATCATCGTGTTGCCCGACAGCAGCATGAGCGTGAAGAAGACGGCGCCCATGATGGAGGTCACGATCAGGCCGATGTCGGCCAGCTGCTTCATCCAGCTGGCCGTGGCGGCCTGTTCCGTCTGCGTGCGCGTCTCGTGGTCGGAGTTGGCCGACAGCGCGTCGATGGCCTTGGCCACGCGGTCGGCCTGGTTGACGTCCGTCACGCGCGTCACGTACCAGCCCACCTGGCCGCGGTTGTACGGCGTGGTGTCGTCGAAGTAGGTCCAGTGCAGAAGCATCATCTGGTCGAAGAAGCCCGCCGCCTTCTTGTCGGTGGAGTGGATGACGCCGCTGATGTCGAACACCCAGTTCTTGCTGCCCGAGCGGTCAGGGAAGATCGTGGACTGCATCGGGATGCGGTCGCCCACCTTCCAGTGGAAGCGCTGCATCAGCCCCTCGCCCACCAGCACGCCGGTGCGCGTGTCGGCGAAGGCCTTGCGCTCGGCGTCGCTGACGGACATCTCCGGGTAGAGGTCGAGGTAGTTGGGTGCCACGGCGAAGCTGAAGACCTGGTTGTGCGGGTCCTGGTAGGCGCCACCGAACCAGTTCGCATACGTGACGGTCTTGACGCCGGGCACCTGCTCCATGCGCGACTGCAGCGACTGCGGCAGCGTCTGGATGAACGACAGGCGCGAGCCCGTCTGCAGGCGCTGCGCGCCGTTGGCGCTCTGCCCCGCTTCCGCGAACGAGGTGCGCACGGCGTCGAGCAGCCCGAACAGCAGGAAGGCCGCGACGATGGACACGAGCGTGAGGATCGTGCGCGTCTTGCGGCGGAACAGCGAGGCCCAGATCAGGTGCAGGTATTTCATGAGCGACTCCTGCGCCGCGTCAGGCCGCGACCTGCTCGACCAGCGTTCCCTTGTCCAGGTGCAGCGTCTGGTTGGCGTATTCGGCGGCCTTCGGGTCGTGGGTGACCATCAGGATGGTCTTGCCATGGTCGCGGTTGAGCGCGCGCAGCAGCGCCAGCACGTCCTCGGCCGACTGGCGATCGAGGTCGCCGGTGGGCTCGTCGCACACCAGCAGCGTCGGGTCGGAGACGATCGCGCGGGCGATCGACACACGCTGCTGCTGGCCGCCCGACAGCTCGGTCGGCTTGTGGCTGGCGCGGTCGGCCAGGCCCACCAGCTCCAGCGCGATGGCCGCGCGCTTGCGGCGCTCCGCGCCCGACAGCCTGGTCAGCAGAAGCGGCAGTTCGACGTTGCGCTGCGCCGACAGCATCGGCATCAGGTTGTAGAACTGGAACACGAAGCCGACCTGCGACGCCCGCCACTTGGCGAGCGCACCGGCGCCGAGGTTGTCGATGCGCTGGCCGCCCACCGTGATGCTGCCGCCCGTGGGCGAGTCGAGGCCGCCGATCAGGTTCAGCAGCGTCGTCTTGCCGGAGCCCGACGGCCCCATCAAGGCGAGGAACTGGCCCTGGGCCACGTCGAGGTCGATGTGGTGCAGCACCTCGACCTTCTGCCGGCCGCGTTCGTAGATCTTCGAGACGTCGCGGATTTCGATCAATGGGGTCATCTCGTTCTCGCTCCTTTGGGACTCGGAAGAATCAGCGGGCCGCGTCGTCGGTCTTGACCGCCGCGCCGTCCTGCAGCGTGGCCGGCGGCGACAGCACCACCTTGTCGCCGGCCGAAATGCCGGCGGGAATCGACTTCATCGTGCCGACGTCGGGCGTCGCGGGCGTGACGGCGTGCAGCACCGCCTTGCCGTCCACGACGACGAACACCGCGGCGTGGCCGTCGCGCTGCACTACGGCAGACGCCGGCACAAGCGCGCCGCGCGGGGCCTGGCCCGCCGCAGACGCGGCCGCGTCCTTCTTCGCGAGGAAGGACACGCGCACGCCGATGTCGGGCACGAGGCGCGCGTCCTTCTGGTCGAGCGCGACGCGCACCTTGACCGTGCCCTTGCCGCGGTCGGCAGCGGGGATCACCGCGATCACGTGCGCGGGAATCTTCCAGTCGGGATAGGCGTCGAGGACGGCTTCGGCCGGCATGTCCGGCTTCACCTGGCCGATGTAGGCCTCGGCGACGTCGACCTCGACTTCCAGCGAATCCATGTCGACGATGGTGCCCACGCCGGTGCGCGTGAAGCCGCCGCCGGCCGACAGCGGCGAGACGATCTCGCCCACCTGCGCCGCCTTCTCGGTGACCACGCCCGCGAACGGCGCCCGCACCACGGTGTAGTCGAAGTTGACCTGCGCCTGCCCCAGCTGTGCCCGGGCGGCGTCGGCCTCGCGACGGCGCGCGTCGAGCTGGGCAGCGGCGGTGGCCACCCCGGTGCGCGCCTGGTCGCCGGCCGCCTTGGTCACCATGCCGCTGGCCAGCAGTTCGGCCTGGCGGCGCTCGTCGGACTGCGCCTGCGCGAGCTGCGCCTGTGCGGAGGCGACCTGCGCCTGTGCGCTGGCGAGATTGGCGCGCGCGGCATCGAGGCCGGCGCGCAGCGCGCTGTCCTCGAGCCGGGCCAGCACCTGGCCCTTCTGCACGTGGTCGCCTTCCTCGATCAGCACCTGCGTCAGCGTGCCGGTGATCTGCGTGGAGACGGTCGCGCGCCGCCGCGGCGTCACGTAGCCGGTGGCCTGCAGCACCGCGCCCGCGGATCCGCCGCCGCCGGCCGGCGCCGTGGCGGTGGCGGTCTGCACCGCGACTGGACGCGAGGTCCACGCCCACCAGCCGCCCGCGGCGAGCAGCGCCACGACGATGATGGCGGCCAGCGCGATCCACAGCCAGCGCGGCGGGCCGCCGTGGTCATCGCGCTCGGTGCGCTGGATGCGCAGCTCGTTCAGGAGGTTCGCGTCGATCTTGAAGTCTCCGGCAAGGGGTCCAGGAGCGTGCCGCGGACCCGACGGCACCGCGCACTCTATCAGCGACCATACCGAAAGCCATTGATCGATCCTGCGGCGGACCGACCAATGGCGGTCCGGGAGCCGCGAATCAACGGCGCGGGCGACGAACGGCCAGGGCGCCCGGCGGCAGCCAGTCCAGGCCGGCGGCCGTCCCGCCCTTCGGCCGGTACTCGCAGCCCACCCAGCCGGCGTAACCCAGGCGATCGAGTTCCGCGAACAGGAACTCGAAGCGGATCTCACCGGTCCCCGGCTCGTGGCGGCCCGGGTTGTCGGCCACCTGGACGTGGGCGATGCGCGGCATGAACGCGGCGAGCGTGCCGGCGAGCTCGCCCTCCATGCGCTGCGCATGGTAGGCGTCGTACTGCACGAAGACGTTCGGCTCGCCGACCTCGTCCAGCAGCGCGACGCAGGCCGCGGTGCGGTTCACGATGAAGCCCGGGACGTCGAAGGTGTTGATCGGCTCGACGAGCAGCGCCAGCCCCTCGCCGGCGAGCGCGCGCGCGGCGAAGCGCAGATTGCCCACGAGGGTACGGCGCACGGTATCGCCGTCGGCGCCGGCCGGCGCGATGCCGGCCAGGCAGTTCAGCTGCCGCACGCCCAGCGCGTGCGCGTAGGCGATGGCGCGCGGCACGCCCGCCCGGAACTCGTCGACGCGCTGCGGCAGTCCCGCCAGCCCGCGATCGCCTGCGCCCCAGTCGCCGGCGGGCAGGTTGTGCAGCACCATCGCCAGGCCGTGCTCGTCCAGCCGGGCGCGGATCTCCGGGGCCGGCGCCTCGTACGGGAACTGGCATTCGACCGCGGCGAAGCCCGCGCGCGCGGCGAGCTCGAAGCGATCGAGGAAGGCCGCCTCGGCAAACAGCATCGAGACGTTGGCGGCGAAGCGCGGCATGGCAGCCCTTTCAGCGCACGGCGGCGTGAGCGAGCACGAAGTCGGCGATGGCCTGTGTGTCGGCCAGCGACAGCAGGGCGACGCCGTCGGCCGCCTCGACGCGGTCGTCGCTGGCGATGGCGCGGATGCCGGGCCAGCCGGGCGACAGCGTCGGCTTGCCGGCTTCGGCGCGCCAGACCTCCAGCTTGGGGAAGTCGCCGTGCTTGAAGCCTTCGACGAGCACGAGGTCGACGTCCTGCAGGCGGTCGAGCAGGTAGTCCAGCGGCGGCTCGTCCGCGCCGCGCAGCTCGTGCATCAGCGCCCAGCGCGTGCTTCCCAGGAGCAGCACCTCGTGGCAGCCGGCCTCGCGCAGCCGGTACGAATCCTTGCCGGGGCGGTCGACCTCGATGTCCTTGTGGCTGTGCTTGATCATCGACACGCGCAGGCCGCGCGCCACCAGCGCCGGCACCAGCCGCGCCAGCAGCGTCGTCTTGCCCATGCCCGAATAGCCCGCGATGCCGAACACCTTCATGCCGGCATTCTCGCCGCTCGCGGCGAGGACTGCCGAGGCGCAGAGAGCGCCTCGGCATGCGTGGATCCTGCGACTGCGCGCAGGGTGACACCTGGTAGGCGCAGCGCGATGGCCCGAAGGCGCCGTGCGTGCGGTTTTCCCCGGATCCGCGCGCGGCGGAACGCTTCGTTGCTGGACGGAAATACAGCTCGCCTAGAATCGCGCGCTCCGCTGCATTGCGCTTTTTCCGGCCTGGCTCCATGTTCAAGAACGTCATCGTCTACCGTATCGATCAATGGGAACGCCCGAGCCTGGCCGAGCTGGAGCCGCGCCTGGATGCCGCCCGCTTCGTCGAGTGCGGCGCGGCGCAGCAGGAGTCCCTCGGCTGGGTCGAGCCGCGGGGCGAGAAGCACGGGCCGCTGGTCGAGAGCGTCGCCGGCCAGTGGATCCTGAAGCTGTGCATCGAGACCAAGGCCGTGCCCGGCGGCGCGGTGAAGTCGCAGCTGGAAGCGCGGCTCGACAAGATCGAGCAGGACACCGGCCGCCGCCCCAAGGGCAAGGCCGCCAAGGAGCTCAAGGAGGAGATCGTCCACGAGCTGCTGCCGCGCGCCTTCCCCAAGCGCGGCAACACGCCGATCTGGATCGACCTGCAGAAGAACCTGATCGTCATCGGCGCCGCCAGCGCGAAGAAGGCCGACAAGATCGTCACGCTGCTGACAGAGCTGCTGGCCGGCGGCATCCGGCTCGAATTGGTGCAGACGCAGCTGTCGGCCGCCGTCGCGATGGCCGACTGGCTGAGCAGCAAGGAAGCGCCGCCCGGCTTCACGATCGACCGCGAATGCGAGCTCAAGCAGCCCGACAGCGAGAAGTCGCTCGTGCGCTACGCGCGCCACACGCTCGACATCGACGAGGTGGGCGAGCACATCAAGCAGGGCAAGCTGCCCACGCAGCTGGCGATGACCTGGGACAGCCGCGTCTCGTTCGTGCTCACCGAGCAGTTCGCGCTCAAGAAGATCAAGCTGCTCGACGTCGTGCTCGAGGGCCAGGAGGCCGCGGGCAAGGGCGACAACAACTTCGACGCCGATGTCGCGATCGCCACCGGCGAACTGGGCAAGCTCATCCCCGACCTGGTCGAGGCGCTCGGTGGCCCGCTCAAGCTCGGCGAGGCCGGCACGTCCACCACGGACAAGGTGATCGCCGCGCTGACCGGCCAGACGGCCGCCATGGGCG
>Ga0209258_100622_pt1 | contig 28085 bp, 28 predicted proteins | sample Araplaol_mTSA_r2_FD_184281 | JGI IMG/M metagenome (GOLD analysis project Ga0209258, IMG submission 184281) | Arabidopsis root microbial communities from North Carolina, USA - plate scrape CL_Col_mTSA_r2 (SPAdes) (version 2) | ecosystem: Host-associated > Plants > Roots > Endosphere | place: USA...
TGGTTTCGTCCAGCGGCGTGTCGAGCACGCGCAGTTCGCCGAACTTTTCCTGCAGGCCCTGGGTGGCGCGGAACACGCCGCCGTTGACGCCGACGTCTTCGCCCAGCACCACGACGCTTTCGTCGTGCGCCATTTCATAGGCGAGCGCCTGGGTGACGGCTTCGATGAGGGTGATCTGTGCCATGACTTAATGGGCCTTCTTTTCAAGCGAAAGAACGTAATCGCGCTGCTTGGCGAGATCGGCAGGAACTTCGGCGAAGGTGTAGTCGAACATCGCCGTGACCGGCTGGGTCTTGGTCTCGAGGTAGGCGTTCACCTCGTTGTCCATCCAGTCGTCGCACTCGGTCTTCCAGGCTTCTTCCTTGGCGTCGTCCCATACGCCCTTGGCCACCAGCCAGTTGCGCAGGCGCTTCATCGGCTCCTTGGCCCAGGCGTCCTTCACTTCCTGCTCGCCGCGGTAGCGGCGGGCGTCGTCGGCGGTGGTGTGGTCGCTGAGACGGTACGTCACCAGTTCCAGCACGCTGCCGCCTTCGCCGTTGCGCGCGCGGTCCAGGGCGTCGCCCATGGCCTTGCGCACGGCGATGATGTCGTTGCCGTCCACCTGGATGCAGTACAGGCCGGCCGCGATGCCCTTCTGCGCGAGCGTCGGGGCGCCCGACTGGATCTTGCGCGGTACCGAGATGGCCCACTGGTTGTTGACGATCACCGCCACCAGCGGCAGGTTCTGCGCGCCGGCGATGTTGATGGCGCCATAGAAGTCGCCCTTGGACGAACCACCGTCACCGATGGTGCACACGGCCACGCGCTTCTCGTTGCGAATCTTGAACGCCAGCGCGGAACCGGCGGCGTGCAGGCACTGCGTGGCGATCGGCACCGACCAGGCGAAGTCGTGGCGGGCCGGTTCCTTCTGGTAGTCGTTGCCGCGCTCGTCGCCGCCCCAGTACATGTATACCTCGCGCGGCTGCACGCCGCGGTACAGCTGGGCGCCGTATTCGCGGTAGCTCGGCGCGAACACGTCCTCGGGCTTCATGGCGCTGCCGATGCCCACGTGCGCGGCCTCGTGGCCGAGGCAGCTGGCATAGGTGCCCAGCTTGCCGGTGCGCTGCAGGGCGACCGACTTGGCGTCGAACACGCGGGTCGACATCATCAGCTTGTACAGCTCGACCATGTGATCGAGGTCGTTGGCGAAGGCAGGCAGGTCGTCACGGACCTGCTTGCCTTCCGCATCGAGATACTGCAGGTATTCGATTTCAAACTTGGCGGCGATGGACACAACTCGCTCCCGGAGAGAGTTAATGGAGATCTGGGATGCTGGAAGCGGCGGCCCATCCAGTGGGGCCAGCGGCGGACGTAAAGCCCTGAGCAAGACAGAAATTGTTACAGGCGAGGATGTTGCGCCGCAAGGCACGGTGCAGCATGCGGTCTCGTACGGGGCCGGCCCGCGCACGGGTTACCATGCGACTTTTCCGCACCCCGGATCGACATGACCGAGAACCAGCGCGACCTTGAGGCCGGTATCGAACTCGACCTGAACGGGCGACTGACCTACGGCGGGTACCTGCGGCTTGACCAGCTGCTTACCGCGCAGCACCCCCTGAGCGACCCGCCGCATCACGATGAAATGCTTTTCATCGTGCAGCACCAGGTGGCCGAGCTGTGGATGAAGCTCATCATCCATGAGCTCAAGGCCGCCATTGCCAGCCTGCGCCGCGACGACCTCGACCCCTGCCTGAAGATCCTGGCGCGCGTGAAGCAAGTTCAGCGACAGCTGTTCGAGCAGTGGGGTGTGCTGGAGACGCTGACGCCGTCGGAATACCTGGAATTTCGCGGCGTGCTCGGTTCCTCGTCGGGTTTCCAGTCGCTGCAGTACCGCAAGATCGAATTTCTGCTCGGCAACAAGAACGCGCAGATGCTGCAGGTCTTTGCGTACGACGAGGCCGCGCAGGCCGATCTGCGTGCGGTGCTGGAAGCGCCGAGCCTGTACGACGAATTCCTCATGTACCTCGCACGCCGCGGTCATGCCGTGCCGGCCGAATTGACCAACCGCGACTGGTCGCAGCCGTACAAGCGGCATGCGGATTTGCTTCCGGTGCTCAAGCGCATCTACGAGAACCGCGCGACGTATTGGCCCGAGTACCACATGTGCGAGCAACTGGTGGATATGGAAGGCAGTTTCCAGCTCTGGCGTTTCCGCCATATGAAAACCGTGGAACGGATCATCGGACACCGCCGCGGCACGGGCGGTTCCTCCGGCGTGGCTTTCCTCAAGAAGGCGCTGGACCTGGAGTTTTTCCCCGAATTGCTCGACGTGCGCACGGAGCTGGGCAGCTGAGCCGTTCCTTTCATTTCTGGGCGCGTCGGCGCCAACACCTGTGAATCATCACCCGGCCGGCGCGTTGCGACGGTCTGCTCTCAAGGGGCCTGCATGAGCAACACCGCTGAAACCGCACCCGCGTCGGTGCCCGATTTCCCGCAGACGATGGGACATCCGCGTCCGCTGTGGATGCTGTTCATGACCGAGTTCTGGGAGCGCTTCGCGTTCTACAGCGTGAGCTGGGCGCTGGCGCTGTACATCGTGGCGCACTTCTTCAACGGCGACCCGGCCGGCGAGGCCTGGGCCAGCAAGATCTATGGCGCCTATACCGCGCTGATCTACGCGACCAGCATCTTCGGCGGCTACGTGGCCGACAAGGTCATCGGCTACCAGCGCTCGATCCTGATCGGCGCGCTGGTGATGGCGGCGGGCCTGTTCGTGGTGATGCTGCCGAGCAAGGAGATCTTCCTGTTCGGCCTGGCGATGGTCGTGGTCGGCAACGGCCTGTTCAAGCCGAATATTTCCTCGATGGTCGGCCAGCTGTACGGTCCGAAGGACGAGCGCCGCGACCGGGGTTTCACGCTGTTCTACATGGGCATCAACGGCGGCGCGCTGCTGGCGCCGCTGCTCACCGGCTGGCTGGCCAGCCACTTCACCGACACGCCTACGCAGGAGAACTACCGCATCGTGTTCGGCGCCGCCGGCGTGGGCATGGTGCTCAGCCTGTTCTGGTTCTGGTTCGGTCGCCGCGGCCTGAAGAACGTCGGCCGGCCCGCGCCCGACCAGGCGAACCGGATGCGCGTGGTGTGGGTGCTGGTGGCCGTGGCGGTCGCGGTGCCGCTGGTCTACCTGCTGCTGGCCTTCATCGGCGCGAACGGCCTGCAGTGGCTGCTGAGCCTGCTGTTCGTCGGCGTGGCCGCGATGTTGATTGTGGAGGCCATCCGCCACGACCGCGTGCAGCTGGAGCGGGTGATCGCGATGCTGATCATCTTCGCCTTCAACATCCTGTTCTGGATGATGTACTTCCAGCTCGGCACCTCGTTCAACTTCCTCGCGGCGAACATGGTCGACCGCGAGATGTTCGGCGGCTGGATGTTCCCGGTGGGCTGGTTCCAGTCGGTGAGCCCGGTGGCGATCATCGTGCTGGCGCCGGTGGTGACGCAGGTGTGGGCGTTGATGGCGCGTCGGCACAAGGAGCCGTCCATTCCGCGCAAGTTCGGCTTCGGCCTGGTGTTCAACGGCCTGGGCTTCACCGCGCTGATGTACGCGCTGACCTATTCGGTCGACAGCCGCGGCCTGATCCCGTTCTGGCCGCTGACCGCCTGCTACGTGCTGCAGACCATCGGCGAGCTGTGCCTGTCGCCGATCGGCTTGTCGATGGTGACCAAGCTGGCGCCGCCGCGACTGGTGGGCGTGGCGATGGGCGGCTGGTTCCTGTCGATGGCGGTGGGCGGCAACCTGTCGGGCCTGCTGGCGGGCCAGATCAGCGGCGACAGCGGCATGACGGCCGCTTCGGCGCTGGCCGGCTTCACCTTCAGCTTCTGGCTGCTCGCGGGTGCCGGCGTACTGCTGCTGCTGATTTCGCCGTTGATCAACCGCCTGATGCATGGCGTGCGTTGAAGGAGGAGCGCCACGGCCTGATTTCCGTGGCGCTTTTTACGAATTCGTAAAATGTTGCGGTGCATTTGACGGGCTCGGCTCAGGCCGGTTACATCTTCCCGTCCGCTTCAACCGGTCCGCACGCGACGTGCCGACCCGCACCCAACAGGGGAACGCATGACCTATCCCACCTCGACCGGCACGACGTCGGCGCCCGATTACCCGCAGACCATGGGCCATCCGCGTCCGTTGTGGATGCTGTTCATGACTGAGTTCTGGGAGCGCTTTGCCTTCTATGGCATGCGCTGGGCGCTCACGCTGTACATCGTGGCGGAGTTCTTCAACAACGATCCGTCGGGGCAGGGTTTCGCCAGCCGCACCTACGGCGCGTACCTCGCGCTGGTCTATGCGGCGGCGGTGTTCGGGGGCTACGTGGCGGACCGCATCATCGGCTACCAGCGCTCGATCCTGGTCGGTGCCATCGTGATGTCGGCCGGCCTGTTCATGATCATGGTGCCGAACGAGCAGGTGTTCCTGCTGGGTCTGTCGACCGTCATCGTCGGCAACGGCCTGTTCAAGCCGAACATCTCCTCGATGGTGGGCCAGCTCTACGGCGTGGGCGACGCACGCCGCGACCGCGGCTTCACCCTGTTCTACATGGGCATCAATGCCGGCGCGCTGGTGTCGCCGCTGGTCACCGGTTGGATGGCCAGCTACTTCACCGACACCCCGATGCAGCAGAACTACAAGCTGGTGTTCCTGGCCTCGGGCATCGGCATGTTGATCAGCCTGCTGTGGTTTTGGATCGGTCGCCGCCAGCTCAAGGGCGTGGGTCGGCCGACGCCCGAGCAGGTCAACCGCATGCGCGTGGTCTATGTGTTTATCGGCTGTGTGCTCGCCGTTCCTCTGGTCTATCTGGTGATGGCGAAGGCGGGCGCAGTGGTGCTGCAGTGGATGCTGACCGTGCTGTTCATCGGGCTCTCCCTGCTGCTGCTGGTCGAAGGCATCCGCGAAGGCAAGGTGCAGCGCAATCGCGTGATCGCGATGCTGATCATCTTCGTGTTCAACGTGTTGTTCTGGATGTTCTACGAACAGGCCGGCAGCTCGTTCAACTTCCTCGCGCAGAACATCGTGGACCGCCAGATGTTCGGCGGCTGGGAGTTCCCGGTCGGCTGGTTCCAGTCGGTCGCGCCGCTGTCGCTGGTGCTGCTGGCGCCGTTCGTATCGATCGCCTGGGGCTGGCTGGACAAGCGCCACATGGAACCGTCGATCCCGCGCAAGTTCGGCCTGGGCCTGCTCGGCAATGCGCTGGCCTTCGTGGTCCTGATGTATGCGCTGTCCAGCCTGGTCGACAGCCGCAACCTGATCCCGTTCTGGCCGCTGGTCGTGGTCTACGTGCTGCAGACGTTGGGCGAGCTGTGCCTGTCGCCGATCGGCCTGTCGATGGTAACCAAGCTGGCGCCGGTGCGCCTGGTCGGCTTCGCCATGGGCGGCTGGTTCCTCTCCACCGGCATTGGCAATAACCTCTCGGGCATCTTCGCCGGCCACGTCAGCGGCGAAACCGGCATGACCGTCGCCTCCGCCCTCAGCGGCTTCACCTTCAGCTTCTGGCTGCTGGCCGGTGCGGGCGCACTGCTGTTCCTGATCGCACCGTTGATTAACCGACTGATGCACGGCGTGAAGTAACGACGCGGGAAGCGCGAAGCCGGCCGCTTCCCGACGATTACTTCGGCTCGATTGCCTGCAGCTTGTCCAGGATGCGCACCAGCCAGGTGCGCTCTTCCTCATCCAGCTTGGAGAGGAGATTGCGCTCGTGCTCGCGAGCCATGGGCGCCACCACTTCGTGGATGGCCCAGCCCGCTTCGCTGAGGCCAAGCACCGAGCGTCGCTTGTCGTCGCCATGGGTTGCACGGGTGACCCAGCCGGCCTCGACCAGCTTGGCCAATGCCCGGCTCACCGCCACCTTGTCCATCAGGGTGCGCTCGGCCACTTCACGGGCGGACAGACCCTCGAAACGCGCCAGCACGGCCATGACGCGCCACTCCGTCATGCTGAGGTCGAAACGCCGCTGGTAATCGTCGGCGATGGCCTGGCTAACCGCGTTGGAAAGGATGGAGAGCCTGTAGGGCAGGAAGTGCTCCAGCTCCAGCGGGGCATGGTCGGGATGGCGTTCTTCGGACACTGATGCGATGCTCCTTGCAACTGGTTTCATATGTAACTATAACGTCAGGATTATGAGGATGGTCGCACGCTTGGCGTAGGGCCATTGAGCATCGATCGATCAGGAGATTCCCATGAGCGCGCAGCCCAATCTTGGCATGCAGGTCACTACCTTCGAAAACCCCATGGGCATCAACGGCTTCGAGTTCGTCGAGTTCGCCGCCCCGGCTGGTCGCGGGCAGGAGCTGCATGACCTGTTCAAGAGCATGGGTTTCAGCGCCGTGCTGAAGCACAAGAGCCGGGCTATCACGGTTTACCGCCAGGGTGGCGTGAACCTGTTGGTCAACGAGGATCCGAACTCCTTCGCCGCCGAATTCGCCAAGGCGCATGGTCCGTGCGCTGCGGGTTTCGCCATCCGCTTCCGCAAGCCGGCCGATGAAGTGCGCGCCACGGTGCTGGGCAACGGTGGCGAGGCGATGGACGCACTGGGCGAGTCCACCAAGGCAATCAACGCACCGGTAGTGAAGGGCATCGGCGACTGCATGCTGTACCTGGTGGACCGCTACGGCGACACCGGCAGCATCTATGGCGACGACTACGCGCCGATTCCCGGAGCCGAGCAGCATCCGAAGGGTTTCGGCCTCACCTTCATCGACCATCTCACGCACAACCTCTACTTCGGCAACATGCAGAAGTGGTCCGATTACTACGAGCGCCTGTTCAACTTCCGCGAGATCCGCTACTTCGACATCAAGGGCGCCAAGACCGGCCTGGTGTCCAAGGCGATGACCGCGCCCGACGGCATCGTGCGCATCCCGCTCAACGAGTCCAGCGATCCGAAGTCGCAGATCAACGAGTACCTCGACGCCTACCACGGCGAAGGCATCCAGCACATCGCGCTCTTCACCGACAACATCTACGACACGGTGGAAGCGATGCGCGCGCAGGGCGTGGAATTCCTCGATACGCCGGACACGTATTTCGACGTGATCGACATGCGCATTCCGAACCATGGCGAAGACGTGCCGCGCCTGGCCAGGAACAAGATCCTGATCGACGCCGACCCGGAGACCAAGCAGCGCAAGCTGCTGCAGATCTTCACGCAGAACAACATCGGCCCGATCTTCTTCGAGATCATCCAGCGCAAGGGCAACGAAGGCTTCGGCGAAGGCAACTTCCAGGCGCTGTTCGAATCGATCGAGCGCGACCAGATGAAGCGCGGCGTGTTGTAAACGCTTTGCTTTAAAGCCCCTCTCCCATTGGGAGAGGGGTGGGGGAGAGGGTGCGGAAATGCGGAAAGGCAGGAAGCCACCGTTGCCAACAAAGACACGCGAGCGCGCTCGCGACTTGAGGCAGACAAGTACGGATGCCGAGCTTCGCCTATGGCAGCACCTGCGTGCTGGCCGGCTCAAGGGCTGGAAGTTCCGTCGGCAGCACCCTTTGCCTCCGTATGTGGCGGATTTCTACTGCGAGGCTGCCAAGCTGGTGATCGAACTCGACGGTTCGCAGCATGGCGGAAGCGCAGACGCAGTCCGTAGCCGTTATCTTGAATCACTCGGCCTCACGGTTCTGCGTTACTGGGACAATGAGGTCATGCAGCAGACGCAGGCGGTGCTCGAAGCCATCCTTGGCGTCGTCGAATGCCGAACCCTCACCCCAACCCCTCTCCCGCCGGGAGAGGGGCTTCAAGGCGAAGAGCAATGAGCACGATGAAGGTTCACGCTTACCAATCCGGTTTCGCCAACGAATTCGCCACCGAGGCCCTGCCTGGCGTGCTGCCCGAAGGGCAGAATTCGCCGCAGCAGGTCGCGCACGGCCTTTATGCCGAGCAGTTGTCCGGCACCGCCTTCACAGCGCCGCGTCATAGCAATCGGCGCAGCTGGCTGTACCGCATCCGCCCGGCGGCGATGCATCACCCGTTCGAGGCAACGGCCGAAGGCCGCTTCCACAACCGCTTCAACGAAGTTCCGGCCAGCCCCAACCAGCTGCGCTGGGACCCGCTGCCGCTGCCGGGCGAATCCACCGACTTCCTCGATGGCATCGTCACCATGGCTGGCAACGGTGGTGCGTCCGAGCAGTCAGGCGTCGGCATCCACCTGTATGCGGCCAATCGCTCGATGCAGGGGCGCTTCTTCTACAACGCCGATGGCGAGCTGCTGATTGTCCCGCAGCAGGGGCGCCTGCGCCTGGCCACGGAGTTCGGCGTGATCGAGCTGGAGCCGCTGGAAGTGGCGGTGATTCCGCGAGGCGTGCGTTTCCGTGTGGAGTTGCTGGACGACACTGCGCGCGGCTACATCGCCGAGAATTTCGGCGCGCTGCTGCGCCTGCCGGACCTCGGCCCCATCGGCAGCAACGGCTTGGCGAACCCGCGTGATTTCCTCACGCCAGTGGCAGCCTACGAAGATGTGGAAGGCAAGTTCGAACTGGTCGCCAAGTTCCAGGGCAACCTGTGGCGCGCGCAGATCGACCACTCGCCACTCGACGTCGTCGGCTGGCATGGCAACTACGCGCCGTACAAGTACGACCTGCGCCGCTTCAACACGATCGGTTCGATCAGCTACGACCATCCGGACCCGAGCATCTTCCTCGTGCTGCATTCGCCCAGCGATACCGCGGGCGTGAGCAACATGGATTTCGTGATCTTCCCGCCGCGCTGGCTGGTGGCGCAGAACACGTTCCGTCCGCCGTGGTTCCACCGCAACATCGCCAGCGAGTTCATGGGCCTGATCACCGGCGCGTACGACGCGAAGGCCGAGGGCTTCGTGCCGGGCGGCGCGTCGCTGCACAATTGCATGAGCGGCCACGGGCCGGATGCGGCCACCTACGAGAAGGCGTCGACACGCGACCTGTCCCAGCCCGACGTGATCACCGGCACGATGGCCTTCATGTTCGAGACGCGCCGGGTGATCCATCCGACCCGGCAGGCGCTGGAATCGAAGCAACTGCAGGGCAACTACTACGAATGCTGGCAGGGCATCCGCAAGCATTTCACCGGCAAGTAAGCAGCACGCCACGAATCAACCAAGAATGAAACAGCTGCGGCACCAACGCAGTTTTCGGAGCAAAACATGAAACTGGGTTCCCTGAAGGAAGGCGGCCGCGACGGCACGCTGATCGTCGTCAGCCGCGACCTGACCAAGGCCATGAAGGCCACCGGCATTGCCGCCACCTTGCAGGCTGCCCTGGATGACTGGTCGAACGTGGCGCCGCGCCTGAATGCGCTCTCGGACGACCTCAATACCGGCAAGGCTGCCGATGCGTTCCCGCTGGATGTCACCGCGATGGCTTCGCCGTTGCCGCGCGCCTATGAATTCGTCGACGGCAGCGCCTACCTGCCGCACGTTGAGCGCGTGCGCCGTGCGCGTGGCGCCGAGGTGCCGGAATCCTTCTATTCCGATCCGCTGATGTACCAGGCCACCAGCGCCGGCTTCCTTGGCCCCCGCGACCCGGTCGTGGTGCCCAGCGAGGACTACGGCATCGACCTTGAAGCTGAAGTGGTGGTCGTCACCGACGACGTGCCGATGGCGGTGACGCCGGCTCAGGCGGCCGGCCACATCCAACTGGTGGGCCTGGTCAACGACGTCTCGCTGCGCGGCCTGATTCCCGCCGAGCTCGCCAAGGGCTTCGGTTTCCTGCAGTCCAAGCCGCGCTCCGCGCTGTCGCCGGTGTTCGTCACGCCGGACGAGCTGGGCGATGCCTGGCAGGACGAGAAGCTGCACCTGCCCATGCGCACCTGGCTCAACGGCCAGTGGTTCGGTGAAGCCGAGTGCGGCGTGGACATGCAGTTCAACTTCGCCCAGCTGGTGGCGCATGCCGCCAAGACCCGTCCGCTGACGGCCGGTACCATCGTGGGCTCGGGCACCATCGCCAATGAGGACACCGGCAAGGGCGCGTCCTGCCTGGCCGAGCAGCGCACGGTGGAAACCCTGCGCGACGGCAAGCCGAGCACGCCGTTCCTGAAGTTCGGCGACAGCCTGCGCATCGACGTGACCGATGCCACCGGCGCTTCGATCTTCGGCTCGATCGAACAGGTGATTGCGCCGCAGACGCGCTGAGCGGCGAGGGCTCGGCCTGCGGCGCTTTACCACAGGGATTTGCGCCGAGAACCTACACCATTTGTCGCAGGGAACTGACGGGCGTCAATTGGGTACCGCAGGGGCGGTTTGATACTGCCGCCCATGCGCACCGACACTATCGTTCCCGAATTCGACGCCAGCCTCATCGCCCGGTACGACGTTGCCGGCCCGCGCTATACCAGCTATCCGACGGCGCCCCAGTTCCACACCGGCTTCGATGAAGCCGCCCTCCGGGCGGCGGCGCAAGCCTCCAATGAAGACCTCGTGCCACGGCCGCTGTCGGTCTATGTGCACGTACCCTTCTGCTTCAGCCCTTGCTTCTACTGCGGCTGCATGCGCGTCATCACGCGCGACATCACCAAGGCGGACCACTACCTGGATCTGCTGTTCCGCGAGATCGCCATGGTGGGTCCGATGTTCGATCGCGACCGGCCGTTGAAACAGCTCCATTTCGGTGGCGGCACGCCAAACTACCTCGATCTGCCGCGCATGACGTCGGTGATCGAGACGCTGGAGCGCCATTTCGACTACCGGCGCCAGGGCGAACGCGAGTACGGCATCGAGATCGATCCTCGCTTCGCCGACGGCCGCTACATTACGGAGTTGGCCGCGCTGGGCTTCAATCGCATCTCGGTGGGCATCCAGGATTTCGACCCGGCCGTGCAGGAAGCCGTCAACCGCATCCAGAGCGTGGAGCAGACGCGCGAAGTGCTGGACGCGGCGCGTGCCTCGGGCTACGGCTCGGTAAGCGTCGACCTCATCTACGGGCTGCCCCGCCAGACCCTCGATGGTTTCGACCGCACGCTGGATGAAGTGCTTGGCCTCGCTCCCGATCGCATCGCGGTCTACGGCTACGCTCATCTTCCCAAGCTGTTCAAGGCGCAGCGGCAGATCGATGCGAACGAGCTGCCTGATCCAGCCATGCGGCTGGCCCTGTTTGGCCGCGCGTTCAAGCGCCTTTGCGATGCGGGCTATGTCTACGTGGGCATGGACCACTTCGCCCGCGCCAATGACGAGCTGGTGCGCGCGCAGCGCAGCCGCACCTTGCAACGCAATTTCCAAGGTTATTCCACGCACGGCGATTGCGACATCATCGGCCTCGGCGTCAGCGCCATCAGCCGCATCGGCGACAGCTACAGCCAGAGCGCACGCGACCTCATCGGTTACGAAGCCGCGATACAGGCAGGACGACTTCCCGTGGCGCGTGGTATCGCGTTGAGCGGTGACGACATCATCCGTCGCGCCGTGATCAGCGAGCTGATGTGCCATGGCGAGATCGACATGCGCGGCTTCAGCAAGCTGCATCAGCTGGATTTCGCCGATCGCTTCGATAGGGAGCTGGATCGACTGCGCGAGCAAGCGACCGATGGCCTGGTCGTCGTGGACGACACAACGATCCGCATCACCGCACGCGGCCGGCTGCTTCTGCGCAACATCGCGATGAACTTCGACGCATACCTCAACAACCCGGCAGAAACGTCCCGCTACTCGCGCACGATCTGACGGATGCGACCCAGCTAGGGGGCTGAACATGCTTTCCGGGAAATCCATCGACTGCACGCTCCATCCGTGCAATCCCATCGCGGATGATGGTGACGAGGTCCACTTCTGCAGCACCTGTGCATTCTCCGATGCCTGCCTCTCCGTTGGTTATGGCAAGCCGGAGCTTTCCGCACTCCACTGCCTCGTCGAGCACGTAGGTCCGTACCGCACAGGAGCACATGTATTCCGCACGGGTGATCCGTTCCGAGCGATCTATGCGGTGCGTGCGGGCACGGTGAAGACCTGCGTGGTCGACAAGGACGGGCGCGAGCAAGTGCTTGGCTTTTACCTGCCTGGCGAAGTCATCGGCCTGAACGCGATTTATCCCGACCAGTTTCCATGCGACGCCGTGGCGCTGGAAGCAGCCCAGTTCTGCCGCTTCTCTTTTCCCGCCATGAGCGCCCTGGCATCGCGCATGCCGGCCTTGCAGCAGCACCTGTTCCGTTTGCTGAGCAAGGAGCTGGGCACGGCAACGCTGCTTGCTGCGGACCACACGGCGGACGAACGGATGGCCGCGTTCCTGCTGGACCTGGGTGATCGCTATCGGGCGCGTGGTTTCTCCGGCACGCAGTTCCGGTTGAGCATGGCGCGCGGCGATATTGCGAATTACCTGCGCCTCGCCTCCGAAACGGTGAGCCGCGTGTTGGGTCGGTTTCGCAGTCAAAAGTTCATCGACATCAATGGACGCTCCGTCACCTTGCTCGATCGAAAGGCGCTACGCGACATCGCCCACGACGAGTGTACGAATTGAAGGAAACGCCGTGGCAGGTTGACGCATTTGGCCATGTGCTTCGCCGTCTCTGACATCAGTCAAGCGACGATTCATGGCGCTGCCTAGGCTTAAGTCGGGAATCAAGGGAGAAACCCATGTCACGTCTGTTAGCCACTGTACTCATCGCCGCTGGCTTGCTGCCTGGGGCTGTACTCGCCGGCAAGGCGACAGGTACGGCGCCACTGGCCATCGTTGCAGCCGCCAGCCCGGCGCCGCTTGCGGCACCGGTCGATTTCGGCCCGCCGCAGGGCGAGCCCATCCACGCGGTGCTCGGCATTCCGCCGAATGTGCCGGAACCGATCCATCGCAATTATCCGGCGAAGGTGATCGTCGATCTCGAAGTCATCGAGAAGGAAATGCCGATCTCCGAAGGTGTCACCTACACCTACTGGACGTTCGGCGGCACCGTGCCCGGCAGCTTCATTCGCGTGCGCCAGGGCGACACGGTGGAGTTCCATCTGAAGAACGCGCCCGACAACAAGATGCCTCACAACATCGACCTGCACGGTGTGACAGGTCCGGGTGGCGGCGCTGCGTCCAGCTTTACCGCGCCGGGCCACGAAAGCCAGTTCACGTTCAAGGCGCTCAACGCCGGTTTGTACGTCTACCATTGCGCCACTGCACCGGTGGGCATGCATGTCGCCAATGGCATGTATGGCCTGATCTTGGTCGAGCCGCCGCAAGGTTTGCCCAAGGTGGATCACGAGTACTACGTGATGCAGGGTGACTTCTACACCACGGGCAAATACCGCGAGAAGGGACACCAGCCGTTCGACATGGACAAGGCGATCGAAGAGCGTCCGACCTATGTGCTGTTCAATGGTCGCGAAGGTTCGCTCACTGGCGATCACGCGTTGACGGCCAAGGTGGGCGAATCGGTGCGCCTGTTCGTCGGCAACGGCGGTCCGAACCTGGTGTCGAGCTTCCACGTGATCGGCGAGATCTTCGACAAGGTCTACTACGAGGGCGGCACGCACGCGCAGGAAAACGTGCAGACCACGTTGATCCCGGCCGGTGGCGCGATGATGGCGGAGTTCCATGTCGATGTGCCGGGCAGCTACGTGCTGGTCGACCACTCGATCTTCCGTGCCTTCAATAAGGGCGCACTGGGCATCCTCAAGGTGGATGGGCCGGAGAACAAGGCGATCTACTCGGGCAAGGAAGTGGATTCGGTCTATCTGGGTGATCGCGCCAATCCCAACCTGCACGCCGTCGCCACCGCGGCTAAGGCCAATGCCAGCGGCACGCTGAGCAAGGACGACCAGATCGCCGCGGGCAAGCAGTTGTTTACCGGCACGTGCTCGGTCTGTCATCAGGCCAATGGCGAAGGCCTGTCGGGCGTGTTCCCGCCGCTGGCCAAGTCGGACTACCTGGCTAAGCAGGACAAGGATCACCTGATCGGCATTCCGCTGCATGGCCTGACCGGCAAAGTCACGGTCAACGGCAAGGAATACGACTCGGTGATGCCGCCGATGAGCCAGCTGACCGATGACGAAGTGGCCAACATCCTCACCTACGTGCTGAACAGCTGGGGTAACCCGGGTGGACAGGTGAGCAAGGAAGAAGTGTCCAAGGTGCGCGCCACGCCGGCGCCGGCAGCCACGGGGCACTGAGATGAAACGGCTGGCCGTGATCCTTTCCGGCCTGCTGCTCGCCCTCCCGGCAGCGGCGGCAGACTACGTCGCCCTGCCGGGAGGCAGCTTTTCCAGCGTCCTTCCGGCGGATGGCAAGGTGGCGCCCGCCCGTATAGCGCCCTTCCATCTACGCACCGAGCCGGTCACCAACGCCGAGTTCCTGGCCTTCACGCAGAAGCACCCGGAGTGGCGACGTGATCGCGTGCCGGCCTTGTTTGCCGACGCTGGATATCTTTCCCATTGGGCTGGCGACAACACGCTCGGCACTGCGATATCACCTACTCAACCGGTTACGCGCGTCAGTTGGTTTGCGGCGGAAGCCTATTGCGAGAGCGAGCACGCACGCCTTCCCACCTGGTATGAGTGGGAATACGCAGCCGCCGCCGACAGCGAGCGTGCCGATGCACGCAACGATCCTGCGTGGCGTGAGCGTGTGCTGATCTGGTACAGCCGCCCGTCGAATGCGCCGCTGCCCGAGGTCGGCGGGGCTGCCGACATCCACGGCGTGCGCGACCTCAATGGGGTAGTGTGGGAATGGGTGGACGACTTCAATGCGCTGCTGGTGGGCAGCGATAGCCGCGACCAGGATGGCGCGGACAAATTCAAGTTCTGCGGGGCCGGTGCGCTCACTATGCAGGAGAAGGAAAACTACGCCACGCTGATGCGTGTGGCCATGTTGTCCTCGCTCAAGGCATCCAACACCACCACGAATCTTGGCTTTCGTTGTGCACGGCCTGACTGAGGAATGATCATGAAGCGGTTGCTCGTGTTGCTATGCCTTCTCCTCTTCACTGCCGCACATGCAGAGACACCGTTGCCAAGGGATTCGATCTATCAACTGGACGTAAAGCTGACCGACCAAAGCGGCAAGACATGGCCCCTGGCGTCGCGTCGCGGCCACGTGCAGTTGGTGTCGATGTTCTACTCCTCGTGCACGATGGTGTGCCCGATGATCGTGGATACGTTGAAGCTGACCCAGAAGGCGGTGGACGAGCCCGATCGTGAACGATTGGATCTTCTGCTGATCAGTTTCGACCCCGCGCGCGACAGCGTATCGGTACTTCGCCAATACGCCGAGCGACACAAGCTGGATGCCCCGCAATGGACGCTGGCTCGCTCCGAGCCGGCTCCCACTCGTCAGTTGGCAGCATTGCTTGGCGTCCAATACCGGCCCCTGCCGGATGGCGACTTCAATCACTCCAGCGAACTTCTCTTGCTGGATGAAGAAGGCCGCATCGTGGCCCGCTCTGCCATTATCGGACGCCTCGATCCCGAATTTTTACAGGCTGTGAAGAAGACGCTTCGTACGCCTTAGCTTTGTTGTTGCGAGACGTGCGGACCACCACCTTGAGTTGATGTGTGGTGAATGGGGCGTACTCGCTCGTGTATGCGCACCGATCTTCGCGTTCGTCGTGTGATGCATGCAGCGCGATCCGCGTTGCATGCGTGGACGCCATGCAAAACGGGATGCGGAAATCGCCTTCATCATTCGGGAAGCAAGTCTTTCGCAAGCACCTGCCATCGGCGTGGCGCGTTGTCACAGTAACTCTTCATGCGCCAATGGCTTGACGGTGGTCAGGCCGAATCGTCGCCTACCTGTCGAGACTAACTTCACTCAATGGGGAGTAGATCGACAGGAGTAGTTAGATGAAAAGGGCATGCCATCGTCGTTCTTTGGCAGCATGTGGTTTGGCCATGCTTGGATTTTCCTTCGCAGCGAATGCCCAGTCAGGCACGGATGCATCACCGCCGCTGCAAGTGGAATGGAATGCGCGCCTTCGTCACGAGCAAGTGGACGATGATGCGTTTCACCGTGACGCGCAGGCGGATACCTTGCGTCTTCGGCTGGGATTGCGGGCCAATTTCGGTAGCGGCTGGAGTGGCTTCATCGAAGGTGCTGGTGTGGCGAGCGCCAACGATCATTACAACAGCGGTGCGAACGGTCAGACGCAGTACCCGGGCATCACTGATCCGCATGGCACCGAACTCAACCAGGCCTGGCTTGCATGGCAGGGCAGCGACTTCGGCGCCAAGGTCGGCCGGCAGGAGATCGTGCTCGACAACCAGCGCTGGGTCGGCAACGTGGCTTGGCGCCAGTTCGAGCAAACCTTCGACGCCGTCGCCTTGCAATGGAAGCCAGCCGCGGATTGGACCCTGCGCTACGACTGGCTCGACCGCGTGAATCGCGTGGCAGGACCGGATGCGCTCAATCCCCTGGCTCGCAAGCGCCTGCTCAATACCCACCTGTTCAATGCCGCGTGGGTGCATGGCAACCAACAGGTATCGGGTTACGCGTATCTGCACAAGGACAAGGATGTCGCTACCGCCTCCACTGCGACCTATGGCGCGCGTTGGGTTGGCAAGCCCTCGCCCGACGGTGGGTTCGGCTGGGCGCTCGAAGGCGCGCGTCAGTACGACTACGCCAACAATCCGCAGAACTTCAGCCATAGTTACTGGTTGATGGAGCCGTCATGGACGCAGTGGGGTGTTACCGGCAAGCTCGCCTGGGAACATCTCGGCGGCGATGGTCATACCGCCTTGCAGACGCCATTGGCCACCCTGCATGCCTTCAACGGCTGGGACGACCAGTTCACCGTGACGCCGGTGAACGGCCTCGAAGACTACTATGTGTCCCTCAACGGCAATCTCGGCAAGCAGGGTTGGGCGAGCAAGCTCGGCTGGGTCGTGGCCTACCACGACTATCACGCCGACAAGGGCAGCACCCATTACGGCGACGAATGGAACGCATCGCTCTCGTTCCCGCTTGTGCCAGGCTTGACCGGACTGGTGAAGGTGGCCAGTTATCGTGCGGACCACTACGCACGCGATGACACCAAGGTCTGGCTGCAGCTGGAATGGCAGGGCAAGCAGCCGCTGTAATGACTCGATAGTCACTGCGCCAGGACGACCGCATCGGTGCGCTGACTCAGGTCAGCGCATCGATGCACCACATTCGATGAAATGGCCGCATGACTACCTCAACTCATACGTGCCTCTGTCGAGATTCAGGCAAGGCGTCTGCTGTGACATCGCTCGATCTTCGTTCCCTGCAGCCACCGGAACCCATGCAGCAGGCATTGGCGGCTGCCGAATGGTTGTTAGAAGGCGACGTGCTGGAGGTACTGACCCCGCTGATGCCCATGCCGTTGTTGTCCGCCCTGGCTGAGCGCGGGTTCCAGGCACAAGCGACGACGCTTCCCGAAGGCGGTGCCAAAGTGATCATTCGTTGTCTTGCGCGCGGGGCTTCGGTCAATCATGGCCCGGCTGGCGCTTGACCAGGCGCCGGTAGTCTCACTTCCTCGTCGGTTTCTGTACTCCATGCCGATCTGGGGTGTGTTGGCGGGTTTGCTGCTGTTGATCGACGGCGACAGCCTGCTGCGGTCACGTTGGCATCCCGGCACATTGGCCTTGGTGCATACCTTCACCCTGGGTGTGCTTGGCAATGCGATGTTCGGCAGCCTGCTGCAATTCCTGCCCGCCGCCGCCGGCGTTCAGCTCCGCGTGGGCCGGCTGGGCACCTTGATGCACATCGCATTGAACGCAGGCGTGCTGTTGCTGGTGAGTGGCTTCCATTTCGGGTCGACCGTGTTGCTGACGCTTGCAGGGTTGCTGTTGCCGCTGGCTTTTCTGGTCCTGGTCGGCGTGACCTTTCCCGCCGTGTGCCGAGCGGCGGGCCAGCGGTTGCTGCGTGCGGGTATCGGCCGCTCTCTTCTATTCGGATTGATTGCAGCTCTGCTTGGCGGCGCCTTGGCATTGTGTGGCGGCGGTCGGTTGGCGTTGGTGGTGCCGCCCTGGGTGGATGTCCACGCATCGCTCGGTGTGCTTGGCTGGGTGATATTGCTGCTGGCCAGCGTAGGGCGCGTGGTCATGCCCATGTTCCAGGGAACCGGCACGACCTCGGCGAAGTGGCACGCGGTTTGGCTCGGCTTCCTCGTCGTGCTGTTGACGGTTGCGTCGATGTGGCGGTTGAGGGGCAACGGTGAGATTGGTTTGCGAGTGACGCTGGCATTCTCCGGGTTGTCGTTCGCGCTCACGGTGGCATGGCTGCAGAGGCGCACGTCGGCCGCGCGTCGCGGTCCGCTTTGGTGGAGCTGGAGAGCCGGTACCTTCGCGCTGATTGCCTCGGCCGTGGCAGTGCTTTGGCCATGCCGCGAGCCGCTGCTTGCCGCCGCGCTCGCACTGGGTATCGCGTTGCCCTTGCTGGTGGTCGGCATGGCGCTGGAAATCGTGGCCTTCCTCGGTTGGATCGAGCTGCACCGACGTATCGGTCGGGGCGTGCAACTGCCTGGTGTGCAGCGGTTGATGCCGGCACGCGAACGTGGCGCGGCAGTCATGGTTCTTGGAAGCGCTGGCGCGGCCGTCGTGCTGGCAACCGTACATCCGGATGCCTGGCTTGCCCGAGCGGCCGGGTTGCTTCAATGCATGGCTTGGGGAGGCGTGGCCGCCGTCTTCCTCGGTACACGCCGGCGTGTGCAGCGGTTCTTGCGTGATCAAGTGAAGTCGGGATGTGAACATGCCTAAAGGAACGCTCGTCTATGCCTGCTCGGGATGCTCGAGCGCGGCCCAGATGGCCAATCACATCGCGTTGCGCCTCGATCGCGAGGGCGTGGCGGAAATGTCCTGCATCGCCGGCGTGGGCGGTGGCGTGCCCGGGCTGGTGCGCACGGCGCAAAGCGGGCGTCGGATACTCGCGCTCGATGGATGCGAGATGCGTTGCGTCGCCGCCTGCCTGGCAAGAGCCGGCGTGATCGCCGATACGCACCTTGTGCTGTCCGATCATGGGGTGAAGAAACGCCAACATGCGGACTTCGAGTCGGATGAGGCGAGGCACGTGTACGTCGACGCCGTGTTGCCCGCCGTGCACGCACTGGCCGCTGTCGACGAGGAGCAACGCCATGTTGTCACTTCCGCATGAACGCTGGTTCCTGGATCGTGTGCGCGGCGCCATCGACGGTGTCGATGACGGACTGATCCTGCTTCTGGCGGCGCGGCGGCGTCTTGTGTGCATCGTGGCATGGTTGAAGATGCGCACTGGCACGACGGGGCGCGATCCCGGTCGTGAGCAACGCGTGCATGCGCGTGCGCAGACGCTTGCTTCCCGCGTGGGTGTGCCAGATACCACAGCGCGCACATTGGTCGACCTCGCCATTGACGACGCCTGCATGCAGCAAGGCATCGTTGATGACGTTCATTGTCTTGATATTGGTCAGGGCAGGGTGAGGATGAGCGGGTCGATGATCCCCCGCATGCCGATCTCCCTTGCTCCCTCCACGCTGGCGCCGCACGTGCTGCGCTGGATGCCGCCGCCGCGTCGCGTGGCACCGCTGGTTCGCGCCATCCCGTGCCGATGGCAGGATGCCCTGCTGGAAAAGGCGATGAGCCGCGTGCTGGCCGTGCCGCTCCGCGATGGTTCACTCGATTTCATGAAAGGGCGTCGCCTCGGCATCGAAGTCAGCGATCTCGGTCTTCGTTGGGTGCTGACCTGGGCGGACGGATACCTGCGCGTGATCACCGATGAACCCGAAGCCAGCGTGCGCGGCAGCGCTACGGATCTCCTCCTGCTGGCGGGTCGACTGGAAGACGCCGATACGCTGTTCTTCCAACGCGCGCTCGTCCTCACCGGCGATACCGAGCTTGGACTGACGGCGCGCAATCTGCTTGAGCGACTGCCCTGGGAAGACGTCCCACTAGGGCTGCGTATCGCGCTTCATCGAGGTGCGGGCTTTGCCCGCATGGCGCGAGAAGCGCATCGCGAGCGATCTGACTGATCGTATTGACGCAACCCCGCGTTGCGTCGCGCCCCCTTGATCCGCGTCAGGGCCGGGTGGGAAGAGCTTCCGCAGACTCGCCATTCCCTCCTTTTGCGGACATGACATGACACGCGCCTCCTCGTTTGATCGCGAGCAGCTCCTCGCCTGCGCCCGCGGCGAACTGTTCGGCCCCGGCAATGCGCGCCTGCCATCGCCGCCCATGCTGATGTTCGACCGCATCACGCACGTGGACGAGCATGACGGCGTCTTCGGCAAAGGGTCGCTTCGAGCCGAGCTGGATATCAGCCCGAACCTTTGGTTCTTCGACTGTCACTTCGATGGCGATCCGGTGATGCCCGGTTGCCTGGGGCTGGATGCCTTGTGGCAGCTCAGCGGCTTCTTCCTGCCGTGGCTGGGGCTGCAAGGACGCGGACGTGCGCTTGGCGTCGGGCAAGTGAAGTTCACCGGGCAGGTGCTGCCCAGCGCCCAGCTGCTGAGCTACCAGGTGGATATCAGTCGCGTGATCAAGGGCCGCATGAACGTGGTGGTCGCCAACGGTACTGTCCATGTCGATGGACGCCAGATCTACGTGGCCACCGACATGCGCGTAGGCCTGTTCCAGTCGACGGAGGGTTTCTGATGCGCCGCGTCGTCGTTACCGGCATGGGCATCGTGTCCTGCCTTGGTCATGCTTCCGAGGCGGTGACGCAGGCGTTGCAGGACCTCAAGAGCGGCATCTGCGCGATGCCCGAGTACGCGGCCAAGGGGTTGCGCAGTCACGTCGCCGGCATGCCGAAGATCGACTTGGATGCCCTGGTCGATCGCCGTCTGCGTCGCTTCATGGGTGACGCTGCGGCCTATGCGTACCTTGCCATGCGTTCGGCGATCGAGGACGCGAGCCTCGCGCTCGACCAGATACGGCATCCGCGCATTGGGGTGATCGCCGGTTCGGGCGGCGGTTCCGCGCAATGGCAGATAGAGACGGCAGACCTGCTTCGTGAGAAGGGCGTGCGGCGTGTGGGACCGTGCATGGTGCCGAAGACCATGTGTTCCACGGTGTCGGCCACCTTGGCGACGGCGTTTGGCATCCTTGGTCTGAGCTATTCGATCGCCGCGGCGTGCGCCACATCGGCACATTGCATCGGTGCAGCGGCCGACCTGATCCGTCACGGCGCGCAGGACATCGTTTTTGCCGGCGGCGGCGAAGAAGTGCATTGGGGCATGACCGCGCAGTTTGACGCGATGGGTGCACTGTCCTCCCAATACAACGCGACGCCCGAATCTGCCTCGAAGCCGTATGACGCTTCGCGCGATGGTTTTGTCATCGGTGGCGGTGGCGGCATGCTGGTGCTGGAAGACTACGAACACGCACGCAAGCGCGGGGCAACCATCCACGCGGAACTGGTCGGATATGGCGTGACCTCCGATGGCGCGGATATGGTGGCGCCTTCGGGTGAAGGTGCCGTCCGCTGCATGCGCCAGGCCATGGCCAGCTGCGAGGGGCCTATCGACTACCTCAATACGCATGGCACCGCCACGCCGCTGGGTGACATCGTCGAGCTCACGGCAGTGCGCGAAGCCTTCGGCCAGGACGTGCCGCCACTGTCGTCCACCAAGGCGCTGACGGGGCATGCACTCGGTGCGGCCAGCGTACACGAGGCGATCTTCAGCTTGCTGATGCTCAAGGGCGGCTTCATGGCGGGCTCTGCCCACATCGATCAACTTGATGAGCGAGCGGAAGGCTTTCCGATACTGCGAGAGACACGCGATGCGGCCTTGCGCACCGTGATGTCCAACAGCTTCGGTTTCGGTGGTACCAATGCGAGCCTGGTGTTCGCGAAGGTTTGAGCGAAGCAAGTCGTAGAAGGGGCCCCGCGGGGCCCCTTTTTTAGCGGCATTAGCCGTCTCGCGTGCATCCCTGGTGAAAGGAATCTACGGCGGGATCGACGCGTCACCTATTTGTTGGCTGCCGACACTCAAGGCAGATTGACGGACCGCATACCCGCCGTGCCGTGCCAATAGCCATTGCGCGCAGCGATGCGCGGAGGCGGCGTGATCGAGCGGCGCGCCAGGTCGAAGTGCGCCACGATCTCATCCATGCCTTCCGCTTGTGGATACAGGCGAAGCACGTCCACACCGAGTGCACGCAAGGTAGGCAGTTCGGGGCCCAGATCGGTAATTTCCTCGCCCTGGATCTGAATGCCATTGATGCGCAGGAATGGACGTCCCTCGCGCGTGGCCAGTGGGAGGCCATCGGGATAGTCGATGCAGCGGAAGCCGCATTGGTCCTTGGCCACATCCAACGCACGCGCCGTGAAGCAGCGCGCGGAGTAGGACAGCGGCAGTCGGCCGAAACCGATGACTTCGACTTCAGGCATGTCGCCGCCGTCTTTCAGCAACGCGCTGCGCAGTTCGTCGAGCAGCACGGCCCCTTGCTCGACACCCGGCACCCAGCGCCGCAATCCGTCCTCCATGAGCATGGCGAGCGCGCGGTGGTTGTACACGTTGAGCGTGGGACCCGCGACGAACGGCACGCCGCGCGCGCGGCACAACTGGACGGCGGAGAGATCATTCGCCTCGATCCATCCCTGGCCCTGCTCGATGAGGCGTTGCAGCGCGCCCAGTTCGGACTCGGCTTCGATCAGCGCAAGCGACGACAGCACGACTTGCTTGCCGCTTTCCGCGAGCTCGTGGGCCAGCATGATCCAGTCCGGCGTGCGCAATTCACGGCGCTTGCTGCATATCGTCTCGCCCAGGTAGATGATGTCGACTGGCCACTTGGCGGCTTCACGATAGAACGCAAACGTACGTTCGCGTGGCCAGAAGTATTGCAGCGGGCCGAGACTGAGTTTCATGGCGTGCATCGCGTCAGTGCCAATGGCGGTGATAGGGGCCGAGCGTGGTCTGATGACCTTCCGCATGCCTGGAAAGCGCGGACTGCCATTCCGCGCGCGTCTGCCAGCGCTCGGGTGCGGCGCGATAGCGATCCAGCGCTTCGCGCCAGGTGCGTGTCACCGAGGCCACGTAGGCGACGCCACGCTGGCGGCCCTCGATCTTCAGTGCGGCCACACCAGCGCTTGCCAGGCGCGGCAGCAATTCGAGCGTGTTGAGGCTGGTGGGCTCTTCGAGCGCATGGAAGGTCTCGTTGCCCACGGCATAGCGGCCCTTGCATACGGTGGGGTAGCCCGCGGGCTCGGAGGGGTCGAAGCGGTCGATCAGCACGCGATTGAGCCGGACGCTGCGTCCGCCATCGTCGTGCTCTTCCCAGCGCACGAAGCTCGCCGGCGAGCAGACGCCATGACGATTCGGCGAAGCGCCGGTGACATAGCTGGAGAGTTGGCAACGTCCCTCCACCATGATGCAGAGGCTGCCGAAGGCGAACACTTCCAGCGGCACGGGTGCCTGCTCGCACAGGCGTTCTACCTGCTGCACCGACAGCACGCGGGGCAGCACGGCGCGGCTGATGCCGAAGCGCTCGTACATGTAGCGAAGCGCGGGAGCAGTGGTGGCCGAGCCCTGTACCGACAGGTGGCGGGCGAGCTTGGCATGGTGTCGCGCGGCATAGTCGAGTACGGCCATCTCGGCGGCAATGATGGCGTCGCATCCTAGCGATGCCGCCTTGTCCACCGCCGCGTACCAGTGCGACACGCGCACACTGTCCGGATAGGTGTTGAGCGCGAGGTAGACCTTGCGCTGGCGCGTCTGCGCATAGGCGATGCCTTGCCGCAGTTCCTCGTCGTTGAAGTTGAGGCCGGGAAAGGCCCGGGCGTTGGTCTGGTCGCGCAAGCCGACGTAGACCGCATCCGCGCCGGCATCCACCGCCGCTTTCAGGGCCGGCAGATTGCCGGCGGGACAGACCAGTTGCATGCAGACCTCGACACCCAGAACGTCGGGCTGCATCCTGATTGTCGCGGGGTAGGGCGTCGCTGACATGCGTCAGGGGAGATGCCGATACCCGGGCCTATGCTCGACTTCACTACGAAACAGGAGTCACCCGCATGTTCAAATCGCGAATGGTGCTGTTGCTGTGCAGCGCGCTGGCGCTTGCCGGTCCGGTATGCGCCTCCCCACAGCATGACCACGCGGCGCACGCCGCCTTTGACGGCAAGCAGGTGCCGGTACCCTCGCCGCGCTGGGTGGCCGACGAGCCGTTGCGCGACGGCATGGGGCGCATCCACCAGTCGCTCGATGAACTTCGTCACCATGAGATGGGCCATATGAGCGATGCGATGGCGCAGGATCGCGCCGGCCTGATCCTGGATGCCGGCGCCTACATCTTCGCCCACTGCAAACTCCAGCCTCAGCAGGACGCGGTGCTGCACAGCATGCTGGTGCCACTGCTGTCGGCGGCGCAGAAGCTCAAGGACCAGCCGCAGGACGTGGCCGAAGTGGCCGCCATGCGCAAGGCGGTGGCCGACTATCCGCGTTACTTCGATGACCAGGCCTGGACGGCGGATGCTCCCGCGGAACACGCGCACCACGAGTAGCAAGGTCACGGAGGACGGCGTGCGCCGTCCTCCGTTGCGACTCAGTACTTCACATCCAGTTTCAGCCAGAACGTGCGACCCGGTTCGTTCACCCGCACCGTGTTGACGTAACCCACCAGGCCCGCACTCGCCGCGTTGACGTGCTCGGCGTAGGTCTTGTCGAACAGGTTGTCGATGCCGACGCTCAGGGTCGTTGCGCGGTCGATGCGATAGCCGCCATTGAGCGAGAACACGCCGAAGCCGGCGCTGGGCCCCAGGTCCTGCCCGACGATATTGCCTTCACCCACGGCGACGCGGTTTTGCGCGGCCGCTACGCGCCAGAGGCCACCGATCGACCACACGCCGGTGTTGTAGGTGAGACCGAAGCGCGCTTCCAGCGGTGGCATCTGCGGCAAGGGGCGATGCTCCGTGCGGTTCTCGCCCCACGTCCAGGCCAGGGTCGCATCGGCCTTCCATCGCTCGGCGAGGCTGTAGATCAGGCCTGCCTCGGCACCCGCGATGCGCGCGTCGATATTGCTGGCCTTGCTGGCGCTCGTGCCCGAACCGTAATCCATCAGGATGAAATCGTTGACCACGCCCGCGTAACCGGAGACCCAGGCCTTGAGCTTGCTGTCGTGGTACTGCAGGCCGATATCGAGCTGGGTGGTCTTTTCCGGCTGGAGTTGCTCGAAGCTGGTGAGTGTCTTGTTGGCGTGGCCGCCGAACAGCTCCCAGTAATCAGGGAAGCGTTCCACGTGGCCGATGCCCACGTAGAAAGTGGCGGGCGTCGCCGCCAAGTCGCGTTCGTAGCGGATGAATCCCGAGGAAAGTGTCTGCGATCGGCTGGCGTCGACGGTATGGCCGATGGAGGCCATGCTGCCCATGTTGATCATGCCGCCCATGCCGGGCATCGAGGTGTTGTCGGGAAGGTCGTAACCGCGCGTCTGCGCACGATCGATGCGTGCGCCGGCGATCCATCGTTCGCGTTCGGCGAAGTTCCAGTTGAGCTCGCCGAACGCACCGAGCATGTCCATGCGCGCATCACGCACACGCGGCTGGGTACGATAGTCCGGCAGCATGCCGCCCGCTGGGCCACCCATGCGGCTGGTGTGTACGCTGGAGGAGCCGTCGATGCCTGCCTGCAGTTTCCAGGCTTCCGTCCAGTCGAACGTGGCGACCACGCGACCGCCGACGGTCTTACGATCCACGTCACTGGCCATGGCCATCGGCATCATGCTAGCCGGATCGGGATGGCGCAGCGTGTAGTTGTCCATCACGTGGTCGGTGTAGTTGTAGTAGAGCTGGGCCTCGATATGGCTGAACACGGCGTCGGGCCGATCGTGCTCGATCTTCAGGCCCACGCTTTCGCGCAGGAACTGTGCGCCGTCCATGCCGCTGAACGCGTAGGCCGCCTGGCCATCGCCCTTGCCCGCGGAAAGCTCCACGCGCGTATTGTCGTCCGGCGTCCATCCCACGGCGGCATCGGCATTCCAGCGGTCCCAGGAGGAGTGCACGCGGTTGCCGTCGCCGTCTTCGTAATCCTGGGCGTGCGTGTGGTTCGCACTGACATTCATATAGACGTCCGGCGTACCGGCGCGCACATCGATCATCTGATCATTGCGGCCTGCCGAGCCGCCGAGCAGGCTGCCCTCAAGCGACGCATCCGTCTTGATGTAGCGCTTGAAATCGCGCTCGAACAACACGGTGCCTGCGGAATTGCCCGGCCCATACAGAACGGTCTGCGGGCCCTTGATCACCGTGACGCGGTCGTACAGTTGCGGCGAGATATAGGCCGTGGGTGGATCCATGCGCGACGGACAGCCGCCACCGATCTGCCCACCATCGACCAGCAGGTTAAGGCGCGAGCCGGCCATGCCGCGCAGCATCGGATCACCGTTGCTGCCGCCTTTGCGGATGGTCGAGAAGCCAGGGATGCTCTTGAGGAAATCCGCACCATCGCTGGCGGGTACGGGCTGGCGTGGCGCCTTCGGGTCGGTCACCACGGTTAGTGGGCTTTCCTGCATGGGAGCCGTGACCACGATCGCCGGAAAGGTCAGTACCCCATCCGTGGCCAACGAGGGTGATGTCGCGGTATACAAGGCAAGCGTGATCAGGCAGCAAAGCGGGCGCGCCTTGATGGGCGCGTTTTGCCGAGGAAGATGTTCAAACATGGAGGTTTTCCGTTTTCGCAGGCAACAGGACGCCTGGCGGCCATGAGCCGCGAGAGCGACGCGATGGGTTTCAACGCTGCGGAAAAACGGGAGGGCCGCGTGGTGCGGCGGCCAGTACGGAAGGTTCCGCGCTCAGCGATGCACGGTAGGCAACGGGCAAGCCTGCCGGGGGCGGGTGGCCGGTTGCCGGCAATGAGGTCGCCAGCAGCACCGGGTGGAGGCTCAGCAGGCCGCAGTAGCCGCACTTCTCCATCGAGGATGGATGCGGTGCAAGAGGAGGCGCATGGTCGTGGGGACCATCGCAGTCCATCGCCATCGCGGGCGTGTCGGCGACGGTTTGCGAGATCACCGGCGCCACGATGGCAAGCCACATGGCCATCATGGCCAGCCAGGCTATCCAGCGTGGTGTTCGCGGGCGTATCACTCAAGTCCCTGTAGGGTGTCGCAACCTTGCGTAGCGATTGCATCATCCCATGCGCGCGATCACCGCATATGTGGCATGCCGTCGCGGCGTAGGGCGTTCGATGGCGGGTGTCTGATGGATGTCAGTGAGCGCAGGCGCCGCGTGGCACAGGATGGCGCATCGGCAATGAGGAGCCCACGCAATGATCGACTATATCCAAGCCTGGCAATGCATCGGTTGCGGCAAGATCGAGGCGCCCCAGCCCTGCATCGGCGTATGCCGGGACCGCAAGATCCTCATGGTGGGCAAGGACGATTACGAACGCGCACAAGGCGAGATTGATGCGTTGCGCGCCCAGCTGGCGAAGGCGCACGCAATGCTGCAGCGCTTCGGTTTGGCCAAGCCCCATGAGGGACAGTGGGAGCGTTCGTGGGTGGCCCTTCAGGAACAACTGCGCGAGGCACTGGCCGTGCTTGAAGTGCCCGAGGAAGCACCACCCACCACCCACTGATGAGCGGCGCTAGATGACGACGTCCCGTGTCGACGTCGTGGTGCGCAGCGCCGACCACAGGGCATCGACGCGACGTTCCACGGCATCGTCGGGCACGATCGGTCGGCTCCACGTGCGCGTGCTCTCCGCCGGCCACTTGTTGGTGGCGTCGAGGCCAAGCTTCGAGCCGATGCCTGCCACGGGGCTGGCGAAGTCGAGATAGTCGATCGGCGTGTTCTCCACCAGCATCGCGTCGCGCGCGGGGTCGACGCGCGTGGCGATGGCCCACAGTACTTGCGACCAGTCGCGCACGTCGATGTCCTCGTCCGTGACGATCACGAACTTGGTGTAGGTGAACTGTCGAAGGTACGACCACACGCCCATCATCACGCGCCTGGCGTGACCCGCGTACTGCTTGCGGATACTCACCACCGCAATGCGATAAGAACAGGCCTCCGGCGGCAGGTAGAAATCGACGATCTCGGGAAATACCTTCTGCAGGATCGGTACGAACACGTCGTTCAATGCCATCGCCATCACCGACGGTTCGTCATGCGGCGCGCGACCCATGTAGCTGCCGTGGTAGATCGCATCGCGCCGCAGGTGCATGCGCTCGATGGTGAATACCGGGAAGTGATCCTGCGCGTTGTAATAGCCCGTGTGATCGCCGAAGGGGCCCTCCAGCGCGGTATCCCGCGGATGGATGAA